>Ga0187812_1000529_pt1 | contig 13482 bp, 4 predicted proteins | sample NC_S_2_FD_130582 | JGI IMG/M metagenome (GOLD analysis project Ga0187812, IMG submission 130582) | Wetland sediment microbial communities from Neuse River Estuary, North Carolina, USA - ASW-S_2 | ecosystem: Environmental > Aquatic > Freshwater > Wetlands > Sediment | place: USA: North Carolina... | reverse complement strand
TGGAGGTGCGCCGGCGCCGCCGCGATGGCTCCGAAGTCCTCACGGAAATCGAAGCGGATCGTACTTTCTTCAACGGCCGTCCGGCGAGCCTCATCGCTATCCGCGACCTCACCGACCGGAAGCGCGTGGAGATCTACGAACAATTGCTGCCCGTCTGCTGCGTCTGCGGAAAGATTCGGAACGACGACGGCGTGGCCCAGGGCACGGGCCGCTGGCAGCGCATGGACCAGTATCTTGCCCGCCATTCGGACGCCGAGTTCAGCCACACCTTCTGTCCGGATTGCTTCGGGGAGTACAAGAAGGCGAATCTGCCCGGCCGCTAGTGCCGCCATGGCTCCGTGCGAGGAGGCTTCCGAAAAGGGAGAGCGGGGAGGCGGCCCGGGGTTTCGCTTAGCGGTCGCCGCTCGACGAAAAATCGGGCTTGTTCGTCTCGCTCACGACGGGCGCCAGATAATTCAAGGCATGCAGGCGGTGATAAATCTTCCCGGCAACGGCGCTGGCAGAGGGGCCGTTCACCTGGTGGCGATACCCGCGCAAGAGCACCACGACGACCAGCCGGGGATGCTCGGGATTGTTGTAGGAGACGTACCAGCCGAGCCGCCGCCCGTCCTCCGAACACGTGCCGGTCTTTCCAAGAATCTCGTCGCCCCCCGGGTCGAACGCTCGCCGCGCCGTGCCATAGAGGACGGCGGCCAGCATCCCTTCGCGCACATCGGGGAGCAGCGGTTCCACATCCAGCCTGCGGTGCACCAAGGGCGAGAAGTTCTGCCGCTCCTCCTCCGTTCGCGGGTACTGGAGGTAGTAGAGAGTTCCTCCGTTGGCCAGCGTGGAGGCCACGCCCGCGAGTTGCAGCGGCGTGATCCGGAATCCTTCTCCGAAGCTGGACATCCGTGCCACCCCACCGCGTGCCGGAGGCGTCGCAGGGACCGCTCCTGCGCCTTCCTCCGGGATGTCTCGTCCGACGGTTTCGCCCAGGCCGAATTCGCGGGCGTACCTCGTCACCGTCTCGAACCCCATCTGGCTGCCCAGCGACTCGAAAAAGGTGTTATTCGAGTGGGCCAAGGCTTCCGTGAGGTTCATGTAGCGCCGCCGGGAGACGCGCAGCATGGAGTCGCGCGTCAAGATGCCCTCTTGCAGGGCGGCCACGGCGATCACCGGTTTAATGGTCGAACACGGGATGTACCCGACAGAAAACACAAGGGGTTGGTTCACGGCGGAGAGGACTCGCCCCGAGTTGGGGTCCACAACCACAACTCCCCCATCCTCGTGCCCCAGCGCATCAACGGCTGCTTCTCGCACCACTGGGTCGTCATATTCCGCCACATCGTCTTTGGTCGGATTTACGCCGGGCGACCGACGGTGTTTCACTGCGGTGCTACCGCGGGTAGCCGATGCGCCCGCCCGAGTCGCACCGCTCGCCGCAGCGGCCGACTGTACCCCGGTCGCTAAGAACAGGCAGGCCGCGCCTGCGGCAACCCATGCCAATGAAAATCCGTAGTGTGGCGTCGCTCTCATTGCCGAACCTGAAAAGGCCCCCGGGAAGGAAGCCCAAATCTCGGCAAAGTCTAGAGAAGAAAGAGGGCTGAAGCAAGGAAAACGTGGTACAGGGTTGCCCGGCCGGAGGGAGGGCTGGTCGACGGACGGCTACTTGCCGACTTGCCAGTGCCCTTCCACCGGCGGATCTCGCCAGTGGAAGGGCGGGGGGTCAACGAGCCGCGCGCGCCTTCACTACCGCGGCTGGATGGCTGGCCGCAAGAGCTGGCTTCGCTGGTTCCGGTTCTGCCTGGGGTCCGGTGGCCATGCCGAGCGCCTTGCGGACCGCCGCTTCCAGCTTGTCGGCGATGTCGCGGTTCTCTTTGAGGAAAACGCGGGCGCTTTCCCTGCCTTGGCCCAGCCGTTCGCCGCCGAACGAGAGCCAGGTGCCCGATTTCTCCAGGATCTGCTTTTCCAGGCCGAGGTCGAGCAGGTCCGTTTCCTTGGAGATGCCCTCCCCATAAATGATGTCGAATTCCGCCTCCCGGAACGGTGCAGAGAGCTTGTTCTTCACCACCTTGGCGCGAGTACGGGAGCCCACCACCTTGTCGCCCTCCTTGATGGCCTGGATCCTGCGGATATCCACCCGAACCGACGAATAGAACTTCAGCGCGCGGCCCCCGGTCGTCGTCTCCGGGTTCCCGAACATCACCCCGATCTTTTCGCGGATCTGGTTGATAAAGATGAGGCAGGTCTTCGACTTGGAGACGATGGCCGTGAGTTTTCGCAGCGCCTGGGACATCAGCCGCGCTTGCAGGCCCATTTGCGGGTCGCCCATGTCGCCTTCCAACTCCGCTTTCGGCACCAATGCCGCTACTGAGTCCACCACCACAATGTCCACGGCGTTCGTGCGAATCAGCGTTTCCGTGATTTCCAGGGCTTGCTCGCCGTTGTCCGGCTGGGAGACCAGCAGGTTGTCCACGTCCACGCCCAGTTTACGCGCGTACACCGGATCGAGCGCGTGTTCCGCGTCAATGAACGCCGCCTGGCCCCCCATCCTCTGCGCACTGGCAATGGCGTGCAGCGCCAGCGTCGTTTTCCCGCCCGACTCGGGGCCGAAAATCTCGATCACGCGCCCGCGCGGGAATCCTCCCACCCCCAGCGCGGCGTCCAGCGAGACCGAGCAGGTGGGGATCACACTCACAGGCACGAAGACGTCCCGGCTGCCCAGCCGCATGATGGCGCCTTTGCCGTACTGCTTCTCGATCTGGCTGATCCCCGTGTTGAGCCTTTCCTGCCTGTCGTCTGCCATATTCGCTCCTTGTCTGTCTGGTGTTTACCGGCCGTATACGTTCCCAGGGATAACTGGCCGAAGTCTACTACAACCCCGCCTTCCCGGTTTGGGAATCTCCAGAGGGCATCCTAGCCAAAAGGCGAACAAAAAGCAAAGACTATTTCTGCCCCCTTTTCCTCCGCGTCAACCTCGTCCTTACCTCCCTGCTTCCTTATTTCCTTCCTCACCCGTACTTGTAAAACCCCCGCCCGCTTTTCCTCCCCAGCCAGCCCGCTGCCACCATCTTCCGCAGGAGCGGGCAAGCCCGGTAGCGCGGGTCGCCGAATCCTTTATAGAGCACCTCCAGGATGTCCAGACACACGTCGAGGCCGATAAAATCCGCCAGCTCGAGCGGCCCCATGGGATGATTCATGCCCAGCTTCAACACCGTGTCCACGGCCTCGGGCGTGGCCACTCCCTCCATGACCGTGAAGATGGCCTCGTTGATCAGCGGCATAAGCACGCGGTTGGAGACGAAGCCGGGGGAATCGTTGACGGCCACGGGCTTCTTCCCCAGCCGCTCGCAGAGCGCCAGCGTGGACTGGAAAGTCTCGTCGCTGGTGGCTAGCCCGCGGACCACCTCCACCAGCGCCATCACCGGAACCGGGTTCATGAAGTGCATGCCCACAAAATGTTCCGGGCGCGAGGTGCCCGCCGCGAGCTGCGTGATGGAAATGGAGGAAGTGTTCGTGGCCAGGATGACGCCCGGCCGGAGCGCCGCGTCCGCTTCCTTCAGCACGCGCGCCTTCAACTCGGCCGACTCGGGGACGGCCTCCACGCAAAAATCCGCCGCGGCGATGGCCTCGAGCTCGGTGGTGGGCAGAAGACGGCCCAGGATGGTGGGCCGCTCGCTTTCCGCTACTTTCCCTTTTTTGATTTCGCGATCCAGGTTTTTTTCGATGGTGCCCATGCCGCGGTCCAGGAGCCGCTGCTCGACGTCGCGCAGGATCACCTGGAAGCCGCAGCGGGCGAACACGTGGGCGATGCCGTTGCCCATGGTGCCCGCGCCTAGCACCGCCACTTTGTGGATGTCGTTCGCCGGCACGAGTGCCCTCCGGTGTCAGAACTTGCGGGGATTAACAGAACCACGAAGCCGCGCGCGGGTCAAGCCACAGCGCAGCCGCGAAACCCGGCACCGCGGTTGACCGCGGGCAGGCTCCCTGCGCGCGCGAAGCCGTTTCTGTGGGCGGCTGCGGCCTAGATCACGTGCACCGTGAACACCACTTGCACTTGCGCGCCGGTCGGCCCCGTCCCCACGATCGTCAGCGGGTAGTTCCCCGCCGGCGTCGTCGGAGCATTCGGAATCGCCGGCGGCAGGTTGCTCACGCACGCCGTCCACGTCAGCACCAGCACCACCAGCACGAGCGCCGCGCACACCGGCGCCACCTGCCGCGCCCACCGGTGCCTCGTCCCGAAGCTGCCCGGCCGCCGCATCCCCGCGGCCAGCAGGATCGCCGCCACCCATAGCGCCGCCATCGTCCCCGGCAGCCCCGGCACCGGCCCTCTCCCCGGTCCCTCAGGACCCAACGGCGCCACCAGGCTCGGCACACAGTTCGTCTGCAACTTCACCTGCACCGTCACCGGCATGCTCGATGGACACGTGATCATCGACGGCGTGATCGTCAGGATGGTGTTCGGAGGCAGCGGCGGCAGCCCCGCCAGCGTCACCGTCCCGGTCACTCCCGGTGTGCACGTGATCATCAGCGTGTAGATGGCCGTGTCTCCCGGCAGCACCGTGATGGTCAACCCCGTGCCTCCCGATGCCGGCGGCGGCACCGTCAGCGTGAACCCCGGCCCCGTGCCGCCCTGCAGTGACACCGTCTGCTGCGGCCCCGGCGACGTCGCGTTGTCCGTGATCGTCAGCGTCGCCGTTTCGATCGTCGTCACCGTGGGCGTAAACGTCACCGTGATCGTGCAGCTCGACTCCGCCCCAATGCCCCCGTCTTCGGTGTTGCAGTTATCACTCTCGCTGAAGTCCCCTGCCTGCGGGCCCGTTATCGTGATGCTGGTGATGTTCAGCGCGATGTTCACGCTCGACGATACCCGCACCGGCATCGTGGGACTCGGCTGCGTGCCCACCGCCACCGCGCCGAAGTTGATGCTCGTCGTCGAAAGCGTGGCCGTCACCGTGGCTCCCTGCCCGGAGAGCATCACCACCTGCGGACTGTTCGAGGCGTTGTCCGTCACCGTCAGCGTCGCCGTCTTCGTCCCGTCCGGCGCCGCCGGCTTGAAGGTCACCGTGATCGTGCACGTCAACCCCGCACCCAACGTGGCCGGCGCCGCCGGACACGTATTCGTTTGGTTGAATGCCGCCGCGCTGGTTCCCGTGATCGCAAACGCTCCGCTCGCAGCGAAGGTCAACGGCCCCGGCCCTGAGTTCGTCAGCGTCAGCATTTGACTGCTGCTTGACCCCACGGCCACCGTGGGAGGGGAGAAACTCAGGCTCGAGGCCAGCGCCACCATCGGCTGCGTCACCACCAGCGTCACGCTCGCCGTATGGCTCAGCGTCCCGCTCGTCCCCGTGATGGTCAGCGTGTAGTTTCCCGCCGGCGTGCTGGCCGCAGCGGAAACGTTGACCATCGCGCTGCCCGATCCTCCCGACACCGTCGCCGGAGTGAACGTCGCTCCCGCGGGCAGCCCGCTCACCGACAGTGTTACCGTGCCGGTGAACCCATTCAGCGGACTCACCGTCGCCGTATAGCTGCCGCTCGTCCCCGCGGCTACGGTCAGTGAGCTGGGCATGGCCGAGAGTGTGAAGTCCGCCGCGGCCACAGGCGTAGCCGCCAGCACCACCCCGCCCGCAGTGGCCGCGTTGTACGTGACGCCCCAGTTCGTGCCGGCCGGCGGCCCCGGCAGATTGGTAGTCGTGAACGTACCCGTGACGCTTCCGGGGGCGATGAACTCGTAGGAATTGCCCGAGACCGGCGTGTAAACGAAGTACAGGCTCACGAGGAGTTTTCCTGCGAGTGTCGCCGCGCCGGAAACGACCAGTTGGCTGAAGTTGCCCGCCGTTGTCCCGTCCAGCGTGATGTTCATCTGGCTGGCGCTGTCCTGGGTATAGTTCCCGTTGATAGTAAAGATGCCCGTCGGGGCGGGCAGCGAGCCACCCGGCGCGTTGCCTACATCGAAGGTGGAAGTGTTCGTGAGGGAGACGTTTCCGGTAATGGTACCAATGCCGTCGAGGGCGCCACCGGACACGGTGACCGTGGGGATGGCCAGGGTGATGAGGCTGGTAGTGCTGGCGAGGATCATCGTCCCGCCAGTGACGTTCAACGTGCCGGCCCCTGAGGCGGAGGCGCCACTCAGAAAAGTGACCGAACCAGTGACATTTACGGTGCCGCCGTCTGTCAGGGCGCCGCTGAGAAAGAAACCGCCGTTATTGAACCCCAAGGTGGCTGCGGCCGCCACGTTGTATGCGCCCGTGCTGGTGGCGCTGAGACCACCGCCGAGACTCAGTGTTCCGCTGTTGACGTTTACCGTTCCCGAGTTGTTTAGCGGGACGTTAACGGTGGACGTGCCGGCTCCGGTCCTGGTGAAGATCCCACCCGCCAAGTTGTTGATAGAGAGCGTGCCCCCGTTGTTGGAAATCGTTCCAGTGCTCTGGGCGTTGAACATTCCTCCCGGCTGGTTGTTGATCGCGCCCGCCCCGAGGCCCTGGAGGCTCGTGGTGCCCAGCCAATTCACCGTGCCCGTGTTCTTGATCGTGTACGCGCCCAGGGAAAGCGTGACGCCGGTGGCGTTCAGATTCAGCGTCGCTCCCGAGGGGATCTGCAGCGTCCCGCCCCCGGTCAACTGCCCACCCGTCCAGTTGGCCGTCCCGCTCACTGTCAGTGTGCCACTCCCGGTGAGCGAGCCGGAGCTAATTGTCAGACTGGGTGTGGTTGTGGCGCCGTTGAGCACCACCGTGCCGCCGGAAACCGTAAGCGACGAGGCAAACGTGGCCCCGCTGGAAAACGTAATCGTCCCGCCGGTGGCGGTGAGCGAACTGAGTGACGCCGCCCCCGTGACGGTCAGGGGTCCGGCGTTGAACGTGATGGTGTTCGCGCCTGCCGCCGTTACCGACTGGATGGTCTGATTGGCCGCGAGGAGAGTGCCCACCATCTGCGTGGTGCCCGCGGGGAGGCACACGGCGCTCGTGGCAATCGGAATTCCGCTCGTCCAGTTCCCCGCCGTGCCCCACTGGCCGTCGCCCGCAGTGCCGGTCCAGGTATCGCATCCCCCCGCCGCTTGCAGAACAACGCCGGTGGGCGCCGCGGCGTACGAAATGCTCAGCGCCGGCGGCGAGGGCAGTATCGTGCTGGTGAACGTGCCCGAGACTGACGCCGGAAGCACGATGGCGTATGCGCTTCCAGCAGGAGGGGTGAATCCACCAAAGTCCGTCACGTTCAATACGCCGGCGAGCGTAGCTACGCCGCTCGACGGCGGCGTGCCGTTCACCATGAGCTGCGAATAGCCCGTGCCCGGTGTGGTGCCGCCCAAGTCGATGTTCAGGACGCCTCCCCCTCCCATGGTGAGGTTGCCGTTGATAATGAGTTCCCCTGGCGAACCGCCTGGATGAATGTTTCCGTTGGTGACGTTGACGTTTCCGGTGATGGACCCGAACCCGCTCAGCGTGCTGGTCGAACCCCCGCTCACCGTTACTGTGCCAATGCCCAGATTGATTCCCGAGCCGATGGTGACCACCCCATTTTCGGTCATCGTGGTGATGCCGGAGGCCGGCGCGGCAAAATTCACTGTGGCTCCGTTGTTTACGGTCACCGCCGTCGTGCCCGTCCCGGTCAGGCTCCCACCCAGGTTGAACGTGCCTCCCCCGAAAATCAGGGTCGTGTTGTTCGCCATGGTAATCGAGCCGCTGCAACTACTTGTTGCTGGAGGTCCGCACGTCCCTCCGCCGCTCAGCGAAAGCGTTCCGGTCATCACATTCACAAGCCCTGTGTTGTTCAGCGCGGGCCCGAAGAACACCTGGCTGGGGCTGTTCGCAACCAGCGTCCCCTGATTCACGAAAGTTCCCGGCGTTGCCCCGCCCGAGCTGATCGTCGCGCTGTTCAAAATCGTGAAAGTAAACCCGGTGAAGTTCGTCCAGCTTCCTCCGTTCGTGATCGACATGCCTCCAGCGGAGCTCATCGTGGTATTGCCTTTCGCGATCACCGTGGCCCCGCTGATAGCCGCAGGGCCGTTATTGATGGTGATGGGCCCGCTGAGCGTGGTGGTTCCGGTGCCGGCCAGAATCCCGCTGCCGCCGCCCGTCCACATGGTGGCACCGTTCACCGTGACGTTGTTCGAGCCGGAGAGGGTGGCCGATCCAGTCGCAGAGAAAGTGAGCGAAGGCATGGACACAGTTGACGAGACGCTCGAAAGGTTCAGCGTCCCGGCGCTCAAATTCACCGCGCCGATGCTGGTAATGGCGCCCGGGGCCGTTATGTTCGCGGTTCCCCCGCTCACCATAGTGGTGCCCGTCACGTTGTAGTTTCCTGTCAGGTTCTCCGTGCCGCCCTGGAAGTTGAACGTTCCCGGGCCGCTCAGCCCACCGCTTAGATTGAACGCGGTCGTGCCGCCAAACTGAATGGTCGAGGCCGCCGAAAGCGTGACGTAATTCCCCGCGCTCGTGCTCCCACCGTTCAGCACCAGCGTGCCCCCGTTCGCGCGTACTATCCCTCCGGTCATGTTCACCAGCGTCACGTTGATGAAGGCCGGACCCGCCCCCGTTGACTGCTGCAGAATCCCGGAGTTGTTGATAACCGGCGTGCCCCCCAGGCTGGCCAGATTGCACGAGTCCTGAATATCGAAGAGACCGCTTCCCCCAATATTCAGGATCGCCCCATTGTTGAAGCTCAAACAGCCGGTGCTGAGCGTCGTATTCGCATTGGCGTTGAGCGTTTCCGTGTCGAGGACTACGCTTCCGGTGACCGTGATGTTTCCGTTGGCCGTGAGCATGCCGGTGCCGCTCACCGTGCCCGAGCTCCAACTAAATGTGCCCGGAACTACAAGGTTGCTCGACCCGGTGATGGTGCCGCCAGAAAGGGCGATACTGGCGATGGTCACACTGGCGGAAGTGCCGGAGAAGTCCAGCGTTCCCGAGGGCGCGGTGATCGGCCCGGTTGTTGTAACTGCTCCTGTGAAGTGGTCGGTCCCCGTGCTGACCTCCGACGTGCCACCCGTGATGCTGTATCCCCCCGCGAGGTTCACCGTCCCCAGGCGGAAGTTCACACTGCCTGCGCCCGTCACGTTCGATGTGCTTGTGAGATTCAATGGCCCGGGTCCCACATTGGCGCCGAGCCCGACAGTTGCGTTCGTAATCACCGTAACCGTGCTCGAAATGCTCCCGGTGCCGTCGATGTTGAGCGTTCCGGAACTCACCGTCACTGGTCCCGAAATATTCAGGCCCACATCCAGGAACGCACTGCCGGCGCCGCTCGCCGTTATGGGCCCGGCGCTCACCAGTGTCCCCAGCGTGCCGGCCCCCTGCACAAAACCTCCGGTGGATTGCAGCGCGAGCATGGAGCCAGAGTTGTTGTTGAACGTCGCATTGTTAGCCAAAGTGACGTTTCCGGCCCCGGTGATCGAGGCGTTCCCGACTGCCGTGAATGTGGTGGTGTCGATCGTGGCGCCGCCGGTGGAGATAGTGACCGGGCCCATGGCGGTAAAGCTGCCCGCGCCGCTAAGTGTGGCCGAATTGAAAGTGGAAGCGCCAGATATCGTCACCGCCCCCGAGCCGTTAAACGTGCCGCTCGTAACCGAGAGCGTTCCCCCCACCGTCAGCGAGGCATCAGCGGTCATGGTGCTGCCGGTGCTGATCACCAGGCTGCTCAGCATGGAAGCCGTGCTGGTGGTGTTGCTTACGGTCAGCGCGGCGCCGCTGATGGTCAGCGTTCCGCCGGTAGCTGTGATGCTGCTGACGGATTGATTCGCAGGCGGAAGAGTCGAGGAAAGCACCACGCTGTTGCTGCCCAGGCAGACGTTATCCATGGCCCCGGGAAGCACACCCGTGTTCCAGTTGCCCGGCGTGCTCCAGGGGCCGCCCGAGGCGCCTGAGAAAGTGATGGAGCAGGTGCCGGAGCCCGCATTAATTGTGATCAGCACCTTGCCTGGGGCAGTGGTGTAACTGGTCGCGGAGGTAAGTCCCGCGGGAAGCGCGGGAGGTGTTACCGATGCAAACGTGCTGGAGACGGTCCCCGCAACGACCAGGGCGAATTTCTGACCGGCGGCGGCGATGGTGTTTGTGTAGCTGGAGGAAGCCACGGCGACAAGCGCGCCTCCCAGCGTGGCCGTGCCAGAAACAAAAAACTGGCTGTAATTCGACTGCGGTGTCAGCCCGTTGATCAACAGCTCCAGAATTCCGGCCGTCTGCGTGTAATTGCCCTGCACGGCCAGCGCCGGGATGCCCATCACTCCGAGTCCGGGGATCAGGGTGCCGCCGGAGTTTCTGAGGTTGCCGACGATCGTGCCCAATCCCGAGAGCGTGCCGCCGCTCATCAAATTGACCGTGCCCGCGGCCAGCGTGCCCGAAGAAAGCGTCACGCTTGCAGTACCGCTGCCTCCTATGTTCACAGTGCTCAGCGCAGTAGCGCTGGGACTTATGGAAGCAAGCACCGCGGTTGTGCCGGTGCCGTTGATATTCAGCGTGCCCCCGCCGCCGGCTGGCCCGCCGAGCGACCCCACCAGGCTATTGGCGCCATTCAACGTCAGAGTGCCCGCGCTTCCGATCTGCACGATGCCCGTGCTATTCAGGCCCCCCGATATCGTCAGGTTGCCGGACGTTACGCTCACCAAACCCGTGCTCACAACGGTCGTGGCTATCGACGACACGCAGTTTGCGGGCAAACATGTGAGCCCTCCGGTGACGACGACGTCGGAGCCGGCAACTCCGGTGATGCTGCTGGTCAGGTGGAGCCCCATTGCGCCTGCGGGCCCAATCACGATCGGTAAGGCGGCCGCAAGATTCAAAGTGGTGCCATTGAGCGAGAGAGTCCCATTGAACTGGATGGGACCGGCCGCCGTGGACGCAACTGTGATCTGCGCGTCACCACTCACGCTCACACTTTGCGTGGAAGCGCCCAGCGTGCCCCCGCTCCAGGAGAGCAGAGCTCCGATCTGGACGTTTCCACTTCCGTTTAGGGTCCCGGCGAGGTTCAGATTCGAGATGACGGCCTGGGAGGAGCTCGAGGCCATGGTGAGCGTCCCGCCAGCCGCGATATTCAGTTGCACGTTGCTGTAATCGTAGAGATTCTGAACGGTAGCCGCTGCGCTCAGCGTGACGCCTTTGCCGTCGGGGATGCAGACGGTATCGGTGGCAGATGGAAAAGCATTCGGGCTCCAGTTCGTGGTGGCGCCTGTCCAGCTCCCGCCCGTAGCACCTACATACGTGATGGTGCAGTTGGTGGGCGCCACTCCGGTGCCGGCCAGAAATACCGTCTGCGTACTTCCCGCGGTCGGCGCGTTGTCCGTGATGACGAGCGAGGCGTTCAGGGTCTGGTCGATGAGCGCCGTGAACTCGACGGTCAGCGTGCAGGACTGCCCCGGGGGGAGCGAGAGTGCGCACGCGTTCGTAGCCGTGAAGCCGCCGTAGCCGCCGTCCAGCACGGCAATACTGGTGATCTGGAGCGGCGCCGTGCCCGTATTGGTGATAGTGACCGTGGTGGACGCTGTCTGCCCCACGGTCGTATTCGGGAATGTGAAGGGGCTGGCAGAAGAGGTGGTAGGAGTGATAGTGGCCACCGGCCCCGCGGCTCCGACGATGCGGATGCGGCTGTTCGCTGTGTCTGCGATATAGAGGTTATTCACCGCGTCCAGGTACAGGCCGGAGGGTGCGGCGAGATGTGCTGCCGTGGCTGCTCCTCCGTCTCCCGAAAATCCCGCCACGGGCAGTCCGGACACCGGGCTGACAAATCCCGCCACGGTGTTGATGTCGTTGTCAACCAATGGGGTGGGAGGCGTGCAACCGGACTGCGCAGTGGGGCAATAGACCTCGCGAACCAGGCTGTTATCCGAGTCGGCGATGAACACATCGCCCAGCGAGTCCACCGCCACGCCCTGCGGCCGGTTCAGGTTTGCGGCCGTGGCCAGACCCGTATCCCCGCCGAATCCGCGCGTCCCGGTGCCTGCAATCGTGTTGATGGTGCCGCCGGAGACCACGCGGATTTTGTTGTCTCTCGTGTCTGATGTAGATGTTGCCGCTCACGGGATCCACACCCACGCCTGAGGGGTTGTTCAGCGATGCGCTGGCCGCGGCTCCGCCGTCACCGCACGCGCTCGTGGGAGTCGCGCAAGGAACTCCCGGGCTTCCGGCAAACAGGGAGAGCGTGGTGTGCGTGGGATCCAGCATCCACACCGCGCTGGCGCCGGGGTCAGCGATGTAAACATTTCCCAGCGCATCCACCGCCACTCCCTCCACATTTGTCAGTGGAGTCGAAGACGCGGGGCCGGGGCCGGTAATTCCCGGCAGTCCCAGTGTCCCCGCCACCGTGGTGAGGTTGCTCCCCGAAAGTTCGCGCACGGCGAAATTATCCGAATCCGCGATAAACACATTTCCGGAGGAATCCACAGCCAACTGCCCTGGGAAGTTCAATTCCGCCGAGGTGGCCGCGCCCCCATCGCCCGATTGGCCGGGAATGCCGCTGCCCGCCGCAGTGGCGATGGTCTGCACGCCGTTGTAGATTTTTCGAATAACGTCGTTAGCGTAATCGCTGATGTAGAGATTCCCGCTCGAATCTCCAACCACACCGTAGGGCAGCGCTAGGGTGGCCGAAGTCGGCGAAACAAGAAATCCGATATTCCCGTTCCCCGCGATGGTGCTGATCGTTCCCGTGGAATTTACCTGGCGAAGCCGGTGATTCACCGTGTCGGAAATGAACAGGTTCCCCGAACTGTCTCCCACCACATCAAAGGGCTCGGACAGCGTGGCGCTGGTGGCGGGGCCGGCGTCACCCGTGAATCCGGCGAGTGGAAAACCCGTGATGGGACTGAGCGCGGAGGAATTTCCCGCGATCGTGCTGATGTTGCCGCCGATCGTGAATTCCCGGATCACATTGTTGTTCGTATCCGCAACAAAGATGTGACCCGTCCCATCCCCGAAAACCCCCATTGGCTGGTTCAGCTTGGCCGCTGTGGCCGCGCCGCCATCCCCGAAAAAGCTGCCGGTCCCCTGCCCCGTCGGCACACTGCTGCCGGCCACCGTGTTGATGAAGCTGTTCGATACCGTCACCTCGCGAATCCGCTGGTTGTTCGTATCGGCGATGAAGAAGTTTCCCGTGGCGCTATCCACCCAAACGGCGGTGGGAGAATCCAGTTCTGACAGGGTTGCGGCAGCTCCGTCGCCGCTGAAGCCCTGGAAGCCATTCCCCGCCACTGTGGTAACCGCTCCCGCGGACACCTTGCGGATGACGTGATTCTTTGTGTCCGCGATGTAGACATTTGAATTGGTCGCGTCGACGAAAACTCCCTGGGGAGTGTGCAGGCTGCACAAGGCGGGCGCGACGCCGTTAACGCAGGCGCCGGACTGCGAACCGGTACCCGCAAATGTGCTGATGTTGCCGTTGGACGTGGTGATCAGCCGGATCACGCTGTTCCCCGTGTCCGCGATGTAGATGTTTGCTCCCGCCGCGTCCACCGCGATTCCCTGCGGCAATGCAAATGTCGCAGCCGTCGCAGGGCCGCCGTCCCCGGTGTATCCGCCCGTG
>Ga0187812_1000528_pt1 | contig 13484 bp, 17 predicted proteins | sample NC_S_2_FD_130582 | JGI IMG/M metagenome (GOLD analysis project Ga0187812, IMG submission 130582) | Wetland sediment microbial communities from Neuse River Estuary, North Carolina, USA - ASW-S_2 | ecosystem: Environmental > Aquatic > Freshwater > Wetlands > Sediment | place: USA: North Carolina... | reverse complement strand
TACGCGCGCACCGTCGCCGCGGCGGTTTGCGCCCAAGTGTACTGCGTGGACACGAGCTCGCGGCCGGCCTTGCTCATGGCGGTCCGCAACGACTCGTCGTCGAGCAGCCGGTTGACGGCTTTCGCGAGCTGCTCGGACGAACCGGCTTCGATGAGCAGCCCGGTTCGGTCCGGGATCACGACCTCCCCGATTCCCCCGACATCGGACGCGACGACCGGCACGCCCGAGGCGAGGGACTCGAGCAGCCGGATCGGAAGATTGTCGTAGTACGTGGGGACCACGGCAATGTCGCAAGACGCGAAGAGCTCCGGGAGCTTGTCGTAGGGGAGGTGACCCAGAAGTCGCACGCGCTCCCGATCGGAAACCGGAAGGCTCGAAAGTTGGGGGAAGTCGGCGGTGGTCCCCCCCGTGATGATGAAGAACGCTTCCGGATGCGCCGCGAGCACCTTCGGGATCGCTTGGGCGAGGATTCCCGCGCCTCGGATCAAGGTCGGACGGCTGGGGAAGATCACGAGCCTCTTCGCAGGGAACGTCTGACGGAGGTCGTCCGAACGGAGGTCGGGACGGAAACGGTCGGGGTCGATCCCGCAGGGGGCGAGCCCGATCCGGTCGGCCGAGATCCCTCGATTGAGCAGCTGTCTCACCGTCCATCGCGAGACCGGGATGAAGTAATCTCGGGGTCCACCGAGCATGACGCGCTCGGCGAGATGGAGGAACGGTTCCATCCGGATCTGCCATTGGTCGACCGGGCTCAGGCTTCCGCCCAGCAGCTGGGCCTCTCGGATCGCCTCCCGCTGCCCCTCGATCGTGCTGTGCACCGTCCGTGCGGTGGGGATCTCCGGATGGAATGGCCGGGACAGGATGTCGGGCATGTGCGCATGGTGAGAATGGAACAGGTCGAACCGCTCTCTCTTGAGCAGGCCCGGAAGCGTGCGAAGGACGGACCACTGGAAGCGCGGGTTGTAGAGGAAGGAATCCCGCGCCTCCGAAGTGATCAGCACTCGAAGGCGGCCCTCGAAGTACGCCTCGATCTGTCGAGCCGTGTAGCTCTCGCTCCCGAGCCACCACTGCGGGGTCAGAACCGTGAGATCGACGGTGCGCGAGAGTTCTCGAAGCAGTCCGACACAGTAGCTCCCGACCCCCCCGCGGTTGGGGAGCAATTCGGGGGCGAACATGCACACCTTCATGGGGAACGACCTCGCCCTTCCGGGAGAGCGCTCATCGACCGGCGGTCAGAGGGTCGGTCTCCCGGGCTCGTTGCCATCGGCCTGGGCCTGGATGGGGCGGCTTCCGACCTTCTGCCCCGGTGGACGCAACTCCTGGCCATCGTGCTGAACCCACCGTTCCCTTGAGGTCCTTCCGAGCGGCGCGCGGGTCAACCGGCGGCACGGATCATCTCGAGTAGTCCCTCGTCGAGCGAAACCTTCGGCGCCCAGCCGCGCGGTACGTTCCCCTCCGAGATATCGGCCCAGTTGATGGGAAAGTCCCCCTTCCTCGGGCCGCTGAACTCGAAGCGGGCATCGCCCCGCCCCATCAGCCGGGCCACGTTGGCTGCCAGGGACCGAACGGTGATCGTCGTTCCCGTGCCCGCGTTGTAGGTCGCACCGTCGGGGCCCGAGGCGGCGCGGTCCACCAGCCTCAGCAGGTCGGTGATGTGGAGAAAATCCCGGGACTCTTCGCCGGTCCCGGAGAGCTGGATCTTCGAGGAATCTGTCTTGAGCTTTCGGATCAAGTCAGGGATCACATAGGATCGCTCGCAGCGACCTCCGTAGATGTTGAACAAACGGAGTACGACGGCCCTCTTGCAGTACGCACGAACAATGAACTCTCCAGCGGCCTTGGAGACTCCGTAGAGGTTCGTCGGGTGGTTCGGCTCGGAAGTGGGCGTAGGCATCTTGTGGGGCGTGCCGTACACCGCCGCCGTGGAAAAGAACACCAAGCGGGCTCCCGCCTTCTGGGCGGCTCTGGCCACGTTGAAGGTGGCGGTGACGTTGTTTCGCCAGCAGCCCTCGGGGTCGTCCTCACAGACCGGAACCGAAGCGATCGCGGCGAGGTGGAGGACCAGGTCGGGTCTGAGCTTCGCGATGCGGTCGACCGTCTCGCTCTCGAGTGAAAGGTCGAGGGGCTCGACACCGTCCTTCGGTCGAATATCGAAGGGCAGTACCTCGTGGCCCTGCGCGGCAAAGTAACTGACGCAACCGCTCCCGAGGTAGCCCGCCGCTCCCGTAATGAGGATCCTCAAAGAGGCATCACCTTCCATGTTTCAGTGCGCCCCCGGGACATGAAGGTATCATCGAATCACCGTCCATCCGATTGACACGGTTGGGTCCCTTCCGGGAGCTGTGACGCCAAGAATCTCGAGCTACGGCGCAGAGTCAAGCCTCGACCCATCAAGGAAGCCCTAGCCAGTACCGAGGGAAGCCCGGGAGCGCGCTGGAAACGCCCGGCAGGCTTACCTAGACCCTCGCTCTCCCAATCGAAGAATGGCCCGTTCGCCCGACGAGGAGGCCCCGGTTGCCCTTCCCATGGTCGGTCGGTCGGCCTCGGGAGCCCCTCCGGGCGACGGAAGCTTCTCGATCGGCCGTCTCGACCGGTCACGGATCCGGGCAGTCCTTGCCGTCTTGTCCGGAAAAGGCGGGGTCGGCAAGACGTTCGTTGCCGCGCTCCTCGCCTCGGAGTTCCACCGCGACGGGGCCCGCGTCGGGGTCCTGGACGCCGACATCACCGGCCCGTCCATGGCCCGGGTCTTCGGGGTGACGGACGTGCCGCACCTAACGACCGACGGAACGAAGATCGAGCCGATGCGCTCCGCCGGCGGGGTCTTCGTGATGTCGATGGCCTCCGTCACCGCGGCCACGAAGGTGCCCCTCATCTGGCGCGGCCCGATGATCAACGGCGCGATCCGCGGTCTCTTCAAGGACACCGCCTGGCCAGAACTCGACTACCTGGTGGTCGACCTGCCTCCCGGGACGAGCGACGCGCCCATGACGGTCTTCCAGTCGCTCGAACCCGACGGCGTGGTCATCGTCACGGCCCCGACCGAACTGTCGGCGGAGGTCGTTGCCAAGGCTTCGGCGATGGCGAAGACATTCTCCGTGCCGATCCTCGGGCTGGTCGAGAACATGGCGTACCTCACCTGCTCCCACGGGGACCGGATCGACCTGTTCGGCCCCTCTCGAGGAGCGGACTTCGCCACTCGGATGGGGATCCCGTATCTCGGCAGTATCCCGATCGTGCCGGGGCTTCCGTCCCTCGCCGACGAAGGCCGGATCGAGGAGTTTCGCTCACCGGAGGCGTCCCTCATCGCCGGCCGGGTCCGACTCCTGATCGACCGGCTCCGCAACGCCCGTGAGAAGGCCGCTCGGCCGACGACCTCCGCGTCGTTGGGGGGCGGAAGCGGATGAGCGCCCCGGCCGGGCGGGGGCCGACCTCCGTGACGATCGTGCGTCGCGACGGGGACCCGTTCGAGACCGAATCGCTCGAGAGTGCGGCGCCGGCCGAGGAGCCGGCGCACGTCGCGATCCTCCACAAGCTCTTCTACGACAGTACGGTCGACTTGGGCGCTCTGGTGCGGATCGAGGGCCGGACCTACCTCTGCACGCGTACGGGTTGGCGTATCGTCCCGTCCTCGCCGGAGCGCTGATGGGGCATCTGGGGATCCTCCTCTTTGCCTCGCCGGTCCAGCATCGGATGGCGGAAACGGCGGCGGCCCTGGCGGATAGCGCCGGCCGTCTCGGCCATACGGTCACGATCTTTTTGCTCGGGGATGCCGTGTACTGCACGAGCCGGGCCCTCGCCGACGCAAGCGCGGACGGGGTCGTCCACCGGTTCGCGGTTCTTCCGTCCTCGGTCGCTCTCGTCAACTGCAGCACCTGCGCACGGTTCCGTGGATTGGACGACCACGCACTGATCGGGAACGCCCGCAACGGAACGCTCGAAGACCTGGTCGACCTCTGGGGGAACTCGGACCGTTTCCTTGCGCTCACGGGGGAATCATGAGCGCCGGCCCGGTCCTTCTCTGGGTCCGGCGACCGCCCCACTCGACGGTCCACTTCGCGGAAGCGGTCCGGGTCGCGTCAATGGCGACGGCTCTCAACGTACCCCTGAGGATGCTGTTCATCGCCGACGGGGTCCGGGCGCTGGTGGCGGGCCAGGAGCCGTACCTTCTCGGCGCTCCGATCGAGAAGACCTTGCAGGACATCGTGACCGCCGAGCGGCCGGCGCTCGTGCATGCCCCGTCCTTGGCCCGCCGCGGCCTCGGTCGGGAGCAACTCGCGCCCGGGGTTCCGGTTCGAATGATCGACGACGACGAGGCCGCGCAGTGGGTCCTGGACGCCGCCCGAACGGTGCCGATGTGAACGCCCACGGAACGGAGGGTCATCGGTGGCTTCTGGTGCGCCAGGGGCCGCTCGGTCCCGAGGAGCGCGCGGTCTTCTCCGCCGCACGGCGTCGTCTGCGCGCCGAGCGACGCGAACTCGTCACGGTCCTGCTCGGCACGTCCAGCTACGACGCCGACTCTCCGGACACGGGGCCCGACGGAGCCGGCGAGGAGTGGATCCTCGAAGACGACGCGCGGGGCCGAGGGATCCGTCGACCGACCGGTTCCACGAGGCGAATCGTCCCCCCCGACGAGCTGGTCGCGGCGATCATGTCCGCGGAGCGGGTGATCCAGTTCCCGTGAGCGAAACCCCGCGAGGCCCCTTTGTACCGCTACCAATGCACACAGCCCCTGGGGAGGATGCGTCGAACCCGACGGGGCCAACTCCTCGGCAGGTCCGAGTCGTATACGTACGGTACCGCGACCCCAATCCGCTCGAGTTCCCCGACCGGCCCGAACGCCTGCCCGGCCCGATCTTCCATGCGGCCGGGGTCGTCCTTCGCGAGGACGATGAGTTCCTCGCACTCGGGGAGATCGCGTTCGCCGAGGAGAACCCGCCGATGGTCCAGCGCTACGGGGCCGACCTCTTTCCCGCGTACCGTAACGTCCTCACGATCCCGAAGGTGACGATTGTGGAGCGACACGACTTCGTCGTGTAGCGGCCCCGACACCGGGTCGCCCGGGGCGTCGGCGAGCACCGCCGCTTGGGCCGGTGTAAAGGCATAATAGCGAGGACAACATCCAGGGCTTTGAGTCACAATGACCGAAGGGCTGACGATGGCGCGACTGGACGCGCGCGGCCTCTTTTGCCCAATGCCGATCCTCAAGGCCAGCGCGATGCTGGAGCCCATGCATTCCGGCGAGCAGCTAGAGGTCCTTGCGGACGACCCGGCGGCTCCGTCAGATTTCGTGGCGTTCTCCAAGCGGACCGGGCATCCGCTGCGCGAGAACACCGAGAACGGCGGGTCGTACCGTTTCGTGCTCGAACACAAGTGAAGGATCCGCAGGAGAGTAATCAACCATGACAGCAGGATTGGCGGCAGGACGGACGACGGAATCGGTCGAACAAGCCAAGCGGGAGGGGAAGAAGTCCCTAGTTCTCGTGGTGTCGAAGGGCGGCGCGGATATGGCGTATCCGGCGCTGATTCTCGCAACGACCGCGAGGGCGCTCGGGATGGAAGCCCACATGTACTTCACGTTCTGGGGAATGCAGCTGCTGACCCCAGAGGGCCGGAAGAAGTCGATGGACGTCTTCTCGCCCGAGATGCAGAAGGGGATGGCCGCAAAGTTCCCGACGGTCGAGAAGTTCATGGAGCAGGCGAAGCAGGCCGGGGTTCACATTCACGCATGCTCTCCGACGATGGACATGTTCGGGCTCAACAAGCAGAACCTCGTGAACGAGGTCGAGGACATCATCGGGGCGAGCACCTATCTCGAGCTCGCGTCCCGGCCGGACGCCATGACCCTCTTCATCTAGGCGGGCAGGGAAGGGGGAGGAGGGGCCCGTGTCCTCCTCCCAGGCTCCCCCTCCCGAACAGATGGCGGTCGTGCTCACGGAGAGCGCCGCGGACAAGCTGCTCCCGTTCGCGACGCTCGTCAGCGGTGCGGTCGCGCTCGGCTTCCGGGTCGACGTATTTGCGAGCTACTGGGGCCTGGTCGCGTTTCGAAAGACTCCGACCGCCCCGTCCGCTTCGGTGAGTCCCGGCCACGGGGAGGACGGGGCCCGCCTCGAAGCGGCGCTGAACGCTCCGAAGGCTCCTTCCTGGAAGGCGATCCTCGAAATGGCGAGGTCGATCGGCGACTTGCATATCTATGCCTGTTCGCAATCGATGGAGGTTCTGGGGCTCAAAAAGGACGAATTGGACCCCTTGGTGGAGGGGGTGACGGGCGTCGCAACCTTCATCGACCGGACGCGCTCTGCCACCATCAGTTATTTCATATGAGCGAGACCGAGCCCCCGCCAGCGACCGCGGTGGCCGCTCCCCCGCGCATGGTCGTCGACGCCCGAGGCAGTTGGTGCCCCGGCCCGCTGATGGAGCTCGTTCGCGTGATCAAGGATGAGCCGGTCGGCACTGAGTTCGAACTCCTGTCCAGCGACGAAGGGTCGCGCAAAGACATCCCGATGTGGCTCGAAAAGGCGCACCACGAGCTCATCGAGGTTCGACCCGATTCCGGTTTCGACCGGTACATTGTCCGCAAGACGCACGATTGAGGAAGAGGAAAACCGCGATGAAGCGAGTGGTGATTTTGGGAGGAGGGATCGGCGGAACGACGGTGGCGAACCGGATTCGCAAGGCGGTCGAGGGTGAGGTCGAAACGGGCCAGGTTCAGATCCAGCTCGTGGACCGGGACGGGGTCCACGCCTACCAACCCGGGTACCTCATGGTCGTCTTCGACAAGATGCGGCCGGAGGAGACCCGACGGGACGAGAGCCAGCTCCTTCACAAGTCGATCCAGCTCGTGAAGGCGGAGGTCGAGAAGGTCGACTCCGTGGCGAACAAGGTCCTCTTGAAGGGCGGCAAGGAGCTCCCGTACGACATCCTCGTGATCGCGAGCGGGTCGGTCCTCCACCCCGAGCTGACGCCGGGGTTCGTCGAGGGGGCTCACAGCTTCTACGACCTCGAGAATGCCAAGAAGCTGCGGAGCGCGCTCCGGGACTTCAAGGGCGGGAAGATCGTCGTCTCGGTCGCCGGCATGCCGTACAAGTGCCCGGTCGCTCCGCTCGAAGTGACGTTCATGGTGGACGACTACCTTCGCAGTCAGGGGATCCGGGACAAGAGCGAGATCCACTACACCTACCCGATCCCGAAGGTCTTCGGCATCGACACGGTCGCCCAGCCGATGCAGCGGCTGATGGGCGAGCGCGGCGTGACGGTGCACATCCCGTTCAACGTCGACAAGATCGACCCCGTCGCGAAGACCGTCAAGGGCGTCGAGGGGGAGACGATCCCCTACGACCTCTTGATCGCGATCCCTCCCCATCGGGGCGCCGACTTCGTGGGCGCGTCCGGTCTCGGCGACAAGGGGAACTGGATCCCGACCGACCGCTACCTCCTGCGGGCCGACGGGAAGGAGAACATCTTCGTGCTCGGGGACGCCACCAACATCCCGATCTCGAAGGCCGGGTCGACCGCGGATTATGAGGCCGAGACGGTGACCCACAACGTCGCCGCCATGGTTCGCGGCGAGGCCCCGACCTCTCGCTACGAAGGTCGGGTCTACTGCTGGATCATGACCGGGCTTGCTCAGGCGACGTACATCAAGTTCGACTACCTGCACCCGCCGCATCCCCCGACGCCGTCGTTCGTTCACTACTGGAACAAAGTGATCTACAACCGGACGTACTGGGACCTCACGGCCCGGGCGTTGTTCTAGGGGGTCGGCATGCCATCCCCCTCCACCGCGGCGGCGCCGTCGGCCGCTCCGCCTCCAGCGTCGAGCCCCGACGCGGCCGCGGCATTGCAGGTCCTCGGAGAGCGCCTCGGGCGCTGGCAGTCGGACGGTACGCTCGACCGCCTCTTCACGCTCGCCGAGGGCGTCGTGGGCGTGACCGATGCGGTCACGGACCGGATGCTCTCCTCGGCCGGCTCGACGCTCATCGGGGCCCTCTCGCTCCTCGACTGGGTCGCCCAGGACGAGAAGCGACGCGACGCGCTGCTGTACATGGTCGACCGGATCGCCGAATGGAAAGAGACCGGCGCCCTCGAGACGCTCGTCACGTTGGCCGAGGGGGTCGTGGGGGTCGCGCAGGCGACCACGGACCAGATGGTCGCTCACGCCGGCGGCTCCGCCATCGGTTGGATCCAGTTCGTCGAATCGCTGCCGCCGAAAGAGGAGCTCGAGCCGCTCGTGCACGCGGCGGTCACCGCCGGACCCGCGCTCGCGCTGCTCTCCGAATCCTCCTCCGTCGTCGGCGACCCGGCAACCCGCGAGAAGGCTCTCGCCGAGATCCCGAGCGTCTCGGGGATTTTCGCGCTCGGGCGCGCGCTCCGAGACCCCGAGACGCAGCGGGGGCTTCGGATCATGCTGCTGCTCCTGAAACAGCTCGGCCGGAAGTCGAGCGCCCCGTCCCCTCGCTAGGGCTCGATGTCGCCGGAGCCGGTCCGCGCCCCGGCCGACCCCGGCGTGACGGGGACGGCCGGGCCGAACCCGACGTCTCCCGACCGACCCGACCGTTCCGCCCGGATCGGGCCTGTCGAGCCCGGGGTGATTCGCCTTCCCACGACCCTTTCGGGGACTCATCGGTGACCCGTTCGACCGCGGAGCCTCTACCGGGAGCGGAGGACGATCTTCCTGTATGGCGGCTGATCGACCTCGGACGGTGCGAGCCGTTCCGAGCCCAGACGTTCGTGGAGAGCGTCGCGGAGTCCGTGGCTTCGGGCGAGGTGCCGAACACTCTGATCGTGGCCCAGCCCTCCTCGGCGTACGTCTCGCTCGGATTCCACCAGTCGTTCGCCGAGGAGATCGACCCGGGATTCTTGGAACGACGCCGCGTCCCGGTGATCCGTCGGGTCGAGGGCGGCGGGACGACGTGGCTCGACCCGGACCAGTGGTTCTACGAGCTCGTCTATCGGGACGATTCCGGAGGACGGGGCGGGCCCCGGGACCTCGAACGGTTCCTCGCGGCTCCGGGCCGAGCGGCCCGGGAGCTCGGGCTCGGCGCGGTCCTTCATCCCCCGAGCGACCTCGTCGTCGGCGACCGAAAGGTCTCGGGAAACGCCGGCGGCGACTGGGCAGGAGCGCACCTCCTGGTCGGCGGGTTCCTCGGCCGGGCCGACCACGGAGCGATGGCAGACCTCTTGCGCCTCCCGCATCCGGCCGTCCGCCCGCTCCTGCGAACCGAGATCGAGCGATGGGTCACCTCCTGGGAGGCGGAGGCGGGGCGGCTCCCCGCGTGGAGCGCGGTGCGCGACCGTCTGGTCGAAGCCTTCCGCGCGCTGCGTCTGTTCCGAGCTCTGCCCGGCCGCCCCACGTCCGCCGAGGAGTCCCGGTTCCGGACGGAGACACTCCCACGTCACCAGGACCCAGAGTGGAGGGAGCTCACTCCCGTCGCGAAGTCACCGGGGCCACTTCGTCGTCGGATTCGGGTCGCGGGACCTCATGAGCTGCTGGTGTTCGACGGCTCGGGATCGGGGACCTTGACGGTGGCTGTCGTCGACGGTCCCGACCTCCGCGCCGCCTACGTGGCCGATGTTTCGCGGGCGGACGCTCCGGCTCGATTACCGCGGGACTCGCGCGAATTCGAAGATCTACGCTCGTCCGTTCTCGCAGCGTCTCGCGACCGGTAGCACCGGGGGTACCGTCACCGAGGATAGACTAAGCTTCCCCAAGGCGGGACGGCTTCGATCGAGCCGGGGTCGAATCGGACCCGCGCCGTGCCCCGAGCCCGATACCGGGCCCAAAGGTTTTCGTTCGGGTCGGGATACCCGACCGGTCGGCGCGCGGGAGCGGCGCGTCGCGTAGGAGATGGAACGTGGGGGACCCGGACCCGACCCAATCGTCCCGCAAGGAGTCAGGAAACCAGCCCACTACGATCCGCGTCGGTTCCTTTGAGGTCCCGATCGACCGGTACTTCGAACCCGAACATCACCTCTGGGTGTCCGTCACGGACGGGGAGGCGCGGGTCGGCCTCGACGTCCTCGGACAGGAGGTCTCGGGCACGATCGCCTTTGTTTCTCTCCTCAGTGTCGGAACCCGAGTCGAGAAAGGGGAACCGTTCGGGTCGATCGAATCCGCGAAGTATGTCGGCCAGCTCGTCGCGCCCGTGAGCGGCGGGGTAGCGGCCGTCAACGAGCGCGTGGTCGGGGACGCGCGGCTGCTCAATCGGGACCCCTTCGGCGCCGGCTGGCTCATCGTCCTGCGAGGAGTAGGACCCGAAGAGCTCGCTGCGCTCGTTCACGGGGAGGACGCGATTCGGAAGTACTTCGTCGACGCGATCGAAGCGTACCGAAGGAGAGGCGTGCTCGCCGAACCGTCGCCGTCATCCGCGACCGGAGGACCGCGGTAGCCATGGACGCGGCCGGAAGCGCGCTACGTGCGGGGGACCCGGCGCTCGCGTTTCGGGCGCGTCAGGTGAACTTCCCGGACGAGGTGGACTTCTTCGCCCCGGGCCTCAAGCACTATGCCACCCCGGAGCTGGTCCAGTCCCACCCCCGAGCGTGGCTTCCCGTGAGCCTGACGGGCTCCGGATGCGCCCTCGCTTGCGATCATTGCAAAATGCAGGTGCTTCGGCCGATGCTCTCCGCGCCGACGGCCGGGGGGCTCTACGAGCTCTGTCGGAACCTCGCTCAGACCGGAACGCGAGGCGTGCTGATCAGCGGGGGTTCGGATCGGAACGGCGAGGTCCCCCTGCTCCAGCACATCGAGGAGATCGCGCGGGTGAAACGGGACTTAGGACTCCGGGTCGTCGTGCACACCGGCCTCGCCACCCCAGAGACCGCCCGCGCCCTGCGGGCCGTAGGGGTCGACGGTGCGATGATCGACCTCATCGGGTCGGACTCCACGATCCACGAGGTCTACCATCTTCCGCACCGGGGCGTCGAGGACTTCGAAGCGTCGCTCGCCGCCCTCAAGGCCGCCGGCCTCCGGGTGATCCCGCACATCGTTCTCGGCCTGCACTACGGCGAGTTTCGGGGCGAGTTCGAGGCGTTGCGCATGGTGGCGCGCCAGCGGGTCGAGACGCTCGTGCTCGTCGTCCTCACTCCGTTGCTGGGAACCCCCATGGCAGGCGCTCGAGTCCCGGAGATCGAGGAGGTCCGGGGATTCTTCACGCACGCTCGTCTCACGCTTCCCGAGGCGCGGCTCCTTCTCGGCTGCGCCCGACCGATGGGACCGATCAAGACCGATATCGACCGAGCCGCGATCGATGCCGGTTTCAACGGGATCGCCTTCCCCGCCGACGGCATCGTCCGATATGCGACGGACCGGGGCCTGAAGCCGCGCCTGTTCGAGTTCTGCTGCTCGCTGACGTGGGAGACCGACTGAGATGCCGGAGTGGCGATACCTCGAGGACGACGACGTCGAAGCGCCGTTCGGACTCGCCACCGATGAGCTGCTCCTGACCGGGTCGACCGGGACCGGAGCGCCCCCCGCCACGCTTCGCCTGTACTGGTATCGTTCCCACTGCGCGCTGGTCGGTCGCTTCCAGAACCTCGCCGCCGAGGTCGACCTCGCGGCGTGCCGTTCTCTCGGGGTCGCGGTCAATCGCCGTCCGACCGGCGGGGGAGCGATCCTGATGGGGGACGCACAGCTCGGCGTCGCCCTCCTCACGACCGTTCGGGAAGCCGGTGGACGCACGGACGTCGGTGAGCTGTGCGGCTGGTTCTCTCGGGGCCTCGTCGAAGGCCTGCGGGAACTGGGCGTAGAAGCCGAGTTCCACCCCCGGAACGATATCCTCGTCCGTGGACGCAAGATCGCGGGCACGGGGCTGTGCGCGGACGGGCACGGAGGCCTCCTCTTCCACGCGAGCGTGCTCGCCGACCTCGATATCCCCCTCATGCTGCGGGTCCTCCGGATCCCGGTGCAGAAGATCGCCGACAAGCCGATCGCGGCGATCGAGGACCGAACCACGACGGTCACGCGGGAGTTGGGCCGGCCGCACCTCGCCCGAGACCTGCGTCCCACGGTGCGCCGCGTCTGGGCCGAGACGCTCGGGGTCACGTTGGACTCGCGGCCTCTCTCCGACGAAGAACGCAACGGCATCGCGCGGCTGTTGGCAGAAAAGTACTCGACGCCGGCGTGGCTGTTCGAGCGGACCCCGCCGGGCCGGGGATCCTCCGGATCACCCCCGAGCGGCTTGCTCGAGGCCGAGGCGGCGTCCGCTCTCCTCCCTCCGCCCGAGGGGGTCCATCCCTCCGAGGGGATGGGCGAGAGCCTTCTCCGGACCTCGGGAGGAATGCTTCGGGTCTATCTCGCGGTCTCCCGAGGGACCGTGAAAAGTGCGTGGATCACGGGCGACTTCTTTGCGACCACGCCGGCCGTAGCCAGCCTGGAATCCAGCTTGAAGTGGCGGCCGGTCGTCCGACAGGAGTTGTTGGCCGCGGTGGAGGCGGAATACCGCCGCTCTGGCGGGATCGCCGGGGTTCGGGAGGAAGAACTCACGAACGCCGTGTTCGAGGCCGGGGAACGGGCGGAGGCCGGGACCTAGGGCCATGCAGAGCCTAGTGTCCGAGATCCGGTCGACCGCCCCCGAGACCGGCCAGGATAGCCCCGAGTACGTTCGACTGAGCTACGCGAGCGCTCTCGCGCTTCGGCTGCGCTCCGGACAGTTCCATCGTCCGTTCGCGTTCGGCGGGATCAACCTCTTGCTCAACTACGGGGACGGGTGCCGGTCCGACTGCGCGTACTGCGGCCTCGCCCGGTCTCGGCCGGGCCAGTACGAAGAAAAGTCGTTCATCCGGGTCGAGTGGCCATTGCTCCCGACCGAGGAAGTCCTGAGCCGCCTTGTGCAGCACGCGGACCGCCTTACGCGCCTCTGCATCTCGATGGTGACCCACCCGCGAGCGTACCGCGACACGCTCGACCTGACGCGGCGGATCCGCGAGGCCGTGAACGTGCCGCTCTCGATCCTCGTCGCGCCCCCCACTCTCAACCGCTCCCGCCTTCAGTCGCTACGGGACGCGGGCGCGGACATGATCGGCGTCGGGCTGGACGCGGTCACCGAGCCGCTCTTCCGTCAGCTCCGCACGCAGGTCCCCGCCGGAGGCGGCCTTCGATGGTCGAACTACCAGGAGATCCTTCGGCTCGCCCGCGAGGTCTTTGGGCCGGGAAAGGTGAACTGCCACGTCCTGGTCGGGGTCGGCGAGACCGACCGTCAGCTGATCGAGACGTTCTTCGACCTCATGGGCCGCCAGATCCTCCCGTACCTCTTCTGCTTCAACCCCGAACCCGACAGCCGACTGGGAACGCGTCCGAAATCGACCGTCCGCAGGTGGCGCCGGATCCAGCTCGTCAAGTTCCTGGTCGACCAGGGGGCTCTGACTCCCGAAGCGTTGGAGTACGACGACCTCGGGAACCTCACCGGCCTACGGTCGTCTCCGCAGGGCCTCGCCGCGGCGATCGACTCCGGCGTACCGTTCCTCACGAACGGGTGCCCGGCGGCGGATGG
>Ga0187812_1000527_pt1 | contig 13493 bp, 15 predicted proteins | sample NC_S_2_FD_130582 | JGI IMG/M metagenome (GOLD analysis project Ga0187812, IMG submission 130582) | Wetland sediment microbial communities from Neuse River Estuary, North Carolina, USA - ASW-S_2 | ecosystem: Environmental > Aquatic > Freshwater > Wetlands > Sediment | place: USA: North Carolina... | reverse complement strand
GCACGCGCCTGCCACCGTGCGAGATTGCCTTTGCATGAGGATGCAGTTCCGCAAACAAGCCGGCGGGCGCGCTTTCGCTTCGCTTCTCATCGTTTCCTCACGTAATCCGCCTTCGCAGCGCCTTTCGCCGGCCTCTTCTGGCAAATTCTGCCTACATGAATGGCATGCGTTTTGCATACCTTTAAGCAGAGAGGCCGCATGGGGAGTGGATACTACGCCGCCGGCACTGCGTTGATGTCGCGCACGCAGGAGCTGGATTCGATCGCCAACAATCTTGCCAACGTCAGCACCGTTGGCTATCGCGGGGAGAAGGAATCGTTCAGCGCGGTCCTCGCGGACACCGGCGGCGGCTCGGACCTCGACCAGGCGATCAACGATTACGGAGTGCTGAGCGGCGTCAGCCTCGATCTCTCCCAGGGAACACTGCAGAAGACCGGGAACGAGCTCGATATGGCCATCCAGGGCTCGGGATTCTTTGCAGTGCAGACCGCGAAGGGCGAGGTATACACGCGCGACGGAAGTTTCCAGGTTTCTTCAAAGCACCAGTTGGTCACGGCTGCCGGCGATCCCGTGCTGGGTGACAGCGGCCCCATCGCGATCGTCCCCGGCCCGGTTTCCATCAGCCCCGACGGAACCATCTCCTCGAACGGAGCGGTTGCGGGCAAGCTGAAAGTCGTTGAGTTTCCCCCCGGCACGCAGATTGAAAGCATGGGCGGCACCTACTACTCCGCACCAGCCGCCGCGGCCCAGCCGGCCGCTGAATCGAAGGTGCTCCAGGGCGTTCTGGAGAGCTCCAACGTCAATCCGATCACGGCCATGGTTCAGCTCGTCCAGGCGCAGCGTTCCGCGGATATGATGCAGCGCGCAATGGTGATGTTCAATTCGCAGATGGACAAAACCGCAACCCAGGATTTGCCCAAGGTGGGCTAGAGGATATCGAACATGATGCATGCGCTCTCTACCGCGGCCAGCGGCATGACCGCCCAGCAAATCAACCTGGATACGATTGCGAACAATCTTGCCAACTCCAGCACCGCGGGATTTCAGGCGCGCCGCGTGCAGTTCTCCGATCTTCTTTACCAGAACGAGATCATGCCGGGCGCGGCGGCCACGCAGCAGACCACGGTTGCTTCGGGCCTGCAAATCGGCCTTGGCACGCGGCCTGCCAATACAGAGATCGTGCAGATTCAGGGCGACCTGAGCAGCACCGGTAACCCGCTCGACTTCGCCATTCAAGGGCCCGGCTTCTTTCAGATTCTGCTGCCCAACGGGCAACTCGGCTATACCCGCGCCGGCTCGTTTCAGACCGACCAGCAGGGAAACCTGGTCACGGCCAACGGAGACGCGCTGCAGCCGTCCATCAATATTCCCACCGCGGCCACAAACATCACGGTGGGCAGCGACGGCACCGTGAGCGTGACCTTGCCCGGGCAGACGCAAGCGCAGCAGGTGGGCGTCATCCAGTTGGCCATGTTCGCCAATCCGGGCGGCTTGAACAGCGTGGGCAACAACATCTACCTGCCCACCACGGCATCCGGCAATCCCGTTGTTGGCACACCGGGCGGCACCGAAGGGCTGGGCACCCTGCAGCAGGGAATGCTGGAGCAGTCGAACGTCAACGTCGTCGACGAATTCGTGAACATGATCCTCGCCCAGCGCGCCTACGAATCGAATTCGCGGGTGGTCAAGGCGGCCGATGAGATGCTCCAGCAGCTCAATCAGCTTGCGCAATAGGGGGAATCGCGATGCGATGCCGGGCAATTCCGATTTCTGTACTCTGGGCCGCGGCTGTGCTTCCCGCATTTGCCGGCGGCGCGCACTACAGCATCACCCCGGCGGAGGTTGCCTCGGCGGTCAGCGGCAGCGGCCTCAAAGTTTCGGCGGATCAAGTCTCGCTGTTCGCGGATGTCGTGGCCAGCGTTGCCCAGCCCGCTTTGAAGGTGCAGTCCATCGAGCCGGAGGACGATCACCAGGCGATCGCACGCATGGAATGCGCCGACGCTGCTCAATGTCTTCCGTTCATGGTGGCTTTGCGCGTCGATCGCGGCGCTGTTCCGCAGTCGGTGCAGGAGGGCGCGCCTGCCGGCAGAATCTCTGCCCCTGCGGTTTTTCTTGTCCGTGCCGGATCGCCGGCAATCCTCGAGCTCGACGGAACGCACGTGCATATTACGCTTCCGGTCGTGTGCCTTGAAAACGGTGCCCTGGGCCAGACCGTACGCGTGGCCACTCCGGACCGGCGCGTCTTCTACATCGTCCAGGTGGCCGGAGATCGCATGCTGAGAGGAAGGCTGTGAGAGTACAGGGAAGGTCGCGGCTGGCATCGGCCCTGCTTTGCGCAGAGCTTGTGCTTTGGCTGGCGGCGGCGGCCGCGGCAAAGACCAAGGACAGGAAGGATGCCCCTGCCCAGCTTCGGTCGGAGTACATCGCGCGGCTTCAGGAAGCGGACGTTGCTCCTCCCACCCGTACTGTCGGCAGCCTGTGGTCGGCGGGCGGAGATCTGAACGACCTTTCCAGCGACTACAAGGCCAGGAAGGTCAACGACACCCTGGTGATTGTTGCGTCGGTCGAGACCACGGCGGCGCAGTCGGGCGACGTGAATACCTCGCGCACCGCATCCACCACATCCGGGATCACGGGCCTGGCGGGAGAGATCAACACCAAAGGTTTGAATCCGCTGTTCGCTGCAAACAGCTCAACTTCTTTGAAGGGTTCCGGCGCCACGGACTCGAGCACCACCTTTCAGACCAGCCTGACGGCCCAGGTGATCGCGGTGCTGCCCAGCGGAAACCTGGTGGTCGAAGCCCAGCGCAAGATCTTCATGAACAACCAGCACGAGAACATCGTGATTCGCGGTGTGGTTCGGCCCAACGATATCGGTCCCAATAACACCGTTCCTTCGGCGGCGCTGGGCAACCTCGAGATCGAGATGAAGGGCAAGGGAATTATCTCCGATTCGACAAAACGGCTGAATCCCCTGGCGCGCGCGATTCTCTGGCTGGTTGGGCTGTGATGCGGATGACGTCTGCTCTCAAAACGGCCCGGTCCGGAATGCGGACAATCTGCTGCGCCCTCCTGCTGGCCGCGGCGGCGCTGTTACCGGCATTCGCCGCGAACGCGGATACGCAGAACCGGCGCGTGCTGGTACGCGACATCACCAGCGTGGAGGGCGTGAGAGACAACATGCTGGTGGGCTACGGGCTGGTGGTCGGCCTCAACCGCACCGGCGACAGCCAGCAGACCTATTTCACGGTCCAGACGCTGGCCAATGCCATGCAGAGAATGGGCGTGCTCATCTCTCCGGGCACCGTCGAGGTAAAGAACGTGGCCGCGGTCTTCATCACTGCGCTGCTTCCGCCTTTCGCACGCCCGGGAGCGAAGCTGGACATTACCGTTTCCTCCGCCGGCGATGCCAAGAGCCTGGAAGGCGGCGTGCTCCTGCTGAGCGCCCTGCACGGCCCCGACGGCCAGGTGTATGCGGAGGCCCAGGGTCCGCTGGTGGTGGGCGGTTACTCGGTGGGCAACAGCCTGAACGGCAAGGAGGTCAATACGCCTACGGTGGGCATCGTTCCCAATGGCGGCATTGTGGAGCGCGACACCGCGGTGGACCTGCGCGATTTCAAGACCGTCTCGCTGCTGCTGCGTAATCCCGACTTCACCACGGCCCGGCAGATCGCCGATGCCATCAACCAGGAGTTTCACCGCCCAGTGGCCTCGGTGCTTGACAGCACGCGGGTCGATATCTCGGTCGCGGGCTCGGGCGAATTTTCGGTCCCCGTGCTCATCTCGCGGGTGCAGAATCTCTCCCTCACGGTGCATACCCCGGCCCGCATTATCGTGAATGAGCGCACCGGAACCATCGTTCTGGGCGGCGACGTGAAACTGACGCCGGTCTCCGTCATACACGGCAATCTCTCCATCCAGGTGACCACGACCTACACCGCGGCGCCGGTTCCGGAGGTGCTGACCAATATCGTGAACGGCGCCGGCGCCGGGCCCCAGGGCCAGGCAGCCGCGTCGGGCTCTGCGTTCCCGGGAACCTCGCCCGAAGGCACGATTCCGACCCAGCCTGGCGGGATGATTCCCCAGACCACGCTCACGGCGAACGACAGCCCGGCGCAGACCATGCGGCTGGACGACGGCGCCAACGTGGAAGAGCTGGTCAACGGCCTGCATGCCATTGGAACCACCGCCCTCGATGTGGTGTCCATTCTGCAAGCCATCAAGGCCGAGGGCGGGATACAGGCCGATCTGGAGGTGCAGTAGATGGCAAGCGGCATTGTTGGTCCAGGCATGATGAATGCGCAGATCAGCCTGCAGCAGGCGCAGGAGTCGCAACTGCTCCAGCAAATGCAATCCGCGAAGGGCCCGGACCAGAAGGAGAAGATCGAGAAAGGGGCCCGGGAGTTTGAGGCCATGCTGCTTTCCAACTGGCTGCAGCAGGCCGAGCAGTCGCTGGCCACGGTTCCGGGCGCCGACGACGATGACGACGCCGGTACGGGGCAACAGATGATGAGCCTGGGGGTGCAGTCGCTGGCCGGATCGCTGGCTGGCAATGGCGGCATCGGAATCGGGGCAATGATCGAGAAAGCCATGTTGGCTATGGCACAAAAGTCGCAAACCGCGGCGGGGAATCCGGCCGAAAACCAGCACATTCCGTTGAATTCAGGGGGGCAAAATGCCGATAAAATAGCAGTATTACGGAAGGTGTCAGAATGAGGATCGACCTGTTCAACCCGGCTGCCGCGCAACTCCCCAGCGAGAACAGCGCACAGCCCGCTAAAGCCGGCAATAGTCTGGCCCTGAACCACGATGGCGCAGGGGACCGGACCACGCTGACCTCTGGTTCGACGGTAGTAAGCGCGCTCGTCGGCGAGGTCATGAATACGCCCGAGATTCGCCAGGACAAGGTGCAGAACCTGCAGCAGGCAATCGCCAGCGGCCAGTACGAGCTTGACCCGCAGCAGATCGCCGGCGCCATGATCGACGAGCACGCTTAGAGAGGCGCATCGTCCGTCACCGCGGCGTGAAACCGGGATCGGCAGGCTGGCTGAAATGAGGCAGGGAAAGCCAGAATCATGCAAGCCGAGATCGGATGAGAATGACCGGAGGCGGACCGCAACCCCGTAGTCAAAAGGCTGGAGAACATCTCCAGTTGCTGCGCTCCCTGGCCGCCGAGCTGGAACGAGCCATGCAGGCCATCTCCTCGAACAACCTCCTCGAACTCGAGGAGAGCGTCGCCAGCCAGCAGGACCTGAGCGCCCGCCTGAGTCAACTGGCAGGCGAGTTGAGCAGTTTCCCATCCGCCGGCAGCGTTCCCGTCACGGACTCCATTCCCAGCGGCCTGATGCGTGAGATTCGCGCTTCCGCCGCGGAGCTCGAGCATCTGAACCTCCGCTACTCCTATCTCCTCCAGCATTCCAGCCGCTCGGTGGCGCTCATGGCTTCGTTCTTCAATTCCGTCAAGGGTCAACTTAAGGAGGTGCCTGGCGACCGGTTGAAACTGCAAACCTGGTCCTGCCAGGCGTGATTGCCATGGGAGGCTTGAATACAACACTTTTGACGGGAACGCAGGCGCTGGACGCGGCCCAGGCCGCGCTCCAGGCCGCCAGCAACAACATCGCCAATGCCAACACGCCGGGCTACACGCGCGAAGTGACGCAGCTCAGTGAAAACGCGGAGAGCTTGTCCGGCGGCGTTGTCACCGGCGGCGGCGTCACCGTCGACGGCGTTCAGAGCGTGCGCGACGAGTTGCTGAACCTGCAGATCCAGCAGCAGACCTCGCTCAAGAGCCAGGCCGACGCGGAATCCACGAGCCTGCAGGCATTGCAGCCGCTCTTTTCCAGTACCGGCGAAGATATTGCCAGCACGTTGAGTGCATTTTCGAGCAGCCTGGGCCAGCTCTCCGCCAATCCCTCCAGCTCCGCCGTGCGGCAGAGCGTTTTGGACGCGGGGAAAAACCTGGCCAACTCATTCCACAGCGTGGCCAGCGGACTGGAGAGCGCGCAGTCGGCGGCCGACCAGCAGGTGACGCAGACCGTGGCGCAGATTAACTCGCTGGCCAGCCAGATTGCGAATCTGAATGCTCAGTTGACGCAGCCGGGCGTGGCGCAGCAAAACGGCGGCACCATCGAGGACCAGCGCGACCAACTCGTCCAGCAGCTTTCGACTCTCACCGGCATTTCCATCACGCAGAGCAGCGACGGAGAGGTGATAACGACCGGCAACGGCACGCCGCTGGTGATGGGCAGCCAGAGCTTCGCGCTGCAAACCACGACTGGCGCCGGAGGATTCCAGCAGGTGCTGGACGCGAACGGGAACAATATCACCACCAGCATTCAGGGCGGCCAGCTTGGCGGGGCTATCCAGATGCGCGACCAGACGATTCCCGGCTTTCTAAATTCGCTGAACGATCTTGCCGGCCAGTTTGCCGCCAGCGTGAATGCCGCGCAGGCCGCGGGCTACGATTCCACCGGCGCCGCCGGCCGGCCCTTCTTCAGCATTCCCTCGACGGGTTCGGCCGCCGCCGGCATCGCCGTGGCATTGACCAGCGGCTCGCAAATCGCCAGCAGCTCCGACGGCTCGTCGGGCAGCAACGGCAACGTCGCCAATCTTCTGGCTGCCGTTAATGGCAATATGTCCAGCGGTCAAACCCCGGCCAGCGCGTACGCAAATCTTGTTTACCAGGTGGGCAGCGCCGCCGCCAACGCCAGTGCGCAATCTTCCGCACTGACCCAGAGCATTACGCAGCTCACCAACCAGCAAAGTTCGGCTTCGGGCGTGAACATCGACGAGGAGACCACCAACCTCATTCGCTATCAAACTGCGTATGAGGCCGCGGCCCGCGTGGTCAGCACCATTCAAGCACTCAACACCGTGACCCTCGATATGGGCTCCACGCAGAGCTACTGATCCTTATGCGCGTAAATACCAACATCGTTCCCAACATGGTGGCCGACCTGGACCAGAGCCAGGCTACGCTCAATACGCTGCTCCAGGAAGTCGCCACCGGCAAGAGCGTGAACGCGCCGTCGGACAATCCCACCGCGGCCGCCCAGATGGTGCAAAACACGCTCGACGCCGCCAACGTGGACCGCTACACGCAGAACATCTCGAGCGCGTTGTCGCAGGTGCAGCAGGCAGGTTCGGTGCTCAGCTCCGTGGTGACCTCGCTCACCCAGGCCGTCTCTCTGGGGACCGAGGGCGCGAACGGCACAAACAACAACACCAGCCTCTCGGTGCTGGCGCAGCAGGTGCAGTCGATTCTCTCTTCTGTCATCTCGCAGGCGAACACCTCGGTCGGCGGCGTCTACCTGTTTGGCGGAACGGCATCGGGGGCCGCGCCTTATGCAGCGGATGCTTCGTCGCCTTCCGGATACACCTACAACGGCAACAACGACGCTAACTCCATCGTGGTGGGCGACAGTTTGAATGTTCAGGTGAATCTGCCCGGCAGCCAGGTCTTCTCCAACTCCGGCAACAACGTGGTGGGCGCACTCAGCTCGCTGGTTACCGCCCTGCAAAGCGGAAATTCCGCGCAGATCTCTTCGGCTGCCACGGCGGTGAATTCGACGATCGATTTCATCAGCCAGGCGCAGGGCTTCTATAGCAACGCCGCAAGCCAATTAAACTCGCAGGAAAGCTACCTGCAGCAGGAAACGGTGACGCTGACGACGCAGCAGAACAACCTGGTTGGCGCGGACATGGCGAAGGTAGCGCCCGAGTTGAGCCAGGCGGAGACCGACAACAGCGCGGCCCTGGCCGCGGCAGCCAAGGTCCTGCCCGCCACGCTGCTCAATTATCTGGCGCCCCCGGGTTAATCTGGATATAGGCAATCGCCGAGAGCGTGTCTCAAAGGAGAAGCGGTATGCACATGCATGGCATCCGGCTCGATCCATACCTGCAGCAGATGAGCGCGCTCGATGCCGCGGCAAAAGCTGAAGCCAAACGGGCGGCGGAGCGCACAAGAAAGCGACTCCTGGGCGCCGCCTCGGCACTGGCAAGCGAATGCGATGACGAGGCATCCTGCGTGGTAAGGCTCGGCGGAGACGACGCGTCCGGTGAAAACGCAAAGCCGCGCAATGCGCGGAACCAGGACGATCGAACCAAGCAGGACGATCCGGCAAATTCAGAGAACAGCAAAAGCCCGTTTTCGGGCTGGGCCTGATTGCACACGCGGCCCGCATTGCGAAAACGCACTCATTTCACCATTGAAGTCCGGAAAATCCAGCTTCGGCATGCGCGCTGGGCCGCGCCTGGTTCCCCAACCTGCGTGTCTATCACGCCCTCCAGCTCATGTGTTGCAGCTCCGCTTCCGAAGAGAAGGCGCCCTGCCGCTGGGTCGCTACGGGAGGCAGAATCAGGGGCTCGGCGGACGCGTTCTTCGTCTCCCTCTCCAGCTGCTGCCAGATCCCGCGGAGGTCGAGAACCTCGGTCATGAGCGACTCCAGAAGCTCGGCCGACTGCCTGCTCTGCGCCTCGATCATTCTGCGCCGCAGGCTGGCGTAGAAGCCGATCAGCCACTGCGCCAGCTCGCCGCTTTCGGCATCGATCCAGTTTTCCAAAGACGCCACCACCACGATGGCATGCTTGACCTCTTCAGTCCGCTGCTCCAGATCGCCGGCACGCTGCGCGCGAGCGGCGCGCCGAAGGTCGCCGGCCAGCGTATTGTAGAGCGCGATCAACAGAGCGAATCCGCCCGCTCCGACCGCCGCCGTCTTCCGGTAGGTAAGGTCCAGCGCGTTCATGGTTCTCGCTAACCCCCACTCGACGAGTTCTGGCCCAGCTCAGCGCTGATCTGCTTCATCTGAGCCGGCAACTGCTGCAGCAGGATCTCGGCCTGGCTGTATTCGCTCTGCAACTGCGCTTGCAGCGGCTGAATGTAGTTCGTCTGAAAATTGGAAATGTCGTCTTGCAAATTGGTGTTCTGGGTGCCCATGCTCTGCAGGTCGACCGTGAACGCTCCGTCGCCCGGGGCAATGAACGAGGTCAGTTGCTGGTCGAGCATGTTGGCAAATCCGTTCAGGGCGCTGCCCTGGAAGAACGACTGTACATCGCTGAAGTTGTTGTCCAGCGCGCTCTGCAGGGCGGAGGAATCCACGCTCAGCGTACCGTCGTTGTTCACGGAGATGCCCATGGAAGACAGGTTCGGCATCGTGGTGCTTCCCGCGGACGGCGTATAGGTGTAGTCCAATACGCTCAGCAAATCGTTTTGCAGGTTGATTACGGTCGTGTCGCCGGACAGCGGACCCTCGCTGCCGGTTGAGCTGCTGAAGGCGAACTGCGCATTCAGAGCGGAGACGGCCGTGTTGTAGTCGCTTACAAACTGGTTGATGGCATCGGACGCCTGGGAAGTATCCGGGGCCACTGCAAGGCTGACCTGGGTTCCCGGGCTGGCGCTCAGCAGATTCAGCGTGAGCCCCGGAACCGCCCCGGTGACTGTGTTTGTGGCGCTGGAGATGCCGATGCCGTCGACGGTGAGCGATGCGTTTGCGCCGGTGACCGCCTGCGTAAATCCAAAGCCCGAAGAGCCGCTGATGCCGAAGTTAGAGGCGCTGCCGGAAGAGTTGGCGGCGACGGCGATGCGCGAGCCGTTGGCATCCGTGACCACGCTGGCGGTGAGGCCGAGGCCGGCGCTATTGATCTGGTTCACCACGTCGGACAAGGTCTCGGTTCCATCCGTTGTGATGGTATCGGCTGTGCCACTGCCGTTGGTGATGGTGAACGAGCCGGCCGGCAACGCGGTGGAACTGCCGGCAAAGGTTGCCGACGTCCATGAAGCAGTGGCGGCGAGACTGTTCACCACCACAACGTGATTGCCCGTCGCGGATGCCGAAGCCGCGGATGCCGTGACCACATTCGAGTTCGACGACGATACGGATCGCGCCGACAGCGGCCCCGTCAAGCTGTTCAGCGCCTGCATATCGTTGTCGAGGTTTGTCGTATCCGTCTGGAGCTGATTCAATGCGGCGGTCTGGTTCTGCAGGATGGCTTCCTGGTTTTGCCACGCCTGTTCCGGCGCCTCGGCCGCCGTAATCGCCGAATTCACCGCGGCCGTCACATCGAGGCCTGGCGAAGAGGCGCCCAGCGCCGCCTCCAGAATCGAACTAAGGTCAATCGACGACGAGGACGACAGCAACGAATTAAGTGCCGAAATGGAGCTCATGATGACCTTCTTCGATCGATTTCCAAAGCCCTTCCGGCGGCTTCATCCATCGCGTGGCTCGTGCATTTCATCGGCAATTCAGGGCGCCGATTTCAGGCCATCGCGCGCAAAAAAGCGGGGCGCCACGAGGCGCCCCCTGGGGATAGAGCCATGCGCCGCTGAACTACTGCAGCAGCTTGAGCACGGCCTGCTGCGCCTGGTTGGACTGCGACAACGCAGCCATGCCGGTCTGCTGAAGAACGTTGTACTGCGTCATCTTCGCGACCGTCTGGCCGATGTCGGCGTTCTGCACGTCGTTTTGCGCACTGGTCAGGTTGGTCACCTCGGTGTTCTGCACGTTGGTGTCGGCGGTGAGCTGGTTGACTGCGGCGCCAATCGCACCGCGGTTTGCAGCCACCGTGCCGATGGCCGTGGTGATCAGCGCCAAGGCTGCCTGGGCGCCGGCCGCCGTGGACAAGTCAGTGGCGGTGGTGGTCCCGGGTGTGGTGTCCTGGGTGGTGTTCAGCGCCAGCGCGGTCGTTGTGAGGGCGCCGATCGCCGTCGAAACCGTGTTGCTTCCGCTGGTGGTTCCGTCGCTGGTGTACACGTTCGCCGTGGTGCCGAAGACCGCTTCGCCGTTGAAGTTCGTGGTCGAACCGATGTTGCCGATCTCGGTAAGGATCGACTGGTACTCGGTGTTCACAGCGTCCGACTGGCTGGTGGAAAGGCCGCCGTTGGAGGCTTCGGTGGCCAGGGTCACGGCGCGGTTAAGCAGCGTGGTTACCTGCGAGAGAGCGCCATCGGCGGTCTGCAGGAGCCCGATTCCGTCTGAAGCGTTCTGGCTGGATTGGGAGAGGGCCGAGATGTTCGCCTGCAGACCGTTGGCAATCGCCAAGCCGGCGGCGTCATCCGATCCGGAGTTGATCTTCAAGCCGGATGACAACTGCGTGAGGGTCTTCTGCAGGTTGGCCTGCGTCAGAGACAGCGCATTCTCCGCTGTCAGCGAAGAGATGCTGTTCAGAATGGTCAACATGATTAAGCGCTCCTTTTCGATTTCCGCCTGCACCGAACCGCTTCCGTCTGCAAGAGGTCCAGAATCGTATCAGGAGCAGGTGGTTGGTACGCGCACTTTATCGGCCTCTCCTCTATGCCGTTCTAGTGGGCGCGCGAAAAACTGCCTGTGGCGCGAACCATGTTCTACATTCCCTGGCAAGCCCGCGCACGCCGGCGCCGTCTTGCATGTTTCCTCAATAAGCACGCGGGTTTTCTTGTGATCGAGCTCCGGCAGTGGGAGCTTTAGCGCATGGAAGACGAACCGCTATGGTGAATATCAAACTTGGTTCGTGCGCCAATGCCGCGCCCGCTTTACGCCTTTGCCGGGCCCGTCGACTCGCGGACCACCAGCTCGGGCTGTATCGCAATTTCATCGGGCGGCATCGCCGTGCCGTGGATACGATTCAGCAGTAGCTGCGCCGCCGTCTCGCCCATCTTCTCCAGCGGCTGGCGAATGGTAGTCAGTCGCGGCATGGTGTAGGCGGCCGCCTTGATGTCGTCGAAGCCGATGACGGAGACATCGGCCGGCACGCGCAGGTTGAAGTCGTTGAGTGCGCGGATGGTGCCAATGGCGGAGATGTCGTTGAAGGCGACGATGGCGGTAAAGGGGCGATTGGCCGCCAGCAACTGCTGCACGACCGGATAGCCGAGTTCCGGCGAGGTCATATCGCGATCGAGGCTGACGGTGAGTTCCGGCCGTATCTCGATGCCCAGTCTTGCCGCCACGGCTACCATGTGGTTCCAGCGGTCGTCGGAATCGGAGCTGAACGGCTGGCCGCGCATGAAGGCGATGGAGCGATGGCCGAGCGAGTACAAGTGGCCCAGGGCGAGCTCCGCGGCGCGCGCATGGTCGAGCAGAACCGTGGTCACGCCTTCCAGGCGGTGGTGGCCGGCCACCGCGATCACCGGAACCGGGAGAGGATGCTCGAGCGCCGTGTCCACTGCGATGATTCCCTGGGCGCCGCGGCCGATGAACATGCGCGTGTACTCTTCCACCAGGTTCTTGCGGTGCCGGTGGTGCGCGGTGAAGTAGAAGTACCCCGAGTTGATGAGCTGATCGCCGATGCCGCTCATCACCTGCGTATGGTAGCCGTCGCCGAGTTCGGGAACCAGGATGCCGATGGTGAGGGTGCGCTTGTTACGCAGCGAGCGCGCCAGCAGGCTGGGCTGATAATTAAACTGCCTGGCCGCGGCCTTGATGCGATCGCGCGTAACCTGGGGAATCGAGCGCCCCGGCACGTCGTTCAGCACCACGGAGACGGTGGCCGCATTCAATCCCAGGTAGGCGGCCAGTTGTTTCAGGCTAACCGGCTTGTGGGGCGCGGGCGCCGCGGAAGGCGCATTCCGCTTCCGCTCTCTCGTCGGTGAATCCTTCATCACTCCGCCTTGCGCCGCTACCAGTTCAGGCACGAACTCGCCATGACTCTTCCAGCACGTTCCGCAGCCGCACGATTTTGATGACTTCCATCATAACCTCCGGCTTGTTCGCTAGACAAACGATTCTCTTCGAGGGCCGCGGCTAAATGAGCTGCATGTACGCGAAGCCCAGACCATGAAAGGCGATGGCCACGCCTGTGTCGTTCCCAACGCGTGAGCCGGTTGCGCATTGACCCATGCCGCGACATAATTCAGAAATCCACTGCCGGAGCACGCAGATGCCGCTTCCCATGCATATCGATCGGCCGGAATGCTGGCCCGCGCTTCCCCTCGCCGAGTGGCAGGACACCTATGCCACGCTGCATATGTGGACGCAGATGGTGGGCAAGGTGCGGCTGGCGCTGGCCGCGCCCGTCAATCACTGGTGGCATGTGCCGCTCTACGTCAATTCGCTGGGCCTTACCACCTCGGCGATTCCCTACCGCGGCAGCGCCTTCGAGCTGCAGTTCGACTTTGTGGAGCATCGGCTCGTGCTGCGCATGGCCGGCGGCGAGGTGCATTCGATTCCGCTTGCGCCGCGCACGGTGGCGGAGTTCTATCGCGAATTCCGCAAGATGCTCGACGAGGCCGGTATCGAAGTGCGGATATGGAAGATGCCGGTTGAGATTCCGAATCCGATTCCATTCGATGAAGACACGGTGCACGCGACCTACGACCGCGCCGCTGTCGAGCGCTTTTGGCAGGTTCTGGTTACCGCGAGCACTGTCTTTCATCGGTTCCGCTCGGGCTTCATCGGCAAGTGCAGCCCGGTCCATTTCTTCTGGGGCAGCTTCGATTTGGCCGTTACGCGCTTCTCCGGCCGGCGCGCGCCGGAACGGCCCGGCGCGGACGCCATGACCCGTGAAGCTTACTCGCACGAGGT
>Ga0187812_1000526_pt1 | contig 13495 bp, 9 predicted proteins | sample NC_S_2_FD_130582 | JGI IMG/M metagenome (GOLD analysis project Ga0187812, IMG submission 130582) | Wetland sediment microbial communities from Neuse River Estuary, North Carolina, USA - ASW-S_2 | ecosystem: Environmental > Aquatic > Freshwater > Wetlands > Sediment | place: USA: North Carolina... | reverse complement strand
TGCTGCCGCTCGACGGCAGCGAGCCACGCGTCAAGTAGTGGCCGCCACGCAGTCTCCCCCGCAGGAACGGCGCGATGCCATTCGCGGGTCCGCAGGTCGTGCAGCCCAATAATCTCTTCTGCCGAAAGCATTCTTCTGGTTCCTTGCCGATTCTGCCGTGCGCGGTACTGCCGCGTCTATGGTAGAACTATCTCACCCAGGGTCCAAAGCCGCGTTCTCTCCCCCAGGAAACTGCGCGCCCAACGGCCGCGCTTCCTTAAACGCTGCGACTCTTGAACCGGGCCCGAACCGGGGGGAACCATGTCGGACGCGACCGAGCGGATTCTCTGCCTTGCCAGCTTTGAAAAGGGCCACGATTTTCTGCGCCAGTGCGCGGAGATGGGCGTACTGCCGACGCTGCTGACGCTCGATGCGCTGCGCGAAGCCGCGTGGCCTCGTGAGGCAATTGAGGACCTGACTACCATGCCCTCCGGGCTCACGCGCGACCAGATTCTGAACACCGTTTGCTGGATGGCGCGCGGACGCCGCTTTGACCGCATCGTGGCGTTGGACGAGTTCGACCTGGAGACCGCCGCCCACCTTCGCGAGCACATGCGCATTCCGGGAATGGGCATCACGACAGCCGCTTATTACCGCGACAAGCTGGCCATGCGCATGAGCGCGCGCGAGTCCGGCTTCCTGGTTCCGGAGTTCTGCCGCGTCCTCAACTACGACGAGCTGCGCGGCTACATCCAGCGCGTGCCTGGGCCGTGGCTGCTCAAGCCCCGCTCTGAAGCATCCGCGGTGGGCATCCGCAAGATTGACGAGCCGGAGCAGTTATGGCGCGCCCTCGACGAGCTGGGCGACAAGCAGAGCCATTACCTATTGGAGAAGTTCGTTCCTGGCGACATTTTCCATGTGGATTCAATTATCAGCAACTGCGATGTGATCTTCTCGGTTGTCCATCAGTACGGCCGGCCGCCGATGCAGGTGATGCACGAGGGTGGCGTGTTTACCACGCGTACGGTCGATCGCGGCAGCCGCGACTGGCTGGAGCTGACTGCGCTGAACGCGGGGCTGGCGCCGTCGTTCGGCATGGTGCGCGGAGTTACGCATGCCGAATTCATTCGCGGGCAAGACGGGCAATATTACTTCCTGGAGATTGCGGCGCGCGTGGGTGGAGCTTTCATCGCCGACCTGGTCGAGGTTTCCACGGGCGTCAACCTATGGCGCGAGTGGGCGCGGCTGGAAGTCTTTCACCTGCGCGGTGAGACATATGTTCCGCCGCAGTCCTTCGAGAGCTATGCGGGCAGCGTGCTGTGCCTGGCGCAGACCGCGGAGCCGGATACGACGGCCTTCAACGCGCCCGAGATTGTGGTGCGGATGAAGAAAGAACACCACGCGGGGCTGATTGTGCGATCTTCGAAAGCCGAACGGGTGCGGCAGCTCGTTGAAGAGTACAGCGGGGAATTTGCGCAGCGGTTTCTGGCGACGTTGCCGCCGATGGAGCAGTTGCGGCCGGCGTGAGACAGGGCAGGGAACACTCTTCAGCCGGATAAGGGCATGATTCATGTTGCTCATCGTTGGAACAATCCGTCTTCCTGCGGAATACCTTGCCGATGCGCGTCCGATTATGCGGGCCATGGTGGAGAACAGCCGGGCTGAAGACGGCTGCGTGGAATACAGCTATGCGGAAGATGTGCTCGATCCTGGCTTGATCCATGTGACGGAGTTGTGGCGCGACCAGGCGACCCTGGATCGACACTTTGCTTCCGATCACCTCGCTCGTTGGCGTGCGTCCTGGCCAGCCTTGGGCATTGGGGATCGCGACCTTCAAGTGTACGAAGTGGGTGAGCCCCGGCGGACCTGATCGGCAGCAATCAGCAGCCGTTTTCGTGCGACAATTTCTTCATTCGGGTGCTGCCGAAGCCGAGATTGCCATGCCCTTACTCACGCCATTGTCGAAGCACCGCCTGATGACGGCGGTCGCGTCGGTTGCCTTTCATGCAGCCTTGCTGAGCTGCCTGATTCTGCTTGGCCGGCCGTTGCGGGCGCCGCTGGCAAATGACACGGTGCCAGAGCGGATCGCGATGCTCGAAATCGCAGGCGGTTCGCATGCGGTGCCAATTCCATTGCCCAGAATGGACACAGCGGCCCGGACAAAACACCCGGCGCTATTTGCCGAGGCGGAGCCGAAGAATATCCTGCCAACAAAGCAGCCGGCGCACAGGCCCGGCGGTGGCTCGCCGGCTGCGCCCCATACAGGCAATGGCTCGGGCAAGGCGCTGTCAGGGGACGGCAGCGACAACGAGAATGCGCGGCCGGCATTCCCGGTCTTTTCGCCAAGGCCGCCGGTCTCCGACCGCGCGATGCTGCCCGATTCGGTGCAGAAGGTCGTCGTGGACGTGAAGATCGACGCGGCCGGCGCGGTGGTGAGCGAAAACCTGGTCTCGGGCATCGGCAACCCTTTGAATCAACTTGTTCTGGACACGGTGAAGGTTTGGCGCTTTCAGCCGGCTACCGTAAACGGAAAGCCGGTACCGGCCGAGGCCGAGCTGATCTTCCCCTTCGATCGGAACTATCCGATCACCATCTCCTGAGCGGCGCGACTACGGCTCGAGAGTGTGTGTGGATCACCTCTATCGCTGCGTCGAAAGGCCCTGTCGATGTCCCATATTCCTAAAGGAGACGTTATGAATCTCACCGAGAGACCCGATACCGTTCAGTGGCCCGAGACGCACTATGTCTTCCTTGAGAAGGTCGGGCCGTTCATGCAAACCGCGCCGGCTGCGTGGACCGAACTGCACCGGCTGCGGCCGCAATTGACCGAGCATAACAAGATCACGGGCTACATGAGCCTGTATAAGATGGGGCCGCAGATCTATCGCGCCGGAGTTTCGGTGGCCGAGCCGCCGCAGAAGCTGCCCGAGGGCCTGCGTTACGAGAAGTTCGCCGGCGGCAAGTACAGCCGGTTTGTGCTCACCGGGTCGTACACGCAGCTGGGTCCGGCGACCGGGCGCGCCTGCCAGTTAGTTGCCGAGCAAAAGATTGCGCTCCGCGACGATTTCAACATCGAGCACTACACCAACAATCCGGAAACAACGCCCGAGGCGGAACTGAAGACGGAGATTCTGTTCCCGACGGTATAGATCCTGCAACGTGCTTTTGCAGCATGCAGGACTTGCAATCCGCGCGGCAACCGGTCTTACGCCCAACGACGAAAATCTGTCGTTGGCGTTCCATTCGGGAGATCGGCAGCGCAACGCTATTCCCCAACTCAACACGGAGGTCACTTTATGTCGGATACTGCCATTCCGAGCCAGCCTGTGCTGGCGATTCCCAAGCCTCAACTCTGGACAGGCCGCGTGCTCACCGTGCTCGTCATTCTGTTCTTGCTTTTCGACGTGGCCGGTAAGTTCATGCTGCCGCCGCAGGTGACGGAGGCATCGGTGCGGATCGGCGTTCCTGTGCATCTCAACCCGCTCTTCGGCGCCATTCTGCCGGCCTGCACAATTGTCTACGCGATCCCGCGAACAGCGCTGTTGGGCGCGGTTCTGCTGACCGGGTACCTGGGCGGGGCGGTTGCCATCCAACTGCGCGCGGGGACACCGCTCTTCGAGACGCTGTTTCCGGTAATCTTTGGCGTTTTCGTCTGGGCCGCCATTCTGCTGCGCGATCCGCATCTGCGCCAGCATTTCCCGGTGCGCAGGGTAGGCGCGGCTTCGTAAGTTCCACCTTTCAGGGGCCACGAACCACGCTTCCTCGTTTCCTGCTTTTACAATCAGGCGAGGAGCAAGCATGTCCAATCTCTCGCAGTCTCCGCACCGGCGGTGGAATCCGCTGCGGCGGTCATGGGTTCTGGTATCGCCGCATCGCACCCAGCGGCCGTGGCAGGGGGAAGTAGGGAAGACGGCGCCGGCGGCCGGCCCCGCCTACGATCCGGAGTGTTATCTGTGCCCGCGAAACAAACGCGCGGGCGGAGCGGTGAACCCGCCCTATCAAAGCGTGTTCAGCTTTGTAAACGATTACTCGGCTCTCCTGCCGGATTCGCCAACGATTGAAGCGCCGCCTTCTCCATTGCTCACCGCCGAGCCGGCCCGCGGCATCTGCAAGGTCCTTTGCTTCCATCCCGACCACAGCCTGACCGTCGCCCGCATGACCCGCGATGAGATTCGCCCGGTCATCGACGCATGGGTCAACGAATACCAGGAACTCGGCAGCACCGATTGGATCGAGTACGTGCAGATCTTCGAGAACCGCGGCGCCATGATGGGAGCGAGCAATCCCCATCCGCACTGCCAGATCTGGGCGACCGGTTTTGTTCCCGATGAGCCGGCCGCCGAGACTGCGGCGCAGAGCGAGCATCTGGCGCGGACCGGATGTTGCCTGCTATGCGATTACCTCCAATCGGAGCGCGCCGCCGGCGAGCGCATCGTCTTCGAAAACGATCACTTCACGGCGCTGGTGCCGTGGTGGGCGGTGTGGCCCTTCGAGGTGATGCTGCTCAGCCGGCGTCACGCCGCGGCCATGCCGGAGTTCAGCGGCGACGAGCGCGATGCGCTGGCCGATGCGCTCAAGCGGCTCACAACCCGCTACGACAATCTGTTCCAGACCAGTTTCCCGTACACGATGGGCTATCACCAGTCGCCGACGGATGGAAAGGCGCACCCGGAGTGGCATTTCCACGCCCACTGCTTTCCACCGCTGCTGCGGTCGGCTACGGTGCGCAAGTTCATGGTGGGGTTCGAGATGCTGGCCATGCCGCAGCGCGACATTACGCCCGAGAGCGCGGCCGGGCGGTTGCGGGAATGCTCAGAGGAGCATTTTCTGCCGCGAAGGTGAGCGGTTCCAGAGTGCTCAGGTGTGCCTCAGCAGATCCACACCACGGCCGATTTGGAAACCGGCTGTACGGACGTGGTGGACGGATCGCCAGCCACGTTTCACGGCCTTCCCTGAAACCTGATCCCCGACCCCTGGGTCGTGGTGAGCTCGCTGGGATTCGAACCCAGGACCCACGCCTTAAAAGGGCGTTGCTCTACCAACTGAGCTACGAGCTCGCATCGTGTTGCGCTTCTCTCAAAGTACCACAATCGAGGTTTCAGTAAGCGAGAGCAGGTGCGGGGCCGGGTTGGGCGAAGATTCAACGCAAATATGCGATGTACGGATGGATCCCCTAAGAGTCATTACCTGGTTGTTACCTCAGTGCAAAAATACTGGTGACCATTGGCTCTAACCTCCTCGATTTGCGAGACTTGTTGAGGTTTCAACGCATCGCCGCGCATAGCTTGAAAGTGTTAGCGGCAGGGCAGTCGAAGTGTTATTGTTCTGACAACTACAGTACGTCTACGATTTCCGCAGACAGCACCAACTTGTGTGTGTCCACAAGGCTCTTCCCCGGCGAACGAGACGCCGCATTCGGCGTCTGGCAACGGGCCAGGTTTGAAGACACAAGGGTGAGGAATGACTGATCGCAGAGTGCTGAACGACCCGAACGAGCCGCCCGAGGACGTGGCGAGCCTCTATTCGTGGGCGAATTTGCACGGCGCCAAGTACCGGGACTTCTCGGCCTCGCGGGCACAGATTCGTGAGCGGGCGCGGCAGCGCGCGCAACAGGCGATTGACGAGGAGCAGCAGCGCGCCCGATTGGTTGCCGAAGCGCAACGGGCGGAAGACGCACGTCGCGCGGCGGTGGCAGCTTTGGCGGAAGAACGCGTGCGGCAGGCAGAATTCGCGGCACAACAGGCGGCACAACAGGCTGCTCAACAGGCGGCACGACAGGCTGCACAGTTGGCGGCGCAGGAAGCCGCTCAACGCGCAGCGCAGGAGGCTGCTCAGAGAGCAGCCCAGCAGGCGGCGCAGGAGATGGCGCGTCAGGCAGCTGAGCGGGCTGCCAACGAAGCGCGCGCCGCACAGGCACAGGCGGCCCAACACGCGGAGGCTGCGCGAGCAGCACAGCAGGCAGCTCAGCAGGCGGCTTGGCAACAGCCCATTCCCGAACGGTTTGCTTCTCCAGGGCGCTATGCGGCGCCACAGACGCCATATGCCGCGCCGGCCCCGGCGCCCTCTGCGCCTTCGCAGCAACCATTTGCACCGCCGCGCCCGGCGCCTTCAAATTATCCGGCCACTGCTCCCCAGCAGGCTGCGCCGCTGCGTGAGGACCTTGCCGCGCCGGCTGCGGGCCCGTGGGCTCCTCCGGAGCAGCGGGAGTTTCCGGCACGCCCGGCATGGCTTGCCGAGCGGCCTCAGCCCGCCGCCAGCCCCGCGGTTCCGCAGGCGCCGGACGGCACCATTCAGGGTTCGCGCGACCGGCTGACTTCGCGCTGGTTTGCTTTGAAGAGCGTTTTTGAGGGCGTAGCGGCGCCCATGAATACTGCGCCGGCCCCGGCAACTTCGCGAACCCCGGTCTTGGCCGTTTTTTCGCTGGCCGGCGGCGTCGGCAAAACCAGCCTGGTGGCCACGCTCGGCCGCGCACTTTCCGCGCGCGGCGAGCGGGTTCTGCTGGTCGATACGGCGGCCTTTGGATTGTTGCCCTTCTTCTTTGGCGCCCGCGATCAGCGTCCCGGGCAGTTGCGTACTTTCAGCCCCCCGGCAGCCAGCGGCGATGCGCCCGTCCAAATGTTGGCCATCGACCCCGAAGGACTGGGAGCGGAGAACGGCGGGCAGGAGCCGCTCACCCTGGAGATTCAGAAACACACCCAGGGTATGAGCCGCGTCATCGTCGACCTGGCCACGGCTTCCGGTTCGACCACCCGCCGCATCCTCAGGCTTTCGCCGCTGGTCCTGGTGCCGGTGATTCCGGATATGAACTCGGTGGTCAGCGTCGGCTCCATCGACGCATTCTTCGAACACAACACCAGCACCATCGGCAAAACACTCCTCCCTTCCTACGTCCTCAACCAGTTCGACCCGTCGCTGCCGCTTCACCTGGACGTGCGCGAAGTACTGCGCGAGCAGCTTGGTGACCGGCTGCTGCCGTTCGCATTGCGCCGCGCGCCGGCGGTCAGCGAAGCGCTGGCCGAGGGCATGACCGTTATGGACTACGCTCCCAACTCCACCGTCGCCGAGGATTTTGGAAGCCTCGCCGGCTGGGTCAAGAGCCAATCTGCACCCGCGAGCAGCGGCTTCCGCGGCGTGCGCTGGAGCGAGCGATGACGGCGGGCGATCTTTGGCAGGATATCGGGGCAGGCGAGACGTTCCTTCACCGGCTCCTGCGTCTTCTGTTTCTCTGCGTGGCTGCGGTGGTGGCCTACTTCTTCGCGGTCTTGCCGCTAACCTGGCCGCAGCAGGCGGTGCTGGGGCTGCTCACCCTGCTCATGGCGCTGGCCATGGCGCGCAACTCCGATTCATACCTGGTCACCCTGACGCTGATGCTGCTCTCCAGCTTCTGCACCTTCCGTTACGGGTACTGGCGCATCACCCAGGTGGTCCACTTCTTTCAGGACCCCTCGAACCACTGGGGCGCGCTGGATGCGTTCTTCATCGGCTGCCTGCTGCTGGCCGAAGTATACGCGTTCTTCATTCTGTTCCTGGGATACTTCCAGACGATCTGGCCGCTGCGCCGCGCGCCGGTGGCCCTGCCGGATGAGCCGGAAATATGGCCGCACGTCGACGTGCTCATCCCCACCTACAACGAGCCGCTCGACGTGGTCCGCTATACGGCGCTGGGCGCGCTTAACATGGACTGGCCGGTCGAGAAGCTGCATGTCTATATCCTCGACGATGGCCGGCGCAAGGAGTTCGAGGAGTTCGCGCGCGAGGCGGGCATCGGCTACCGGGCGCGCTCCGACAACAAGCACGCCAAGGCGGGCAACATCAACGCCGCGCTCAAGACCATGGACGCTCCGTTCGTGGCAATCTTCGATTCCGACCACGTGCCGACGCGCAGCTTTCTGCAGATGACGGTGGGCTGGTTCCTGCGCGACCGCAAGCTGGCGATGCTGCAGACGCCGCACCATTTCTATTCGCCCGACCCGTTCGAGCGCAATCTGCAGCAGTTCCGCATTATCCCCAACGAGGGCGAGCTGTTCTACGGGATCGTGCAGGACGGCAACGATTTCTGGAACGCGTCGTTCTTCTGCGGTTCGTGCGCGGTACTGCGCCGCACCGCACTGGACGAGGTGGGCGGCATCGCCGTGGAGACGGTGACGGAAGACGCACACACCTCGCTGCGCATGCAGATGGCCGGCTGGGGCACGGCCTATATCAACATTCCGCAGGCGGCCGGCCTGGCCACGGAACGGCTGTCGGCGCACGTGGGACAGCGCATTCGCTGGGCGCGCGGCATGGTGCAGATCCTGCGCACCGACAATCCGCTGTTTGCTCCTGGGCTCACCTTTGCCCAGCGGCTCTGCTACTTCAACGCCATGGCGCACTTTTTGTACGCCGTCCCGCGGCTGATTTTCCTGACCGCGCCGCTGATCTACCTGCTGCTGAACCACACCAACATTCCCGGCTACTGGGCGGCGATTCTGGCCTACGCCCTGCCCCACCTGACGCTTTCCAACGTCACCAACTCGCGCATCCAGGGCGAGCACCGCCACTCCTTCTGGAACGAGATCTACGAGACGGTGCTGTCACCGTACATTCTGCTCCCCACCATGCTCGCCTTGATCAACCCCAAGCTGGGCAAGTTCAACGTGACGGCCAAGGGCGGCGTCGTCAAGCAGACCTTCTTCGATTCCAAGATCGCGCAACCGTTCCTGATCATGCTGGTTTTCAACATCGCCGGCCTGATTATGGCCATTCCGCGCTTCTTCATCTGGGACACGGGGCGGCGCGGCACGGTGATCATGAACGTGATCTGGTGTCTGTTCAACGTCGTCATCCTCGGGGTGTGCACCGCCGTGGCGCGCGAGTTGCGCCAGTTGCGCAGCACCGTGCGCATCAGCGTGGTCACGCCGGTGCTTGCCAGACTTCCAAGAGCGTCTGGTGACACATCCGACATCTACCTCACCGGCGAAACTATCGATATGTCCAGCGGCGGCACCAGCATCCGCTTCAGCGAGGACGTGGATGCGGCGCCGCAGTCGGAGGTACGTCTGGCTTTCCCCATGCCCCAGGTGGGGATCGATGTTCCGGCCACAGTTGTCTCTTCGGAAGGTTCGGTGCTGCGCGTGAAATTTGAAAATCTGACCATCCCCGAACAGGAAGTGCTGACCATGGTCCTGTATTCCCGGGCGGATTCGTGGCTGGGCTGGGGCGAGGCCCGCGAAAGCGACAACGTGCTGCACAGCCTGGTGCGCATCTTCCAGATTTCCATGCACGGCTTGGTTGCCACCTTCCGCAGCCTGTTCGGCGACAGCGAGAAGCCGCAGCGCAAGTCTACGTCTTTGTCGATCGCGCGGACTTCGCTGCTGCTGCTGGCGGCGGCGCTTCTTTGCGGCGGCGCCCAACATGCGACCGCACAGATGCAGGGTTTTGCCGGTTCGCTGCACAGCCAGAATAATGCTCCGCTTGCCACGGATAAGAATCCGCCGATCCCCCCCGGGCAATACTGGGATCACTTCACGCTGGGCGATGCCGGCGCGCCGCAAATCGAACTGCATGGCATTGACACCATGCACAACATTTACTTCACGCTGCCGCAGACGCACGTACCCACCAGCGCCAAGATTCATCTCTACTACGCGTTTTCGCCCGCGCTCCTGCCGCAGCTCAGCCATCTCAAGCTGATCATCAACGGAACCCTGTTTGCCACGGTGCAGCCGACGCCGGGGCAGATGGGCGGCTCCGATGCGCGCGACATGGATGCGGAATTTGCGATTCCGCCCGAGCTGCTGGTCCACAACAATACGCTGACCATCGAATTTATCGGCCACTACACCCTGGTTTGCGAGGACCCGGCCAACACCACGCTGTGGGCGCGCGTGCACCGCAACTCCTTCATCGATATTCGCGGCAACCTGCTGCCCATGGCCGACGACCTGAAGCAGTTGCCCATGCCGTTTCTCGATCCGGCCGTCATTCAGCCGCTGAGCATTCCCGTGGTTTTTGCCGCGGCTCCGTCAATGAAAACGATCCAGGCTGCGGGCGTCGTGACCAGCTACTTCGGACTGATCTCCGAGAGCCGGCCGGTCCGCTTCCCGGTGCATATCGGCAACATTCCGCCGGGGAACGTAATCGTGGTGGCGGACAACACCAGCAGTTTGCCGCCCGGACTCACCCTTCCAGCAGCTAGTTTGCCAACTGTGGCGATGCGCACCAATCCCAACGATCCCTATGGCAAGGTGTTGATTGTCACCGGCGCAAATCCCGATCAAACGCTGGCCGCTGCGCAAGCGATAGCGTTACATAGCGACATGCTCACCGGGCCGCAGACGGCCATCGACAACCTGCGCCTGCCGGCAATACAGGCCCCGGATGGGGCTCCTCGATGGGCGCAGACCGACCATTCGATCGCGCTGTGGGATTACTCGACAGTCGGCCAATTGCAGGGCGATGGTACCGCTCCGCTGAACGTATATTTCCGCATCCCGCCCGATATCTATTACACCGACCAGCGGCCGAATGCGATCCTGCACCTCGTCTACCGCTACAATTCGATTCCCATCGGCCCCATTTCGAGCATGCAGATCCGCATCAACGGCGCGTTTCTAGGTTCGGTGCCGCTGATTCCCGGCCAGGAAGCTTCGCGGCGCATGCAGATCGATGTGCCGATCCCGGTCGTCAACCTGCGGCCCTTCTCGAATTCGCTCTCCTTCGATTTCACCTTCCAGTTGCTCAAGAAGGGCGGATGCCAGGACACGACCCCGATCAACATGCAGGGGGCCATCCTGCGCGACAGCTACATCGACCTGAAGGGCTATCCGCACTACGCGCCGCTGCCCAATCTCGAGACCTTCGCCAACGCCGGCTTCCCGTTTACGCGGGTCGATGACTTGAGCGAAACGACGGTGGTTCTGCCGCCGGATCCAACCGAGCAGGAAATCGAAACCTTCGTCACGCTTATGGGGCACTTCGCAAGGCAGACGGGTTTTTCGGCGCTGCGGGTGACGGTGGCCGGGCCCCAGGCTCTGCAGAACGGCGCGCGCACCGATTTCCTGGTGATTGGAACGGGTGACGATCAGCCGGGCTTCGACAAGCTGCAGAACTATCTGCCGGTGTCGCTGCGCAGTGGCCAGGTCCAGGTGCACGATACGCAGGGATTCTTTACACCGCTCCATAAAGCATGGTGGAAGGTGAAGTCCAACGAGCACGTCGAGTCCGGCGATCTGATTGCCGGGGGAACCCCTGACGCCATCATCGAGGGGATTGAATCGCCCTACGATCCGGGCGGCAGCCGAAGCATTGTGGCTATTCATCTGCGCGACGCCAATGCCTTTGCTCCGTTCATGGATACTTTTATGGACGTGCAGCAGTCGAGCGATATCTCGGGTTCGATTGCGGTGCTGAAAGGCGAGGCGCCGAACGCGCAGTTTCAGTCCTTCCGCATCGGCTCGAAAGTCTATTACGTTGGGCTGCTTCCCTGGTGGACGAGGTTGACCTTGTGGTTCATGCAGGTGCCGTGGCTGGCCGCGGTCATCATCATGGGACTGGCCTTCCTGCTCGCCATCTGGACGCGGCAATGGCTGCGCAGCAGGGCGCGGGCGCGGTTGCGGATGACGGAAGTGTAAGAATCAGGCGGCTACAAGCTACCGGCTGCTGGCCTGCAGCTTTTAGCCGCTAGCCAGTAGCTGCTCGTCTGGCGTGGAGAAATGCGGAGCTGAGAGAGGGAGCAATGGGTTTCGGGAAAATGCGGCCCGCGATGCGGTGGTTTATGGCCGTGCCTTTCCTGCTGCTCATTTGCGCCTCCGCTGGATGCAAGGAGAGTTCCTGGCCACTGTGGGATGCCTACTCGGCGCGGTTTGTCGACGGGCAGGGCCGGGTTTTCGATCCGCAAGGCGACCAACGAACAACTTCGGAGGGCGAGGCTTACGCTCTCTTCTTTTCGCTCGTAGCCAATCGCCGCGGTACCTTCGATCGGGTGCTGAACTGGACACGGGACAACCTGGCCTCCGGCGACCTGCACACCCACCTGCCGGCATGGGCCTGGGGCAAGGGCAAGGACGGCCAGTGGAAGGCCCTCGACCAGAACTCGGCCGCCGATGCCGACACGTGGATGGCGTACACGCTCATCGAGGCCGGCCGCTTGTGGAAAAATCCGGCTTACGGCCAGCTTGGACATGCCATGCTGGCGCAAATTGCCAAAAACGAAGTAGCCAACCTGCCCGGCTTTGGCCCCATGCTGATGCCCGGAGCAGTGGGCTTCCAGCACCAGGATAATTGGACGCTCAACCCCAGTTACCTGCCGGTTTTTGTCTTTGACCGGCTGGCCGCCGACGATCCCTCGGGGCCATGGGTGCAGATTGCGGTGCGCATCCCCACGTTGCTGGAGCAGAGCGCGCGCCACGGCTACGCGATGGACTGGGTCGATTATGTTCCCGGGGATGGATTTTATCCCGCCGCCGAACCGGCCGCGGCCGGCCCGCCCTCTACCAGGAACGCCGACGGCCCGGGCGGCAGCTACGATGCCATCCGCGTATATCTGTGGGCCGGCATGATCGACCCCGACGATACGGCCCGCGCCCGCATCCTCAATGCCATTCCCTCTATGGCCACCTATCTTGCCGATCATGATGCCCCCCCTGAAAAGGTCAGCGAAGTGGGCATTCCGGTGGCGCAAGATGGTCCTGTGGGGTTCTCGGCAGCGCTGCTGCCGTACCTGCGCGCGTATCCTGATATGTCGCCCACCAGCGCCCGGCAACTGATTCGCCTCGCCAAACAGCGCGATCGGGCATCAGGATTGTACGGAAAGGATTTAGCATATTACGATCAGAACCTTGCCCTGTTTGCAACGGGATTTCTGGACGGCCGGTTTCGGTTTGGTCCGGGGGGCGAACTGAACGTAGAATGGAAGCTCCGATGAAGTCTGGCTGGGGAGCGTGGGGAAGGTGTGTGCTGGTTGTTGGCTGCCTGTCACTGGTGGCCGTGGACATCCTTGCGCAGAAGCAGCCATCCGCTAATTCGGTGGAAGCCACGCGCGAAGTGCTGGTGGCCAAGGCGCGCGCCCTTGAGGCGCGGGGCCGGCCAGATATGTCGCTGCAGCTCTGGCAGCAGGTGCTGCTCTCCGAGCCCAATAACGAAGAGGCACTGGCCGGCGTCGCCCGCGACTACAAGCTGCTGGGCAAAAACGACAAAGCGAACGATGCGCTCGACCAGCTTCGCCAGGCGTATCCGCACGATCCCAACATCGCGCGCATCCAGGCCATGAGCAGTGCCCAGCCGGAGAGCGAGCAGCTTCAGCGCGCTGGAATGCTGGTGCAACAGGGCAGGGCCGAGGATGCCATGCGCATCTACCGGCAGCTTTACGGCGATCGTCCGCCCAACGGTCCGGTGGCCATCGGCTATTACGAGACGCTGTACCAAACTCCCAGCGGTAAACAGGAAGCGGTTGCGGGATTGCGCGACCTTGCCTTGAAGAATCCCGGCGACCCTGAGTACGCGATCGCGCTGGGCACCGTGCTCACCTACGATGCGC
>Ga0187812_1000525_pt1 | contig 13497 bp, 8 predicted proteins | sample NC_S_2_FD_130582 | JGI IMG/M metagenome (GOLD analysis project Ga0187812, IMG submission 130582) | Wetland sediment microbial communities from Neuse River Estuary, North Carolina, USA - ASW-S_2 | ecosystem: Environmental > Aquatic > Freshwater > Wetlands > Sediment | place: USA: North Carolina... | reverse complement strand
TCGGTGAGCCTCAGGCAATTGGCACCAACACGTCTGCTCTAGACCGAACACGTACCGGCTCTAAACGATTGAAGACGCGCAGAATATCTGCGTACAAGTTGTTTGGGTATGAAGGCGCACTCACAGTAACGACCACGCCGTAATAAAGCCGGTCTTGGGTTGGCGAGTTTCGCCCAATGGCATGCAGGATAAGAAATGGCTGATCTAAAGAAGACCACCGGAAACGCCGCCTCTTACGCAAGACGGTGTCCCACTTCAGTTCCTCCCTTCGCTGCTGCTCAGTGAATGCCGTTTGTCCCGCTACTGACACCGGAAACTCGCTTTGGGACCATCCAGCGGCGACCACCCGGTTAACTTCGTCCTGTTGAGTCTGTATATTAAGATTACGGCCGCGGTCGCTGTTTGGTTCCCGGAACCTGTACATCTGAGAGTTTGGATAAAAGACATCTTCGATGCAGGCCTGAGTGTATTCGTCTGGCCTATCCTGGTCGACTTGAGTAAGCGTCGCTACGGTCCATTCCACCGTAACGTAACCGTTAAATGCTCCGGTCGCGGGAATTGGGATCGGCAGGCGTGCAAACGTAGTTGCTTTTAGACTGCTCTGAAACAGCACTGTGACAGACCTCGAGGTACAGTGCAGCATTTCGTTGACGTTGGCAACCACTCCGAACCCTAGTTCGGGGTCCACTTGACCTCGAGGATTTTGTGCGCTGTGTATAACCAGCGCCCTAGCAAGCAAGGGACTAATTCGTTCCCCTCGCCCTAATATCTCAGCAACCCTTCCAGCAACGATCGGAGCACTAAAACTGGTCCCGAACGCTAATGCCTTCTCTCCGTCCAGCGGTGACACGACGTGAATCGGCCTTTGGTCACTTCCTCCAAATGCGACTACATCCGGTTTGACCCGAGCACCCTCTCTGCCCCAGCCGATCGAACTGTATGGCGCTCGCGAAGCTCGTCCGTTTGCGTCAGGTACGAACGCTCCAACGCCAATACCGTTAACCAAGTCCGACGGGGCCTGTATTCGGTTCTTCGGCTCGGGTAGGCGACCATCGTTTCCGACAGCCACGACAAACAGTGCCCTGTGCTCCCACGCCAGCGAGTCGAGTGCGTATGTGAATCTTGTAATTTCGTCGTCCAGGATTGGCCCGACGGGGCCAAACGACAGGTTAAAGACGTTTATGTCGGGTCGCTGAGGAACTACTTGCTCGATCAAATCGATGGCACTGTACAGCTGCACATCGCTCTTTCTCTCCGGCGGTAGCACTCTGAACACCTCAACCGTTATCGGTGGAGTGTCAAGTTGAGAACCTTCGTCGTAGCCGTTTAGCGCTCCGTACAGCGCGGCACCTGCCACCGCCGTTCCGTGTTCAACATATTCTGGGTTCTCTGTTGAATTGACCGATTGCACCGCCAATCTTGCGTAGTCTCGTACCAACACATTGGAAGCATCCAATCCCCCATCAAAGACCCCAAGAGTAATCGTTGACTTGAGACTGCCGCTGGCAGGCTTGGGTCCAGGCACGCTCGGACGAACACGCAACTCGGGAAGCGGAGATGCCTTCAAAGGGTGAGCCGTGCGCAGCGGATTGTAATCCGCCAACCCGTATACCTGCTCCCGACGCATCTGCGCACCAATGAAGGTGGGCCCACCAGGGTAACGTGCAACGGCAAAGTCGTCCTCGTTGACTCCAAGCACTCGCAATCTGTCACTGACCTGTCGTATTGCTTCGTCGGTAAGTTCCGCTAAAGGGTGCAACACAAGCTCGACTGTACCGGACTCCCACGACTGGTCGAAACCAAGAAGTCGCTCGTTTCGGTGAAGGAGGGACACCTTCTGCACCTTTTGAGCGTCCTTTCTGAACGCGTCAGTAAGCGACCACGTATCGTCGCTCAACTTACGCTGAAACGCATTCAACCCTTCTTCCGATGTCCTGACGAAGATAAGTTTAGAGTATTCCCGACCTAGCGACGACTCGGGAGTCGCAGGCGGCACCCACCGACGCGACCCCACGTCGCTTACTTCTTCTCCGGCGAAAAGCGCAGACGGATAATAGCTCTTGGCAATAAACCGAGAGAAGAGGCGAAAGCAAACAACGAATAAAGGTAGCCTCTCCGATCGATCAACCCCGTTAATCTCGCTTCGAACCTGGTCGATATCTTCAATAAGCCTCTTGCGCGCAGAATCATACCCTTCAGTGAACTCCGGACCTTGCGAAACGACCTTTTTCCGGATGCCCTCAATGTATACTTCGCCATTCCCCAGAATCGGCAGATACTGTTCCTCCGCCACCCTTATTCACCCTCTCTTCCACCCGAATGCAGGTGATGATGAACCGTTGACGGAGAGACGCCTACCCAGTTAGCAATTTCTCTAATGCTCACTTTGTCTCCAAAAGTCGACCTCACTGCCCGGACTATACGTCCACGCGTAGCAGATGTTTGTTCTCCTAACATCCCCGGAAGTTCCTCGAACAAGCACTTGGCGAGTTCGGCAGAGTCCAACACTGCTCTCCTCATTGCTCTATCGGCTAGTTTGCAAACATCCGCGGCGCTGAGTCCGTCACTCAACCCAGCAATGACTTCTAGCGTTTCGGATACGTCCTCGCGATCCACAAACTCCCCTAAACGTCGCCTAAGCAGTGCTTCCCTAGCGGCTCGCGCAGGCCGGTGGATCTCTAGAACGTAGTCAAAGCGCCTGAAGATCGCTTTGTCTAGCAGTTCCGGGTGGTTGGTGGCCGCCACAATAATACCATAGTCTGGCCAGCTCTCCAATTCCCGGAGCAGAACGCTCACGACACGCTTTAATTCACCTATGTCACTTGGGTCGTCTCGCCTCTTAGCGATGGCATCAAACTCGTCGAGGAACAACACAGATGGGCTGCTTCTGGCATAGTCCAACACAGTCCGCAAGTTGTGCCCGCTTTTCCCTAAATAGCTTGATAACGCCGTAGACACATCGAGCAAAATCAGGGGCAACTCCAGTTCCGACGCAATGAAGCGACCCGTGTAGGTCTTGCCAACACCAGGGTCGCCTTCAAGCAGCAGACTGGTCGCAGGCCGGATTCCCGAGCTGATGAGCGAGTCCCGCTCCTTCCAATGTTGCAGAAACCGGCTGATCGTACCGATCTCACGGTCGGACAGCACCGGAGCAAGTTCAAGCGCAGGTTCTTCCACAGCAACGAGTGATAGCCTAGAATCCTCATCCACCGGCGGTTCAAGAAGCCCAGCGGTACGCAACGGATTCGCTCCCGCCCACTGCTGGGCCAGCGTGTCCGCAACGGACTGAGCCACGCGCGGATAGGCGGGCCTCATTCGACGAGATAGCTGAGTGGCCACAGCCTCCACGCGACGGATGTCTCCCGCGAGCGCGGCCCGTATCAGACGTGGGATCAACGAAACGAAATCATCGTTCGGCACAGCGCGTTCGGCTCCTCCCCTTGTTGGCGCCCTGTCGAACACCATCGTAACCGCTTCCTGATGCGTGTTCAAGGGGTATGGCGTTCGACCTGCGCACATCCGCGTGAGTCGTGAAACGCTGGTCACGCTTACGAAAGGCATTCCCAGACGCTTCGTGGGGCGGCAACCGGTCCAATCCAGCACACGGGCTCGGTCAGCAGACCTCTTGCTCGGGCATCAAGAGGTTCTGCGTGAGCCCACGAACACCCACATTCGATAGGTGCTCACCCGTCGGTGGGCTCGCGCACTTCGATCGTCGGCACCTTTTCCAGTGCGTCCTCAGGAACCATCACCATCCGAACTCCCCAGCCCTCCCACGTGAGCAACATCCGTCCGAATTCCTCCCAGGTGAACTCGCGCCCGTCGATATCGACCGCCGGTTCCCACCCCCCATCTTCCTGCCTCGAGGTGACGATGAACCGCAGCACCGTTCCCCGGGGCACCCAGTACCGCCCCTCCTCGAAGAACTTGAGCTGAGGTCGTCCAGGGGGCACCTCCTCTGCAACATGGACATAAGAGTCGCGGAGTTCCTGTTGAGTTCTTATGACGTCATTGAGCGTATTCAAGATGTCCTCATCCGACATGTCCACGATGTGGGGACCGATAGTCAGGTGCACGCCGGACCCGCCGGGCTCGAGGTACGCGATGTCCGCGGCCTCTCCATCTCTGGTGATCCTCACTTGATCCATCCGCGCCACATAAGGGCGTCTTGGTCGCATGACAACGTACTTCCCTGCCCCTGTCCCCTTGTCTCGAGCAATGCTTCACCGCAGGACGACGACTGGCCTGCTGGTCTTCACGCCGCGCCCTGGAGCACCGGCCGCGGAGGCAGGATGTGGGGCAGGCAATCAGTTTGGGATGGAGCGACTCGGCCGAGATCGGACAAGCGGTACAGTGCCTGGTCCAAATTGGGAGCCTCAGCCGTGGTCGGGAGGCCCGCGCCCGCCTCAGCGCAGACACGTCACCGGGCTAGTACGGTAACGCGCTGGCCTCGTAATGGTGCACGACAATCACCGACGTCTCGTTCCACGATCGGTCAGTGGGATGTGGTGAACCTGCACGTCGGCTCTGTGTCGCCGACCGACGTCCGGCACAGCGTTCTGGACGATTGCCGCGATGCGGCCGAACTTGCTGCCCAGGATCTCTAGCGCCTCGACACCAGAGGAGCGGTACGTTGCGCCGATCACCAAGGCAGGGGTCCATCGTTCACGGAGGTCACCAACGCCCGCTTTAGGCAGGGATCGGGCCGATTCGGGAGAGTGCTCCCGATTAAGGGCGGAGGGGTGAGGTCGTGTCGGATCCGTGCGCCGGGAACCAGGCGCTTTCGGTCTTGAGGATGGCCGCCGACTCTGGGGCGTGTCCCCCAGGGAAGAACCGGATGGTCACCTGGCTGTCGTACTTTTAGAGTCTCCGGTACATTGTCCACAGCAGAGGCGGCACGAAGAACGGGTCGTTCGTCCCGCGGATGATCAGCACCGGTATGTGGATGTCGCCGTAGCTGTAGGAGTTCTCCCGGTACCGGGAGGCGCCAAGATCTGGCCGAACTCCCTGAGCATCATCGCGTAATCTCTCAGATCGCCTTGACTGAGCGCCTCCTGTGTCTGCGCGTTAATCCAATCCATCTTCGCTTCGGGGCCCGGATAGGGGGCTACCCTTTACAAACTTCCGGCCTGGGATGAGCAGCCATCCAGGCGGCAGTGAAGATCTCGGCAAGCTGAAAGCCGCGCCAGAGGGCCTACGTCGGGCATGCCGTCGTCTTTGCGAGCCAAGTAGCCGCCGAGGCGGGCGAGCCAGATGACCTCGGTTGAGAGTTTAGGCGGCTCGGTGGGCATGTCCATGCCGGCGGTGAACTTCTTGCGGTAGTTGGCGAGGTAGATGCCTTTCCATTCGGCATCGGTGAAAACCAGGGTGGCCGGCGCATCCGGGTTCTCGCGAGCGACGTACGTGAGGTGGAGCACGCGCCAGGCCACGATGCAGCAGGTGGTGATGGCGTTCCCGAGTCGGCGCAACGTTTCGATCTGCAGCTTCTCAATTTGGCAACCTGCTCCAGCTCCACAGCGAGATCCGGCCAGCCTTCCGCGAGCTTGCGGTTGTGCGCTGCGCGCACCAGGACGTCGGCGCCGGTCAAGTCCGGAATGTGATGTAGATTCGCTCTGCATGGGGATCAGTCCGCGGCGACGGCTCGAGGCCGTCGCCAGTTCCATTAGGCCGCCATGTCGAAGTATTTGTGGCCGGTGGACTAGATCGCGTGTTGCTCCATGAGCAAAGCGCCCAGGAGCCGCTCAACGGAAGCGCCATCCGGGAAGATGCAGATAACACGTTCGCGCCGACGGAGTTCCTCGTTGAGCCGCTCCACGATCTTCGCGGTGCGCAGGCGCTTGCGGTAGAACTCTGGGTAGGCGAGGATGGCGATCGCGTCGTCGAAACCGTTCTCCAGGCGTTGCATGAGCATGGCCTCCGGTGCGCGGTCCGCGTAGGCGTTCAAGCTGCCGTTCAGAAGCGAGCGCGAGGTGTCTGTGCCCTGAGCCATCCCCGGTAGCACCGCCAGAACTTTAACCGGAGCTTCCTGGCAGGAATGTGGAAGCACACGATGAAGCGTACATTTGGTGGGTTTCCGGCACATCCAAACATGTGGATAGATACCAGTTTCATGATGTTAGGCCGGAAGCCCTTCGGAAGATAGAGGGGGCAACCTCATTGCGTACCTGGCCACCTGGAGGCTCGTACCCGAATCCATGGCCAAGGTATAACACGTGGAACTCTGCCATCGAAGCCTACTTCTTTCGTGGACGTTACGCGAATAAGCCTGTTTACCTCGACCTGGAGGAACAGAGCCTGGCTGCCATCGCAGAGATGGCAGGGGATTCTGCGTCAGCCTTTGTCGAAGCTGTGAGTCCCACGCTGGCCCTCCCTCCGAACGATGACACTGTGTTTGGCGCCCACCTTCAGCGGGCGAAGGCATGGGTAAGCAGCGGACGCATTGGGATACCCCCATTCCTTGCCCTGCTGGCCTTCTTCTCTCTTGTCGCCGAGAGGATGCGCACGGACTCGAAGTTTAGCGCCAGCAACTACTACGGCCGGTTGTGCTCGATGCTCGGACTTCCAGGTGACGCGGGCCCGGCGAAGACGAAAGTCCAGAACAACTACATGCATCAGGTTCCGCCCATTTGGAGCATGTACAACGAATGGGTCGACGCAGACAAGGGAGCGCGCGGAAGGCCGACCGCATTTCCCTTCGACTCCCGGGTACACGTAGGCGTGCCGATCTCGCAGGCCCTGGTCCGCGAGAGCGACAGGGGCAAGCTCTGGGAACTCTTCCTCACCTATCGACTCCAGCCCGGCCAGCAGATAGCCCCATCGGACATGGCAAGGCTGTTGAGGGACTGGCTGCCGGCCGCCTCGGTGAGCAGCGCCCTCAAGAATCTGATGCAGCAGCCCGAGGGTCTCGAGCACGCGGCCGACGTCGCGTGCCTTGAGCTTCAGGCGTGGGACGGAACCACCCCCGATCAGGCAGAAGCATCGGGAAGGGTCAGTGCAGCCTCAATCGCGCTCGCAGCGCATCTCCGCCGGTACCCCAGGCCTAGCCTCGAGTTCGGAGTGATCGTTCATGCCGTGGCCCCGCTGCCGGCAGGCACCTACAGCCTCCCTGTGGATGCCTCAGAGCATGCTCGTGCCGCTTTCCAAGCGCTTGGAGCGCGTGTCGAGCTGCTGGCGCCGCACATGGATGGCTGGCAGGCCATCCATGACGACAACCAGATCTCAATTCCGGACTTGCTTTTCGCCCAGTCACGCCTCAACTGCAAGGGGTTCGAGATACATCGTGACCCTCGACGCCTCGTGATCTTGGAGAATGACGAGGCAACATTCAGCTTCGTGGAGGTGCCGCGAGCCCATTTAGGTCGCGATCTCCTTCTCCTCTGCGTCGATGCCCTCGCGCATTCCGTGGCGGAGTTGCTCGAGGGCTGCGCCCGGCCGGGATACCGGCACTATCGTGCAGCAGACCTACCGGGTGTGCCCATCGGCTGGAGCCTGTTCAGCGACGTTCAGCTGATGAGCATCCCGAACACCTCTAACCCTGACCTCGCCACGATCGTCCCCGTGGCGTGGACGGAGATCGTGCTTAGCGGCGGGTACCGCCTTCCAGGCCGCGCCACATGGCTGCTGGGCCACCTCCCAGAAGTGAGGGTGTCGTCCCCGTCGGCCATGGGTGAGCTTGCAGTCCTCCTCACGAATGAGGCGCATCCGGACGGTGAGGAGCCGCTGGGACTCTTCACCGGCCATGTTGTGATCCTCTTGGCCGGACGGCACCTGCCAGAGGGCGACTACCGCATCTTGGTCACCGAACGGGTTGGAGCCCGACGGGCCCTGGCATCGGCTGGCTTTCATATCCGCTCGGCGGCTCAGCCACGTTTTCTGCGCGGGGATGAGCGGACGACTATTGCACACCCGCTGGCGTCATCTGACGGCTGGGCCATGCTCTCGGCCATTGTGGAGTCCAAGCGGTCTGCCTCCGCTTCGGTCATCGGAGCACAGGTTGGAGGCGTCGACGAGGACGCGCCCCGGCCAACGTTGGCGCTTCCGTGCGCGCTCGGCGAGGCTATCGACTGGTCCTCCGACGATTCCGAGTTTGAGAGCATTGTGTCCGTTCAGGCCAAGGCAGGAGAGCCACCGGACTGCCTCAAGTCTGGAGCCCACTGGTGGCTGCTGCCGCCGGCCGGGCCCGAGCAGCCGAGGTGGAACGCCAAGATCTTGGGGACATGCAAGTATTGCCGTCTCGAGAAGTGGTATCCGGCCCATCCTCGGTCGACTGCCGCAGCGTCCAACGCGGCCCGCCGAGGTCAGTCACAGAACGGGGCACAGTCCCGACCTAGCCTCCCCCAGAGCAAGGGCCTTGACCTGAGGCCGGTCGAAGTGGAGAGCGGCTTCGGGTACGCCGAACTCATTGACGCCATGGCCTTCGCGCGCCGCGGGCCGTGGTCGTGGCTGGAAGGCCTCGCAAGCCAAGTGAGGGAGGAACCGACGTTCCCAGGAGAAGCGGCACAGGTGCTCTCCGCGCTCGGCCACCTCGAGCTCGTGCTCGACCGGCAAACCCTGCGTCCGGTGGAATGGGCGATGCCGGCGACGACCCTAGCGACGACATTCGAGGAGGACACGACCGTGCTCTGCGGTTGGCGCTCGCCATCGCTGCTCGATCGGCTGGCACACAACGTCCTCCAGCTTGGAGGGAACGTGTCGGTCGGACGGGGAGATGGCCAGACTCCACCGGTCGTGCTCATCTTCGGCCTCGACGAGGAAGCATTGGCGTTGGTGTCGGCAACGGTGTCCGACGGCGACCACGAGGTCATGGTGAGCACGGAGCCGGCAAGGAAGCTGGCCGCTCGACTGTCTCCGCTGAGCGTAATCCAGAAGCGGCTTCCAACGTTCGTTCCACCGGTCGGCTTCCCGTTGGAGCATTGGGACCCTCAGACGAACAGGTGGGGAACGGTCGACGATGTCATCGAACCAGGAGCCTACCGCACACGCTCGCTGCCACGCCGCTACGGCTTTCGCAGCATGCGGGCCACGGGACGCACACTGGCTCGAGGTGACACGCGGCTGGTCAAGTGGCTCGCCGCTCGTGAGCACGGTGTCAGCCTGCTTGGCTACGATGAGCCGCAGCGTCTGCTGACGTGCCGGATCGGCGCTGGGCTGCCCGGCCTCTACGAACGGGTGGCAGCCCTCTGCAGCGGACTGCCGCCCGGGCGCACGGCTGGAACGATCGTGTACCGGTCTGTCCCACGTACGGTCGCCGGGGCGATCTGGGAGGCGCTGATGGCATGACGATGCTCGAAAGAAAGGTCCAGGGGTCGGCTCGCGGACTGGCACAGCCGCTTTCGGTCCATCGGGAGATCAAAGAGGCATACCTCCGTTACTACGACACCGCGTTCTGGCTCCGTGACCCGAGCCTGCGGCAGGAGCGGCGAGAGCTGCTAGAACGCTCGGGGTCGATCCTCACTGAGCCCTTCATCGAGCCCATGCTCCCGTACGATCCAGCGGAGTCCATCGCCGACGTGTGCAAGGAAGTCGGCCTGAGCCGCGAGGTCGCAGATGCGCTGGGGCGGATGCTGTTCGACAGGGACGGGGCGTTTCGGCTTCGAGCGCACCAAGCGCGCGCGCTGCGCGTCTCGCTTGGCAATGGTCCCACCCGGAACATCGTCGTCACATCGGGAACGGGCTCCGGCAAGACGGAATCCTTTCTGCTCCCAATCTTCGGCCGCCTCCTCGCCGAGGCGCGCTCATGGGGCGGACAGCCTCCGATCCACCGCTGGTGGTCGTCCGAGGAGCAGGAAGAGGCGTGGGAGCCGGCCCGCAGGGACGAGACGCGCCCCGCGGCGATCCGAGCGATCATCCTCTATCCCACGAACGCGCTCGTTGAGGACCAGATATCCCGTCTCCGCAAGGCGATCATGAGCGCCAGCGCGGTGGGGGCCGACCGCAGCCCCCGCTTCTGGTTCGGCCGCTACACGGGCGCAACGCTGGGTTCCGGCGAGACGCCAGCGCGCACATCGGACCTGTCGGCGCGCGACGCCGCCGAGCAGCTGCGGCTGATGGAGACAGACCACGAAAAGATGGGCATGGATGACCTCGAGCTGACCAGCCAGTTCCCAGATCCGCGGAACGGAGAGCTGCTGACCCGCTGGGACATGGTCGCTACCCCGCCTGACATCCTGGTCACCAACTATTCGATGCTAAACGTTATGCTCATGCGAGAGCGCGAGGAGCCACTGTTCGCGAAAACCGCCGCATGGCTGAACGCAAACCCGGACCACGCGCTGACCCTCGTCGTGGACGAACTGCACACGTACCGTGGCACACAGGGCACCGAGGTCGCCCTTGTCGTCCGCAACCTGCTCCGCCGCCTCGGCATCCGCCCCGGCTCCGACCAGCTTCGCTGCATCGGAACAAGCGCCTCTATCGACCAAAATTCGGGCCAAGAGTACCTGGAGCAGTTCTTCTCCGTAGATCGCTCGACGTTCGAGATCACTCCTGGCTCTCCCCGCGCAGTCCAGCCGCGACCCCCGCTCTCTCGCTCGCAGTTCGCCTCGCTCCACGAGCGATCGAGCAAGCCTGGATACGTCGATGAACTCCGCGTACTGGCCAAGGAGCAAGAGGTCGATCGCGCACTAGCGGCCGCCTGCCTCGACGGCGAGGTCACTCGAGCGACGAGGCTGTCGGTGGTTGACGAGCATCTCTTCGATACCCCAGCCGATGGTGGCCTTGAAGCTCTGGAGGCGGTACTCGAGGCGGTCACGGCTCAAGTAGAGGGCGAGGGCATCCCTTTCCGCGCGCACTTGTTCACCCGCTCAGTCCGGGGGATTTGGGCCTGCAGCAACCCCAACTGCACTGGGGTTGCCCCGAGTTCGGGCCGAACGGTGGGAAAGCTCTTTGCCGCCCCTGCGCTGACATGCGACGCATGCGGGTCACGGGTGCTCGAACTCTTCTATTGCGACCAGTGCGGAGAAGTCTCTCTCGGCGGATTCGTCGCAGAACTTCCGGATGACCTTGGCGACAGGCAATGGTTCCTCAGCTCGCTTCCACCTGCGAGCACTGCTTCGTCCCAGGTGCCCGCCTTTCGCCGGCCCTACGGGAAGTACATGTGGTACTGCCCAGGGCCCCCTCCTCGTGACGTTACTTCTTGGCAGCACCAGGCTCCGGGAGCGAGGCGCGCCACCCAGTTCCGGTTCATCGGCGCTGAACTTGACCATCGCATAGGCCTGCTGAGCCCATCGGGCCACCACGGCACCGGGACTATGCTTGCGGTCAGTGACGCCCCTGAGGGCAGCGACAGCGTTCCGGCGCTGCCCGAACGCTGTCCTCGCTGCGATGCCCGTGGCGTGAACCGGAAGCCAAGGCTGTTCTTCCGCGGCGTTGTTCGGTCGCCCATCCGTGGCCACGCGACCGGTACCGCGCGCTTGACCCAGGTGCTGCTCGACCGGATCACGCGCGCGGTTGGGGAGGCGCCTGCAGACGCACGAACCATCGTCTTCACCGACAGCCGCGACGACGCCGCCGCGACGGCAGCAGGCGTCGAGCTGAACCACTTCCGTGATCTCGTCCGGCAACTTGTGACCGCCGAAGTCGAGGCCGCATCACCCCCTGCTGCAGTAATGCGCCGCGGTGTCGACGCGCCAGACTTGCTCACGGGGGAGGAACGCCGCGAGCTGGACTATCTTCAGAAGCACTTTCCCGACGTCTGGGCCGCCTTCCGTCTTCGCGCCCGCGGTGCCGCCAGCGAGGCGGACAGTAGGCTCATCGCCGACTTCGAGCAGGAGCACGGCGGCTCCAGCGGCAGGCTGGCCTGGCGCAACCTCACCATGCGCATCTCGGACAAGATGGTCTCCCTCGGCGTCAATCCGGCCGGACCTGCGGCCAGCAGGCAAACAATCCAGCACGAGCATTGGTGGCGGTATTTCGCTGCGCCTCAGGAAGGGGAGTGGGAACCACTCCCGCTCGGCGAGAGGGAACGCGGAGAGGAACGGATCCTGGACTTCCTTCAGGTGCACGTTGCCGAAGCGCTATTTGACAGGGGAGGCCGGGACTACGAATCGATTGGCCTTGGGTGGCTCGAGCCTAGAGAGTGGCGCATAAGCCGCATGCCGCTGCCTGAGGAGAAGGCACGCGAGGTCGTGCTGAGCGCGATCCGCATCCTTGGGCTCGCCCAGCGCTTCCCTGGCTCCAGGCATGTAGCCGACGAGGCGATGCCACTAGCCCTAAGGCGCTACCTTGCAAAGGTCGCGTCCGAGAACGGCATCGAGCTAAGGGAGCTAGAGCACGCGCTCGTCGAAGCCTTGCGTGAATCGAGGCTGCTCGATGGCTGGGTGCTCCGGCTTCCCGAACTCCATGTCGCTCGTGCACCTGCCGGACAAAATGCTTGGCGATGCGACCAGTGCGCCCGAATCCACCTCAACCCTTCTGCTGGCGTCTGCACGACCAGCGGCTGCAACCACACTGGGTTGGTTCGAGTCGACCTCGGCCAGGAGCCTCAAGACTACTACGAGTGGCTCGCCGGCGACGTGCCGCGGCGGCTGCGCATCGAAGAGCTGACGGGCCAGACGAAGCCTCTGGCCGAGCAGAGGGCGCGCCAGCGCCGCTTCAAGGGCGCGCTGCTAAAGGCGCCGGCCGAAAGCAGCCTGCTACACGCCATCGACGTCCTTAGTGTCACAACAACTATGGAGGTCGGCGTCGACATCGGCTCCCTTCGCTCCGTCATGATGGCGAACATGCCTCCGCAGCGGTTCAACTACCAGCAGCGCGTCGGGCGCGCTGGCCGGAAAGGACAGCCGTTTTCCTACGGAGTGACGTTGTGCAGGGACCGCTCGCACGACGACTTCTACTTCAACAATCCTCACCGGATCACTGGCGACCCTCCCTCTCAGCCTTACCTAGACCTAGACAACGAGCAGATCGTCAGGCGCGTCGTTGCCGCGGAGCTGCTGCGGCAGGCCTATCTCGCCCTCCCAGCGGACATGCGGCCTGTGTGGACGCGTTTCAGCGCACACGGCACGTTCGGCAGGACCACCGAATGGGAGTCCAGGTTTAGGACGCCGGTTGCAGAGTGGTTGCGAACGAGTCCCGCCGTAGCCGCGACCATCGCTGACCTTGTCTCCCACACTGGACTGAAGCCGGAGACGGTGGATGCCATCGAGCGCTGGACGCGTCACGGGCTCGTCACGGCGATCGACGACGCAGTGCGAAGCACGGCTCTCACCCAGGTGGAGATGAGCGAGCGCCTCGCCAACGCCGCGGTCCTCCCAATGTTCGGTTTTCCCACGCGCGTGCGGCCGCTCTACTACCGGAGTCCGACCGGCCTGAGCGACGACCAAGACGCCCAGGTATCCGACCGGTCGCTGGACATCGCCATAGCCCAGTTCGCGCCTGGCGCAGAGGTGCTGCGGGACAAGCAGCTACATGTCTGCGTTGGCTTTGCTGCTTGGGAGTTCAGAGGAAGCCATCCCAGGCCGGTCGATCCGCTTGGTCCTCGATTGACGATCGCCCGCT
>Ga0187812_1000524_pt1 | contig 13499 bp, 10 predicted proteins | sample NC_S_2_FD_130582 | JGI IMG/M metagenome (GOLD analysis project Ga0187812, IMG submission 130582) | Wetland sediment microbial communities from Neuse River Estuary, North Carolina, USA - ASW-S_2 | ecosystem: Environmental > Aquatic > Freshwater > Wetlands > Sediment | place: USA: North Carolina... | reverse complement strand
GTGGGCTGGGCGGCGGCTGAACCTGTATCGGTTCGCCAGAACCCTCCGCCATGAACACGCGGATGCCCTCGCAACTGGAGTCTGCGGTTTCCGCCCCGGAATAGTCGATGCCAATGTAGCGTGAGTATTGGGGCATGTTTCGTACTTTTCTGGTGTTTCAGACAATACAGAATGCTATCGTGATTGGGTACACCACTGCTTTGTGAGGGAAAGAATGGACGAGAACGCAATCATCACCGCAATCAACGACGAAATTGAAAGGCTCCAGCAAGTGCGTGCGCTGCTCTCTGGCGTCGCGGCGGCTACCAACGCAACTGCGGAAACCTCCTCCGCCCAAGAAGCTGTGGGACGGCGGAGAAGGAGCCCAGCCGCCCGCAAGCGCATGGCTGAGGCGCAGAAGAAGCGTTGGGCAGCGGTCAAGACTGAGGCCGCCAGGCCGACACCAGAGGCGACACCAGCCGAAAGGGAAGCTCGCGCCGGGAAGGCAACAGCCAAGAAGTCTCCAAAGCGGCGGAAATTGAGTCCGGCGGCCAGGAAGCGTATCGCTGATGCGCAGAAAAAGCGTTGGGCAGCGGTTAGGGCGGCGAAATCGACCCCGGCGAAGAAGACGGCAAGGAAAGCTCCGGCCAAGAAGACCATAGCTGCGAAAAAGGCGGCAAAGAAGTCTCCAGCAAAGGCTGTAGCGAAGGCCGTCAAAAAGGCTGCTGTTAAGAAGGCTGTCGCCATGAGCGCCAAGAAAGCTCCCGCCGCAAATAAGGCGGCGGCTGTCGCCCCCACGGCGGCTCCAGCTAAGGCGACCGAGGCGGCTCCGTTCTAAGAATGGCCACAGCGCGGCCCCTGCTCCCTCAGCCGGGGTTCGCAGCCTGTCCCCGGCTCCTTACCGGCCGTACTTGCCCATGAGTTCCCCTTGCGCCAGTACGTGCCCCTTCATTGCCTGTTCCCAGTTCGTTCTTGTTTGCCCTCGCCTTCAGGTCGAGCTTGGCATTGAGAGCGTACAGTCTGAAAAAGTAGCGGTGAGGTTTCCCAGCAGGAGGGCGCGGGTCGCCGTAGCCGATGCGTCGCGGAAGTCATTCCGACCTTGGCGAGCGCCGTCACCAACGGCCTCGTCTTTGGGCACGCCCTTTGGTAAGCGTTCCTCAACGAGGCTGCGGCTTCTGTCGGACCTCACGGCGTTTGCGTGCTGGGCATTGCCGGAACTCGTCACACCATTCCAAGACTCTTTCCAGTACCGCCTGCTCAGCCTAAGTTTTGGAGACCGTGGTGAGTAGCCTGTTGCAAACCATGCAACGCGTGAATTCGAGATTCATTGAACCGAGTCAGCGAAATCTCGATTGAGAAGCCGCATATCAAGGGCCATCGGAAAATTGACTTTGAGGAAGTGCAAAGAGTGCGTAAGGAACTTGGGCAAATGGCCGAGGAGTTCGCTTTGCAATGGGAAAAGGAGAGGCTGATCGGGGCGAGTCTTGAGGGCTTGATAGAAAAGATCGAAGATCGGCGTGAAAGCCCCGGTTATGGACATGACTTCCTGTCGCACAGCGCCATTGGGGTCCGCCGGTACATCAAAGTGAAGTCTGTCGGGACCGATGATGGAGGACAACGCTTTTTTCCTTCGGATCACGAGTACAAAACCTCAAAGTCAGCAGGCCGTTCGGGAGCGTACTACCTTTACTTGGTCTTCTTTGAAGGCAGCGGAAAGGCCGCTAGTTTGAGGTCATTTTGGCGGATCAGCTTTATTCGAACGCGGAACTGGCACCTGCTTCCTACACGGTGAGATTCGATTTGCGGGAGTCGGCAAAGAGGCACTGACTGACGTTTTCTAGTGGTAGCATTTTTCGCGGCCCTCCGACTCAGCGAGATGTCTCACCTGCCTTTTCACCGGCATTTATCGACCGCTCCCGGAGCCGGAATGGGGCACAAGCCTCAATGGTGACAATACTTTCGCACTGTCTACTCAGTCGTCTGGCCTCTTCCTCGTACGGGAAGCGGTCTGGCACGACGCGGTCATAAATGCTCGCATGTTCGACAACTTACGGGGTGGCGCTAATTCCTAGCGAGTGTTGAAGAGCCTGCACGATTGAGGTTCGGCTGAAATCTGTACAGCAACTTTACCGGGCTAGAGCACCTCTTGACTGGGGACCCATGTCCCTTCTCAGCTTTGCTGTCCAGACTGAAGCATTATCGACTTTAGCGCACTCTCATCAGTGATTCGGTCTTGCCCTTTCACGTCACTAAGAATCCTACCCCTCCCCAGGATGATCTGGCGATCACCGTAACGGCTCGCCATGCCGCAGTCGTGGGTTGCCATAATCGCATTCATGCCAGACCCTCTAATCAGGCTCTCAGTCGAATTCATTACTTCATCTCGTGCAATGGGATCTAATTGTGACACATGTTCATCGAGCAACAGAAGATGCCTATTTGCAACATTCGAGCCAGCGAGAGCGGCGGCAACAGCCAAGCTAAGCAATTGGTGTTCCCCCCCTGAAAGATGCCAAACCTGCTGCGAGGCGGTTGAGGAAAACCCTTCTCGAACACTTTCTAGCCGAGTCTTCACCTCCAAGTCAATTTGTCCCTTTTTCCCACCCCCAGATAGATTTCGTTCCACAGCAAGCCTCATCACTTCCGCGACGGTCATTGCCTTGGGGATTCCGCCCTCCCGCGATTGATGAATGTGAGTAACCATCGCAGAGCGACGATGCGGCGGTAGCTGCGATGCTTTAATCCCATTCAAGATGATCTCACCACTGTCCGGGCGCTCTTCTCCTGTGATTAGTCGAAAGAGTGTTGACTTCCCAGAGCCATTTTCTCCGAGGAGAGTAACCCACTCGCCTTCGCCCAACGAGAAATTGATGCCGTTGAGGGCGGTCCTTCTGTAGGTTCCTGTGCCGTCAAACGACTTGTAAAGATCGGATACTTGCAGCATGCTTACCATTCCGAATTGAAGAGCCGATACCTTGAAAGCCTCCGACTCAGCACAAGGGACGGGATAAGCAATAGAATGCCGGTAACAAACCGTACGTCACTAGGCAGGAGCTTATCCCCAAATTGGCCAAAATAGAAAAGACCAACGGCCAGATTGTAAACCCATGTTCCTACAAAGCACATGACCGCGTGGCTCGTCGTACTCCTAGAGGCAAAGAGTGTTTCCCCGAGAACGAGCGCAGCGAGGCCACTCACGAGAACCCCAAAACTCATGTTGACGTCGCATATTCGCTTGAATTGAGATACGAGTCCACCGCCAAAGCCGATCAATGAGTTTGCGATGGCGAGACCAATCACAAGATATAGCTTGGGGCTCTTCCCAAGCGAAACGCAAAACCAAGGCGTGTCTCCCAGCGCTCGTAACACGCGCGCAAATCTTGTTTTGTAAAAACAGGCTAGTGATACAAAGAGCACTAAACAAATGACCACGAGAATTGCGCATTCACGCGATGCACTATTGCTAGGATTCAACGTATCAAACAGCGTATTCTTCAGAGCCCGGAGATTCGCCCTCCCGCCCAGGAGTCTAATGGTGATCGAGTATGCGATTGCAGTCGTTACAAACCCAGACAGCAGTCGTGTAACGCCCCCCTTTATATGTACGATGCCGGTAACTGCGCCCGCCATTCCGCCAGCCAAAGCCGCCATCACCAGTGCCACGAAAGGTGAAACACCCGCCTCGATGAGAACAACTGATACCGCAGACCCTACAAGGAAGCTGCCCTCGCACGTCAGGTCTGGGTAATTGAGCACTCGAAAACTGAATGCAAGCCCAAGCGTGACGGGCACGTACAACATTCCCACCACGAAAGCTGACTCCACCCATGCAAACGTCGAACCCATCGGAGAAACCTTTCAGTGGTACACCGCGACGGCTCTTTTCAGCAACGCGTCAGGAATCGTGATCCCGAGCTTGTTAGCCGAAGTCTGATTGAGATACAGGTCACCCTTATCTGCCGTCAGCACAGATAGCTCCTTGGCCTCTTTGCCCTTGAGAATCTCGATGGCCTGCCTCGCGTTGACTTTGCCAAGTTCAACATAGTTTGTTCCGACAGTCCCCAACGCGCCGTTCTGGACGATACCGGAGATGCCTGTAAAAACAGGAATGTGGGCACGAAAGCACGCCGCGAGAATGACTTGCGAATTGCCCTGTGCTGTATTGTCCGCAGGGACAAAAAATGCGTCAATCTTATTCTGGATCAAAGATCCAACTGCAAGCGTAATCTGTGAAGGCTCGGTAACGGCACGCTCCATGAGCGATATTCCTCGGCGTTGGCACTCTCGCTTAATCATCGAAACTGACACCTGCGAGTTCACCTCACTAGAGTTGTACACTATGCCGAGCGTTTTCAAAGTTGGGACGAGTTGCATCATGAGATCAAATTGAGCACTATAGGGCCAAATGTCCTGCGTCCCTGTGATATTACCGCTCGGTTTGTCCAAGCTGCCTTGATAGAGCCCTGCTGCGACAGGGTCGGTCACGGCCCCAAAGATAATAGGTGTATCTGTGCCTTTGAGCGCCTGGAATACCTCCTGAGTGGCCTGTGTGCCTAGCGCATAGACCATTGTGTAATGCTCGCTTGCTATCGCCTGGGAAAGGTTTGTCGCCGCCTGAGGATCACTGGCAGCACTCACGGTTACAACTACGGCTCTCTTTCCCACAGGGTCAGCACGAAGCGCATTATCAAACCCCAGCTTGAGAGCATCAGCCCATTCTTCGGGTTTGTCCTGGAAGACTAGGATTCTCGGTGCGTCGCGATCTTTTGTGAAGTGCTGATAAATCAACGCAAGACAAAGCATCGCCAAACAAAGAATTACCAAATTGCGAAGCAGCAGACGTTGCACAACCCCTCCTGTCACGATTCATCAATTACTGGTCAGAAAGCGACAAAGGCTTCTGCTATCACTGAGGTCGGACGAAACAACTCGCCTCGATCCGGAATGTTTAACCAAGTCATCAAACATCACTCGAATGTATCCGCTAAAGCTGGAGTCGTTCATTAAATTCATACCGGCTGAAAGAAGATGTTCTTCAAAACTATCTAGTGGGGTGAGATAGAATCCCCACTGCGTTCCAAAAATACAATCGACAGCGGGGAGATTTCTCTCAACTAGCATTCGCGCATATACTATGTGCACCTCAATTCCTGCTTGATGCTCTGGAATTAGAGTCTGCCTTAAGAACGTATTCGCGATGCCAGTTTCCATCGGCCTCTTTAGTACGAATACGCGACCATGATAGCTGTCCTTCTGACCCTTATGATTCTTTGCTGATTCGCATGAGGCTTTGTGGAAATCAATGTACTCGCTTTTCTGGAACCAGTGCTTGGTACTGTCTGCGACATCAATCGCTCGCAATTCGCTCGAATCCTCGATCAGGTTGATAACGCTGCGAAAAAACTTCGAACCTGATGTGTCCTGCGCTGGAACAGGCCACGAGTCTGTGTCGGATTGGCTATCGCGCATCTCAAGCAGCTCGACCCATGCTTGTATTTGTGCTAGCGGGTACAGTTCCTCTAGGTGATTCCTCCATAGATTGTCGAAGGCCTTTCCATACTTCTGTGCTTTCTCGTTGCCAGAGTAAATATAGGCCTTACCTCCAGCGGGGAATGCTCCTACCGCGTCTCCTTCAACTGCCTGGCCGAATACCAACGAATCTCCTGAATCTGCAATTACAGCCATATCTACAGGCGGGTCCAAATCTCCTGTGTCCGTGCGGAAGACTTCGCGTAGCACGCTGAGAGTATCCGAAGGCAGGTATCTGAGTTGAAAGCCAATACTCAAATTCTTCCCAGTGACACGTCTGATAAACTCAGCAATTGTCCCGTAGTTCACCAGCGCTGCTTGGGTTCCATTCCGTGCTGTCTGCCTGTGGAGGCTCAAGAACCGCTCTGTCTTATACCTATTCTCGACAACACGCAATCCGCTCAATAGGTCCTTGATTGGATAGACGAGCAAGCGTCGCGCGTCCGCATACCGCAACTTCTTCCGCTGGGTTTTATCGAAGTCTTCTGTCGCACTGCAAGAGTCGTATGGTGCGTCTGTCATTGTTGCGAAATATATTTCAACATCCTTTTTCTCGTCCAATATATTTTTGATACATTCTATGCGCTGCGCAGGTTTCCAGGCACTTTCACCTGAATTAGCTAGAACATTGAGTTTGTTGCTGATATCTGAGATCCGCTGAGACATCATGGCGTATACCTCGCCAATTAGATTCCGATGTTTGTCGCAGAGGTCATTGAATTCGCGGAAGATTGCTTTATGGGTTACCAGCAGAAACTCACTGGTTACTCGTGTAATATACGCGCCCAGCACTAGAGTAAGGCTAGTAAAAAGCCACCATCCAGTGTCAGTCTTATGACCAACTGCTCTGTCGAATAGGTACGCTACCACGCAGGAAGCGATGAAGCCGATGAAAATGTCCTTTACAATGGATTTGAAGAACTGCCTGACAACGTTCGAAGGCTCCATGTCGGGCTCCTATCACACGGTGCTTATCTGAACCAACATTTTCTCCGCGGTACATGCGAGTGCGGGCTTGTATGGGCATCCCCCGGAATAGGATGAGCGTATCCAGGCGAGATATGGATGAGTTTTCCAAAGTTCAGAAGGCAGTGGCCCTTTTCGCCAATTTGCCAAGGGCGTAGAAACACTCGCGATTTTCTCGACTTGGGATCGAGCGACGCATGGCCATATGTTGCCTTGGATGTCCACGTAAACTCCAAGGATTTGAGTGCAGGACCCGCCGCCATAATATGCGGCAGATTCGGGCAGTGATCTGGTAATTTCAAATTCATTTTCGTCGATGCGAAGGAGGGTAGAGAAAAGGTCGGCCCGCTCTGTCGGAGACAAAGGATCAAGACATTGCGCGACAAGTGTGCGCTCGGAATCCTCCAGCGTTGTAACGGAAGCAAAGCCCACGAAATGACCCGACTCAGTTCGACCAGTCGGAATGAAGTCCCCGATGATCGGAAAGAGATTAGCCCGCCTGCACTTTCTGTGGATTTCTGGTATGTCAGCGAGATTACCTTTAAAGGCCATAACATCTAACGCAAGGCGAGTTGGGCTATGTGCATTAAATCCGTGGTCGAGTAATGCTTCCAGCGCACGGTTGCGTTTTTCGGGATAGCCCTTCCTACCTGCCACCAAGTCTTGAATATGGTGATCGAGCGCATTGTACTTCAAGACAACTGTCGCGTTGGATGCATATAGGAAGGTGGCAAGGGTATGATCATTTGCAATCTGGATTCCGTTTGTGAAGACGACTGGAATCATGCCTGCCATATGAATAGTCGAGACGATCTGCTGAAATGCCGGGTCAATAGTAGGCTCACCTGCTCCGACGATGTTCACCGTTTTTGCACCGGCGCGGGCAAAATCCTCAACAACGGCTATCAATTCGGCACACGATAATTCGTTGGGTTTGCGTGTCTTTCGCGACGAGTTCTTCTCTTCAATGAAGCAATAGGGACAGTTGAGGTTGCAAGGGTTGGACAGATCCAGGGAGGGATTGAGCATCGGCCCGCCTTTGAGGCACTTCTCAAGGTCATCCGATGAGAAGGTCCAGCCTGCCATGGTATTCCGACTGTTTGAATTCATTTGCGGTCCACCCAAAGGGTCCATTTCCGACAATGGGGTTCACTTCGGCTACTGATCCTCAGGAAGTTACCGTGACTACCAGTCCGGTGAGGTGCGAACCATAGGATTCGCGTTCTTCCAGTAATTCCCTTTCCAACCGGGCGGTTGCAAATAGCGACGGAAGACAAGATCAAAAGCAACTTGCTGCGTATGGTAGCACAAAGGGTTGCTCTAATATTGGAGCTTCCCAGCGATGATGATTGATCATGGGATCGCATCAGGCTCGTCTGAATACATCGCTCGGGGACCAGCCAACACCGAGTGCGCTTCTGACGGAACAGGCCGCCGCATCTTGGAAGTCCCTCACCTGCAAAATCACTTGCTTAGAATCGCGTCTTAGGCGTTCTTGGGCGCTGTTATGCAGTCTCCATCGACCTGTAAGTTGTTGAAAATAAGATTTATAGAGGATTTTACACGGGGCACGTGGGCGTCCGGGTCGAACATGTCCGCTCCGGGCTCCGGCGGTCAAGGGCTCAGATGGCGGTCGCGGAAACAGCTTTCCGCGGAAAATCTCGCTGGGCAGGTAGCGCCGTCTGGCTCCGCAGAGCGGAGCTAATCCCCGGGGGATCGCATCGTTGATATCCCTCCGGCGCATCACTTGACAGCGATGCCGGGTGTGGACCGAAATCAAGAGGGTGCGGCGAGTGCTCTCTTAGCCTTGACGGCAGTGCCCTTCTCGGCGTTGCTGGAGGCAGCTTTCTTAACAGCAGTCGTGACCTGCGAAGCACAACGCAGACAACTTGCCGCTCCCGTACCAGCGATGGCTTGCGGTTCAAACCGTCAACGAAGACGGAACTCTCCTTTTTCGAGCCAATCGGCAATGACATGGGGATCATATTTCACGCGTCCGAGCAGTCGAAAATGAGGCACCTCACCCGCCTTGGTCTTTTGATAGAGCTTGTCCTTATTCATACCAATTAGAGGCGCGAGTGCCTCCGCGTGGATGAGACCCCGCATCTCCCTCAACTGTTCAATCACCGGCATCCGATAAATCCCTCCCAGAAGTAACTACCGGCGACAGCGGGCGAATCGAAATATTTCGACGCCTCCTTGAAGATTCTTGGGGCGGCCTCCCTGAGGATGCACGAAAATGATCCCCGGTGCATCCTGGCTAATATTTGGCTAACATTTTGGCGTTTTCTATCGTATGCTGGAGCAGGTCACTGTCTGTAAGCGTTCACGAAGAAAGTGACCATAAGCCGCATGGTTATTGGGCGATCCTGAATAAACGCCCTGATTGCAATAAGTTGCGAGAAGAAGGATGATGACTCCCTTCTTCGGCACCAAAGTTCCAATCCGGCTGCATCCGCAGGGCTGGTTCCTTTACATCTTTAGGATTTTCGAGCCGCGCCCGGTGAGGTAAGCCGCGCTCGCCGCTCCGATGTCCGCGAACCAGGTGTATCCGCCTTCGGGCGCGGCGGAGCCCGGGCCTTTGCCGAACTTCGTCATCGAGTCGGTCGCGGTGATGCGGGTGAGATACTTCACGTTTTCGTAGCCGCGCTGGCGCGGCGCACTCCCCCTTCAGCATCCTGGCGTCCTGGCGCCGCTCGCAAAAAGCAGCAAGGAAGTTCCCCCCCCCGTTACACAGCCTCAAATGTAGCTAAGAAAGCGCCGTTCAACGGCTTAAACTGATCGATTTTCGATCATTATGAGCAAAATATCTGGCAATATGATCAGTTTTATTGACAAAGCAATCATTTTTGAGTTATTGTTGCCCCTCAAATGGACTGAACGATCCTCTGGCGCGCTGTACGCGCCAGCTCGACCAGGAAAGCGGAAGCGGCAGCCAGCTCTGCCTGCCGCCAATCACTTGCAACGATTTTTGTGAGGTTCCAATGAAAACAAGACTATTCTCCGGCGTGCTATTGGGGTGCGCGCTGATCCTTTCTTCCTGCCTGGCGCTGGGCCAGACGGTGACCGGCACGATAACCGGCGAAGTGACCGACCCGAGCGGCGCGGTTGTGCCCGGCGCCAGCGTTGTGGCCCGCAACCTCGACACCAACGTCTCGACGTCAACAACCACCAACGCGGACGGCCTCTACCGGATCGAATTTCTGCCCATCGGGCACTACCAGGTGACGGCCGAGGCGTCCGGCTTCGCGCGGACCGTGCTGCCGGCCTTCGCGCTCGAAGTGCAGCAGACGGCGACCTTCAACATCAAGCTGGCTGTAGGCAGCGCTTCCGCCAGCGTGAACGTCTCCGCGGCCGCGCCGATCCTGAATACGGAAAGCCCGACGTTGAACTCCACCTTCACGGCCAATACCATCCGCAACCTGCCGTTGAACGGGTTGGATTTCTCTGCCCTGACGCTGTATGTGCCGGGTTCGGTGGATACCGCCGGCACCTCGGGCACCACCAGCTTCGAGCGCAGCACATACTACGTGGACACACCCAATATGAACGGCAACCGGGCGCAGGCCAACAACTACACGCTCGACGGCATCGACATGAACGAGACCTACAACAACCTCATCTCCTACAGCCCCGCGCCCGATGCGCTCGAGGAAGTAAAGGTGATCACCGCCGACGCCGCGACCGACAGCGGCAACGTGAACGGCGCCGCCGTCATCAGCGTACTGAAGAGCGGGACCAACGAATTCCACGGTTCGGCATACGGATACGTGCAGGATTACCGCTTCAACGCGAACTCCTACCAGAACGGCCAGACCAGCCCGGTGACGCCGATCAACCCTTACTCCTTCGCGCAGTTCGGCGGTGACATTGGCGGACCCATTCTCCACAACAAGCTGTTCTTCTTTGGCGACTACCTGGGCGCGCGCTGGCACAAGGGCGGATACGGCCAGGCGAGCGTGATTCCCGACGCCATGCGCAACGGCGATTTCTCCGTGCTGCTTACCGGTTCCAACCCGGTCCAGCTCTACGACCCGGAAAACAACTTTGCGCCGTACGCCAACAACAAGAACGTCCCCATCGACAATCCGGTGGCCAAGTTCCTCTTTGCAAATTCGAAGTATTACCCGGACTGCGGCGGGTCCAACGCAACCGTGCCGTCGGGCGGCAAATGCCTGACGCCCGAAGACGGGATCGCGCAGAACAACTACGAAGCGCCTTCGTCGCAATACAAGGGCAACAACCAGGGCGATGTAAAAATCGAATACGATTTCCGGCCGAGCGACAAGCTGACCGGGTTTTATTCCATCTCCCACGCCTACGACGGGCAAACGCCGGTGCTGGCCATCACCTTCCCCGGCGTGAATCTCTACCCCACCTGGATCACGGGCCTCACCTGGGTGCACACCTTCTCGCCCTCGCTGGTGAATGAAGCGCGCGCCGGATTCACGCGCACCGACTGGAATCAAGGTTTCCCCGAAGATCCGACAGGAGTATTTGGAACCGGCGGCAACGCCAAGGTCGGCATCTCCTTCCCCAATCAGCGGTACAACGGTTTCACCTTCCAAAATCTCAATAACGGCCTCAGCGGCGTAGGCACGCCCGCCTACAACGGCGGCGTCATCGACAACACCTACACGTATACCGACCTTGTGACCTGGCAGCGCGGGCAGCACACGCTGACCATGGGCGTGGACGCCAAGCGCTACCAGAACAACTACCCCACCGGCAACAACGACGGTTACCTGGGCGCGCTAAACTACACCGGCGCCTTCACGTCGAATGGCAACGGCTCCGGCGGCTACGGCCCGGCGGATTTCGTGCTGGACCGCGTTTCGTCCGGTGGAGTGACGCTTTCAAGCGTGAACGTGGGGCAGCGTCAATGGCGCGCGGCCGGCTTCATCCAGGACGACTACAAGGTGCTTCCCCACCTGGCGCTGATCTTCGGCCTTCGCTACGAGTACGACGAACCCTGGGTCGAGGAGCACGACCGGACCGGAAATATCAACCTGTCGACCGGGCAGATTGAGTACGCCGGCCACCTTCCCGCGGGGGCTCTCCCCCAGGCAGGAATCTGCAGCAACCCCGCATGCTACCAGCCGAATTACCGGCAGTGGATGCCACACCTCGGGTTCGACTATCAGGCGACCGATCGCTTTGTTCTCCGCGGCGGATACGGAGCGGTGAGCTTCTTTGAAGGCAACTCGTTCAATCAGCGCCTGACGGCGATTGCGCCCTTCCTGCAGGCGGCCGGCTTCTCGGTAAGCGCCCCCACCACGACATCGGTACCTACACCGAACACCGCCGAGGAAGGGTTTACCGGTTCCGATACCACCATTCAATACAGCAGCTCCAACAATGGATACACTGCGTATCCGCAGGACATTCGGCCGGCGTACGTGCAGGAGTGGAACCTGACGGCGGAGTACGCGCTGACGAATACCGCTTCGCTGCAAGTCGGCTACATCGGCGAGCAGGGGCAGCACATTGAAGACTACGGCAACGTCAACCAGTGGAGGGTGAACAACGATCAAACCTCCGCTCCGTTCTACAACAGCAAGTACACTGGCGTGAACGGAGTGGATTCGGCGCTTGGCGTGGGCGGGGCCGGCGGGCTGCTGATTACCGAGTCGCGCGCCATGATGAACTACAACGCGCTGCAGGCAGTGCTGCGCCAGCGCCTCAACCATGGCCTCGAGTTCACAGTGAATTACACGTACGGAAGAGCCATGACCAACAGCCTGGGAAACTACGCGCTGAATGTGAACGGGTTCAGCGGCGCTTTCCAGAACTATTACAACAGCGGGGCCGATTACGGCCCCGCCGGCTACGACGTCCGCCACGACCTGACCGCAACCGGCGTGTACGCGCTGCCGGTGGGCCGCGGCCAGCAATTCTTCTCCGGCGCCAACACGATGATGGATGAGATCGTGGGCGGGTGGAAGCTTTCGACGGCTATCGTGGGTTATTCGGGCTTCCCGGAGACCATTACCGGAGGGTCGAACAATTCCCAAAGCTACGGTACCAGCCGGGTGAATCAATACCGCAGGCTGAAAGTGGCGGGCCGCAGCAACGAAAACTGGTTCGGCACCGATCCCTCTGCAACGCCCTGCACCACCGCCGGAGCCGACAACGGCGCGTGCGCCTTCGGCGTGCCGGCGAACAACGTCTTCGGCACCGAAAGCAGCGGCGCCGTGCGCGGGCCGGGATTCTTCGACACGGACTTCTCCGCGTTCAAGGACTTCCACACCTTCCGCGAAGAAACCATCGGCTTTCGATTCGACGCATTCAACGCCTTCAACATCGTCAGTTACGGCAACCCCGATACCGGCATCACCGACACCAACTTTGGCAACGTCTCTCTTCAAGGCCCTCGCTCGACCGAGCGTCATCTGCAATTTGCGTTGCATTACAACTTTTAATGGAACGTATGGAACACGACGCTCGTAGGTATATAGCCTTGCGGCCATCGGCTGAGCGCACAGCTCAGCCGATGACCATTGCTTAAGCCCATTGGGCGAGGTCATTATGCTTCTTGAAATCTGTGTCGATTCGGTGGAGTCGGCCGTCGCCGCGCAGGCGGGCGGCGCGCAACGCGTCGAATTGTGCTCTGCTCTCCGCGAAGGCGGTATCACGCCCAGCGCCGGGCTGATTCGCGCGGTGCGTGCGGCCATCGGCATCGACATTTTCGTTATGATCCGACCGCGCGGCGGCGATTTTTCCTACTCCGCGGAAGAGCTGAATGTGATGCGCGACGACGTGATGCAGGCTGGAGCGCTGGGCGCGAACGGCGTGGTTCTCGGCGTCCTCACTCCCGACGGGCACGTGGACGTGAAGCACACCGCCGAGCTGGTGGCAGCCGCGCAGCCCATGAAGGTCACCTTTCATCGCGCCTTCGACCTGACCGCCGATCTCGAAGGGGCGTGTGAAGACGTCATCGCCACCGGGGCGCAACGCATTCTCACCTCAGGCGGCAAGCAGACCGCGCGCATGGGTGCGGAGCTCATCACGCGCCTCGTCAAGCG
>Ga0187812_1000522_pt1 | contig 13507 bp, 20 predicted proteins | sample NC_S_2_FD_130582 | JGI IMG/M metagenome (GOLD analysis project Ga0187812, IMG submission 130582) | Wetland sediment microbial communities from Neuse River Estuary, North Carolina, USA - ASW-S_2 | ecosystem: Environmental > Aquatic > Freshwater > Wetlands > Sediment | place: USA: North Carolina... | reverse complement strand
CCACGTCCTCCCTGCCGCTGTTCAAGTCCGAATCGCGTACGGTGCCCAGCGGAGCCAGGTGCTCAGCTCCCGCTACCTGCCGCGATTTGCGCCCTAAGCGCATCAAGATCCTGATCAACCTGCGTCTTCTGCTGCGTCTTCAGCAGTTCGCGCTCAATCGGGTCCTGTCCAGGTGCGAGAGTGTCACTGAGGATGCCCTCGTCGGACAGTTCGTCGATCGCTTGAGCGCGCGCCCGCATCCGTTCCGTCTTATCCTGGGCCCGCTGCACTGCGAGTCCCACGTCGGCCAGCTCCTCGGAGAGGCCTGTCGCCGTCTCGCCCATCTTCACCTGTGCCTGGGCGGTGGTGTACTGGGCCTTGATCACTTCCTTCTCAGCACGGAAGGACGCGATCTTCGTCTCCAGGCGACGCGCGTTTTCCTCCATCTTGTTCTCTTGGCCCTTCAGCTCGGCAATCTGCGCGTCGAGGCCGTGGGCCTGCGTCTGGATCGCGGCCTTGCGCTCCAACGCCGCACGTGCCAGATCCTCGCGGGCCGCCTTGAGCGCCGCCTCGGCCTCGCCCTGATACTTCTGCATGTCGGCTTCAAGCCGCACCTTCTGCAACTCAATCTGCTTGCGCGAGGTGACGGCGTCCGCCAGGCTGCGCTTGACCCGCTGCAGCATCTCCATCTGGCGTTCGTACGAGTAGTCAAGCGTCTGTCTAGGGTCCTCGGCGGCGTCGAGCGCCGCGTTCACCTTAGACTTGAAGATGGTCGACACACGTGACATGAGCCCCATCGCCCAACATCCTCTCTTCACCTGCGGAAGGCGTATCTCTTCCCTAGTTAGCGTTCGTAGGCTGAAACCATCTGCTGGAAGGCGGGGCTGCTGGCCTGATCTGCAGTAGCGGGCGCCGCAACGCCGAAACGTGCTGCTCCGAACAGTAAGCCGCCGGCTCTGAAGAGCAGACGGCGTCCCACAGATGCCACCTCCAGTTGACACAAGCATAGACCCTGACGGTACGGTTTGCCTTTCCAAGATCGGCAAGGAACAGGCAAGAAAGGCTCAAGAAATCGTCAACGTATCCCCCGGGAGGTCGATCGCCTCCACGGTCGACTCGAACGGGAGGGGACCGGGCGAATCCGGCTTGGAACCCGGCTTCAACGAGCGCTGAACTGAGAGCCACACCCGCTTTCCTCCGGCAAGGGTGCGCTCCGCCGGCCTTGCGGCCGCCCTTGCCGCCGGTCGCGGGCGTGGCCAAAGGCATTGCGATTCGATCGGACTGCCCTGGACGGTCGGCAATAGATCGACGTGGGCCAGATTAGAAGCCAACCTTTCGGTAGAGGTACTCGTCGCTGACCGTGCCTTTGAACACGTCAGCGGCCCGCGTGAGACGGATACGCTCAAATCCAAGACGCTCCAGAAGTCGATACGAAGCCTCGTTGCGAATGTCCACCTGTGCTTCGATCACGGCAACTTCGCAGATAGCGTACAGCCATGCGCACAGGGCCTCGACGGTCTCGGATGCAAGTCCTTGTCCCCAATGTGCCGAGGCGAACAAGTAAGCGATGTCCGCCCGGTGCTCGTTCACGAAGACCGTCGCCTGCAGAGTGCCGATGACCTCATCCGTGCTCTGTAGCCACACCGTCCAGTTGAGCCACTGTTCGTCGCTAGCGTCGCTGGGACCATCGAGGTATCCAGTCCACTTCTTGCGCAGGGTGTCTGCGTTTGGCGAGGGCTCCTCTGGGATGAAAGTGTACACACGCGGATCAGAAAGCGCCTGATAAGCGACGTCTACTTGATCCAAAGAAATAGGCTCGATGCGGGTACGCTGGGTCATTAGACGTTCAGGCTGCACTTCATCACCCCGTCCAGACATAACGATGACACCGAGCCGCTTTCGGTACCAGGCACCGTGCCACGCCCGCTCAACTTGCAGCAAGGGACGCTGCGCTCGGCTGCGCCGCCCTTGCTGCCCGTTCGCGGGCGTGGCCGACGCAAAGATGCTTCTAATCGACGCCTCGCAAACGAGGCGTTTTGTCGTCTCTCATGGGAGGTGTGTCGGGTTGACGAGAGAAGAACTGCTCGCCGTCGCGCGAAGGGCTTTTGAGGCGCACCCGCAAATCGGCCGTTCGGCCAACGACGATCCGTTGCTGGCCTTTCTTCTGGAACGAATCGAGAACTACTACGATCCGGCGCGACCGGTGGAATCGGCCAAGGACTCCCTGAAGCATGTCGCCCTCGGCGTATTCGTGATGCTGGGTGCCCTATATGCGCTGTAGCGGAAATGAGCAAACGCTACCCGTGTAGCGGTTCGGTGCCACGCCCGCTTCCTTGCGGCAAGGGACCGCTTTGCTCGGCCTATCGGCCGCCCTTGCCGACAGTTCGCGGGTGTGGCCTGATGCGTCATGTCTCAGTCGGAACTGCGGCTCAGGCCCTTGAGCGCATTCCATCTGACGTAGTACCTGTCCATCATGTCGCGAGCCCGCCACACCGCGTGCCAGGGCTCAACGCTTTTCACAAGGCCGTAGTCGCCCATGGCCACCAGCAGGGCCTTATAGCCCACGCCAAAGTATTTCACGCCTTTGGTCATGACGCTCCATTGGTATTCCGCTTCGGCCCACTCCTCGACCGTGCGCGGCCCATCGCCGGCCAACATCGCCATCATGCCCGTGACCTCCTGCTTCGGCATGAGAAGCCCGGCGGCGAACGCGGTGCATTCCTGTTCCACGACGCTGTTGCCGACTACCCGGAGGTCCAGTTCGTGATGTGCAAGCTCGTGGCCGATGGACAGCCGCCGCTGCCAGGACTTTCGATCCGTCGCAACGAGGATGGTCCTGTAGGCGATGCAACTGTGATCGAGGTCGATGTTCTTCGGGGATGCAGCCACGTCGAGCCCACAGGCCCGCGCGATGTCGCCGACCGGACGCGGGAACCTTCCCAGGCGTGCATTGGTCGCCGCCAGTCGCTCGACCACCTCTTCCGCAGCCTCGTGCGCGTCCTGCCGGATCTCGTGCCGTAGAGACAAGAAAACGCCCCCCGCAGACAAGATGACCAGGGGTGAGAGACCTGCTGGTTACTCCCGCTTGCGGGCGCTTTCCAGCAAAGCGATGTAATCCAGGACCTTCTCGATCTCCTCGGGTGACAGGCCACGCCCCCGAAAGGCGAGGGCCATGTCGTAATCCTCGGACTGCCCCTCCTTCTTCTTCAAGGGGAACAGATCCTCCAGTGATACGCCCAGCGCCTCAGCGATGCTATGCAGTCGGGCAAGCGGCGTGCCGGTCGAACCCGCCTCAAGGCGGATGATCTGCTGCCGTGTCACGCCCACCTTGACGGCTAGCGAGTCCACAGACATCCCCTGGCTGCGTCGCAGGTTACGGATGGTGCGACCTACCTGTACCCAAAAGGTTGTCTCTTCCTCGTTCATGAGGCGAGTGTACCGAATCGGAGCTTGATGCGCTAGTCGGAAGCATTGACATGGTGCACGAAATGCCGTACCGTAACACGTGACGACCGGCCGTCTTGGCGGCCAACAAGCAAGGGCTGCGATGAACAGAGCGGGCTCTCGGGATGAAGCGGGAACTGAACGGTGGAGGGCACCCAAAGCCGGAACGTGACCGGGGATGAACGAGACGAAGCGACGGGATTCAAGGCCGGCGCACCAAGACAAACCATAGAGCAGGCTAGGGTGAGCTTGGTCGAGACGAGAAAACTCTCGACAGCCGTCTACGCCGAGCAGGCTCTACGGTCCCGCGGGAACCAGGTGAGGCAACGCGGGCCAGGCACTACTCACCAAAGCCAGCGCCGTGCCCTCTGTCGGGGGCACCTCCAAGCGGCGCGGCCATAACTTTGGAGGGCAACGCTTTCAAGCGTTGACAATCCCGAAACGCGGGAACGCGCGACGGTAGCGGGCAAGGGCGGACAACGCTGATCCCCAGAGGACGTGGGGTGCGGGGTGCCACGCCAACATGGCCAAGGTGATTAGCCAAGACCAGCCCAAACCTGCGGCGACCCGGTTAAGCGCAAGACCTGCGAAGTAGGGAATACAGACCGATTCTAAGCTGCGAAGCAGCTTGCCGGTCCTCGGCGTCGCAAGACGTGCTGCGAGGGTGCCTGGGGCGCGGAGGTCCCCAGGCTTACTTTTTGGTCTCATGTTTGCCCAATGCGAGAGGAGAGATCGCATGGCTTGGCGGACAACCAACGTTACGATCATGGATCCGAACGCGCTCGCCGCTCAGTTGGACGCCGACACAGACAGGCTGTACGGCGGTCACCAGCGCAAGCGCAACCCATACCCCAAGATGCGCCTCACAGACGGCAGCGCGCCGCGGTCGAAGCCCAAGGCCGCCCAAAAGAAGGACAAGTCACCGCTGCCGCAGCGTCTCGAGATCGCTCCGGAGTGCGTCTACATCATCGACATCAAGAGTGCGGATCTCGAAGAGGTCGCCAGCAAGGTACTTGCGGATTGCGCGTACGTCCGGGCCTTGTGGCCGACGTTTCGCGGCGAGCCCGCCTATCCTGGCTACCTCGCCATCGCCACGGACCACCCAATGACGAGCGATGAGAAGGCCAAGGTCAAGCGCTCTATCACTTCTGGTGGCTGTGAACTCCTTAGCGGCCCGCTCCCGAAAGAGGAAGCCGACGGTCTCCTGCTTCTGTCCCGTACATCCGAAGCCCGCAAGGGAGCGTAGGTAGATGATGAACGAAACCCTGGTTTCACTCAGCTCCAAGTACGGCCTCACGCCTGAAGAGATGCTCGCCGCGGTCATCGAGGCCGCCGGCCGCGTGGCTCGCAGGCATAAGTGCCGCCTGACGCGCAAGGGCGACGAGTTGATGTTCGAAAGCATGACTGGCACTCGCGTACCTGCGCAGAACTACTGGTCCGAGCTCACGAACGAAGTCGACAACATCCTGCGCAAGACGGCCAAGAAGCGCGCCCAGCAGTGGCCCAAAGGTGTGCAGCTCGTTCGCGTCAAGCAGGTCGAGAAGGAGTTCCTCGAGGTCGAGAGCATCGACGGAACCCTCTATGGCATCATCCCGGAGCGTCTGCGCAACGAAGCGCACGTCACCAGCGGCGACCGGGTGCTCGTCTCTTCCAACGGCACGAAGCGGCTCGACCAGACGGGCGAGGACATCGTTCGCTATGTCATCGAGCGAGAGGTGCCCGAGGTGGCGGCGGGAATCGTCGAGATCGTCAAGGTCGGCAGGATCGCTGGAGTGCGCAGCAAGATCACCGTACGCTCCAACAATCCCAAGGTCGATCCGGTGAGTGCCTGCATCGGCCAGAAGGCGTTCCGTGTCTCGGCGATGCGTGCAGCACTCAACGGCGAGAAGATCGACGTCATTCCCTACATCCCCGACATGGCCGAGCAGATCGCGGCCGCCTTCGCACCGGTCCCCGTCGAGGATGTCACCATCAAGGACGGAAGCGCTCACGTGTACGTGCTCGCTTCCAACATGACGCGGGCCATCGGTCAGCACGGCGACAATCCGCGTCTCGTCGCCCTTCTAACCGGCCTGCACGTCGACATCCGGTCGGCACAACGGGTCGCCAGCTAACTTTGGACCTCCTCGCCGAGGCAGTGGGTGCAGGTGCGGTAAGCCGGAATGGCTGGCGGGTAGGCGAGGAGGATCCATCCATTGCCACACCATCTCCCCTGCGGTAAGGCTGCCCTTCGGCGGCTGACGCCGGCCTTGCCTCGGGGTGGTGGTGTGGCCTTCGGTTTCTCGTTGTTTCGTCACTGAGAGGGGAAATGCTCCAATGTTGAACCGTGTAGTCCTGATCGGTCGTCTGACTCGCGATCCGGAGCTGCGCTACACCCCGAGCGGCATCGCTACCACCAAGATCGGCCTGGCTGTTCAGCGCTCCTTCACCAACGCGCAGGGCGAGCGCGAGGTCGACTTCATAGACGTCGTCGTGTGGCGCAAGCAGGCCGAGACGACCGCCCAGTACCTCAAGAAGGGCCGGTTGATCGCCATCGACGGCCGGCTGCAGACGCGGACTTACGAGACCCAGGACGGCCAGAAGCGCAAGGTCTACGAGGTCGTGGCCGACCAGGTGCGCTTCCTCGACTCGGCCAAGGACGGCCAGCACGACGCCAGCGACGGCTACCAGGGTGGCGAGGAGCAGGTCCCGGATGACGAGCCGGTGCCGTTCTAGACCGGCGGCGCCATGGCAGAGATCGTACGCCCGCTGCCGGGGTCCGACAGCGCGGATCCGCCTTCTCCTGAGCAGCGCGACCGGCTCATCGAGCACTACCTGCGAGTACTGCACCGGGGAGATCAGCGGTTCGTGTTGACCCTGCTCGGGCAGCTCTTCCCGAGTACATCGTGGACCCGGCTGACGCGCGAGCAGACGTTGGTCTTGCTGGAACACCTCGACGCGATCGAGCGGGACCGCAGGGAGACCTGACGACACAGCGAGGGCACTTTCGGGTGTCCTCGCTTTCGTCTTATTCGAGAGGAGAGATTCCTGTGGCTATCGAGATGTCTGGCATTGAAACCACTGCAGCGCTCTACTCAGCGCGGCTCGCCGAACGGGCCGCGCAGGAGAAGTTCGACCCGAAGGAGATCCGGCTCAGCGAGGCCGGTCTCTGCCCGCGCAAGCAGACGCTGCGAGCTCTCGACTACGAGGCCGACGACCCGGACGAACGCTCGCTCTCGATCTTCGAGTCCGGCGACGAGCACGAGGACGTGATCTACGGCCTCTGGGCCGAGCAGTTCCCGCGCAAGGTGAAGCGCCAGGTCGCGGTGCGCACGCCATATGGCACCGGTCACATCGACATCTGGGTGGCACCGCTCAAGCACCTTGTCGAGAGCAAGAGCACCACCGAGAAGTCGCTCAAGCGACTGCCGATGGAACACCACATCGACCAGGTGACGATGTACCTCCACTTCTGGGGACTGGCGCACGGCGCCACCGCCGAGATCGCCTACCGCGTGAAGGAAACGGGCGAAATCAAGTCCTTCCCGGTCGAGTACGACGAGCGCCGGGCGCTCAACCTCATCGCCAACCTCGTCGAAGTCCAGGGCGCGATCACAATGACGCAGGAGCCTCTGCCGATCCCCGAGGACTACACCGCCTTCTCCTTCCCGTGCGCCTGGGCCACCGGCCGCTGCCCGTTCTGGGCGCAGTGCTGGGGTGAGGCACAGACGGAGGTCCAGAAGAAGAAAGTCATCGCGAAGGTCCCGCAGCTCGCTGGCGACGCGCAGGAGTACCTCAAGCTACGCCAGCGCCGCCAAGCGCTTGAGGGACAGGTCGAGATCATGAAGAGCCGCGAAGGCGTTCTCGAGAACGGCTTCGCCACGGTTCTCGACCACAACGAGGCCAGCGCCCTGGTCGCGGGGCGCATCCTCATCGGCCGCTCGAAGATCCCCGGCCGTATCTCCTACGACGGCGAGGCGATGGTGGAGGCCGGCGTCATCACCACGGAAGCCATCGCACCGTTCATCAAGATCAGCGCTGGGTACGATCGCTGGAACCCGAAGGACCTCGCCGCGCCCAAAAAGGGCAAGCAGCAGAGCGCCTAGCGCGTATTAGTGAAGGAGCTGGTGTGACGATGGGCTCGAGTGCTCCGTTCGTCTTCGAAGAGGCTACCAAGGAGCAGGCCAAGGCCCGCATCGGGATCATTGGCCCGCCCGGTTGCGGCAAGACCTACACCGCACTGCTGCTCGCGACGCTTCTGGGCAAGAATGTCGCCGTGATCGACACCGAGCACAGATCCGCGAGCAAGTACGCAGACAAGTTCAAGTTCAAGACCCTCAACCTTACCGACTTCCACCCCAACAACTACGTCCAGGCCATCCGTGCAGCCGAGGCGGCCGGCTTCGACGTCCTGGTGATCGACTCGGCCAGCCACGAGTGGAACGGCAAGAACGGCTGCCTTGAGCTCGTGGACCAGGCCAGCAAGCGCTACAAGGGCAACTCTTACGTTGCCTGGGGCGACGTCACGCCCATGCACACCGAGTTCATCGAGACAATGCTCGCATCGAACATGCACATCATCGCCTGCTTCCGCTCGAAGATCGAGTACCTCCAGTCCGAGAGCGGCGGCAAGAAGGAGATCCGCAAGGTCGGCATGGCGCCGATCACCCGTGAGGGCGCGGAGTACGAACTCGACATCGTGGGCGAGATGGACCTCGACCACAACTTCGTGATCACCAAGAGCCGCTGCGAGGCGCTCGCCAACCGCGTGGTCCACAACCCCGGCAAGGACCTCGCCGACGCGATCATGGCCTGGCTCTCGGACGGCGAACAGGCGAAGCCGGTCGGCAGGCCCAGTCCGGCTCCCGCTGCGCCTGCGTCGCAGCCGAATGCCCATGGGTCTCAGCCAAACGTGCCCGCTGGCCCGGCTCCGAAGTCGAGTGCTCCAGCTCCGGCTCCTGGCACGATCACGAACGACCAGCGCCGCGTCATGTGGGACCACGCGCAGGCGCTTGGTTTCGACGTGAACGCTCTTGCCAAGGAGGCCAACGCGATCCTGGGCACGTCGTACAACTCGCCGGCGGAAATGACCACCGAGGAAGCCAACCGAGTGATCCTCGAGCTCGAACGCCGGCAGGCGAACGCGCAGCAGCAGGCTGCGAGCTGATCAACGTGCGGAGCGGCGGGAGCCGCCCCGCGCCTCACACCGTCCAGGCTCCTCCTCTCCCTGGACGGTGTGAGGGACGGGAACCCCACACTTCGACGGGCAGACGCACAGCCGCAGGAGGCGATCCGATGAACAGATGTCTGAAGTGCGGCGGACGGATGAGTCCGCACGAGTTCCAGGCTCAGTTTCAGATGACCCATGCGACGGATTGCCAGTGCGGCGTACGCGGTTCTACCTACTGCGTCCTGGCAGCCGTAACCGTACCGACATGCGAGAGCTGCAAGCACGTCGACACCAACTCGCGGGAGTTCGAGGACGCCTTCCGCGGAGTACAGGAACGCTACCTCCAAGAACACCGAATGCCCCCAGGCGTCGCTTCTGCCACGGAGGCGGAGTAGCCCCAATACGATCCTCCGACAGACGAGCAGAAGCAGCGCCTGGAGGAGTACAAGTCCTTCTTCATGGAGCCGTTCCCGGTTAACCCGCTACGCACGCTTCATCCGGGAAAGTGCGTCGGGTGGTACTCGATGACGAAAGCGCAGGCAACCTTCCTCCTAAAGCACTTGGACTCCATCACCAAGGACAGACTGGAAGAAGACGCACCTGCACCATAGTCGACAATTGCGTAGGCAGTGCCTCAGACTACACAGGAGAGATGTCTTCCAACGAGTTCATCCGTCGGCAGCGCGGTGAAGACAAGGAGGTATAACCACATTGACATGCCCGGAATGCGGTGGAACGGTGACTCTGCAAGAAATGCAAGCCGGTTTTCACTTCGCGCACACCTATGCTCCCACCGTTATCACAGTGCCCGCGTGCGATTCGTGCTCGTACTTCGACACCAACTCCACAGAGTTCAGGGAAGCCCTTCGTCAAGCAGAGATGCGCTTCGAGGAGAAACATCCGGGTCTAATCGAGAAGATGAGAGACAAGGACAGGAGTGACGACGAAAGAGAAGAAATCCTCCACTGCTCCGCCGAAGAAATGATTGACCCCAAAGACGCGAGAGTCTGCGAGCGATGCGGCACAGCCGCCCGGCGAAGGCACGCCAGGTTCTGCTGGAACTGCGGCAGTCCGCTTCCCAATGGCTAAGTCTCGTGCATGGACTGGAGCCGTCGCGGCACACGCTCGCGGCGGCTCCGCTGCTTTTGGAGGCTGGCTGCGGACCCCCTCTGGCGTTCTCGTCTGGCGATCCGCCGAACGTGTGGGAGACCTGACGCTGCGGCAGGCAGTCGATCGAGGCATCTCCGCACTCGTCCGGGTCGGCCTCGCTCACAAGACCAGTTCACCACAGGTGATGGTCTGGCCCGAGCTCCCGTTGCGCTCTGGCAAGTTGGCTCTGACCCTTTCTGAAGACGCTGACGCAACCGCGCTGGCTGATTCGGTGCTGCCGGCGCCGCCGCAGTTCGAGGCGGCCGGACTCGAGATGGTCGAGCTCGGACACTACATCGCGCACGGGCGCCAAGACTACCAAGTGTGGACGCAGCTTGGCATCTGCTCCTGCCCCGCCTTCACTTACGGGACAAGACCCTGCAAGCATCTTAGGGCGGCGATCGAGGCCGAACAGTGGGTGAGCTGATGGGCTGGGCCAGCCACGCGATCGCGGAGTTGCAGAAAGGGAACTCGACCATCGTCAAGCCGAGGGGCCATTCGATGGAAGGCTTCGTGGAAGACGGGCAGGCCGTAAGGCTGGATCCGATCCCGCCGGACGGCGAGATCCGCAAGGGCGACGTGGTGCTGTGCCGCGTGCGCGGCCATGAGTACCTGCATCTCGTCCACGCGACCGGCCCGCGCGGCTGTCTGATCGGCAACGCCCGCGGCCACCTCAACGGGTGGGCGCCGAGGTCTCACATCTTCGGCAGACTCGGACAGCGCCGGGAGGAATGACGATGCGGCTCAGCGACGAGGTGTTGCGGCAACTAGAGGACACCTGGCTGCGGGCGACCCTGGGCATCACAGTCCACGGCGCTCGACTCGAGCCGGCGTCCGAAAGCCAGCGGACGGCAGCCGTCAATGCCTGTCTCGGTGCCCTCCCACTCGTCGTCGACAACCTTCAGGAGGCGCGGGAAGACGGTCGACGCTGGCTCCACCAGGCCGAAAGGAACGAAGACCGTGTAGCGGAGCTAACCCGTGAACTCGAAGAGTTACGGCGACAGCTTCCACCCCAGAACCCGCCGGAATAACGCTCGGAAGGTGCTGGCATGTCGCTCACCGCGGAGCTCCACCGACCGGATAGCCCGATCAGCCGCTTCTTCGCCAAGAACTTCCCCGCTCGCGACAACTTCTGGTCCGCATGGGTTGAGCGGGTCTGGAAGTACAAGGCGCTCCGCCCCGAAGGCCCCCTGGCCGACTACCCTTGGGCGCTCGTCGGAGCCGCACTCGACTACCGGATCCGGGTCTGCTGGCGGCCGTATGCGGCAGGAGACACGGTGGCGGCCCTCGGCGGCCGCTACGCACGCCGCTTCGGCATGCCTGATGCCGCTGAGATGTGGCCCGACCTGAGCGCTCGCTGGGATCTCATGATGGCCTACATCAAGCGCAGCAACGACCTCGATCCTGGCAGGGAGGACGCACTCGCACGGATGTGCGTCATCATGGCGGCCTACGAAGCGATCGCCCGGTCTCGCCGTAAGGATCGTCTACTCCTCGGCGCAACGAAGATCGACCAGGCGCTTGACCGGGTGTCGGTGCAGGTGGTCGACGACATCAGCGGCCTGCTGGCGGAGTTCCAGCGCTCCGAAGAGCGCTTCCTTCGCCCACTGTCGATCGTGCTCAATCCCGTGTTCACCGGCTCCCCTTTGGTCGGTGGGGCCGACGGGGACGTGATCCTCGACCAGTGCTTGTGGGACTTCAAGACCACGATTCACCCAACCAGGGGGAACAACGACTACTGGCCTTACCAGATCCTCGGCTACGGCCTGCTCGACCTGGACGACACCTACCGTCTTGAGGGCGCTGGAATCTATCTCAGCCGCCAGGGGCTGTGGGTGTCCTGGACGTGGGACGAGATGCTCCATCTCCTTGGGGCCAAGCCCGGTGTAACCATGCAGGAATGGAGATCCGGTTTGATGGACACCTTGCTGCGCTTGGCTTGAGCCTGTCGCGCAGCGCTGCTACGGCAACGCGCAGATAGAAAAGCCCCGAGCATTCGCCTAAAGCGCGAGTGCGCGGGGCGTTTTGTTTGCTCGTGTAGGTGGGGAGGTGGTTGCACTGTCGAGGAGCATCGAGGCTATCACGATCAACCCAGAGAACGGTAAGCCTCAGTTCAACGCGCTGACGTGCTCGCCCTTGGAGGCGGCTCGCGCTCTTGGCATTGGCAAGGACGCGATCTACGAGCTTCTACGCACGGAGACGTTGCCGGCGCAGAAGATCGGCCGGAACTTTCGGATCCCTGTCGCGGCCATTCAGGAGTGGTTAGCACATCCGGCTCAGTAGGGATGGACGCGCCACAGCCGAACCCTCCTGTTGAAGGGAGGGATTCTGTTGCGAGGGCACCTGGCTCAGAAGAACGGTTGGTGGTACGCCGTGCTCCACACCACGGTCCCGTACGAGTCCAAGAATGGCGACCCACACAAGGGAGGGGGCGAGAGGAAGAGGGTCCACACCAAGGTAGTCTGGAAGTCTGCTCACACCAAGAACCGGCGAGAGGCTGAAGCGTTCCTGAACAAGCTTCTGTCGAAAGAGTCCTCAAACCTGGCGAACTTCTCCGGTCGTCAAACGGTGGGGGAGTACCTCGAAGTCTGGTTGCAGAATCAGCTCGACCTGAGTGCTAACACCTTGGCGCAACGCGAGAGCCTGATCCAGAGGCACATCCTGCCGGAGATCGGGCACAAGCGGCTCTCGAACCTGACGGCCTACGACCTCAACGCAATGTACCGACGCCTTACCAATAAAGATCGCGAAGACGGCAAGGGCAAGCTGTCCCCCCGCACCGTGCAGATCTGCCACTCCGTCATGCACAAGGCTCTCAAGGAAGCCGTCGAGCAGGAGATCCTGTCGACCAACGTCGCGGCCAGGGCGCACCCACCGCGCAGCGAGTCGCCCGAGTTTGTTCCCTTGGACGAGGTCGAACTCGGCACTTTCTTCGGCACCGCTGAGCGCTTGAACAGTCGATATCGGGCTCTCTATGTCCTGGCTGTAGATACTGGGCTTAGGCTGGGTGAACTCCTCGGACTGCGATGGTCCGACGTGAACCTGGACGAGGGGACGCTGTCCGTGCGCCACACCCTGCTCAGGAAGGGGCACGACATCGAAGCCCGGATCAAGAAGACCAAGACAGGGAGCAAGGGCACGAGATTCCTCGAGATCGGAGAAACCGCGCTCATCGCATTGCGCGAGCATCGACATCGGCAGATCCACGAGCGGTTGTCGCTGGGCCCGAAGTGGGAGGACCACAACCTGGTGTTCTCCAACACCAAGGGCAAGGCCGTGACCGACTCACAGATCCGCGCCCGCGACATGGCCCGGATCATCGAGGCGGCCGGGATGAGGCACTTCCGCCCGCACGACCTGCGGCACACGACGGCGACCCTGCTGCTGAGCGAAGGTGTTCCGGCGAAGGTCATCCAGGAGCGCCTCGGCCACACTCGGATCGACACGACCATGAACATCTACGGGCACGTCACGAGGAATATGCAGCATCACGCTGCCACGAAGATCGATCTGGCCATCAAGCGGAGCAGGGGAGTGAGCCCGCGTGAGACTGCACGCGAAAAGCGTTAGAAAAGCGTTAGAACAGAAAGCGATCGACAGGACCCTGGCAGATCCTGCCGATCTCCGAAACCGCGCTGGGGAGCGGGTTTCAAACCTCTAAAGTTGGCGCGCCCGGCGGGATTCGAACCTGCGGCCTCTTGCTCCGGAGGCAAGCGCTCTATCCACTGAGCTACGGGCGCAAACGCACACGTATTGTAGCATTGCGCCCAAGCCACGCGCAAACGT
>Ga0187812_1000521_pt1 | contig 13539 bp, 14 predicted proteins | sample NC_S_2_FD_130582 | JGI IMG/M metagenome (GOLD analysis project Ga0187812, IMG submission 130582) | Wetland sediment microbial communities from Neuse River Estuary, North Carolina, USA - ASW-S_2 | ecosystem: Environmental > Aquatic > Freshwater > Wetlands > Sediment | place: USA: North Carolina... | reverse complement strand
CTCAGTTAACGCCATTCACGAGTCCGGCACAAGTTCACCATCGGACGATCTCGCGCACTTGCTCGACCAGCTCTCCTACCGCGATTGCCACCTCGGGGGTCAGGCTGGTACCGAAACCGAAGTCGCGGCCGACTACGGCGAGGACCGTAAGCCTTGCGGGCAGGCGCCCGAGCGCCCGGGCCAGCTCCACGGTGTCGCCGAGGCCGATGCTGTGTGAGCTGGCCGCGCTGTCCGCCACGCCGTCTACCACGCCGGTCAGGGCGTCGACCGCGACCCGGTATAGGTGCCCGGGAGGCATAGACGAGTCCCGCACCGCGTCGACCACGACCGCGAGTCTGGCGCCTTCCCACAGGTCGATCATCCGGCCTGGCTCCCCGTCACTGAGCGCCAGCGTCACGCCCGACAGGCTGGCGTCACCTGGCTGGAGGGCACGCAGCCGGGCGATCACCTCGGGCCCGGCTCCGTCGTCACGACGGAACTCGTTGCCCACGCCTACGACCACCGTGCGCTGGCCGGGATTGTCCTGCCTGGTCATGCGCGATCCACCGTGAGATCGAGGAAATGGGTCGAGCAGGAGATGCACGGGTCGTAGTTGCGGATCGCCTGCTCGCACTGGTGGGTCAGCTGCTGGTCGTCGAGATCCAGCCGGTCAGCGACGAACCGGCGCAGGTCGTCTTCGATGCTGGCCTGATTCTGCGAGGTGGGCGGCACGATCCGGGCGGAGGTAATGAGACCTTCTGCGTCGATGGCGTACCGGTGGAACAGCACGCCGCGCGGCGCCTCGGTGGCGCCGTGCCCGACGCCGGCGCGCGGCGGAACCTCCAGATAGCACGGCGCGGGCGGTTCGTACCGCTCGATCAGCCGCAGCGCCTCATCCACCGCGTACACCACCTCGACGGCGCGGACCAGGATACTGCGGAACGGGTTGCGGCACTCGGCGCCGAGACCCGCCGCGTCGGCGGCCTGCCGTGCCACGGGAGACAGCCACTGGCTGCTCAGGGTATAGCGCGCAGTCGGGCCGGTCAGGTAGCGGCCCCGTCCGGCCAGCCGGGCGTGCAGCGCCGTCGAGTGCGGCACCTGCTCTTCGATGACGTAGTCCTCGAACTCCGCCGGGGTGAAACTCAGTCCTCCGGTGGAGGCGACCGTGCCCCGGTCGATGGCGTACTGCCCCGGCGTGACGAGGGCCACCATCTCGTGGTCGTGCTGGAAGTCGGGGAACTCGAACCCGGCCGCCCAGGCCACGGTGTCCAGCGCCAGATCCAGCGCGACGCGCAGCTTTTCAGCCAGGGCCGCCATCTCGGTCCTGGCCGGCGCCCGGTAGAAACCGCCCACCCGGACGTTGACCGGATGGATCGCCCGGCCGCCGACCAGTTCCATGATCGCGTTTCCGGCCTTTTTCAGCGCCAGCCCTCGCTCGACCAGGCCGCGGCCGTCCCGTGCGAGGTCGAGCGCGCTGGCATAGCCGAGGAAGTCGGGCGCGTGCAGCAGGTAGATGTGCAGCGCGTGGCTTTCGATCCACTCTCCGCAGTAGAGCAGCCGGCGAAGATCGGCGACCCCGTCGGAGACCTCGATCCCGCAGGCCGCCTCGATCGCCAGGCATGCGCTCATCTGGTACGCCACCGGGCAGATCCCGCAGATGCGCGCGGTGATGTCGGGCGGCTCGGTGTGCCGCCGTCCGCGCAGGAATGCCTCGAAGAACCGGGGCGGCTCGTAGATCTCCAGCCGCACGTCCTCGACGGCGCCTGCGCGGACCCGCACGTGCATCGCGCCCTCACCTTCGACCCGGGCCAGCGCGCGGACCACAAGTGTGCGGTCGGTCTTGTGACTCACCCGGTCACCTTCCCGCGATGTCGCTCGGCCCGAGTCCCGGCGGCGGACCGGTGGTGACCTGGGACAGTTCGATGAAAGCGGGCGCGGCAGCGTTGAACGTGCGGAACGCCCGCGTGACATCGGCCTCGTCCATGCCGGTGGCCCGCAGCAGTCCCGCCTGGGCGCCCGCGTTGGGTGTTTCCACCGGCCCGAAACAGCCGTAGCAGCCGCGATGATGCGCCGGGCACAGGGCACCGCATCCGGCGTGCGTCACCGGTCCGAGGCACGGCGTGCCGTGCGCGACCACCACGCACACGTTGCCGCGCTGCTTGCACTCGAAGCACACACTGTGGGCCGGGATGTTCGGCTTGCGGCCAACGAGCAGGGCGGTGATGACCTCAAGCAGCTGGCGCCGGTCGATCGGGCAGCCGTGCAGCTCGAAGTCGACGTCCACGTGCGCCGCGATCGGGGTCGACGTGTCCAGTGCGGAGATGTAGTCCGGCCGGGCGTACACCACCGAGGTGAACTCCTCGACGTCGGCGAAGTTACGCAGGGCCTGCACGCCGCCGGCGGTCGCGCACGCCCCGATCGTCACCAGCGTCCGTGACATCTCGCGCACCTGCCGGATCCGCTCCGCGTCGGCCGCCGTGGTGATCGAGCCCTCCACCAGGGACACGTCGTACGGGCCAGGCTGGGTTTCGCTTGAGGCCTCAGTGAAGTGCGCGATCTTCACCCGGTCGGCGATCGCCAGCAGCTCATCCTCGCAATCAAGCAGCGTGAGCTGGCAGCCGTCGCAGGAAGCGAACTTCCACACCGCCAAGGTGGGCAGCGCCATCACAGCTCCCGCACCCTCATCAGCGCCGCGGCCCGGTCGTAGCCGACCACCGGGCCGTCCCGGCAGACCAGCAGCGGCCCGAGCTGGCAGTGCCCGCACCAGGCGGCACCGCAGCGCATGTTGCGCTCCAGCGATACCCGTATCCGGCCCGCGGGAATGCCCAGTGCCGCGAGCGCGTCGGCGGTGACCCGCATCATGATGTCCGGGCCGCAGATAAACGCCACGCTGTTTCCCGGCGCGAGACCGGCAGGCTTGATGAGCGCAGTCACCAGTCCGACCTCACCGCTCCAGCCGCTGTCCGCATGGTCGACCGTGACCGCCACCTCGACCCCCTTGCGGCGCCACCGTTCGAGCTCGCCGCCGTAGAGCAGGTCACCGGGGGTTCGCGTGCCGGCCAGCAGCACGATCCGCCCGTACCGCGACCGGTCGGCGAGCGCGGTGAGCACCACGGGGCGCAGTGGCCCGAGCCCGATCCCGCCAGCCACGATCACGATGTCCCGCCCGGCAGCGGACGCCACATCCCAGCCGGTGCCGAACGGGCCGCGAACGCCGATAAGGCCGCCGGGCTGGACGGCACACAGCGCGCGGGTGACCGCGCCCACCGCGCGCAGCGTGTGCTCCAGGCGGCTGGCCCGCCCGCCGCCGCTGTCACCGAGGCCGCTCACCGAGATGGGCACCTCGCCGACGCCAAGCGCGGTCAGCATGGCGAACTGCCCCGGCGCGAAGGCTGGGATCGGGCCGTCCGGTTCCGTCAGCTCCACGGTGACCGTGTCATCGGTGTCCTCCCGGCGGGAAGCCACCCGGTAAAAGGTGGGCACTGCGGGCGTTTGCTCGGCAAGCGCCGGCATGGCTGTCCTCTGGCCGGTCATGTGTCCGCTTGCTGGATCTCGCGCTGCCTGACCTGGGCCGGGGAGGCATACAGGTCAAGCAGCCGCAGGCGGGTCGCCTGCAGCCGTTCGGTGATGACCGGCGTGAACAAGCGAAGCGCCGCGTATCCGAAAGCCGGATCGTCGTCGCAGCGACGGCGTACCGAGGGGGCATCGAACTCGATCGCGGTGGTGGCCACGCGGGCCACCGCGCCGAAATGCCACCGGTACGGCGGATGCAGCCACGACCAGCCGAGCACCGTGCCGGAGGTCAGCGTCTCGACAATCTGATCACCGCGGCCAGGCACCCGCATGTCCAGGGCGATGTTGCCGTCCTCAATCAGCCAGAACCTGTCGGCGATGCCGCCCTCATCGAAGAGGCGCTCGCCGGCCGCGAACGTCACCGCTGCGCCGTCCCCGGCCAGCGCTGCGCGCTGCTCCTCAGTGAGCGAGGCGAAGAACGGGTGAGCCGAGATCCGCGCGGCAACCGTGCGCGTCATCGTCCGTCCTCGTCCGCGGCAGCCGCGTCCCGCAGGCTGGCCAGCGCGGACACCTCCTGAGTGATGTCAATCCCGGCGGGGCACCACGCGATGCACCGCCCGCAGCCCACGCATCCCGATGAGCCGAACTGATCGTGCCAGGTGCCTAGCTTGTGGCTGATCCACTGCCGGTACCGGCTCTGCCCGCTGGTGCGCACGCTGCCGCCGTGCAGGTAGGAGAAGTCCAGCGCGTAGCAGGAGTCCCAGACTCGCCACCGTTCGGCATGATCGCCGGTCAGATCGGTCACATCCTCAGTTGTCGTGCAGAAACAGGTGGGGCAGACCATGGTGCAGTTGCCGCACGTCAGGCAGCGGGAGGCGACGTCGTCCCAGTGCGGGGACTCGCGGCTGTCGGCCAGCAGCTGCGGCAGGCCCTGGGTCGGCATGGTGCGGCCCATATGGTCAGCCGCCTCGTCCACCGCCGTGCTGGCGCGCCGGATCGTCGCCTCGTCGGCCGCCCGGCTCGGCACGTCCGCCAGCACATCGGCGCCGGCAGGCGTGCCGGCCCGTACGACGAAGCGGTGACCCTCGGCGTCGGCCAGCTCCGTCATGGCCAGATCGAACCCGGACTCGGCTCCGGGACCGCACCCCATCGACGTGCAGAAGCACGTCGCACCCGGCTCCGTGCACTCGACCGCGATGATGAACGCGCCATCGCGCCGCCCGCGGTAGACAGGATCGGCATGCCGGCCGCCAGTCAGCACCTGGTCCAGAATGCCGACCGCCCGCACATCACACGGACGCACGCCGAGCAGGGCATATCTCGGCGGCTCCGCGGCCTCGCCGGCTTCCACGCTGCCGGTCGCCCGATCCGCCGACCACAGCCTCGCTCGCGGCGGATGCAGCACGCTCTTCCACGACTGCGGGCCGGCGGAGTGCCCGAACGCGGCGGTATCGGCCCGTTCCCGCAGCCGGTACCTCCCCGCCTCAGCTTCCACCCCCCACCCGAACGGCAGCTCAGCGACCGAGGCTAGCTCCGCCACCACGATCGCGCCGTCCCGGACGGTCGGCCCGACCACGGTATAACCGCGGGCGCGCAGCGCCTCGAACAACGCGGGAAGCCCGTCGGCATCGACCACCACAGCCCCGCCAGGCGGTTGGAGCGCTGAGTCCTCACTAGGGTGCAACACAGCCTCCTGCGGTCCCCGTCGCCCCATTCACGGCACGGTTTAGCCTAACTGCCGCGCACGCCGCAGGCATAGGTCCTGGGTTCGCCGGGCAACGGCCCGCACGGGTGCGGCGCTCAGCCGTGTGACCGAGTGCTGGACCGCCAGGACGGCCCGGTCATCGTCGCCAGCCACTCCTACGGCGGGCAGATCATCACCGCCCTCGGCGTCGACGCGCCCGGCCCCCGTGCCACCCCGGGCCTGTGCCTATCCGTCGCCGGCAATGCGTGCCGTGCCGCGGATGACGTCGCCGGACAGCTCGGTGAGCAGGTGGTTGTGGTCGCGGGCGTAGCGTCGCAGTGTGACGAATGCCTCGTCGGGGGTCACCCGGAGCCGTCAGCCATGCCCGGTTGCCTCCTCGGTCAGGACGCTGCGCTGGTCTGGCCGGGGCACTGACATGACCTCACCATCACCTTCTCGTGGACTGTTCTGCCAGCCGGTGCTAAGCCGCCGCGCAGACCCGAGGGCAGCCCGCTGGCTACCCGCCGTCCGCTGCCGGCCTCGGGTGGGTTTCCTTCATGCACCCCCAGGCGAGGAGGCCGGAGGCGGCGGTGAGCACGGCCGCCACCCCGATCGCTGTGTCGAGGCTGGCCAGGGCGGCGGTGACGCCGCCGATCAGGGCACCGATCGCGTAGCCGGCGTCGCGCCAGAACCGGTAGACACCCAGGGCGGACGCGCGCCAGTCCGGATGGGTGGCGTCGCTGACCGCGGCCAGCAAGGTGGGGTAGACCAGCGAGGTGCCGACGCCGAGCAGGAAGGCGCCAGCAAGACCGGCGGCCAGGGCATGGGAGATCCCGGCGGTGATGACGGCGAGGCCAGCGGCCTGGATCAGCATCCCGGCGACGACGGGGGGCTTGCGGCCGACCCGGTCGGCGAGGTGCCCGGTGCCGATCATCCCGGCGGCCCACATGAACGGGTAGAACGCCTTGACGTAGCCGACGCCCGTGACCGAGACGCCGTGGCTGACGAGCAGTACCGGCAGGATCACCCAGACCAGGCCGTCGTTGAGGTTGTTGACCAGCCCGGCCTGGCTGACCGCCGCCAGGGTACGGTCCTTCCAGGACACGAGCGCGGCTATATCGCGGACTGAGGGGCGCGGCCCGTCTGGCCGGGGGTGCTGGCGGGCTTCGGCGCGGGCCCAGGCGGCGGTGTCGCGGACCGCGAGCACCGACAGGGCCAGCCCGGCGAGGACGTAGCCGGCGCCGAGCAGCTCCGGGGCGGGACGCAGCCCGAACCCGGTGGCCAGGTAGCCGGTGGCCAGCGCGGTGACGGCGACGCCGAGGTAGCCGGCGGTCTCGTTGATGCCCAGGGCGAAGCCGCGCCGGCCGGGGCCGATCAGGTCGATCTTCATGTTGACCGTCATCGACCAAGTCAGGCCCTGGTTGACGCCCAGCAGCACGTTCGCGGCGATCACCCAGGCCCAGCTGGGCCCGTAGGCGAGCATGAACGGCACGGGCAGGCCGATGACCCAGCCGGCGACCAGGATGGACTTGCGGGCATAGCGTGCGGTGACCGCGCCGCCGACGGCGTTGGTGATCGCCTTGGTGAACCCGAAGACCACGACGAACGCCGCGACGGCGATCTCGCCGAGGTGGAACTGCTCGGCCCCGACCAGCGGGGTGACGGTGCGTTCCAGGCCGACCATCCCGCCGACGAAGAAGTTCACCACCGCGAGCAGCGCGAACTGGGCCAGGTTGGCCCGCAGCCCCAGCCGCACGCCCGGCCCGACGGCGGCGGTCAGGCCGGTGCGGCCCTGCCGGGTCACGCCCCCTCCCGCAGCGGTCGTCCCGTGGCGGCTGCCCAGTCCCCGGCGCCGCCGGCCAGCACGGCCAGGCCGCGGTGCCCGGCCCGCTGCAGCAGGCTGGCGGCGGTCATGGCCCGCTCGCCGTGCCCGCACATCACCACCGCCCCGTCGGGCGCGTCCTGCATCCGGGCGGGCAGGTCGCCGAGCTCGACATGGACCGCGCCGGGAATGTGCCCGGAGGCGTACTCGGCGGCCTGCCGCACGTCCAGCACCGGGCGGCTGCCGATGCGGCCGGCGGTGACCAGCTCAGTTTTCCCGGCCGGGCCGCCGCCCGCATGCCAGGCGGCCATGCCGCCGTCCAGCTGCCCGGCCAGGTCCTCGTAGCCGATCTTGAGCGCCTGCCAGGCGACCTCGGCCGGGTCCTGGCCGCCGGCGAGCACGAAGCCTAGCGGCACCCCGGCGGGCACCAGCCAGCCCAGCCAGGTGGCGAACTGCCCGCGCAGCGGGATGGACACCGCGCCGGGGACGTGCCCGGCGGCGAAGTCCGCGACGGGCCGGACGTCGACCACCTGGCCGCCCCCGCTCGTCAGGGAGCGGAGGCCCGCCGGGGTGAGCGGGGCCAGGCCGGGAGCACCGGTGACCGGGGCGGGGCCGCGGCGGTTGACCTCGGCGAGCCGGGTGAAATAGGTGGGGTAGGAGCCCAGGCTGGCCAGCAGCCGGCGGGTGAACGTGTCCTCGTCCGGCGCGGCCAGCAGCGGGTTGGACACCTTTTCCGCGCCGATGGCGGTGACCCGGGCCGTGCCGGGCGGGGCCGAGCAGAACGACCCGGCCCCGTGCGTCGGCCACACCGCGGTCGCGTCCGGCAGCGCGGCCAGCCGGCGCAGCGACCGGTACTGGGCGCGGGCCAGCTCCTCGGCCCGGCCGGCGCCGAGCAGGTCGGTGCGCGCGGCCGACCCGACGAGCAGCGACCCGCCGGTGAACACCCCCAGTTCCGCGCCCCCGTCCAGCAGGAGGTAGGACAGGTGCTCGCCGGTGTGCCCGGGGGTGGCCAGCGCCAGCAGCCTCAGCCCGCCCAGATCGGTCTCGTCACCGTCGGCCAGCGGAGTGTGCGGGAACTCCCGGTGCCCGGCCGCCGCGGCCAGCACCGTGGCGCCGTCCTCGGCGGCCAGCTGCACCGCCCCGGACAGGAAGTCGGCGTGCAGGTGCGTGTCGGCGGCGAACGCCACCCGCAGGCCCCGCTTGGCCGCGGCCTCGCGCAGCGCGCGCAGGTCACGGGAGGCGTCGACGGCCAGCGCCCGGCCGTCGCCCAGGTCGGCCAGGTAGGCGGAGTTCCCCAGGCCCTCGTCGACGAGCGGGATCAGGTGGTCACGGGCGTAGCTCACGGCTCCTCCAGCAGCGGGACGATCAGGCATCATGCTACAATATTCCAAAGGATATTGGAGGAATTAGTTCCGGTGGATGAGCACGCGCGGAAGACGGCCCTGTACGAGCAGTTCTCCCGGGTCGGCAAGGCGCTGGCCAACCCGGCCCGGCTGGAGCTGCTTGACCTGCTCGCCCAGGGCGAGCGCAGCGTCGAGGACCTGGCCGGGACCGCGCGGATGAAGGTGTCCAACACCTCCGCCCAGCTGCGGATGCTGGCCGCCGCCGGGCTGGTCGCCTCCCGCCGCGACGGGGTCAAGGTCTACTACCGGCTCGCGGACCCCGGCGTCACCGCGCTCACCGGCCAGGTGCAGGACTTCGCGGCATCCCGCCTCGCCGAGGCGGAGCACGCCGCCCGCAGCTACCTGGGAGACGTCGCCGCGCTGGAACCGGTCGCCCAGGACGAGCTGGCCCGCCGGCTGCGCGACGGGCAGGTCCTGGTCCTGGACGTGCGGCCCGAGGCCGAGTACGCCGCCGGCCACATCCCGGGCGCGGTCAGCGTGCCCCACGACCAGCTCGCCGCCCGGCTCGCCGAACTCCCCTCCGGCACCGACATCGTCGCCTACTGCCGCGGCCGCTACTGCGTGTTCGCCCCCGACGCGGTACGGCTCCTGCGGGCACGCGGCTTTCCCGCCCGGCCGCTCGACGGGGGACTGCCCGGCTGGCGGCTGGCCGGGCTGCCGGTCACCGCCGCGGCCAGCGCATGACACCGCCGCCGGGGGAGCCCGTGGTCATCAACGGCGGCGACCGCGCCTGTCGGCGTCGCGGAACAGGTGATGCCGGCCCCGGCTGCGGCGCTGTCCCGGTCTTCGGCGGCGCGCAGCACAGCGGGGCTGGTCACCCGGCCGCCCGTGGTGAGGTGAGAATTCGCCCGAACGGATTCGTCTGACTGCCGTCCGCACGCTAGCTCAGAAGGGTGGCTGAGGCGGGAACCACGGGACCGTTCGGGCAGATCGGAGGCAGGACCGGCCGCGACCCGCGCGCCGGGGTGATGTCTTCGGCAGACGGCCGCTGCGCGGGCACCCGGTCCCGGAGCCGACGGCCCGGTTCCAGCACACGGAAGGACCCGTTCACGGACCGGAAGCACGTCAGTGCGATAACATCGCGATATGGCGATGACAGCTCCCGATGGCGAAATCGAGCGCGTGGAACTCGCGCCGGCTGCGGCGCTCTTCCGGTCGCTAGGCGATCCGGCGCGGCTGGTGATCGTGCGCCGCCTGGCAGCCGGCCCGGCCCGGGTGACCGACCTGACGGCGGCACTGGGACTGGCGCAGTCCACGGTCTCCAAGCACCTGGCGTGCCTGCGGGACTGCGGCCTGGTGACCTCCGAGCCCTGCGGGCGGGCCTCGGTGTTCCGGCTGGCCCAGCCCGAGCTGGCCGATATGCTTACCGCCGCCGAGGCAGTGCTGGCCGCCACCGGCAACGCCGTCGCGCTGTGCCCGGAATACGGCCTGGACAGCTGCGGTCAGGAGCCCTCGTGACCGCTGCCCGCCCGGCCCGCCAGCCGGGCCTCCCCGTCCCGGATGACGCATGCTGCCCCGGCGCCGCGAGCAGCACCGATCTGGGAATGCCCGCGGTGCGCGATGCCGGGTGGCGGCGCGCCGCCCGGCAGGTGCGCTGGCTGGCCTGGGCCAGCCTCGCGTGGATGTGCACCGAGGGCGCCATCGGGCTCTGGCAGGGCATCACGGCCGGTTCGGTCGCGCTGACCGGCTGGGCGCTGGGCAGCGCTGTCGAAGGCCTGGCCAGCGTGATCGTGATCTGGCGGTTCACCGGTGCCCGCACCATGTCCGAGACCGCCGAGCGCCGCGCCCAGCGCGGCGTCGCCCTGTCCTTCTGGCTGCTGGCCCCGTACATCGCCGCCGAGTCCGCCCGCGACCTGGCGACCGGCCACCACCCCGAGACCACCGTCATCGGGATGGTGCTCACGGCAGTCGCGCTGCTGGAGATGCCGCTGCTGGGGTGGGCCAAGCACAGGCTCGCCGCGCGGCTGGGCTCGGCTGCCGTCGCCGGGGAAGGCACCCAGAACTACCTGTGCGCCGCCCAGGCGGCAGCCGTCCTGGCCGCGCTGGCGGTCACCGCCGCCTGGCACGGCGGCTGGTGGACCGACCCGCTCATCGGCCTGGGCATCGCCGCTGTCGCGGTACGGGAAGGAATCGGGTCCTGGCGGGGCGACGACTGCTGCTGACACCCGCACCCCTCCGCGTCGGCACACGCCCGCCCCCGGAGACGGTTCGGAAGCTGGTAGCTGATGCCGCCGCACGGGCTGCCAATGTCGCCCGTAAGCGGGCCGAGATCGCCGAGCGTTGATCCGCGCCGACGCCCGGCTGCTGCCGGGGCTGCTCCCGCCGGGCACGGCGGGGCGGGCCGCGCTGGTCGTCACCTCGCCCCCGTACGGCCCCAGCGTCCACGGGCAGGTCAAGGCCGTACGGCGGCCTGGACCTCGCCGTGGTGGCCGTGACCGGCGCCCGGCTGGCCTGGACAGCTGAGACCGACCGGTATGCCGCCGCCGTCCTGGCGCACCACTGGCCGGGGGTGCCCAACCAAAGTCCACGAGTTCAGCTATTCCGAAGGGGGTCGTGGATGGAACTTAAGGGCGGATGCGCCTCATCACCTCAGATGGACCCTTCAGTTGGGCCCGTCCGAGGATTGGTGTCCCGTGATTGGCATCTCGGACCGGCGGAGTGCCTCTGGTCATGTGCCGCGGCGTGCGGCATGGCAGTCGCTTTCGGGCATGGCTCACGACGGCCGCCCGCCAAATTGCCAGCTGTGCACCTCGATGCAGGCGTACCTGTCAGGGGTCAAGATGGAGCGCGCCTTGTCCGGGTCCGGTGCCCGGATCAGCAGTGCCGTCCCCAGCCAGGTGGCGCCGCTGTCGGACAGCAGCGGCCCGTAAGCGATCAGCTCGTGCGGACCTGGCGGGACGGCAAGGTCGGCCGCCTGTCCGGTGCCAAGGCCGAGCACCAGGTAGCGGTTGCCGCCGTCCCGGCCGCCGGGGAAGTCCCACATCGTGCGCCCCAGCAGGTTGCGCCACCGGCGCAGCAGCACATCCCGGTATACGCCGGCCTGGTAGTTCGGCTCGTCGAAGGCGAATGCCCGGGCAGCGGCGGGACCGGGCAAGTTGAGAATGTGCAGGCTGCCGGAGGGCGTGTCGCCATCGGCGGCAAGGGTCGGACCGCGAGCGATCATCTCCGCCTGGTACCGGTCCATGTAGGACCAGTGCTGTTCCAACAGCTCCTCGCGCAGCACCACAGAGCCGGGCCGGTCGCGGTGGTAGCAGAAGAATTCCACACCCACAGTCTTTACCATCACGCCAAGGCCGAAATGGCTTGCGCTCCTTCTACTTGCATCCGGCCGCGCCCAAGGGCGCGCCCCCTGGTGACAGCAGTCCATTCCTTCAGGGATGACACGCTTGTCCCAGAACCGCGTGAGCGCGGTCACTTCCCGCGACCACAGTCACCCGATCCCCGAAGCGCGGTTGAAACTGGCGAACGTTCGAGGTCACTCCTCACGAGCGTAGCCAGAGGCTGCCAGGTCGTGGCGTCCGTAGACCGCGTCGACGTAGCGCTGGGCGGTGTTGGGGTGCAGCCCGAACATCGAGGCGAGGTGCATCGGGTCGCGGGTGCCGGCGGCGGCGGCCTCTTCCAGGATGCGGTCCTGCCGGAGGCCGGTCAGGGTCGAGTTGCAGAGGGTGATCCGCTCGCTGATCCACCAGGAGCTGACCGGGCCGTCGCGGAGCGCGCTCAGCTGCGAGAGCAGCAGGTGCCGGTTGGCCGTGAGCGGCCAGCGCCGGGTGCGGTGGGCCAGGTAGCTGGTGAGCGCGTCCCTGGTGAGCTGGTCCAGAGGACGGCGGTGCCCGGCGGCGGTGAGGGTGCGCCGGTCGAGGTCGATGTCTTCCTGCGGGGTTCCAGAACTCGGCCACTAGTGCTGACCTGGGATTCTATGCAGCCTGCTCGTAGTCGCTGATGAGGCCGCCGAGGACGGGCCGGCGCTCGATCCGCTCCTTGGAAAGGTCGGCGACCCGGTGGTCGGGGCGGGGCGAGCGGAGTTGGCGGCTGCGATGGGGTCGCCGCCCGTTGTAATGGGTCTCGTACTCGGCCAGGATCGCCCGCAGATGCCGTTCGCCGAAGATGAGCATCCGGTCGGTCACCTCTGTCCGGACAGTGAGCACGAACCTTTCCGCGTAAGCGTTCGCTCGCGGGCAGCGCGGCGGGATCTTCACGGCCTCGATCCCGACACCGGCCAGGACCGCGTCAAACGGCGCGGTGAACTGGCCGGCCCGGTCCCGGACCAGGAACCGGAAACCAGCGGCGCGATCTCCCAGATCCATCAGCAGGTTGCGGATCTGCTGTACGGTCCAGGGACCGTCCGGGTTGGCGGTGACGCCGAGGATGTGCACGTAGCGGGAGCCGACCTCCATGACGAACAGGCAGTACAGGCGTCGCAAGGTCACCGCGCAGTCCACGTGGAAGAAGTCGGTGGCGAGCATCGTCGATGCCTGGGCGTGCAGGAACTTCCGCCACGTCGTGTCGGTCTGCCGTTCCGGTGCCGGCGGAATCTTCAGGGCCTTGAGAATCCGGCGGATCGTGGATGCGCTGACCCGGTGGCCGAGCTTGAGCAGCTCACCTTGGATCCGCTGGTATCCCCAGCCGTCGTTCTCGGCCGCGAGCCGCTCGATCAACGCGGCGATCTCGGCACTGATCGGCGGCCGTCCCGGCCGGTGCGGGTAGGTCCACTTGCGGGTGACTAGGCGGCGGTGCCAGCTGAGGACGGTGCCGGGGGTGACCAGCCGGTGCGCTCGCAGCCTTGCCGGCGGGAGCCGGGTCAGCGCGGCAAGGACCGCTCGGTCTGCCCAGTCGAGCCGGGGCCGCGGATTGGCCCTGCGCAGCACGGCGACCTCGTGCCGTAGCACGAGCAGCTCGGCGTTCTTGGAGGCCGATGACCGGCCGAGCAGGACCAGCCAGCCGCAGACCCGGACGAAGATGAGATAAAGCAGGCGCAGGGACACGAATGATCACGATGCCGTACGGCTGGCCCTGGGCCCTGACCCTGGCCGTCGCCGCAGGTCACGGGGCATGCAGACTTCTGGAACCCCACAGGCCGCGCGGCTCCTGCCTGCAGCTATCGCGCAGTGTAACTGCGCCGGAAAGGGGTTCATATGGCT
>Ga0187812_1000519_pt1 | contig 13550 bp, 13 predicted proteins | sample NC_S_2_FD_130582 | JGI IMG/M metagenome (GOLD analysis project Ga0187812, IMG submission 130582) | Wetland sediment microbial communities from Neuse River Estuary, North Carolina, USA - ASW-S_2 | ecosystem: Environmental > Aquatic > Freshwater > Wetlands > Sediment | place: USA: North Carolina... | reverse complement strand
GTGGGCGGAGATGCCATCGGCAGCGGCCTGGAAGTGACCTGGACCGAATCGCCGACGAAGTGGAGCAACAATTTTCTGGCGACCCTGTTCCGCTACGAGTGGAAGCTGACCAAGAGCCCTGCCGGCGCCCACCAGTGGAAGCCGAAGGGCGATGCCGGGGCCGGCGCCATTCCCGATGCCCACGATTCCTCGAAGCGCCACGCGCCCACCATGCTCACCACCGACCTCTCGCTGCGCTTCGACCCGGCCTACGAAAAGATCTCGCGGCGTTTCCTCGAACATCCTGACCAGCTCGCGGACGCCTTTGCCCGAGCCTGGTTCAAGCTGACGCACCGCGACATGGGGCCGATCTCGCGCTATCTCGGGCCCCTGGTGCCCAAGGAAGTGCTGATCTGGCAGGATCCGATTCCGGCCGTGGATCATGCGTTGATCGACGAGAAGGACGTAGAGGCGCTGAAGGCTGAGGTCCTGGCGTCGGGACTTTCCATTGCAGAACTGGTAAGGACAGCTTGGGCGTCGGCCGCCAGCTTCCGCGGCAGCGATAAGCGGGGCGGGGCCAACGGCGCGCGCATCCGGCTCGAGCCGCAGAAGGGCTGGGAGGTGAACCAGCCGGCCGAGCTGGCCAAGGTGCTCGCCAAGCTGGAAGAAATCCGTCAGCGCTTCAATGCTTCGCAGCCCGGCAGGAAAAAGATTTCGTTGGCCGACCTGATCGTCCTTGGCGGAGACGCTACCATCGAGGCCGCTGCGAAGAAGGCCGGACACGACGTGAAAATTCCCTTCGCGCCGGGCCGCATGGATGCGCTGCAGGAGCAAACCGACGCGGCTTCGTTCGCCGTGCTGGAGCCCATGGCGGACGGGTTCCGCAATTACGTCCGCAAGGGGCTGGAAGACCACGCCGCCGAACTGCTCCTGGACAAGGCGCAACTGCTCACCCTCACCGCGCCGGAGATGACCGTGCTCATCGGCGGCATGCGCGTTCTGGGCGCGAACTTTGGCCAGTCGAAGCACGGCGTCTTCACCAAGCGGCCGGAAACGCTGACCAACGATTTCTTCGTGAACCTGCTCGATATGGGCACCAAGTGGCAGCGGACTGCCTCGTCCAACGGCGGACCGGGCGGCGTATTGGAAGGCCGCGATCGAAAGACGGGCGAGCTGAAGTGGACAGCCACGGTCGTCGATCTCGTCTTCGGATCGAACTCGCAATTGCGGGCCCTTGCGGAGGTGTACGCCAGCAGCGATGCGCAGCAAACCTTCGTGAAGGAGTTTGCGGCCGCGTGGAGCAAGGTGATGAACCTCGACCGCTTCGACCTTTGCCCGGCCGCGAAGGAAAAGGCCGAAGCCGTGCTGGCGTAAAGCTCGGAGAGGCGCGGCGAAGCCGAGCGGATTCGCCGCGCCACGGGCTCAGAAGCGCACAAACGCCTTGACGGCGCCGCACGAATTCCGATTGACGCGCGGCAAGGCCCTTCGTACCATAAAGATGCGTGGTGAAGGAGTTCACCCTTAACCGCTGTTCCGAGCCGTAAGGACAGGACAGATGATGACTCCTGACAGGCGATCCTGTTGCGGAGTCATGTCGCGGCGCGATCCCTGAATTAACAACAGCTGCGGTTGCTGGCGAAGGCATCTCTGCGCGTTCACTTGTCTCGCCATCCATGCGCACGGCCGCACGCGGGAGGGTAAATTGCAGAAGTACCTATACATCGCGCTGGGCGGAGGACTGGGAGCCATTGCGCGTTACTGGGTGGGGAACGCCGTCTCTGGCCGCCTGGGAGCGCGGTTTCCTTTCGGCACGTTCGTCATCAACATCACGGCGTGCGTGCTGCTCGGCTTCGCGATGACGTATCTCGGCAAGCGCACCGGCCTCGACCCGAGCTGGCGCTTCTTCATCCCCATCGGCTTCATCGGCGCCTACAGCACCTTCTCCACCTACGAGTGGGAGACCTTCTCCACCATGCGCAGCGGCGCATTTTTCATGGGCGCGCTCTATGCTGTGAGCAGCCTTATTTTGGGCCTGATCGCGGTATGGGCGGGCGCGATGCTGGCCGAGGCCATCGGGTAACGGCGGAAACGGAGGAATCATGCTGCAAGCGGGTAAGGCGCTGAAGGTATCCATCTACGTGAGCGAGGGCTCGACGCGCCACGGCGTCTCCACCTATTCGGCCATCCTCGATTTTCTCTTCTATCGCGGCGTCTCCGGCGCGACGGTGCTGAAAGGCGTGGCCGGCTTCGGCGCCGATCATCACATGCATTCGGCCAGCAGCGTTGAAATTTCTGACCGGCTGCCGCTGATCGTCGAGTTCATCGAAACGCCCGAGAAGGTGAACGAGCTGCTCGGCAAGCTCGAGGAACTGGCCGGAACCGGCATGATCGAAATGCACGAGACCATGGTGGCCAAGCCGGCGCAGTCCTCCAAAGCGCCGTTGCCCACGCCACCCGAGCACCTCAAAATGTCCGGCCGGGCGCGGATGATGCGCATCTATATTGGTGAGTCGGACCGCTGGCGCGACAAGCCCCTTCACCAGGCGCTGGTAGAGGCCATGCGCGCCAACGACATTGCCGGCGTGACTGTCTATCGCGGCATCCAGGGCTACGGCGCGCATCGCCGCCTGCACACCGACAAGCCCATGCACCTTTCGCACGACAGCTCCATCATGCTTTCGGCCATCGACAACGCCGAAAAGCTGGAGAGTTTCCTGCCCCTGGTGGAGCAGATGGTCGAGGAGGGTCTGGTGGTGCTTTCCGACGTGGACATTATCAAGTATGCTTATCGCGCCGCCGAAGCCGGCTGAGCACGAATCACGAGTCACGAGCGACGAGCGATGAAAGAGCAATTTCCAGCGCGCATGCTGCGCATCCATTTCGGCGAGGACGACAAGTGGCAGGGCAAGCCCCTGCACGAGGCCATTCTGGCCAAGTGCCAGGAACTGGGTCTGTCGCAGGCCATCGTCTATCGCGGCATCGAGGGCTACGGATCCAGCACCCGCGTCCGCCACGCCAGCCACTGGCATCTGTCCAAGGACGCGCCCATCATGCTCAGCATCATCGACCGCGAAGAGCAGATCGAAAAGCTCATCCCGCATTTGGACGCGATGATCCAGGAGGGGCTGGTGGCCAGCTCGAGCGTCGAAGTGATCCGCTTCTCGAAGGACACGACCGGCTAGCGCCTGTCGATGGCCAGATAAATCGACGTTGCGGCGATCAGCAGGAACGTCAGCAATGCGGAGATCGTGATCCACGCCGCGCCCGAACCCGATAGGGCGGAATCCCACAAGGCCGGCAGATTGAGCGCCTGCATAACCAGCGTCTTGAGCTGCGTGAGCCAGCCGGTCCCCTGCCGCGCTTGCGCGATCAGGAACGCTGCCGTCACAACCAACGCCAGTCCAAGAGCAAAAAAATACGCTGCCAGCGCGGGCCGCTCCAACCGGGACATGGCCTCGTTGCGGCGGCGCAGTTGCGCGCGCCACCAGATCATCCCCGGTGAAACGGCGTGCTCCGGCCCGCCGGCATGCGCACGCGCCTCGCGAAAGATCTGCGACACCAGCGCCGCATCGCTGCACGCGCGGCAACTGCCGGCGTGCGCAAGCAGCTCAGCCGGTGCAGCCAACGGCCACTGGCCGCGCTCCACCAGCGCCTTCACTTCCTTCTCGCGTGGGCACGTTGTCAGCATCGTACCCTCCCCGCATTTTGCTCGCGCAGAATCCCGGCGATCCGCCGCCGCGCGCGAAACAGCAGCAGCCGGATGCTGGCGCTGGCCAGCCCCGTGATCTCCGCAATCTCCCGATGCGAGTAGCCTTCGGCGTGCGCCAGCCACAGCAGTTGCCGCTCGCGCGGCTTCATCTGGCGGAGCGCCGGCGCGAGCGCCATGCGCGCGTCGGCTCCTGGCTCATCGTCATTCGCCGGGAAGAATTCTTCCGGCAACTCGTCGATCGAAGCGGCTCGCGGCCGCCGCCAGTGATCGCGCAGCAGGTTCGTCGCGATGCGAAAGAGATACCGCCGGCAGACAATCTCTCCATCCTCCGCGAGCAGGTGCCGCTGCCCCGCGCACAAGAAGCGCACGTAGCTCTCCTGCATCAGATCGTCGGCCAGCGCGGGATCGGCGGAGACGCGCGCCAGGTAGGCCCACAGCGAGCGCGCCGAGCGCTCGTAAAAGCCGGCGAACGCGTCGCAGTCCATCGCCGGCGCGTCAGTCTGCGCCTGCGCCGGCCATGCGCGCGGAAGCGCGGATTCCCAGGGCATACGTCTCCTCGCCACGGCCGGAGTCTCGCTCACAGCCGATCGTGCGTGCCGCCATCCCCACCAGGAATGGCCGCGTCGGCTCCACTCGCCGGCTCCGGCGCCGGCATCAGGCCCAGGCGCTTGGCCAGCACCCAGGTGGCCGCTGCGGAAAGGATAAACCCGATTCCCGGCATCAGCGCCAACGTTCCCATCACCGTCATCGGCGTCTGCGTATCGGTGCCGGCGTTGCGCAGCATGAGCAGCCCGATGCCGAGCAGAACCATTACGATGCCGATCTGGGTGGGCGTAATCACCCGCGCAACCGCGTTGGGCATGCCTAGCGGTGTTCCGGCCGGGAACGGCGTCTCTGCGAAGAGCCGCTTGCCCGCCTCCGACTCCAGATACGCGGTCAGATCCTGATTGTTCCCCACTTTGTCGATTAGCTTGGTGTGCAATTCCGTTTGCATCTTGTAATAACGGCTCGTTCGCCGGCTTTCGACGATCAGCCGAATGATCCACACTACCGCCAAAAACAGGCAGGGAAGGGCGATGATCGGCAGTAGCTTGTTCATTACATCCGCCGCTTTGTCCCTCTCTTGATAGCTCACAGGCTGCGCGAAGTCCGGCCAAATCGCGCGCTCCAAAGCCTTATCGCGATCGCGTCCGCTGCCGGTCAGGTTCGAGAAGAGATAGAACTCGGGATTGCGCACTACCTCCGGGTGCTGCGTGAGGAACTGCGCCAGCTCGGGATTGTTGCGGCTGACGTAAGCCTGGTCGGCAAGCAGCGAGGGGTCGTGCACGACAACGGAGGTGAGCGTCGGGCTCAGCCGCAGCAGCTTGATGAGCTGCTGCTGCGTATTCGCCGTGTCTTCAGGACTGGGTGCGGGGGCGGAATAAGCCGGCGCGGCGGTGCGCGTCTGCGCGAGGGCTGGCCGCGCGAGTGGTGCCGCAATCGTGAGAACGGCGGCAAGAAACAAGGGCGAAGTGCGGGTTGACGGGCGCATGGCAAATCCCTTTCGTACCGGAATGTTGAAGGGCCTTCTGCCCATACAACCAACGGGCGGTGGGATCGGTTAACAGCCGCCGCGCAAAATCGTTTCGCCGGCCGGTCCGGAACCGCCAGAGGGTTTAAAATCGTAGAGGTTGTGTGCGCTTGAGCGCCGCAATCAAGTCACTGCCCGCGCTGACAGAATTCGAGCCGCGCCGGGCCAATTCAACACAGGAAAGCCATGAGTGCGAAGACGGCGGTAGTGCTCGGCGCCCAGTGGGGCGACGAGGGCAAGGGCAAGATTGTGGACGTGCTGAGCGAGCGGTTCGCCGCCGTCGCGCGTTACGCCGGCGGCCATAACGCCGGGCACACCGTCATCATCGGCGGGCAAAAGTTCATCCTCCAGCTCATCCCCTGCGGCGTGCTGCGGCCCGGCTGCAAGGGCGTCATCGGCAACGGCGTGGTGCTCGACCCCATCGCCTTTTTGAGCGAAGTCAGCCGCCTGCGCGAGCTGGGCGTCGACGTCGACAACCAGCTCTTTGTCTCCAATCGCGCCCAGGTCATCCTGCCCTATCACCGCATGATCGAGCTGGCCGCGGAGAGCGCGCCGGGGCGGCAGAAGATCGGCACCACCAGTCGCGGCATCGGTCCCGCCTACGAGGACAAGATGGCGCGCAGCGGCCTGCGCATCGTCGACCTGCTCAACACGTCGCTGCTGAAGACGCACATCGAAGCCGCCTGCGCGGAGAAGAACGCAATCGTTCACGCGCTCTTTGGAACCGATCCGCTCGACCCCGCGAAGATCTACGACGAGTACGCCGCGGCGGCCGAGAAGGTGCGCCCTTTCGCCGCCGACACCGGCCGCATGCTGAACAAGATTCTGGCCGAGGGCGGCAGCATCATGTTCGAGGGCGCCCAGGGCACCATGCTCGACATCGATCACGGCACCTATCCGTTTGTGACCTCGTCCTCGGCCACCGCGGGTGGCGCCGCCACCGGAACCGGCGTTGGCCCCACCAACATCGGCACCGTCATCGCCGTGACCAAAGCCTACGTGACGCGCGTCGGCGAAGGGCCGTTCCCGAGCGAGATTCACGACAGCTCCGCCGATATTCTCCGCGCCCGTGGGCAGGAGTACGGCGCCGTCACCGGCCGCCCCCGCCGCTGCGGCTGGCTCGACATTCCCCAGCTTCGCTACTCCAACCAGGTCAACGGCGCCGAGTGGCTGGTCATCACCAAGCTCGATGTGCTCGACGAGCTCGAAGAAATCCCGATCTGCGTGGGCTACGAGATTGACGGCAAAGTGACGGACGAGATGCCGGCCGACGTGCGCGGGCTCGACTCCATCAAGCCGCGCTACACCAAGCTCAAGGGCTGGCGCCAGTCCACCGAGGGGATCACCGAGTTCGAAAAGCTGCCGGCGGCGGCGCGCGAATACCTGCGCTTCCAGGAGCGCGAGAGCGGCGCCCGCATCGGCATGGTCTCCACCGGCCCCGATCGCGACCAGACCATGCTGCTGCCGGAGTTTGCCCAGGCGCTCAACCGCATGAGCGCGTAGAGCAAATTGGAGATTTCGTTTTCCGCGACGATCTCGCGTCTTCGCGCGCCCTGCGGCGGAAATCAGAGCGAAGGCGCTTCAATGGTCAGCATTGCCGGCCAACCGCCCACGATCTGGCCCCGTAAGGGCCATCGATGTTAGCCCAGGACAAGTTCGCGCCAGCGAACGCAGTCCTGGGTTAGCTGCAGAAGATAATTGCCGCCCCGTAGGGGCGGCGCGAAACAGTCAACCAGGCCGATAGTTCCGAGTTGCCGACCACTCACTCGGAACTCTGCTAAATGACCTGAAAGCGTTTCATCGGCTACTGAGTAGACACCGTGATCGCTTTGGCCCAGGACTCATGCGCGCCGTTGGGCATGGGCAACAGCGTGCCCTCGCCGTCGTTCACCCAGTATGCCGCGGTTTGGCCCGCGCCGATGGTGGAATCCCCCAAATATCCCACCGCATACACATCGCTGCCCGAGATCGCGATCCCCTGAGCGTAAGAAGCGGCGGAAGAATCTGGCATGTTGCTGGGCATCGGCAAAGGTTTCGGCGTGCCGTTCACCCAGTATGCGGCGGTCGTGCTGCCCACGCCGTTCACCCCACCTCCCGCCACATACACATTGCTGCCCGAGACGGTGATCCCGTTGGCCGTATATGCTTCAAAAAACCAGCCGCTCGGCAAAGGCAGCGTCGTGGCCGCGCCGCTGTTAGCCCAGGATACAGCGGCACTCTGACCCATGCGAGAGTCCGTATATCCCGACACATACACATCGCCGTCCGACACCGCGATCCCATTAGCGTAATAATCAACAGTCAGGCCGCTGGGCATGGGCAACAGCGTGGCCGCGCCATTCACCCAGTATGTGGCCCATTCGTCGATATCGTTGTTCCACGCGCCTCCCGCCACGTACACATCGCCGCCGGAGACCGCGATTGCTGCGGCGTAACAATTTACCATGCCGCTGGGCGGCGGCAACGTCGTGGGCGTGCCATTCACCCAGAGTAGGGCGGTGCCGATGCCAGCGCTGGAAGACGCTGAGCCCGCGACATACACGTTGCCGCCCGAGACCGCAATCGCGCTGGCTTGAGAATTTTCCATGCCGCTGGGCAGCGACAACGTCGTGACCGTGCCGTTCACCCAGTACACGGCACTTTCGCTTGTACTGTTCGACACAGTTCCCGCCACATACACATCGCCGCCCGAGACCACGATCGCATTGGCTGCAGAGGCTGTCATGCCGCTGGGCACGGACAGCGGCGTCGCGGCGGCGGTTGGGCTGCCGGACTTAAGCCGCCATTCCTCGGGGGCACTGGTTTCATCGCTCGCGCCAGGTGGGGAGGTGATCGCCTCCCCGACGATGTAAACGGTTGTCGTTGCGCCGATGGCCGGGTTGACGGTGAAGCTCTGCGCCACCGGCGAGGCCACCGTATAGGTGCCGTTGCCGGCCACGCTGGCGTCGATGGTGCAGGTTCCGGCGGCCCCAAATGTGGCCGTCGTCCCGGAGACCGTGCAGATGCTGGGGGTCGTTGAAGCAAAAGAGACTGCGAGGCCGGAGTTAGCTGTTGCCGAAAGCGCGAGCGGCGCTCCCACTGTCTGCGTCCCGGGATTATCGAAGGTGATGATCTGCTCGGTTTGACCGACGCTGCTCGTGCCGCCGCCGCAACCGCTGAGGAGCAAAGCTAGCGGCGGAAATGCAAGAAAAGAGAAGAACAGCCCAAAATGCTTCATCTGAGAGTTCCTCCCTCCCCACTTGCGCCCGCGGCTACTGCAGCGGTTGTTTGCCGCGGCGGTGCTGTTTGCGGACTCTGATTCCGGTCTAGCCCCGTTATAACACTCGATCCGGCGAAGCATTCCGTGCCAGCAAATCGCTCCTTAGCAGGTTCCAGCCATTCGAAGAGCTTTCTCCCGGGTTGCGAGAAGATCACGCCAAACCGGAAAGCACGTGGCCAACGAGAGAAGGTGTCCCCGCCGGTCCTTCGTCTGAGCCTCAGGACGGCAGGCGTAGTGAATGAGGCTGCGATCGAATGACCGGCGATCATCCCCAACGCCTCGCCGTCTCCGCCTTTTGCCGTACACTGCAAAGATCGCCCCGCTTTTCGCCGGTTGGGCGCGGAAGGATTTTCCCGCCCCGGAAGGATTTTCCCATAATGATCAGCTTTATTGTGCGTTTCAGGTTCGCTCCCGAAGATCGCGCCGACGTGGCGGCCACCGTGGCCCTGCTGGCGGCGGAAAGCCGCCGCGAGCCCGGCTGCGTCTCCTACGTTCCCCACCAGTTGCAGGACGATCCCGACACCATGCTCATCTACGAGCAGTACCGCGATGCGCAGGCGCTCGATGCCCACCGCGAGTCACCGCACTTCAAGAAGTACGCCATCGGCGTTCTTTTCCAGAAGATGAAAGAACGGCAACTCGAGAACCTAGTTGCTCTCGTTTAGCGGCGGTGGGCCGTCCAATGTGCACCGGGTGGCCGGCCCGCGAGAGTTCCGCAGACGCCGAGCGATATCGGCATTGACCTGCGCCGCTTTCCGGGGCTACCATCCCTACAATTATGCCCCGGTCTGCCTATACCCTCTCTAAAGCGCTTCGCCGTTCCGCCGCCGTCTGTGCGGTTGCCTCTTGCTTATCTCTATGCTCCTGGGCCCAGCCCCAGCATGCGCATAGCGGCATGCCGCGCGCGCAAAAGCACGAAAACCGCCACGTGATCGACCAGCTCGAGGACCAGTGGCGCGAGGCCTTGCTCAAGGGCGACACCGCGACCATGAGCTCGCTGCTGGCCGACGATTACATGGCCATCACCCCGTTCGGCACGCTGCAAACCAAAGACGAGACGCTCGACAGCCTGAAGACCGGCCGCTGGCACTTTACCGTGTTGAACCTGTCGGACCGCAAAGTGCGGTTCTACGGAACCACTGCCTTGGTTACCTCCATTGCCCAGGTCGAGGGCGCCAGCCCGGAAGGCGACCTCTCTGGCAGCTACCGCTATACCCGCGTGTACGCCCGCACCCCGCAGGGCGGATGGAAGATTGTGAACTTCGAGGCGAACCGGATTCGTCAGCCCGGGGAGCATAAATAGTACCCCAACAATCGTTTGCGCGGCGGCAGGGCGTGCTGTATGATCGATACGCATATGTAAGCGCTCGCTGGTCGTGTGTGACGGAGCGGGTTTGCTGCATACGCGCATTGCGTATTTTGAACGAGCAAGATTCTCCCCCGTTCGTATGTGAGTGTTTTACCGGGCCATGCCCCTCCACGGGTCAATGGGCTCCGTCATTGTGTCGGAGCTGACCGGGAACGGCCGAAGAGGGGGATACGGAATGAAGGCTGCACGTCTGGCCACGCTTAAGTTTTTCGCTCTCCTGTTCATGCTGCCAGGATTAGCCGGCCTCATTGTGTCCGCGATGATCTCCACACATTACCTTGACAGCATGCCCCGCTATCCGGTGCTGGAGCAGAATCGCGTGGTTCCGCGCGGCATTCACGGCATTACCATCTATCAGACCCCTGAAGAAGACCGCAAGCTGAACCTCATCGAATATTCCTCGGTGGGCGTCTTCGTGGTCGGGCTGGTTCTCGGCCTGGTTTACCTCGAAAAGTGGGGCAGCTTGCAGGTTCGCGCCGAAGATGAAGATGAAGAGATGCTCAAGCACCCCAGCTAAGCCGGCTCTGCTTCCTCCCTTCTACAATTAAACCCATGCCCGAGCTTCCCGAGGTGGAGACCATTGCCCGCGGCGCGGATGCGCGGGTGCGCGGCGACCGCATCGCGCAGGCCTGGTTCGGATCCCACCGCGAGCCCTTCAAAACGCCGCCCGCGCAGCAGGCCAAAGGCCTTGAAGGCCGCCGCTTCCTCTCCGTTCACCGCACCGGAAAGCACATCGTCTGCGAACTCGGGTCCGATGACGAAATCGACGCACAGTGGATCGTCCACCTGGGCATGACCGGCCGGCTGCTCGTCACCGCGCCCGATGCGCCGGTCGAGCCGCATACCCACGCCCGGCTCACGCTTGAAGGCGCCCGTGAGCCTCGTTTGCGCGAATTACGCTTTATTGACCCGCGCCGTTTCGGCCGCCTCGAGTTCCGAGAGCTTGCCAAAACCGCCGGATTCGAAGGCCCCGGCGCCGAGCCGCTCACCATCGGCGCTGAGGAATTTGCCGCGCTCTTTCGCGGCCGCAAACTGGCCATCAAGGCCGCGCTGTTGAACCAGACCCTCCTGGCCGGCGTGGGCAACATCTACGCCGACGAGAGCCTCTTCCTTGCCGGCATCCGTCCGCGCCGCGCCGCCGGCCGCCTCACCCGCGCCGAGCTCGAGCGGCTTCGTCAGGCTCTTCGCCGCGTGCTGCGCCACGCCATCCGGCTGGGCGGCTCGTCGGTTTCGGATTATGTCGGCGCGGACGGTGAGCGCGGTTTCTTCCAGCTCCGCCACAATGTTTATCTGCGCACCGGCCAGCCTTGCCGCCGCTGCGAGACGCCCATCCGGCGCATCCTTCTGGCCGGCCGGGGCACGCATTTCTGTCCGAATTGCCAGCGGTAAAAGACAGAATCTACGGTTTTCGGGAGTTTCCCCGGTTTTTTTCTCCCAGAATCCAGACAGGCATGCCGGCGCAAGTCCGATAAGTTGCTGAAAAATAAGAACGCCCTAAACGGCCTCCTAATTGCTACTTTCAAAGCGCCAGTGATGTTTCGGCTGTAGGCGGGAGGCCCCGGCAGCCACAGAGAAAGACAGGAACCCGGTAAGAGCCGCCGCCAAAGAGCGAGCGCCGTCCGGTAAACCTGAGAAGAGCGGCAGCCATTGAGCTGCAGCCCATACAAAACGGGAGGCCAGTGACCCGTTTGCTTCTTCAAAAGAAGCCACTCCTTGTGAGTGGCTTTTTTCACGTTTTGGGGCGATTTTTTGCGGCAAAAGGGGCCGTTTTCGACGCAATTTGACGCCGAAATCGAGCGGATTTTGCGGGGATTCGTGTTGTTCTGGTGTCGATTTGGGACTGAAATTCGCTGTTTCCGTGCACAAAAACGCCCTTTTGAGGCCTAATCCGGCTTGCTGCACACGTGACTTTCGAGTTTCCTGGCCGGTTGGAGTGCGAAACCCGACTTGCCAGCCGCTGGCCTTCGCTGTAGTATCGGAATTGCCTATCAAGCGGCTGACGCGCTTCGCCCACAGTTGGGGCAGAGCAAGCTCGCCGCCGAGCAAGCAGACTTCGCCGGCAGGTCATATTCCTTTCCAGGCATGCGCGGCGAAAGCTCACAAAGGAAGGGCATCAAGCTGAGAAAAGCGCCAGCCGCATCGCGCCAATCGTATGGATTGGCCCGGTCATGAGGATGAGCCTCAAAAGTTCCCTGTGCGCAGCGGCGAGCGTTTTCCAGAGTTTGACAAGAGGAAGTGTAAAGCTTGGTCCGGCGTTCGGCCGGCGGGCAGGGGTCTTAGAGCAGAACCAGGGTTGCCGTAGCCTGGCGATCATTGATGAAGGTCGCTGCTTCCTGATAGTCGCGTCGACTTCAGGACATTGGCTTGGGGATACACCAACCCCGATTCTGCTTTAGCCGCAGGGCGAATGCGCCGGGCGACGCGAAAGACTCGTAATGGGGAGCCGGCGATCGCGGCAGATGCAGATCGAAATCCGTTTTCGGTGGAATCGAGCGTGGAAGGCGCGCGGGAGCATGAGTCTGCCGGGCGCGAGCTGACGGAAGCGGACGGGACGCGGCGGTGGTTTCAGCACAGAAAACACATTGAAACCGCGGCTGCGGCGCCACAGTTTTTTTGAAGCGAAAGCACAGCACCAGGAAGTACAAGCATGATGACAGAAGCAACGCCCCCCTCCGTGGAGACGGGGCCGGCGGCTGACAACGGTCAGGCGCAGCAGCAGGCAAACGGTCACCGGCGCCGCCGGCGCCGCCGCAAGAACAAATCGCAACAGGCAGGCGCGCCGGCGCAGCCGGGCCAGGTGCAAGGGCAGGCGCCGCCGCCCGTATCGCCGCCCCCGCAGCCGCCCAGACAGGCTGCCCCGCAAAACCATCAGGGTCATGGCCGCAAGAAGAAGAAGTTCTTCCAGAAGGACCGTGGACAGCAGCCGCAGCCGGGCAACAGCATCGGCGGCGGGCAGCAGGGCAAGCGCCGCGGCCGGCAGAAAGGTCCGCGCGAGTTTGTGGGCCCGATGGATCACAGTTACCGCGCGGTGAACGGCAACGTGGCCGACGGCCCGCCGTCTACGATTCAACTGGGCAATGGCAGCCATCACGGCAGCTACTATCCCGAGGTTTACTCGGCCCCGCCGGCCGCGCCGGTTCGCGAAGACGCGCCCACGCGCATCTTCTGCTTCATCGAGGATCTCTTTTTCCTGGCCAAGATCCAGGAGACGGCGCGCAAGCTGGGCGTGAAGGTGGAGTTTGTGAAGGGCGGCGACAAGGAAGCGGTGGCGCGCATCGGCAGCGCGCCGGAGAACGAAGCGCCGGCGCTGATTGTCTTCGACCTGAACAACCTGAACGCCAAGCCGATGACGCTGATTCCCAAGTTCAAGACGAAGTTCAAGAAGGCGGTGTCGATCATCGGCTTCCTGAGCCACTTGCAGGGCGACCTGAAGATGAAGGCGCTGGAGGCGGGCTGCGACACGGTGATGCCGCGCTCGGCCTTCTCGCAGAGCCTGCCGAATCTTCTGCGCCGCTACGGGGTGGAAGAGGAAGAGGAAAGCGCACAGCAGCCGATGTAGGTAAGACAGGGAATAGGGAATAGGGAATAGGGAATAGCCGAAGAGCACGCGCAGCAGCCGATGTAAGAAGACAGGGACCGAGGGACCAAGGGACCGAGAAGGCAG
>Ga0187812_1000517_pt1 | contig 13559 bp, 13 predicted proteins | sample NC_S_2_FD_130582 | JGI IMG/M metagenome (GOLD analysis project Ga0187812, IMG submission 130582) | Wetland sediment microbial communities from Neuse River Estuary, North Carolina, USA - ASW-S_2 | ecosystem: Environmental > Aquatic > Freshwater > Wetlands > Sediment | place: USA: North Carolina... | reverse complement strand
GGAGGATCAGCGCATGTCCGACCGCTGGACGCAGCTGCGCGAGGAGTTCGATGCGTGGGCGGACAGCTACGACCGCGACCGGCAGGCAAGCCAGGGGCTGCTCGAACACCACGCGCAGTCCCTGCGCGCGGCCGCGGACCTGCTGGTGGTGACCGCCGGCCAGGAGCTCCTCGACATCGGGGTCGGCACAGGGGCCTTCGGCGCTCTCTATGCCGAGCGCGGCGCCCGGGTGACCGGCGTCGACATCTCGCCGCGCATGCTGCACCTCGCGGCGCGCGCCCACCCGGAGTGGCGCCTGCTCGAAGGTCACTTCCTCGCGCTGCCCTTGGCCGACCAGTCCTGCGATGCAGCCATCTCGGCCTTCGCGTTCCACCACCTCGAGGACGCGGAACGCGCCCCGGCGCTCCGGGAGATCTGCCGCGTGCTGCGGGGCGACGCGTTTCTGCTCGTCGACATCATGTTTCCGGACGAAGCCGCCAAGGACGCGGGCCGGCGCCGCCTCGCGGACCACTGGGAGGAGGAGAACTACGCCCTGTTCCCGGACCTCGCCCGCACCGCGGCCGAGGTGGGCCTGAGCGCCTCGTTCACCCGGCTCTCCGATCTCCACGGCGCAGCTCTCCTGCGCCGGCACCCGCGCGCTTGAGGTAGCGCCCGGCGGCGGTCTTCCCTCGGCCCACACCGACAACGATCTGCAGGGCGTCCCAGGGAGGTTCAGGCCTCCCCCGGGGCGCCCTGCGTTTCGGGGCACCGCGAGGGCGCCGCGCGTGCTATAATGAGCGAGCGCTCACTTTACATCGCGGGGAGGTGCCGCCCCGTGCCCAAGGTCACGCCGCAGCACAGGGAACACCGGCGTCAATCCATCCTTGACGCGGCCGAGACCGTGTTCGTCGAGAGGGGCTACCAGCTCGCGACCATCGACGACATCGCGTCGCGCAGCGGCCTCAGCGTGGGGGCGCTCTACCGCTACTTCCCCACGAAGAGCGACATCATGCTGACCCTCCTGGAGGAGCGGCTGGGCAAGGCCCCTGACCTCTTTCGCCGCCTCACGGCCGACGCCGAGAGCGCCTGGCAGCGCCTCAGCCTGTGCGTCGACCTCTTCGTGCGGGCCCTGCGCATCCGCCATCCCGTCACCGGCCGCCTCCTGCTCGCCACCTGGGGCGAGGCCCTCCAGGACCGGACCGTGCGCCTCGGCCTGCACCAGCGGTTTCAGGAGCTGTCGGACTACCTCGTGGACGTCATCCAAGACGGCGTCGCGACGGGCGAGTTCCGCCCGGACGCCGATGCCGGCGCTCTCGCGTCCCTCCTGATCTCCTTGGCGGACGGCGTGACCCTCTCCTGGTCCATCGCCACGCCGGGCGTCGACGTGCGCCGCATGCGCTCGACGATGCTCTCTATGCTCCGCCGGTACCTGATCCCGCCCACCCCCGGGGAGGAGTAGCCTTGCTTGAGCGTCGCGTCGTCATCACCGGCATCGGACTCGTCACACCCCTCGGCAACACCAAGGACGCCACCTGGCAGGCCATCCTCGCGGGCCGCTCGGGCATCGGCCCCGTCACGTCGTTCGACGCCTCGCGCCTGCCGAGCCGCATCGCGGGCGAGATCAAGGGATTCGATCCGACCTCGCTCCTGGAGCCCAAGGAGGTCCGCCGCTACGACCGCTTCATCCACCTGGCGATGCAGGCCAGCGCCGAAGCCATCGCCGACGCCGGACTCGACCTCTCGGACAGCGAGGCGGAGCGCACCGGCGTGATCTACGGCAGCGCGATGGGCGGCCTCGAGACCATCCTCGACACCGACACCGTGCTGCGCGAGCGCGGTCCCGCCAGGGTGACCCCCTTCCTCTCGCCCGCCTGCGCCATCAACATGGCGGCCGGCATCATCTCGATCCGCTGGGGCTTCAAGGGCCCCAACTACGCGACGGCCTCCGCCTGTTCCACCTCGGGCCACGCCCTCGCGGACAGCCTCTACGCGATCCAGCGCGGCGACGCGGACGTCGTCGTGACCGGCGGCAGCGAGGCCGTGCTCACGGAGCTGACCATGGCGTCGTTCGCGTCGGCCAAGGCCCTCTCCGCGCGCAACGACGATCCCGCGGCCGCATCGCGGCCCTTCGACGTCGCGCGGGACGGCTTCGTCCTTGCGGAGGGCAGCGCCACCCTCGTCGTCGAAGAGCTCGAGCACGCCCGGGCGCGCGGCGCCAGGATCTACGCCGAGCTGGCGGGCGCCGGCATGAGCGGCGACGCCTACCACATCACCGCCTCGGACCCCGAGGGGGCCGGCGCCGCGCGGGCGATGGCGCGGGCGCTCGAAACCGCCCGCCTCGCGCCGGCCGACGTGGCCTACATCAACGCCCACGCGACGTCGACGACCGTAGGCGATCTGAGCGAGACCCAGGCCATCAAGGCGCTCTTCGGCCCCGGCGCGTACGACCTGGCCGTCAGCTCCACGAAGTCCATGACCGGACACCTCCTGGGCGCGGCCGGCGGCGCGGAGGCCGCCTTCACGGCGCTCGCGCTCTACCACCAGATCCTGCCGCCGACCATCAACCTCGAGCAGCCCGACCCCGCGTGCGACCTCGACTACGTGGCGAACGCCGCGCGGCCGGCCCGCGCCGCGGCCGCCCTCTCGAACAGCTTCGGCTTCGGCGGCACGAACATCTCCCTCGCCTTGCGGCGCTACGCCTGACGGGGCGTCCTCCTACCCCCGGGGATGCACGGAGGAACGTTCGCATGCCGCCCGCAGGGCGGAAGGAGGTGGCGGCGTGGACCCCGGCGACGGCGCGGCCGCGGCGGAAGGTCTCGAGGTGCGCCGCCTCGCGCCGAGTGACCTGCCGCTCCTCTCGCGCTGGCTAGAAAACCCCGACGTGTCGCGCTACTTCACGGAGTCCGCCGACATGGACAACATCGCGGCGAAGTACGGCAGCCGCATCGCGGAGCTGCGCGGGGATCCGCCGCTGCGGCCGGGACTCATCGTGCCGAACCTCGTCCTGCGCGAGGGCCGGCCGATCGGGTACGGCCAGTACTATCTCCTGACGCCCGGCGACCTTGCGAGCTACCGGCTCCCGGCCGGCAGCTCCTGGGGCGGCTTCGACCTCTTCATCGGCGAGCCCGCCCTCTGGGGCCGCGGCATCGGCACAGCGCTCGTCACCTGGCTGCTCGAGCGCCTCCAGTCCGCCGGCGCTGCGGTCGTCGCGATCGACACCTGGGTCGGAAACGCCCGGGCCATCCGCTGCTACGAAAAGGCCGGGCTGCGCAAGGCCTGGAGCCTGCCCCGCCACGAGACCTGGCAGGGGCAGGTGCGTGACCACGTGGTGATGGTCTGGCGGCCGCCCGGAGGGGAGGCGCCCCCTGACGCCTGAAGCTCTCGTCCTGGGGCGCTCGAGGGCAGGTGCGGGCGCGGCCGCCCGGGCCCGGGGCGGCCTGACCGCCCAGCATCGCGCCTGACCGCTTCGACCGCCGATCGACCGCTTGGCCCGTCGCGGCGCTACGCCAGGAGTGCCTGGCCGCGCCGCGAGAGCCCGCGCCGGACCGTCGCCCCTCTTACAGTGGCCGCGTCCACCACTCGCTCGCGACCGTCAGGCCGGCGGCCCGCAGCAGGGCGCGCTTGGGCTCGTCCGGCTGGCCGCAGACGACCACGATCTGGGCGGCCCCGAACCTCTCTCGGGCCTCCTGCTCCGCCTTGTCGAGCAACGCCCGCCCGACGGACTGCCACAACTCTTCGTCGACCACCCAGAAGTCGTCGATGGCCAGCGTCGGGCCGCCGGGGGCGTACACGGCCGGCGCCGGCGCCACGCGCGCGATCAGCGCGGCGGTCAGGTCGGGCCCGTCGCCCTCGGCGACGAACGCGACGGTGTCCGGCTGCGCGAGCACCTCCCGCAGGTAGGGACGCTGGCGCTCCACGGCGTCGGCTGCGACCCGCCAGTACGTGGGCTGATAGGCCGCGTAGCGCAGGCGCTTTTGTTCCATGAGCTCCGCGATCGCCTGGGCGTCTTCCGCTGTGGCTCGCCGCAACCCGCCATGACCCCAATCCCCTTCCGTTCCAGCGCGCGCGGCCGCCGCCCGTGCGCTGCGTTGCGTCCCCAGGGCGGCTCGGGCGGCTCCACCGGCCAGCCCCCGGGGCCGCGACCCCCGCTCTGAGCCTCGCCGGCCGACGGCGCATGGGTTCGAATCCTTCCCGCCCGGCGCTTGCGGCGCAGCGCACCTCAGGAGGTCCCCGCGGCCTTCGCGTTCCACGCGCCGACGCGGCTCCACGTCAGGCCCCCGTCCCGGGTCACCATCAGCTCGAGGTACGGGGCCCTGGGCGCCCCCTGCACCAGGGCGAACCCCGTGTGCTCGTCGACGAAGGACACTCCGAGGGCCTCGGTCACCCCGAACTGGGCGACCAGGGGATTTGGCCGCCAGCTGCGGCCACCGTCGCGGGTCGCGTAGAGGCCGCCCCGCCAGGACCAGAGCCAGCCCCGCCCGCCGGCGAGCATCTCGAGCCCCGCGACTGTTCCGACGCCCAGGCCCGCGGAGTCGCTGGGGCCTGCCTGCACGGCGGCGAGGCGCGTCCACGTCCTGCCGCCGTCCCGGGTCTCGAACAACGCCTTCGCCTGCACCTCAGCGGCGCTCGGCAGGGTCGCGGGCGTGCCCGCGCAGGCGAGCGCGGCGCCCCCGTTGCCCAGAGCCGCGACGGCTGCCAGGTACGGCTCGGCGCCGCCCGTCTGCCGACCGCAGGGCGACGGCACAGGGGTCGCCCGCACCCCGGGATCGCGCACGTCGGCCGAAAGCCGCTCGAGGCGCTCTCCGAGGAGGCGCGGGCCGTAGGGCATGAGCGCCCAGCCCTGCCGGCCGGCGAAGGAGAAGGTGAGGCTGCGCGGCCCGCCCGCCGTCCAGTGCTCGCCCCCGTCGACCGTGCCCAGGGCGTGCACGCTGCAGCCGGAGTCTGGGTATCCGCCGGACCCGCGGCAGGTCTCGACGGTGAGCCAGTCGCGCCTGGCGCCCGCCGCGGCGACGGCGACGTTCTCGATGGACTGCGCCCCTTCCCGCAGACGGAGCCGCACGCGCCAGGTGCGCCCGCCGTCCCGGGTCTCGGCGAGGTAGACGGTGCCGTTCCCGGCGGCAAAGCCTGCGAGGATGCCCGCCTCCCTGGACCAGAAGGCGATCCCGGATGGCAGGAAGCCTGGCGGCAAAGGGATCGGAGCCGCCCGCGGCGCGGCGGCGCCGCAGCCGGCGAGGAGCAACCCAAGCGCTGCGACGAGGCCGAGCCTGCGCATGCGGCAATGCCCCTTCCCCCGCGCAACCAGCCGGCCGCGCCAACTCCCTCAGGCAGACTTCGCCTGCGTGCAGGGAGATCCTGTCACACCGTGCCCGGCTCCGGTCCGCCGCCGAGCGCGGCGCAGTACCTCAGGCTGCGCACGAGATCCGCAGGCGGCAGGGTGCGAGGGTCCACCTCCAGCACGACGGGCAAGTCTGGCCGCATGCCAAGCACGAGGCGCGCCATCGCCGCGGCGGGGGCGTAGCCCGCCCGACCCTCCTGCTCCGGCAGGGGTGGCAGGTGGTTCTCGCCGCGCTCCCAGCGGGCGCCCATCAGGTGGAGGTGGTGGACATGGAGCCCGATCGAGCGCAGGAAGGCGAGCGGGCGAAAGCCGTGCGTGCGGCCAAGAAGGTCCAGGCGGCCCGTGTCGGCGCAGAGGCCGATCCCGGGATGGCGGCGGCAGAGCGCGTCCCAGAGCTCCCCGCCGCTGCCGTAGAAGGCGCCGGCCGGACCGTCGAGTTCGAGCAGCACCTCCGTGCCCGCCGCGCCGCCCGCCCGCTCGAGCACCCCGAAGACCTCGTCTGACAGCTCGGCGAGGGCGTCGCGCGGCCAGAGCGCCTCGGCCTGCGCCTCGGGCGGCAGGCGCCAACCGAGCGCCGGCAGGTCGAGGGAGGGGGAGACGAGCGCCGGCCAGGGAAAGTGGAAGAGGACGTAGGCCGCGCCGAGCGCGGCGCCCTCCTGCAGCGCCCGCACCGCTTCCTTTAGCGCCCGGGCGCGCTCTAGCGCCTTTGGGGCGAGCCAGAAGGGCGCCCACAGCGCGCCCGGCTCCGCCACCAGCGGGTGGTGGACGCCGAAGGGCAGCCCCCTGCTGCGCACCTCGGCCACCGCCAGGCGGGCCGCGTCGCGGTCCTCGAGAAAGCCGAGTTCGGCACCCTGCCACCAGGGCAGGGAGAGGTCGTGCCCGTAGGCCGTCAGGAGCCTCCCGCCGTCGCGGCGGAGCCGGCCCTGGACCGGGGCGAAGAGCCTCGCCATGCAGGTCCGGCCGCCCTACACGGGATCGCGGCGCAGGAATCCCGTGAGGCAGTGCACCGAGCCGCCGCCGCGCAGGATCTCGTCCATGGCGACGAGGTGCACCTCCACCTCGTGCCGGCGCAGGAGCGCCAGGGTCTCGGGGAAGCCCTCGGCCATGACCACCTCGCCCGGCGCCACCGCGACGAAGTTGGTGCCGAGACGGCCCACCTCCGCGAGGTCCTCGGCGACGATCAGCTCGAAGCCGCGGCCGAGGAGTTCCTGCCGCAGGTCCCAGGTGAGCAGCCAGGGCGCGACGACGAGGCGCCGGCGGTCCACGGGCGTGATGAAGCCGTCGACGTGGATCTGGCCGTAGGGCACCGCCACGCGCAGCACGTCGGTCACGCCGAGGCCACGGAGTTCCTGCTCCACCTGCCGCGCGCCCTCGGCGTTCGTGCGGCTGCTCGTGCCGAGGAGGCAGGTGGTGCGGTCGAGCCAGACGACGTTCGAGCCCTCGTAGGTGCCCTGCCCGTTCACCGTCTTGAGGATCGGCACGCCGAGCGCCGCGAGCGTGCGGGCCACCGCCCGCTCCTCCCCGCGCCGCTGCGCCGTGGCGGGCCGGGCCAGGATCGCGCCCTCCGGCGTCATGGTGTAGAGGTCGCGCATGTAGATGGCGTTCGGCCGGTCCTCCAGCTGTCCCTCGACGAAGTGGAGCGCGATGCCGAGCCCTTGGTAGGTGTCGCAGAGCGCGTCGAACTGGCGGCGAAAGCGCACGGGGTCCACGGGGGCGTCGAAGAGGAGGTCCCGGTAGCCCTCGCCCCGGACCAGTTCGAGTTCCGGCCCGGGACGGTGCAGCAGCACGGAGCGCAGCCGTCCCACCTCGGAGTCGACGTAGAAGTCACCCCAGAGGCGATCCTTGTCCTCAGCGAAGCTCGCGGGGTCTGGCAGCCAGCGGTCGCCCTGTACGCGCATCAGTTCTGTCCCTCCGTAATCTCCCGGTAGAGGTGCGGCCGGCGGTCGGCGAGGAGCGGCCACTCCCTGCGGCTCTCCTGCACCTTGGCGAGGTCGATCTCCACCGCGAGTCCGACGTCCTCGCCCTCGGCCGCGGCCACCACCTCGCCGTCCGGGCCCACGACCAGGCTGTCGCCGCCGAACTCGACCCCGCCGTCGAACCCGGCGCGGTTCGCCGTCGCGACGAAGCAGCCGTTCGCCATGGCGTTCGCCGCCAGCGCCATGCGCCAGCGCCGGCTCGAGTACGCCCCCGACCCGCGCGGCGCCAGGATCACCTCGGCCCCCTTGAGGGCCAGGATGCGGCTGCCCTCCGGCAGCAGGTTGTCCCAGCAGGTCTGCACGCCGAAGGTCGCGCCCTGGTGGTGGAATACGGGAAACCCGTCGTCGCCCGGTTCGTAGTAGAACTTCTCGTACCAGCCCGGATGGTAGGGGATGTGGTTCTTGCGGTAGCGCAGCAGCAGGTCGCCGTGCGCCGAGAGGACGAACGTCGCGTTGAAGCGCCGGCCGCCCGCCGCTTCGTAGACGGGCACCGCGACGGCGATGCCGATCGCCCGCGCCATGGTCCGCACGCGGGCCAGCGTCGGGCCGTCCGCCGCCTCCGCGAGGGCGAACGCCCGGCTGTCCTCCCCCGCCGCCGGCCAGGGCAAGGGGAACATCTCGGGCAGCAGCGCCAGGGTCGCCCCCTGGTCCCGCACCTGCCGCAGCAGGCGGTCCGCCTTGTCGAGCGTCGCGTCCGGGCCGTCCGACATGTTCAGCTGGATGAGTCCGAGGGTGAGCGAGGCCATGTCCCGGCGCATCCCCTTCCGTTGCGCTGCGCGGAGTTCCGCTATGGCTTCGCCGCGCAGCGCCGCGGGCCTGCCGGCGCGGCGCGCCCTTGGCCCCCGCTCCCTAGCGCCCGGGCAGCCGGCCCGTCAGGGTGACCCGCGCGCCCTCGCCCGGACGGCTGCGCACCTCGAGCCGCGCGTCCGCGAGGCGCGCCCGCTCCTCGAGGTGACGACGGCCGTGGTGGCCGGGCGGCGAGGGGGCGCCGACATCGAACCCGACCCCGTCGTCGTCGATGGCGAGCTGGTACTCTTGCCCCGCCCGGCGCCAGGAGACGTCGACGTGGTGGGCCCCCGCGTGGCGGGCCACGTTCGCCAGCGCTTCCTGGGCGAAGCGCCTGAGGTGTTCCGCCGTCTCCTCCGGCAGTTCCTCGTAGCTGCGGTCGGTCGCGTGCAGGCGCAAACGGTCGCCGAGGCCGAGTTCCCGCGCGATCTCCCCGATGGCGTCCAGCAGGGGACGCGCCTCGGACTTGAGGTCGAGGACGTAGCGCCGGATCTCGTCCGTTACCTCGCGCAGCCGCTCGGCGAGGCGGTCCACCGTCGCTCGGGCCTCGCTCCCCTCGGGGAGGTCGCCCAGCAGGGCGTCGAGGCCGAGGAGCACCGAGTAGATGGTCTGCAGGGTGCCGTCGTGCAGGTTCATGCCGATGCGCTGGCGCTCCTCGACGACGGCGAGCCGCCCGAGATCCTGGCTCAGGCGCGCGTTCTGGACGAGTACGGCGGCCAGGCTGCCGAGCAGCCCGACGAGCTCCTCGTCCTCCTCGGTGAACGGCTCGCCGCCCCGCTTGTCGGTCATGTAGAGGTGGCCCACCACCTCGCCCTGCACCTGCATCGGCACGCCGAGGAAGCTCTGCATCGGCGGGTGGCCCGCCGGCCAGCCGACGGCCAGGGGGTGCGACGCGATGCGCGCCACCCGCAGGGGGCGGCGGGTGCGGATCACCTCGCCGAGCAGCCCGAGCCCGCGCGGCAGGTCCCGCAGCCGCCCGCGCTCCTCCGGCGTGAGGCCCTCCGTGAGGAACTCCGCGATGGACTCGTCGGGCAGCAGCACCGCGAGCGCCGCATAGCGCGCCTCGGTGATCGCCCGCGCCAGCGCGAGCACCTCGCGCAGCACGCCGTCCGCGTCGCGGATCTGGGCGATCGCCGTCATGCCGCGGTACAGGCGCTCGATGCGCTCGCGGTCGCGCCGCAGGCGCTCCTCGCCGGCCACCCGCCCGCCGATCAGCCGCAGCTGCGCCAGGACCTGCCGACCCATGCGCGGGTCCCAGACGACACCGCCCCCGTGCACCTGGCGCACGGCCTCGACGATGTCCCGCCCGCGCGCCTGCTTGACGAGAAAGCCGCTCGCGCCGGCCGCGAGCGCATCGAGCAGCAGCGCCGCGTCCGTGGACCCGGTGAGCATCAGCACCCGCACCGCACCGAGTTCCTGCAGCACCCAGCGACAGAGGTCGATGCCGGATTCCCCGCGCAGGCGGCTGTCGAGCAGGAGGACATCCGGCGGCGCCTGTCCGAGCGCCGCCTTGGCGCCCTCGATCGTCGACGCGGCCCCGGCCCAGGCGAGATCCCCCTCGGCCGCGATGATCCGCCTCAGGCCGTCGAGCACCCCCGGGTGGTCGTCGACGGCGAACACCCGGATCGGACCGCGCCGCCCCGCCGCAGCCGCTTCCGACGCACCTGCCACAGATGTCCCCCCTGGTGGCTGCGGATCACAGCGATCCGTCAAATCACAGTTGATGACTCATCTTTCGACCCGGACCGCGCTCCTCCTGCGTCCGGGGCGCCGCAGGGCCCCTGCCCCGGGGACGTGCCGGGCAGGTCTCCTCGCCTGCGCGCCGAACGGTTCGCCCATGGGAGGTGTGCAGATGAACGAGGCCCCGCAGGCGCTTCTGGTGATCGACGTCCAGGTCGGCACCATCTACCCGGAGGATCCCCTGGACCGCCAGGTGCTGACCAACATCCGCGGTCTGCTCGACCGCGCGCGCGCGCAGGGCGTCCCGGTCGTCTACATGCAGCACCACGGCCTCGATCCGGGCGACGCCCTCGTCCCGGGAGACCCCGCGTACCCGATCCACCCGGAGATCGCCCCCGGGCCGGGCGAGGCCGTCCTCGTCAAGCACTCGAGCGACTCCTTCCTCCATACCGGCCTCGCGGACCTGCTCGCGGGGCTCGGCGTTCACCGGCTGGCGGTCTGCGGCTGCGCCACGGACTACTGCGTCGACACCACCGTGCGCAGCGCGCTCTCCCACGGCTTCGACGTCGTCCTGGCCGAGGACGGGCACGTCACGGGCCCCGACGGCGACATCCCGGTCGAGACAATCATCGCGCACCACAACCGCACCCTGGCGCAGATCGCGATCGAGGACCGCCGGATCGCCGTCGTGCCGGCCGCGGCCATCACGTTCTAGCCACCGCGCGCAAGGCGGCGGCCCACCCGGGCCGCCGCCTTGCGCGCGTGAAGCCGCCCTGCGCCGCGCTCCCTACTCGGGCTGGGGCCGCGGCGCATGCACCCGCGGCCAGAAGGCGTGGCGGCCGAGCAGGGTCACGGCGGCCGGCACGAGGAAGGTGCGCACGATCAGCGTGTCGAGCAGCACCGAGCTGACGAGCCCGATCGCGAGCGTCTGCAGGATCTCGAACGGGCTCACCAGGAGGGCCGCCACCACCGCCACCATGATCAGCCCGGCGCCGGTGATCATGCCGCCCGTCGTCGCGACGGCATGGCGCGCGGCCTGCTGCGGCTGGTCGCCGTGGTGCAGCCGCTCCTGGATGCGGTGGAGCAGGATCACCTCGTAGTCCATCGACAGGCCGAACAGCATGACGAACACGAGCGGCGCCACGGCCAGGTTGAGCGGCTGCGGCGTCACGCCGAAGGCGCCGCGCTCGATGATCGTCACGAGGATGCCGGCCGTCGCCATCGTCACGAGGGCATTCAGGAACACGCCGATCAGCGCCTGCAGCAGAGAGCCCGTGGCGAGCCAGAGGATGGCGAGCGCGACCAGCACCACGGCGAGCGCCATCCAGGGCAGGCGCGTGGCGAGGTAGCTGTTGACGTCGGCGATGGCCGCGACTTGGCCGCCGATCGCCGCGCGCATGCCGGGCACCGTGCGCAGGCGGCTCTGCATCCGCTGCAGCAGGTCCCGGGTGGCCTGGGTGTCGGGCCCGCTGCGCGACGTGACGAAGAGGTCGACGCTGCGCGGCCCGGCCACGAAGGCGCGGAGCGGGCTGCCCTGGCGGGTCGCGCTCCGGGCGAGGAGCGCCGGGCTCGCGCTGCCGGCGGGCGACGCGACGCTCGCCACGCCGCCGAGGCTTCTCAGGGCCTGCGTCGCCCGCGCCACGGTCGTCCAGGCGGCCGGCGTGGCGACGTCGTGCTCGAGTGTCAGGGCCACGACGAAGGGCGCGATCTCGCCCGCCCCGCGCACCTTCTGCTCCACGGCCTGCGCCCGCGCGAGCGGCGAGCCCGACGGCAGCATGGCGGCGACGTTGGCCGGGATGCTGGCCTGCATCGCCGGCGCCGCCACCGCGGGCACGGCGAGCACGAGCAGGCCGAGCGCCAGCGCGAGCTGCGGCCGCGCGGTGGCCCAGTGCGCCAGCAGGCGCCAGATGCGCCACTGGGGCATGGCGAAGGGGATGCTGAGCGCGCTCGCCCGGCGTCCCATCAGCCGCAGCAGGGCAGGCAGGAGGGTGTGCGTGACGAGCAGGACCGACCCGACGGCGACCGCGCCGCCGAGCGCCATGCCGCGCCAGTACGACGTGCCGCCCAGCACCAGCGCGGCGAGCGCCAGGGCCACGGCCAGGCCGGAGAAGAGCACCGAGCGTCCCGACGTGCGCATCGCCAGCTGGAGCGCGCCCTCCACCGAGGTGCCCGCGGCGAGCTGCGCGCGAAAGCGCGTCGAGACGAAGAGGGCGTAGTCCACCCCGACGCCGAGGGCGAGGAAGCTGACGATCTGCAGGAGGTACACCGAGAGGGGCACGTAGCGCTCGACGACCGCCACCAGCGCCAGCGTCAGGACGGTGCCCGCACCCGCCGTGACGAGCGGCAGCAGCGCGGGCAGCACCGCGCCGAAGACGAGCAGCAGCAGGATCAGCAGGGCCGGCACGGCGATGACGGTGCTCGAGCTGAAGGCGTCGATCGCCTGCCGGCTCACCGCCTGGCCGATGCTGTCCGCGTTCACGCTGGTGAGCGAGGCCCCCGCGCGGCGGGCGAGGCTGAGAAAGCGCCGGGCCGGGGCGTTGTCCGCGCCCGGGACGAGCACGACGGAGCCGCCGCCGATGGCGTGCAGCCAGCCGCGCGGCATCCCGGCCCCGGACGCGATGGCCGCGAGGCGCTGCGCCGGCAGCCCGTCGATCAAGGTGGTCGGCACGCCCGCGGGCTGGTGCAGGCGCCCCACCGTGGCGTCCGCGACGCTCGCCGTGCTGTGCGGCGCCGAGAAGCCGCCCGAGCCGAGGTGGTCGGTCACGTGTCCGAGGAGCGGCAGGGCCCCCGCGATCAGGAGGAGCCAGAGTGCGATCGTCAGCCAGGGGCGCCGCGCCGTCAGGGGCACGTCTCCACCGTCCTTCGCCCGGGTGCTTGGTCCCGTCCACGATGGCATGCCCGACGGCCGGGAGCAAGCCGCGGGCGACCACCGGCCGCCATTCTCATGCGCAGCATAGCTCCCCGCCCGGCGGGAATCGGGCGCCACTCCCGCGAACCCCCACGCCGGACAGTCTGTGAGGAGATGAGCCATGTACATCCCCGAGGCATACGCCTGGTCCGACGCCGCGGCGATCGAGCGCTTCATCGCGGAGCGCGGCTTCGCTACCCTCGTCACCCCTGCGCTCGACGCGACGAGCCTGCCGCTCCTCTGGCGGCGCGTCGACGGCGACGGCGTGCTCTGCGGCCACCTCGCGCGCCGGAACGCGATGGCCGAGGGTCTCGACGGGCAGAGTGTCCTCCTGCTCTACGAGGGCGTCGACGGCTACGTCTCGCCGGACGTCTACGGCAAGCCGGACGTCCCCACCTGGAACTACGTCAGCGTGCAGGTGCACGGCACCTGCCGCCTCACGGATCCCGAGACGACGTGGCAGGACCTCGTCGACCTCGTCCGGGCCCATGACCAGGCTCCCGGCGTGCTCGCCCACCTCGAGGCGGCGTCGACGCGGGCCGAGATGGCGGGGCTCGTCGGCCTGCGCGTCGAGAACCTGCGCCTCGAGGGCAAGCGCAAGCTGAGCCAGAACCGTCCGCAGGCAGACCGCATGGGCGTCGTCCTCGACCTCCTGCGCCGCCGCGACCCGCGCGCCGCGGCCCTGGCCGCCGAGATGGCCGGCCTCCTCCCCTGACGCACCCGCTGCCACTTTCGCCCAGGTCCCTGCCATCCCGGCCCCGAGGTGCTACTCTGGGGGTGGAGTCCCGGCACGCGCGGCTTCGTCGCGCCGTATTTACTACTAACTCTATAGGAAAGGTCGTTTGCCATGCACGCTCCTCCTCCGCGCAGAACCCTCGCGGCGCTCCTCGGTCTT
>Ga0187812_1000516_pt1 | contig 13568 bp, 18 predicted proteins | sample NC_S_2_FD_130582 | JGI IMG/M metagenome (GOLD analysis project Ga0187812, IMG submission 130582) | Wetland sediment microbial communities from Neuse River Estuary, North Carolina, USA - ASW-S_2 | ecosystem: Environmental > Aquatic > Freshwater > Wetlands > Sediment | place: USA: North Carolina... | reverse complement strand
GGTACGGTGTTGGAGTAGAAAAGAAACACGCTGTTTTACCTTATCCAATTGGTAACGATTTAACGTTCCTAAACTGAAAAGGATCTGTGACATAGCTAAAGGCTCGTTAGTGTCCATGATTTGCTTTCAGCCCTTGATTTTCTATGAGCTTCTTTTGTCCGTAAGCAAAAGCATTTTATGCACTCTGCATAATAAAAAGCATCCTGCGTTCGTATATAGAATTCGTCCAACGATTTGGTTTCGCCACATTTAGTACAAGTACGACGCCCTTCCGTGATCTCTGCACGTTTAGTTATACGCTGTTCACGCGACAATCCCATAGACTTATCCTCTGTGCTTTTTTTATATTTTGGATATAAATTCCTTTGCTACGTCCTCCCAATTTTGTTGTTGCCTAGCAGACATTTCTCCCCAATTAGCATAGTCTGTCGAGTAATCGAACTTCTTAAAAGCCTCGAACAGGATTAGACCATCGCCTTCATGGTATTCAACTACATCCACATCATCTTCTGGCATTATTTCCCTCCTCATCTATGGCGATCAGCGCCGGTCATCGTCGAATTTTCCAGCTTCGGCCTGCATGATGATGGCGTAGGCACATTCTAGCAGTAATCTGTAATAGGCCATCTCTTTCGGATGCAGTATATACCCTTCGGCACGTGGTAAATGCGGATATGCTTTATTCATGCAATCAAGTCGATATTCTTGGACCATGTTATCAGTAATTTTCATCAGCATCTCTCCTTATTAGTCTGCTCCATCAGATTGCGTGTAATAGGGCGCCAAATGCTGTGCCAAGCAGGAACACAACAAACAGTGTCAGAGCGCCGGCTGCTACGTCGGACAGGCCGAACCACCATTCACGGAACATATCCCAAGCCTTAGTCACGATATTTATCCTTTCGAGTCACCGTACGCTTCGGCTTTGCCAGCTCGATATCCTTTATTATACGCAGAGAAACGATCACCTATTAGCTTATTAGAATATCCATTGGCCAACGGAAATCCGGCATAGCGTCGTAATAGCTAAAGTGTTCCTCTTCTCTCAAAACCTTATCTGAGGAAGGTGGTGGTCTACCAAATAGGTCCATTTTAGGTCACAAGCTTAAGCTCACTTGGAATATAGCATCCTGATCTTTACCTTGTCCTTGGTACTTTCCAGTATAAATCTGTTCAGTTTCAGCTATGTGGATAGTATTATAACGGATCTTTACCAGAGGCGAAAAAAGCACCTGAACGATTGCCGTGCCAGCTTTTATCTCTATCACTTCATCTCCATGGTGCATATTGATCTCTAGCCGTAGAATACCGCTAGATTTCCAGCCAAATCCGGGATCAATAATGGTACTGGCGTGTTCAACGTGTTTTCTAGCCCAAGTCGATTTGCTGAACATTTGACCGACCAGCCATGGGGGCATATGGATACGTTCAATAGCATCCACTCGCACTGAATGACCGGGCCAAAGGGTTATGTCAGTGTCGATGCGTAGATCATAGCTAGCCGGACCGCAACCATAGCTAACGCCGGCAAATTCGGTACGTTCCGAAAAGGGCTCTACCAAGCGCACTTCTGGATCCAGAGACAGGCGCTTTATTTCTTGGTATGGTAGGAACATTATCTATTTTCCGCCCTGATCTGACCGTTTCTATCAATCCAAAATACTAATAGAGGATACGATTCAGCCAGTATCTTACGCATTCGCTGCCGAATGTCCACATTGGCTGGCCTATTTAGCTGGTCTAGCAGGCTGGCCAGTGCTGGCGGGGTGTTACTAAGATTTTCGGCGCTGATCATGTAAACTCCTATTTTAATGCAATTATACGTATGGTGGATCAAATGGAATTGAACCGTCATCTTCCGGTATCGGCACAGTCGGATAAGTTGTATGGATTTTCTCATCAAAGCTGGTATTAGGACGTTGGATTAAATGATAACTGGGCTTTTCTATAGTATCCAATATTCTAGATTTGGCTATTGAGCAGAAAAACCTACCGCTGGACGGTCCGGTAGTTTGTATTTCTAGTACCGTACCAAGTGTAACTTCAACCATCTTACCGTCTTTTTTGCGAAGGACATTGATTTTATCGCCAAGCATTCGATAATTATCCGTAATAACCATAACGCTCCATTTGGTTGTTCCTGGTATAACAACAAACTTTGATTGGTATTTCATACTTTTATTTCTTTTCATACTTTTATTCCTTTATAGATAATCCTTTGCTTTCACATACTCATCGAATCCGCGCCAAATATGATCATCCTCAGTTTTATACCACTCACACATAAACCATCTACTAATACGAAGCGTTGCCATGCGCAAACCAGGCCATCGCGGATCTTCTCTTCGTACTCGGTTGATAAAGGCATTAACGGATTTATAAAATCTTCCTTCATCCCATTTTTTAGGTATAGGCCAATGGCGTAGAACAAATGTTGAAAATGAAGTCCAGTTATTAGGTTGTTGGTCTGGATGGATTTCCCACCGACGCCGAAAATGACGCTCGCGTAACGTCATGGCCGGAGGTGGATCTAATGCAGCGCAAATGCGCTGCTGATTGGCGGGGTCCTGAATGGGATTCTCTTCTATCTTCCTCGGATTAATAACGACAGTGGGAGCTACAGCTTGATCGCGCGATTCTTCTGCGCGGCAAGCTATAGGCTCTTCGGTATGTTGGTAGGAAGACTCCAATGATTCTGGAACGGTAGTGGAAGAATCAGTAGGAGTCTTATCTATACTATGTTGTGACAATCTTGTCGTGTTTGATGGATGACATTCTTGTCGCGTTTGGTCATTGATCCGCTGGAATATTGGAATGTATCTATTGCGTTTTTGTGGTCTTTTTGTAATGTGTAAAAGCCCGATTTCTGCAAGCTTTTTAACAGACCGTACCACAGACCTGGTTGATACTTTAAGCCATTCAGCTATTTGTGCTTCTGAATAGCAGCAATATCCCCAATCGGTTCGGTAGCCTTTAGCAATTTTTGTGCCGACGGCGATCTCGGTTGCGGTAAGATCGCCGCAAAAAATTAGGTGTTCTATATACCGAGTATAGTTATAGAGAAGATTTTGTTTTGGCGTGTCAACCACTGGATCTACCTCCGTAACTTGAATGTTCGGAAGCAGTAACCTGGTTTCCTGTTCGGCGGGGATCGCACGGTGTATTGACAAACGAAATTGGGTTTCGTATATTGTCAATACGGAGGCGATCTAATCGGGCCGCCAGCCAAATCAGATCATCGCTTCCTAAAGAGAGGTCTTCGGACCTCTCTTTTCATTTATATGACGTGATTAACGGCTTTGCAAGCCGTTTAAGTGTCCTCGTCTAAAAATACGCGGCGGCCGGTCGGCCGCGCCTTGTTGGCGCGGAATACATCTATTGGATCGGACGGCCTGGCATCGAGCGGTGCTGGATATAAGTCCGGGCGCAATTCTTCTCGCGAGACGCCGGTGATGCGTTCTATCGCGATAACCCGTTCAGCTGGGATACGCCCTGTATAATGCCATCCATATATGGCCTGCCTTCTGATTCCGAGAGCGCGGGAAAGCTTGCCTATGCCGCCAGCTTTTTCGATTGCGCATTTGAGAGCATCGTTCATAGCTCTAATATATGCGATGAGAAAAAAATGTCAAGCCTCCCTTGCATGACAATCTGAGCTTACTATATATCGCTACGTAGCATCGTGCTGCATACCGGTTGAAGCGTTCCGGTAATCAAAACGCTAAGGTGAAGGATTGCTTGGGATGTCTGAATCGCGTAAATTAGCTCTAGTTCCTGCAACGGTAGCAGAGTTGCTGAAGCTCCGCAAAAACCTCACAGCCAGAAATCTCAACGATGATGTTGAGCAGATCCATCTGCGGCTATGGGAGAAGGAGGAATATCAGAAGTACTTCAGACCTATATGGCGCGCGGAATCGATCGAAGGCAACTTCTTGATCGATGAGGCGATGGCGGCCATGCAGGTAAGGGCTTATGCCATTAACGCCGGCAACGATTTCCCCATCGCTAAAGACAGGGATACGAAGCTCCAGGCTATCGTCAATTCGCTGCATGTTGTGCTGAAACGCTATGGACTAACGCGCAAGGAGCGACGGCGCACCGTCGGTGGAGAAATCGTCGATATGAACGGCGACGGCAACGAAGACATCTGATACTCATTGGAAGGAGGGCCATTCCCTCCTTCCATCTTCACGGAGTTAATCCAATGGAAGACAACGTGTACACGATGCCGAGCCGGCTCGACCGGCTGGCGACTAAGCTGCGTGACTTTATGACGCGCGATACAGAAAACCGACAGGACTGGATCGAGATCAAGATAGGCCTCTGTACAACGCTGGCAGAAGCGCGCGATGAGTTCAGAGCTGATATTGAGTTTGGCCGCTGGTTCGACGCCAATGGCTTCGATTCGATCAATCATGATACCAGAGCCGCGGCCATCGCTATGGGACGGCAACCAGAGGCGCTGCGTGCGTGTCTCATGGCGACGGAACGGACTTCGTTACTAACGATCTATAGAGTAGAATTCGCGAGGTTTATAAACGTTTATAAACCTACCGGAGAAGATTCCCCAAAGCCGCGCAGACGTAAACCAGCACCGAAGCTCGATCAGGCACGAGAAGCCGTCCGACCATTCGTCGAAGCGGGAAAAGAAGTCTCGCGCGAAAAGATAGCAGAAGATCTCGGTATCGGCGAAAATTCAGTCCAACGAGCCGAAATTTACGAACGGGGTCGCTTCGATGGCCTACACGAGGCCGAGGAGCACGTTAAGCTAATCGAACCATCGGAGATGGCGCCGACAATGGCGCAACGCTATGAGGCCACCGTCCGAGCCGCCAAGAAGCAGCTTCGGATCGAGATCGAGGCTGAAGTTCGCGCTGAGGTTGGTAAGGAATTCGAAGGAATATATGCGCTCTTCCATGCGCGCGTAGAACAGGCTGATAAAATCCTTGCGAGCCACAATGGCATTATGTTCCGGAAGGACTACATGCTCATCCTTGCAGCGCTGCATCCCGACCACAACACGTTTGCGAGGGCCTCCGAGGCGTTCGACCTATTCAAGAAGCTCGAAAGCAGGCTAGTAATGCCAGACATTACAGGGCCGCCACTGCCTTCGCTCGCCGAGCTCCTGCGGATGAGAAAGACTAAAAGCTGATGCCCGCTGCCACCGAGAAAAAAGCGGCCCGCCAGTGACGGCAGGCCGCGAAGTACTGCCCAAACAGGGCGCAGGGAAGGTACGCAAATCAACTATACGCGATTTGCGATTTACCATCAATGCGCCATTCTCTTACCATTGGAGGAGGGTCGCAAATGGCATTCGACTGGCTATCCTTCTTCAACCAATATAGCGTAGAGAATGAGCCGGAGCGCCGTCACGATTGGCAGTCTTTTGACTGTCCATGGTGTGGCGGCGCTCATCATATGGGTATCAATCTTAAAACCGGTATATACCATTGTTGGCATGGCCATAGTGGCAAGTCGCCACAACGACTGATTGCCGCGCTACTAAATTGCTCATACGTAGAGGCAAATAGGATTGTTGGTTCCGAGGAAACTAGTTTTGTACGATCTGATGAGACTTTTGCGGTAGAGGGAATGCGCCGATTGGGGTATGTGGTGGACACGCCATTAGTTAGACCTGACAAATTGTTGCTGTTAGAAGAGTTCACCGAAATCCGTAATTCTGGTTTGTGTCGGGCATTGGTGCTGCCGTATCTTCGGTCTAGGGGGTATGACCAAAGAGACGTGTTGTGGCTGGCGGATAGGTATAAGCTAAGGTTTGCGCCCCGAGGTATATTTGCATATCGGATAATTATTCCTGTATTTGTGGATGGGCAATTGGTAACATGGACGGGTAGGACGGTGGCGGATAGCGAGCCTTTACGCTATAAGTCCTTATCCAGCGATTCGGACAGAGCTGCGTCGCAAGGATTACCTGTTGCAACCATGAATATCAAGGATGCCCTTTTGGATTTGGATAATATAAGGTACGGCGGTAAGTTATTGGTAGTGGCTGAGGGTCCGTTTGATGCGATGAGGTTGAGCTTTTTTGGGGAAAAGTCTGGTATCCGTGCAACGTGTTTGTTTGGTCAGACGCCCAGTGAATCGCAATTGAGTTTGTTGTTTGAGTTGCGGCATAAATACAAAAATATGGCTTTGATGCTTGATCCGGATGCGGGGTTGCGCTCATCCTTTTCACTGCCAGAATACCTGCGTATGATTCGGATGCCTTTGCCGGTTGGAGTTAAGGATCCAGCTGAATTGACTGAAGAACAGTTCTGGAGAATATTTGGTTGACCTCTGACATATCGATCTCGCCAAGGTTGCAATGGCATGTCGAGTCGTTGCTGGTTAAGAAGGGCTTGATATTCGATAGGTAGCGACTATATCCATCTCAGAACAGGACATTGTGTCCAGTTCGGGCATTTCGCCCATTGGAGAACGAAGATGGAATCTCGCGTAATTTCTACGGTCCTTGGTAACCATGAACCCGTTCCGGAGAAAGCGAGGCTGCCTCGCGTTTCTGACGGTTGGGTCGAGAAACTCAAGTACAAGCCGACCTTGAATGACCTAGTCCAGGATGTGCACAGCACGCTTATGGACAACGAGGAGTATTTACGCCTTCTCGAGGCTACGGAAGATCCTCAGGCTGTTGAAGGATCGTTGTCGGCGGACAATCATATGGCTGCCCAAATGATCCGCCAAAAGGCCATAGAGCTTAACAGCCCGGTGAAAGACAGGAATATCGCCAGCATAAGTCATGCTTTGAACATTGTGATGCGCCGCTATAACCTGTCGCGCAGCGAGCGCAAGCGAATGCTGGCTGGGGTTTCTGTTCCAGGCAACGGGGCTGAATAAGCTCTAAAATGTGTAAGGCTGGAGGGGCCTAGCCCCTCCTGACCTTCAACCCGGAGAAATCACGTGACCAAGGATACATTGCGTTGCCCGGATTGCGGCGCGACGACTGACGCGCCGTGCGGATGCGGCAAACCTTACGAATACATCCGCGCCGGTGAGGCTGCGGCGAAAGCAGTCGAGCGCGAACGTGAGGCTGCAGTAACTGAGGGTCGCCCCGAGCGGTCGGATCGTGTGCTGGCGGCTGAGGTTGGCGTTAGCCAGCCCGTGATCAGTGCGGCTAGGAAAGCAACTGATAAAAATTTATCAGTTGAGCCCCGCACCGGTAAAGACGGCAAGCTGCGCCGAATGCCGACAAAACGCCCGGCACCTCAGATGGATATCGCCAGTGAAGCGGTACGGCCTTTAGTCGAGGCTGGCCAGCCGATCAGTCGCAAGAACATAGCAGAACAGATTGGCGTTTCGGAAAACGCGGTTGAGCGGGCTTCATATTTTGAACAAGGCCGAATTGAGGGTCTTCGCGAGGCTGCTGAAAACATCGACGCTACCGCTTTGTCTCTGACCGCACAGCAGAAATTTGACGTAGTCCTCAAGCGGGAAATGCAGAGGCTTGCCAGCGAGTTTGATCAACAGGTCCAGGCAGGAATCAAACAAGCTATCGCTGATACTATCCTGCCGCATTACAACAGGATGTTGGATCACTATAATAGGGTCATCAAGGCCCGTAAAGGCGTCATGAATCGTGCTACCTATCGGCTGATCCTAAGCTGTTTGCATCCTGATCGCCTTGCTGCGCTTGGTAAGGCTGATGAGGAGCTGAGGGCTCGGTATCTTCGCGCCTTTCACGAATTCAGCAAGCTAGAAATCGTGCTTTGTGATGAGAAAGCGCTGCCGACGAATGAGGCTTCGCTTCCTCGTACTGTAGAGGAATGGGAAAAGCGTCGAGCTGAGGCGAAAGCTGTGCGCAAAGGACACAAACAGGCTTTGCATCAAGACGTAGCGCTGCATTGAGGTTTCGGAATAAAAGCCAGGCCCTCTTGCATCGGTAAATTATCTGGCGTATATTTGTAATTGAAGCGAGACGAAGGTGAGTGGGCTGGGCCGGGGTCGGCGAAAACTCATTCCCCTCTTAGGGCGGCAACCGCCAGGCCTGTCGTTAGTCTCGCAAGGCCTGGCACCTCTTTTCCTAAGGAGAGGAACAGTGTTGGTAAAACGGCGTGTCCTGTTAGACGAATCCCCTTCATATTGGATTTACCACATACCCGGCCGAAAGGTCGGTTGTACTGATAATGTTGAACGAAGGAAGAGGGGATATCCTATTGGTACTAAATTTGAAATTTTGGAAGAACTTTACGGCGTTACAAACCAGGAAGCCGGTGATAGAGAATGGTGGTGGGCTGATCAATTTGGATATAAGCGGGGGGCTCATTATACAGTAACTGTAGCATTGGTGGCCGTCAGAACACCAGAACAATTATCGGCCGCTGGTTACCGATTTGCTGAGTTTGGATGGAAGACTCGGACGCTAGAACAGCGTCGCGATGCTGGTCTGAAAGGAGGTTTTAGGCAGAGATTAATTTGTCCACATTGTGGGTTGGAAGGTCAGGCGGCTAACCTAAGACGGTATCATTTTGATCATTGCCCTAAAAAGCTGTAAAAGGGAGCTGCAAAATGTCTACAGCACGTCTCCCCGATTACGCATCGTCGGGTCTCCCTAAGCCCATCGTTGGTTGGATCGTCAACCACGCCACCAAGAATTTCTGGCGGGTGGCCGATTGGTACGAGTTAGACGATCTTATCCAAGACGGATTGATGGTCGCGTACAAATGCCGTGAGCGCTATGGTGAGAAGCTAGATCCTCCACATTTTATGGCGCTCGTGAAAACAGCGTTTTACCGCCACATTGCTGAATTATTGCGCCACAGCCGTCTTGAGGAGGATATTACTTCACTGGCCGGCGATTTGGCCGGTACGTGGGAAACTGAGACCGCCTATTTAGATAAACACGCCGAACCAGTAGAGGGCGATTTCGATTTTGTTGCATTGTTGTCTGAGATGCCCAAGTCTTTGCAAAAAGCTGTTGTAGCGGTGTTGACAAAGCATCCGCGTATTCAGTTGGATGGTATGAATGAAAGTTTGGCGCATTGGTTAAAGCGCGTAGCTAATTTTCCGTTGCGCTTCGATTTTGAAGAGACGTTGAAAGCCTATTTGGCGAAGAGTGCGGCTGCATGATGACGGATTTATTTGGCCGAGAAACATGAATTTGGGGAAAATTTATTGGTTTATGGGTATTGACAATCTGGGTAGACTGTATAGGTTATGCCGTGCAAAAACCTTTGTGTGATGGAGATTGGTAATGCGTGAAGACAACACCACCGAAACCGAAACGGAAACCACGTTGCTGGATAAACTCTTGGATATCACGCAGTTGGAGCAAGAAGACGGAGAACCTGCCGAGGATTTCAAAGCGCGTATTGTACGTGCCTTTGGCGACAAGTTCCCGAATACGGACGAAGGTAATGCCGCGTTTGAGGAACTCGACGAGGATATCCAGGACTGGATCAACTTGGCAACCGATGTCGTGCGCAAAAACCGTGGCGCTCGCAATAAGCAGCGCTTGCCAGATCTGGTTGGTCTGACCGAGGACGAAAAGCCTGCCAAACGTGTGTCGCGAGGCGCTAGGGTCGCCAAGGAAAAGCCGCCTAAGGCTGAGAAGCCGCCTAAGGCTGAGAAGCCGCCCAAAGAACCGCGGACTGGGCCGATCGTACGAAAAGAATTGGCGCGCACGTTTGAATCGGTGCCAGAAGAGGCTAAGGTCTCGAAGAAGATTTCCAGGCCGTTGCGTGATCACGGCTTTAAGCGGCAAGAGAAACTCTCGGCTCAAGGCCATATTGTTTACGCGACCGAAGATGGCGACGAAATCCACGTCGGCCCCGGTAAGGGTGAAAATGTTTATATGATGGGCTGGCGGCCAAAGGGCTCCCACCAACATCAGTACGGCGGTCCGGCGCTGGTGAAGTATTTGGAAGAGCATTACGGCTCAACCAACACTGGCTCAGTCGATGAGGAGCAGAGCGCAGCGTAAACATACTGTTTATTTGCTGACGGTACTTAAGAGGCGGGCCTATACTGGTCCGCCTTTTTATTTGCGTATATCTAATATATGTTTCCTCTGCCTATTGTTCAACATTTTGGCCATATTACTGTTATTCGGGAAGACTTAATTCCCGGCGGAACAAAAGCGCGCTTTGTGGATTCAATGTTTGAAGGTGTAGACGAGCTTGTGTATGCGAGCCCAGCACAAGGCGGCGCTCAGACTGCATTGTCATTAGCCGCACGTAAATTAGGAAAGAAATTAACGCTATTTGTAGCGGCGGCCGAGCGCTGGCATCCACGTTTGGAATTATCTAAGCGTTTAGGTGCGAATATTGTCCAAGTAAAAATGGGCTTTCTGACGAATGTCCAAGCTAAGGCGCGCCGGTATGCAGATGACCAGCGGTTTTTACACAGTCGCCGAGTTAGAAACCTAGAGTTTGGCTTGGGCTCGCGACTTGTTGTTGACAGCATAGCAGAAGCAGCGCGTCAGATACCTCGTCCTAAGCAGCTCTGGTGCTCTGCCGGTTCTGGTACCCTAGCTCGCGGTCTGGCGGCTGCGTGGCCAGATGTGCCTAGATACGTAGTCCAAGTTGGGCACAAACTGACGCCAGGCGAAGCGGCTTATGGCCATGTGGTTGTGTTTCCACATCGCTACGCTTGGCAAGAAAAAAGAAAACCCCCTTTCCCCTCTGATCCTACTTATGAACGCAAGGCTTACTGGACGATGCTGGAACATATAGGTGATGAAGAAGCCACATTCTGGAATACAGCCCCATCTGCTGTAGAGGAATTGGAGAGATTGGATGCCGCTGACGCCGTATGAATTGGCGGCAGTCGAGTGCTGCAAGGCTAACCTTCATTTGGTAGAGCCACATCCAGATTATGTTGGCGGCGGTAAATATGCACGGCCTCCAGCTGATAATCCGACACGCGGTAAATGTTATTTAGCGTCAGCGGCATTGTACGATTTTCTAGGCGGATCAAAAGCTGGATACCATTTAGTTAAGGGGTCAGATTCTTTAGGCGATCATTATTGGGTTGTGAATGATTATGGTCAGAAACTAGATGCTACCAGAGAGCAGTTTGATTTAATGGGCGAGGCACCGCCATATAGTAGAGGAAAGCGTGTCGGTAAGAGGAATACGTTAAAAAAGCATCTACCTGTTGTTGATGCTTTGCGTGCTGGGTTAGAAGGGGGCCCTGAGCGGAAGACGGATTTATATGGCAAGCCTTTGGTTCTAGAAAAGGGCGCACCATTATCAGAGACACAAGAGACTAAACTAAAGACCGCGTGGCGGGTATTACTAGCTGAGTGGGATGATCGGCCAGAGGAGTTTATTCGCTGTACCTACCCAAAAGGTCAGTTGGCAATCCAATTTGTGAGGGCATTGTTGTATGGTGAGGAAATACCACGTACAGCAACGATGGCATATACTTGGGATAGGTATTATATAATTGGTCACGCTTATCCATTATGTACTGTGCCGTCTCGTGCTTTAGAGGATGACCGCGCGGTACGCAGTATCCGTTTTCAGATGGCAAATGAGTTGTCGTTTAATAAATTTATTTCGAGTTTGCCCTTGATGGGACACAGGATTCCATTGGATTTTCCAATCTCCTTGGCTAAAGATCTAATAAACCGATACTGTCCAGAAGGTGGTCGAGTATTGGATCCATGTCATGGTTGGGGAGGCAGGCTCGTTGGATTTATGCTATCGCAGGCATCTACTTATACTGGTATAGATCCGGCGCCACATAGCTATAAATTGCGAGAAATGTTTGATGATCTTAGCGTTTATCTGGATCAACCAAAAGCATTAGAGTTAATCAATAAGCCATTTGAGGATATGGCTCTAAAAGATGCGTCATATGATTTCGCGTTTACTTCGCCTCCGTATTTCAATACAGAAAAATATCAGGGAGAGGAATCTAGTTGGCAGCGTTATAAGACGTTAAAGGACTGGATCCAAGGTTTCTATGAGCCGTTGATCTGGAAAACTTCTGATGCACTGAAACCTGGTTCTTACTTTGCGCTTCAAGTTACCCCTAAATTTAAACTTAATAGCCTCGCTAGGAAGATAGGTGCTATAGTTGATTTAGAATTCGTAATAGAGATTGATACAAGCATGAAGAGATATGGAGTGACGGATTCGGGCGCGACCGAACTTTTTGAATCAGTAGTTATTCTAAGGAAAAGCAAGTGAGACATGAGTTAGCAGGCCAAATTTTTGGTCGTCTCACCGTTCTTAGAGAATTGGGATTAAATAAACATAGTAGGATTGTATGGTTATGTGCCTGTTCATGCGGTAACGAAACTTCTGTTGTGGGAAGAAGACTATTAACTGGTAGGACTAGATCATGCGGATGTTTGTATGTAGAGGCAATAAGTAACAACGGCAAAAAGAATAGGATACACGGCCATGCGGGGTGTCGTAACCGTGCTTATGCCTCGTGGCGTTCTATGCGGAAGAGGTGTTATAATCCTAAGAATCGACAATACAAAAATTATGGGGGTCGAGGAATCATTGTGTGTGAAAGATGGAGGAGTTCATTTGTCAACTTTCTTACCGATATGGGGGAGCGACCTGAAGGATATGAGTTGGATCGAAAGGATCCAAATGGGAATTATGAGCCTTTGAATTGTCGATACATTCCTAGTAAATCAGGTAAGACAAGACAGTGGATGTGGATAACGGACGAAATTAAGTTAAAGCGGATTTCTCTAGAAGAAACAATCCCTATTGGATGGCGGAGAGGAAAACCCTTAAAGTAGAGGAGTGCTTGATGAAGGTTAATCGGATGGAATTCTTAAGTCTGCTAAAAGCATTGAGTCCAGCTATTGCAAATGAGCGCAACGCAGTGAGAGAGCTTTCACATATATGGATGGATGGTATCCATATTTCGGCGTTTAATGATTTACTCGGGATCCAGATTGACTTCCCTACGGATTTTACTGGAGGCGTGCTTGGTGAAAAGCTTATAGGTATTATTGAGCGAAGCCAGGCAGATACGGTTGATGTCAATGTTGATAACGACGCCATGCTTTTGAAAATCGGCCGCGCCAATATTAAGCTGGAATGCAGACCTATTGAGGATTGGTTTTGGAAGCCTCAGGTACCGGAAGAACCCGGCTATGCTGTAACACAAAAATTTCGTGAGGCTGTAGAGCTGTTATTGATATCTGTGGGTTCATCTAATGTGGAAAACCCAGAACAGCGCGGTATAACGGTTATCCAGGATAAGACTGGGGCTGACCTGTATTCAACGGACGCAGTTACCCTCTCCTGGTTTAGGATCGACACCGGAAACAAGCCAGTTGTGGTTGTTGGTACTAGGCTGATCATGCCAACTGTGTTTACAGAGCAGTTGATCAAATTAGGTGAGGCAGAACTTTGTTTTGATGAAAATGCCGTTTATTGCCTTACGGAAATAGAGCCCACCGGCGAAAAAGGTAACCGGTATGATATGCTGGTCTTTTCCAAGCTCGTGGCCGACGAAAATCCAGTTTCTTTTACGGATGTAGTAAATCAGCACGTTACCGATTATGAAGGCGTTGCGGTTCCAGCAGCGCTTAAAGCGCAGATAGAACGTGCTATGGTTCTTCTTACGGAAGAGCCGCT
>Ga0187812_1000514_pt1 | contig 13620 bp, 13 predicted proteins | sample NC_S_2_FD_130582 | JGI IMG/M metagenome (GOLD analysis project Ga0187812, IMG submission 130582) | Wetland sediment microbial communities from Neuse River Estuary, North Carolina, USA - ASW-S_2 | ecosystem: Environmental > Aquatic > Freshwater > Wetlands > Sediment | place: USA: North Carolina... | reverse complement strand
GGGCGCGTGTATCGAGGCTGCAGACTCAAGGCCCGCAGGGGTCATGAGGAGGTGCTCCCTTCGCCGTGCGCCGGGGTCGTGATCCCGTCCGCGAAGTACCGGGGCAGGAACCTGGACGTGACGAGCATGATGATCACCCCGACGACCAGCGATCCGGCACCAATCAGGAAGATACCGCCGATCCCGTGGAAGCTGGAGTAGCTGCTCGCGGCGGGCCAGAACGACTTGATCGACAGGACGAACGCGCCGAGCAGGGCCAGCCCGCCGACGAGCGGCAGGATCCCCTTGACCAGGAAGGCGCGGGCACTGGTGAGCAGGTCACGGCGGAAGAACCAGACGCAGGCGAACCCGGTCAGCCCGTAGTAGAAGGCGATCAGCAGCCCGGTCGCGGACGCCGAGTCGGCCAGCACGTTCTTGGACACCGCGGTCAGCATGACGTAGAACAGGGCCGAAACCACGCCCATGGCGAGCGTCGCCACGGTCGGCGTGCGGAACCGCGGGTGCATCCGGGCGAACCAGCCGGGGATGGCGCCGTGCGCGGCCATGGCCAGCGTGGCCCGGGCGGTCGGCATGATCGAGGTCTGGGCGGAGGCGGCGGTCGAGGTCAGCACGCACAGGACCAGCAGCTTGCCGGGCACGCTGCCCAGCACCGAGGAGGCCAGGGCGCCGAGCACGTCGGTGCTGTGCGCGGCCAGGAACGCGGGCCCGGCGTACGCCAGGGCGGCGACGCTGATCACCGCGAAGATCGCGACGAGCATCAGCGTGGCCATGATCGCGGCGCGGCCGGGGGTGCGCGCGGAGTCCTTGGTCTCCTCGTTCACGCTGAGCGCGCAGTCCCAGCCCCAGTAGATGAACACGGCCAGCAGGAAGGAGTTCGACAGGCTGCTGAAGGATCCGGTCCACGGGTTCAGCCAGCCGGCCGACGGGTGCGCGTGGCCGGGCAGCGCGTGACCGGTGCCCGCCTTGACCAGCGCGACCACCGCGAAGACCGCCAGCGCGCCCACCTCGATGACCAGCAGGACCTGCTGCAGGCGAGCGGACACCTCGATGCCCCGGTAGCAGACCCAGGTCAGCAGGGCGATGAACGCGACCCCGACCACCGTCACCCAGGCCGTACCGGCCGAGCCCGCGCCGACGAGTTCGAGGAAGTACCGCCCGGCGATCTGGGACAGGCTGGCCATCACGATGACGTCGGCGGCGATGATGCCCCAGCCGCCCATCCAGCCCGCCCGTGGCCCGAAGGCGCGCGCCGTCCAGGTGAAGGTGGTACCGCAGTCCGGGTCGACCTTGTTCAGCTCGCGGAACGCGTAGGCAATGCACAGCATCGGCAGGAACGACGCGACGAGCGTCCCCGGGCTGTGCACCCCGACGACGGCGACGATGAGGCCGAGCGTGGCGGCCATGCTGTAGGCGGGCGCGGTCGAGGAGACCGCGATGACCACGCTGGAGACCAGCCCGAGCGCTCCGGCCCGGAGGCCCTTGTCGCGCGAAGCCGAAGCCGAAGCCGAAGCCGAAGCAACCGGCTTCGCACCCTTGTCCGGCGGAGCAACCGGCTCTGCGATGGTGATGGTGGTCATGGTGGGGCACCGCCTTCCGCCCGGCAGGATGCTGGGCCATGGCAGTACTGTATAGCAATACCATATTACTGTACAGGTTTTGGATACGGAAATTGGAGATCTTTTCCGGACGTTGTCCTGGGGTACCTGACCGGTACGCGCGGTAGCCGCTGCCCCCGAGAAATCCTGGAGAGAGATGCCCAGACGGGTTCGTCCCTATGGATCGGCCGATGACGCCGAGAGCGCGGCACTGGCCCGGAACGGGTCGAGGTCCGCACGTGAGCTGTCCGTTGAACTGGCGGGTACGACCATGGCGCGCGATCTCGCCGGCCAGGCGGCGCAGGCCGTGCGTGAGCTGACCGACCTGACCGCGGACGGCGCGTATTTCGCGGGCCTGGATGACGTCCGCGACGTGGTCGCGAGACTGCGCCGGATGAGTCAGGACCTGCCGCGCTTGTGCGAGCAACTGGCCCGGATCATGGTGGCGCAGCGCGAGGACGGTCACCCTGGCCCGGATCCAGAGTTCTGGGTGACCGACGCGGTCGAGGCGCTGGCCGCGGCCTGCCGGGCCGCGGATATGCTGACCGCCGCCCTGGCGCAGGCTGGCCGGGCCTCGTCGGAGCTGCCGCCCTCGCCCTGATCCCTGGCCGGGGCTGATCCCGGCCTGACGGCGGAACTGAGTAGCCGCTACTCAGGCGCCCGCCGGGAGGGCGGCCCTACAAAGGTGCTAGCGGGCTGGCCTGCGGCCCCGCACGGCACAGGGGAGTGAGGATGATGGTCGCAACACCTGATCAGGGCGGTCTGCGGTCCGCGGCCCGGAGCCCGAACGCCGGCCCCGCCCGGGTCATCGGTGGCTTCACCGCGATGTTCGTGGGCGTGGCGCTCATGAGCTATGGCGCGCACTTTGTGGCCAAGACCGGCACGTGCTCGGGTACGGGCTACGTCTCCTACGGCCCGGTGCCCAAGTGCCCCGGGAGCGAGGCGCTGTACATCACGTCGGCGTTCTTCGTCGGCCCGCTGGCCGCGATAGTCGGCTGGCTGGTTGCGCGGGCCTGGGGGTGGCTGTGGCCCACGACCTGCATCGGCGTCGGCGCCGGCCTGGTCACGATCAGCAATGAGACGACCGCCTCCACCGGTGCCAGGGCGTTTGGCCTGGTCGGAGGGATCGGCCTGTTCGCGCTGGCCGGGCTCTCGGTCATCGTCAGCCTGCGCAAGCGGCGCAGGCCGCCCAACCCGCGCGACGCGGCCGGACCGGGGATACCCGCCCCGGCGATCACGCCAGGGCCGGCTCGGCTGGCTCCGCCGGGGAGGCGAGACGCGACCCCAGGCCGATCGGACCCCCTGGCCACGATCGCCAGGCTCGCCCAGCTCAGAGACGCCGGCGCGCTCACCGAGGATGAGTTCGAGGTCGAGAAGGCCAAGCTGCTGGCCGAGCTATGACCGGCTCACACCAGCACACATCGGCCCAACTCGGGTCCTGATCTCTAGGCTAGGCGGGGCTGATCTCGACGGGGATCGCGCGGCTCAGGGTCTGCCCTACCGGGGAGGTGGCGGCGACCTTCGCGTGCAGTTCGGCGAGCGCGTCCGCGCCGGCGTCGGTGTCCAGGTGGACGGCGACCCGGATGGCGGAGAATCCGGGGTGCTCGTCCGCGAGGCCGAGCCAGGCGTGCAGGTCGAGATCATCCGGAACCGTCAGATCTGGCCCTGGTTCATGCGGATCAGCCGGTCCAGGACGGCGCCCGAGCTCACCCGCAGGCCGTCGTGCTCGTACTCGTTGGTCACCCAGGGGCGCAGGCCGCGGATCGCCTGCGCGGTGGCCATCGACAACTCCCGGTCGACGTACATGTCGTCGTAGTAGACGGCCGCGGCCACGGGCACGTCGGTGGCCGCCAGGCGCGACGGGTCGTACAACGGCGGCCAGCCGTCGCGTTCGGCCAGCAGGTCGGCGGCCTCGCGCAGCGGGCGCAGGACCGGGTCCCCGCCGATCATCCAGGGATAGATCATCTCGCCGGTGAACAGCAGGGGAGCGGGCTCGCCGTCCTCCTGCAGGGCCGGGCCGGCGTCGAACTCGGGGAACTCCGCCCTGACCCGCTGCGCGGCCCACCGGGTCGCGCCTCCCTGGGCGTAGCAAGCCTCGTGCAGCACCGCGTACAGCGGCGCTCCGGCGAAGCTGAGCCTGGCCTGCGCGTCGTACAGGAAGGCGTCCGAAAGCTCCTCGCCCGCGAAGGGATCCTCGAGCAGGTAGTGCAGCGCGTGGCTGCCGGCGCTCTGGCCGAGCAAGGACCCCAGCGACTGGAACGCCTGCACCGACAGCAGGCCGCCGTCCGGCAGCCGGACCTCATGCTCAGACAGGTACCGGGCGACCCGCCGCGCCCGCTCCGCGTCGTCCGGGTACCGCTCGTAGTGCGCGGCGTTCTTGCGCGCCACCGTGGGATAGGTGCGGCGGTAGACGTCGTCGGCGGTCGCCGACAGGCCGGGCAGGCCGCCGGTGATGAGCGCCTCGCGGATGCCGTGCGGGGCGAACGACAGGTAGGTGACCGTGCAGAAGCCGCCGAAGCTCTGCCCGAGCACGCTCCACGGCGCCCCGCCGGCCAGGTCGCGCCTGATCAGCTCGGCGTCGAGGACGATGCTGTCGGCGCGGAAGTGCGTCAGGTACTCGGCCTGGGCCCGGGCCGGGCCGAGGGAGCAAAGCGTCCGCCGCGTCGCCGGGGTGGACCGGCCGGTGCCGCGCTGGTCGAGCAGCAGCACCCGGTAGTCCTCCAGCGCCCGGTCCAGCCAGGTTTCCCGGCCCGCCGGGCGCTGCGCGCCGAATCCGGGGCCGCCCTGGAGGAACAGCAGCCACGGCAGGTCCGCCTCCGCCTTGGTCGCGGCGACGATCTCGCGGGCGAACACCTCGATCTGCTCTCCGTCGGGCCGGTTGTGATCGAGCGGGACGGCGAATACATGGTCGGTCAGCACGGTGCCGGGCTGGCGGTAGCACGTCATGCGGCCGACGTTACGCCGGTAGGGTCGGCCGCATGGGACTCGGCCGCATGGGACAGGGCCTCCGGACGGTCGGCGTGGCGGAGCGGCGCGCCCGGATGGCCATCCGGCACCACCTGGCCGGGGAGCGGGCCGGCACCGTCGCGGCCGCGGTGGCGGGTGTCGTGGCGCTGCACGGCACCGACCCCGCGTCGGTCTACCTGGCGGCCCGGGCCCGCACCCGTAGTATCGACAAATCGGCAATCGAGCACGCGCTGTACGGGGAGCGGTCCCTGGTGCGGATGCTCGGGATGCGCCGGACGGTGTTCGTCGTGCCGGCGGACCTGGTGCCGGTGGTCCAGGCCGCCTGCACCGACCAGATCGCGGAGCGCCTGCGGCGTCAGCTTGCTCAGGTCGTGCAGGAGGCGGGCGTCGCCCCCGACGCGGCGACCTGGCTCAAGGAGGTGGGCGAGGGCACCGTCGCTCTGCTGGCCGCGCGCGGGTCCGCGACCGGCGCCGAGCTCGCCAGGGACGAACCCCGGTTGCGGACGCAGATCATCGCCGCGGCGGACAACCGCTACGGCGGGGCGGTGAACCTGACGACCAGGCTGCTGACGGTGCTATCCGCGGAAGGGCTCATCGTCCGCGGACGCCCGCGCGGAGGATGGACCTCCAGCCAGTTCACCTGGTCTCGTGCCCCGGAGCGAACGGACCTGCCGGCCGGCGTCGCCCGGGCCGCGCTGGCCCGCCGGTGGCTGACCGCGTTCGGCCCGGCCCGGCCCGCCGACCTGCAGTGGTGGACCGGCTGGACGGCCGCGCAGGCCCGGCAGGCGCTGGGCTCGCTGGATATCGCCGAGGTAGACCTCGACGGTGCGCCCGGCATCCTGCTGGCCGACGACCAGGAGCCAGTCGACGCCGCCGAGCCGTGGGCGGCGCTGCTGCCCGCCCTGGACCCCACCGCCATGGGCTGGCGGGAGAGGTCCTGGTACGTGGGCGAGCACGCCGCCGCCCTGTTCGACCGGTCGGGGAACATCGGCCCGACGGCATGGTGGGACGGCCGGATCGTGGGCGGCTGGGCCCAGCGCTCGGACGGCGAGATCGCGATCCGGCTGCTCGAGGACACCGGAGCCGAGGCCGCCGCCGCAATAACGGCCGAAGCCGAGCGGCTACACGACTGGATCGGCCCGCAGTCGCGGTCCCGGGTCATCCCGCGCTTCCGCACGCCCCTGGAACGCGAGCTAGCCGGCTGACTCGGCCAGGCGGGTCGCCGCCAGTCCCCACCCTAGATGACCACGGCAGCGGACAACGGGCTGGTCACGACGGCGGAGCCCCCTCAGCTACCTCGATCCCGCCGGCGCAATACCTGTTATCAGCAATATGACGAGCCGCCCGAGCGTTTGCGCAATCCCCTCCCTGGCATTTACACGTTCAATGGGTCACGAGGGTCTTATTATGACATCGCCAACTTGGCCGTTCATGGTCAAAAAGTTGACAGTATTTGACCTAGGTGACAAAATTCGGTCACTAGTGACCGGCCAGACCGCTGGGTGGGGACCCGATGGGCACTCTGGGTGATGAGCTATGTCGGCTGCGCAGAGGGCGCGGAGTTATGGCCAGCGACCTGCTCGAGCGCACCGGCCCTACGTTGCGCGCATTGTCGGGGATTGATGACTCAACGAGTGAGAACGAGGCCCGGCGCCGGCTGGTGACGTATCTGAGCGATCTCGCCGATGAACTGCCGGGGGATCTGCGCACGGCACTGCGGGCCGGGTTGGCCCTCGATGAGGATGTGCAGTACAGATTTCTCGAAGCGCGGATGCACTGGCTGGCCGCGAAACTGGACCGGGATGTGCGCACGGCCCGGCGGCGGGTCGACGAGGCGATCAGGTCGGCCGAGACCTTGCGCGCCATTTCGGCGCCATCCGGTGACGACGACTACGCGAATGACAGCTGGTATTTGGAGCGATTTCGCACGCTGCTCTACCTGGACGGCGCCCGGCCTACCGCCATCGAGGAGCGTAAGGTGGTCGCCAGGCACGACTCGCTGGCGGAGATCATCATCTCGACCAGCATCCCGTGCCCGGCCGGCGCTGACCGCGAGCGGCACCACGCGGACCTGACCATTCTCTACGGCGGATCAATAGCCCGCATCGAGCGGCCGTCCAAGACTTATTTTCGTTATTTCATCCGGCTTCCGCAGTTGCTCAAACGCGGGCAATCGCATGAAATCGGGGTCTCGGTGACACTTCCAGCTGACCAGCCGATTAACCCCCGTTATGCGCTGCAGCCATTGCGCCGATGCGACGAGTTCGACCTACGTATACGCTTCGGCGCACGAAATCGATTGTCCGGCGTGTGGAACCTGGCCGGGGTTCCGCGCGGAATGGCCGATGATTTCACCGCGGCCGGTGCACGCGTAGATCTCGACGAGGCAGGCGAGATTCACCTGAACTATCAGCGCCTGCTAGTCGGCCTGGTTTATGGAGCACGCTGGGAAATGGGATCCTCGACGTCGGCCGCGGTTTCCGCGGGTGCCGGGGCCCCGGCAGTTGTCACCCGCGTTTCACGCTGATTACAGGCCGTCCGGGTCCATTTTCTTCCCCTTTCGTGCTCGCGTCTGCATTTGCGTCAAGCATGAATGGGGAGGCGGATCCCTGTCTGGTTCAGCTGGCGCAGGGTTCCTGGCTAAAATGGCACGGCGTTTCTGGGTCAGAAGACGCACCGGTCTCGACCTGATCCGAGCCGAGCCACGCCTAGCTGCGGTGTTGCGGCAGGCGCGGGTGCTCGGGGGAGCCGATATTGCTTTGGGTTCAGCCGGAAATCACCGGGATCCTGAGGGTTGCGTCCGTGAACGGGCTTCCCGCGCGCCTCGATTTACGCCGCGGAGCGCACCGCCGATTCTGCCCTCCACCTCGTGCCCGGCGATGCCATTCTCCGAGCGGACGTACGCGCCGGCTGACGGACATATTGCTGATCCCGGCTGAACTCGCGCGGCGGGCCCGCGCAACGTTCTCCGCCGAGCAGACATAAAACCCGTAGCGGGGGAATCATTACCGGCGTGGTCATCTTCATCATCTGGCTCTGCGTCATCGGGCTGATCATCGGCGCCATCGCCCGCCTGCTCCTGCCCGGCCGGGACAACATCGGAATCCTGGGCACCATCGCACTCGGGATCCTCGGCTCATTCGTCGGCGGGTTCCTGGAGAACCTGATCGAATACCACACGGCGAACGTCCGCACCTTCCACGCCACGGGGCTCATCGGGTCGGTCATCGGCGCCCTGGTACTGCTGCTCCTGCTCCGGGTCACCGGACTGGAGCCCGGACACCGTCGCCGCCGCTGACGGCGGCCCCGGGCGGAGCCGGTACCGACAGCCGCCGGAACGCCGGCGAGGCCTGGGCGAGCCGGCCGTCGCGGGGCGTGCACCGGCTGGTAATGCGAGCCGCCGCGTCCGGGAGGAATGGCTCTAGTTCCCGGCCGAGCGCCGAGCACGCCGCGAAGAGCGCCCCGAGCACGGCATCGAGCCGCCGGCCGGCCCCGGTGTCGCCGTCACGCTCCGCCCGGGCCAGCTCCCACGGGCGGACCCGGTTGATGAACCGGTTGGCCTCGTCCGCGATCGCCCACACCGCCGCCGTCGCCTGCCGGAAGTCGAACCCCGCCAGGGCGGCCCGGGCGCGGTCGCTCGCCTGGCGGCACGCTGCCTCCAGGTCTTTCCCGTCCGCCGGGACCGGCTGCGGTTCCGGGATCGCCCCGTCCCGGTACCTGCGGATCATGGCGATCACGCGGTGGACCAGGTTGCCGAGCCCGTTGGCGAGCTCGTCGTCGGCCCGGGCGATCAGCCGCTCGACGGTGAAGTCGGCGTCGCCGACCCGCGGCACCTCACGGAGCAGCCACCAGCGCACCGCGTCGGTCCCGTACTCGGCGGCCAGCGCGGCCGGGTCCGCGCCGGACCCGGATGACTTGCTGATCTTCCGCCCGCCCGCGGTCAGGTAATCGTGAACGAACAGGTCGGTCGGCAGCGGCTGTCCCGAAGACAGCAGCATGGCCGGCCAGTAGACGGCGTGGAACCGCAGGACGCCCTTGCCGAGCAGCTGGACGCGGCGGCTCACGTCGCCGGCTCCGGTGCCGGGGAGCCACCACGTCCCATAGGCGTCGTCGCCCGTTCCGTACCCGAGTGCGGTGACGTAGTTGCACAGGGCGTCGAACCAGACGTAGATCACCTGGCCAGGGTCGCCGGGAACCGGGATGCCCCACCCGCCTGCGCGTTCGGCGGGCCGCGAGACCGAGAAGTCCTCGAGCCCGGCGTCGATGAGCGCGAGCACCTCGTGGCGGCGCCCGGCGGGCTCGATCCGCAGGTCGCCGCGGGTGATCGCCTCGCGCAGCGGCCGGGCGTACCGCGACAGCCGGAAGAACCAGTTCTCCTCGGCGACGTGCTGCGGCTCGGTCCCGTGCTCGGGGCAGCGCCCGTCGCGGAGTTCGGCCGGGGTGTAGAACTGCTCGCAACCGGTGCAGTACAGGCCCTCGTACCGCTTGCGGTACAGGTCCCCGGCGTCGGCGCAGGCCCGCCAGAACCGCTCGACTCCGGGCGGGTGGCGCCGGTCGCGGCTGGTCCGGATGACGTCGTCGACGGTCAGCGAGAGCGCCTGGCCCAGCCCGACGAACGCCTCCGCGTGGCAATCGACGAACTCGCGCACGCCGACTCCGGCCTCCTGCGCGGCGAGCACGTTCTTCAGCGAGTTGTCATCGGTCCCGGCCTGGAACCTGACGAGTTCTCCGCGCCGGCGGGCGAACCGGGCCAGCACGTCGGCCTGCACCAGCTCCAGCGCGAACCCGATGTGCGGCCGCGCGTTCACGTAAGGAATCGTCGTGGTGATATAGGTGTGCGGCGGCGTCATCGCAGCCTCCTGGGGTCAGGGGGCTCCGAGCACCGTAAACACGTCGAGGCCCCGTTGCAGGGCCTCGGAAACGAAAGCGTCCGGACGCGTCAGCGGCCCCGCGAGCGGGGCATCATGACCTCTGGTCCGTGTGCGTTCACGTCACCAGGATACTGGTGACCGCCGGATGGTCCGAAGGACTTTTGACCCCGAACGGAGTTGTGGTGGGCGTCCCCGATCTGGCCGGAGCTGACCTGATACACCTGCGCCGCTGCGTGGAGCTCGCGAGCCAGGCCGTCGACGCGGGGGACTTCCCGTTCGGCTCGGTGCTGGTCGCCGGGGACGGTGCGGTCCTGGCCGAGGACCGCAACCGCGAGAACAGCCTGGGCGACGCGACCCGGCACCCGGAGTTCGAGCTGGCCCGCTGGGCGGCGGCGAACATGACCGCGCCCGAGCGGGCCGCCGCCACCGTGTTCACCTCGGGTGAGCACTGCCCGATGTGCTCCGCCGCGCACGCCTGGGTCGGGCTGGGCCGCATCGTCTACGTGAGCTCGTCCGAGCAGCTGACGGCCTGGCTGGCCGAGCTCGGCGTGGCGCCGCCGCCGGTGCGCACGCTCCCCGTCAGCCAGGTCGCCCCGGGCCTGCTCGTGCAGGGCCCGGTGCCGGGCCTGGACGAGCAGGTCCGCCGGCTGCACCACCGCTTCCGGGGGCTTCCTTAGACGGGTGACTCCGGGGCGACGCGGGGGAGTAACCAAACGCCGTTCGGGAAAAAAGATTTCGAATTTAAACTAGGAAGACGCTGTCGCCGACCTGAATCCGTCCCGGGTTCAGCACCTCGGCGTAGACGCCCGCGCACGGCTCGGGGTCCGTGTCCGCCACGGGGGCCAGCCGGTTGTGGCGGGCCAGCACGCGCAGGGCGTCGGAGTCGCGGGGGAGCGGGCCGTGCGCCAGGGTGGGGACCGCGCACCGCGGCGTGCGGGCGATGACGCGCAGGATCAGGTCATCGCCGACGGCCACGTACCGGTCCAGCCAGTCGTTCTCGGCGAAGCCGGGGAGCGTGGTCCTGATGACGATGTTCGGCCGGTAGCGCTCCGGGTCGGCTACGCCGCGCGGGCTCAGCCCGGCGATGCGGTCGAGGGTGCCGGTCGTGAGCAGGTGGAGCGGGGCGAAATCGACGAACGTACCCGGCGGCGCGCCCGCGCCGATCTCGATGAGCTCGGCGGGCACCTCGGCGGTCACCCCATCCGCCAGCACGGCCTCGGGGACGGCCCGGTCGAGTGACGCGCCGGGCGGCGGCGTGGAAGTCAGCGTCACCGGCTCGCTCAGCAGCGCGGACAGGACCTGGTCGACATCGGGGTCGGTGCTGTTGACGATCCCGCCGTCCGGCAGCGTAATCCGCACGCCGTTGTCCGCGCCCTCGCTGGGAGGGTCGGCGACGGCGGACAGCGTGAGCAGGGCGCGCCAGAGCCTGGGGTACTTCGCGCTCGCCACCTTGCCCGTCCGGCGGCTGACCACGGCCAGGCGCCGGTCGTGATCCAGGCCGCGGAACGTCACGTCGCCCGCGTCCAGGTCCTCGCCGAGCATCGACTTGACCGGGTACCGGCGCAGCCTGCTTACCGTTCCGACCACCATCTGATCATCGCAGCTAGGGGGCTCCCGGTCCGTGACGGCGTGGCAGGAGGAGGATAGCTTTCGTGGAGTCGCTGGCGGCGGCGCGTGAGGAGCGGGCGTTCCTGTGCCGGCTCACGCCTGACCGGGCGCTCGGGTCGCTGGACGAGGCCGATGCGTTCCTGCAGGACCGGGGGATGCTGACGCGGACCGCGGACAGCGCCCTGCCCAGCCTGTACGAGGCGTGCCACGAGGAGCCGTACAAGCCGGGCAGCCCGGGATTCGCGACCTGGCCGGCGACGAAATGGCCGTGGTTCGGCGAACTGGCGGAGCGCGGCTACCTGATCGTCGCGGTCCACCGCGGCAAGAACCTGCTCGTATCCGGCGACGTGGCCCGGCTCCTCGACCCGATCTGCCGCGCCGAGCTCGCGCGCATGCGCGCCGCCGATCGCGCCGCGGCCCGGCTCCTTGATCACCTGGCCCGCGCCGGGCCGTCTGCTCTCGAGGACCTCCGCGTCGAGCTCCGGATGAAGCGGCAGGAGCTGAACTCCCTGCGGGCGCCGATGGAGCGGTGCGGCGTGCTCGTCTCGCGCTCGCTGCACGTCACCGCGGGGGAGGGGCAACCGCATGCCAGCGAAGTGGCGCGCTGGGATCAGGTGTACACCGGACCGGGCGGACCGGACGCGGAACCCGGGGCGGCGCTCAGGGAGCTCGTGGCCGCCGGCGTTCGGGCCAGCGTGGTCGCACCAGAAAGTGAGCTGCGGCGCTGGTTCTCCTGGCTGTGGTACTGGACCGATTCGATCATCGATGACCTGGTCCGCGGCGGGCGCGCCCGCAGGCTGGACGGGCACATTGTCGCTGTGGAGGAGTCCCGTGGCTGACGAGGTGCGGTTCGCGGCGGATCTCTTCCGGGGGACCGCCGGGTACTACGACCGGTACCGGCCGCCTTACCCGGAAGCGATGCTCACCGACCTGGTCCAGCGGGCCGGAGTATCGCAGCGCGGCCGCTTGCTGGACCTGGCCTGCGGGACCGGCCAGCTCGCCTTCCCGCTGCGCCGGTGGTTTTCGGAGGTGTGGGCCGTAGATCAGGAACCGGACATGGTGGAGCTGGTCCGCGCCAAGGCGGCCGCCGGGGGAGCGGGGGAGGTCCGGGCGATCGTCTCCAGCGCCGAGACCCTGCGCGCCGAGCCGGAGTACTTCGAGCTCGCCGTCGTCGGTAACGCGTTCCACCGGCTCGACCGCGACCTGACCGCCGGCCGGGTCCTCGGCTGGCTCAAGCCCGGCGGGCACCTGGCGCTGTGCTGGTCGTCCCAGCCGTGGGACGGTGCGGCAGGCTGGCAGCAGGCGCTGGCCGCCCTCCTGGACAGGTGGAGGACGGCGCTCAGCGCGCAGGGCCGGATTCCGGCGGGCTGGGCCGAGGCGCGGCAGCGCCGGCCCGATCTCCAGGTCCTGTCCGACGCCGGATTCGAGGGGGCCGGGAGCCACGAGTTCCCGGTCGGGCATCGCTGGAGCGCGCCGGAGCTCGCCGGGCTGATCCGGTCGACGTCGTTCCTCCCGGCCTCGGTGCTCGGCGACCAGGGTGCCGCCTTCGACGCCGACCTCGCGGCCACGCTCGGCCCGTACGGCGGTGCCTTCACCGAGACCCTGAGCTTCACCTACGACCTCGCCCGCAGGCCTGCGCTCGTGTCCTAGGCACCAGGAGGTACGGCCGGATAGTGGGCGGCCTGGTACCGACTTCGAGCTACATCTCAAGGCGTACGCAAGCAGGGGAGAGGTCGTATGAGCGACCCAAACTCCGGTCCATTGGCAGCGGCGTCCATCGACCGGTCAGGGCTGGATGTTCTCCAAGTCCTCCAGCAGGCTGGGGTGCTTCGGCTCCCAGCCGAGCGCTTGCCGGGTGTGGGTGCTGGACGACGGCTGGTCGGTCGAGAAGATCGGACCGAGAGGGCCGTAGGTCTCCGCTGGCACCGACTCGACCGGCAGGCCCAGCCGCCGGCCGATGACGGCCGCGATGTCACGCACCTGGTCTCCCTCGCCGGCCACGGCATGCCAGGAGGTACCGGCATCCGCCTGCTCCAGGGCAAGCCGGAACAGGACTGCCGCGTCGAGCGCGTGCACGGCCGGCCAGCGCTGTGCGCCGTCGCCCGGGTAGCCGGACACTCCGGTCCGGCGTGCGATGTTGGTCAGCAGACCGGCGAACCCGCCGGTGCCCTGGTTGTGGACCGTGCGCGGCATGCGGACCGCCGTGCTCCGGACCCCGTGCGAGGCCAAGCCCAGGACCGCTGTGACGGCGCGACCGCGACCACCGACCGGCCCGTCGGTCGGTCGGTAGCGGGTCGGCCTCGGTGGAGACGCGGCCCGCCGCATAGGGCGTACCCGAGACGGTGACGAAGGGGCGGTCGCTGCCGACGAGTTCCTCGCCGAGGGTAGCGAGGGCGGCACTTTCCTCGGCGACCGCCTTGGCCAGGGCGTCGCGGCTGCTGAAGTCGTTGGCGAAGGCCAGGTGGATCACCCCGTCGGCCGCAGCGGCGCCGACGTGAAGGATGTCCAGATCGGCGAGAGCTCCCCGGAGCGGCTCGGCCCCGGCCGCCTCGGCGGCCAGCGCCGACGCGTCGGAGCGG
>Ga0187812_1000512_pt1 | contig 13623 bp, 9 predicted proteins | sample NC_S_2_FD_130582 | JGI IMG/M metagenome (GOLD analysis project Ga0187812, IMG submission 130582) | Wetland sediment microbial communities from Neuse River Estuary, North Carolina, USA - ASW-S_2 | ecosystem: Environmental > Aquatic > Freshwater > Wetlands > Sediment | place: USA: North Carolina... | reverse complement strand
GAGCGCCTCCAGCTGGGAGGCGGTCACCTCCTCCATGGTCTCCTGCATCGTGGCCCGTACGTCCGCTGGGATGGTCGCGCGGAAGCGGTGCCGGAGCGCCGGCTGGAGGCCGGTCAGGCGCTGGAGAAGGTCCTCCCGCTCGGAGAGGGGGGTGGGCTCCTCGGCCAATTGTTAACTCCTCAGATAGTCAGGTATCTAAAGTATGTGGCACGCCAAGCTCGGCCTGTCAAGGGGCGAGTCCTTGACGGCCCGGTCACGCCCCGGCAGCGGTTGACCCCGCCAGGAGAGACCGGGAGGGGTAGTGGGTCAGTTTGAGCATGGCCGACGCTGAACGACTTGCCGGTGCTGATGTCATCATCTACTGGCCAGCAGTGAGCCGGTGTTGACTTCGAGGACGAGCGCGCGGTCCCCCGCGCCGCCCACATGCCGGCGCTCGGCGACGGCCAGGGGGGGTGTGGAGCTGGTCCAGAGTCACCTCCGTTCCCTGGTCGCATCCGGGGATCGGCGGTCGGCACGACCGTGACACGGCCCGAGCGGCGCGCGCAGAGGCCGCTCATCGTTCAGCAAAAGAGAACATAATCAACGTCTCTAATCTCTTGAAAGTGGGGAGTGGTCTCTGCCAGAGTCCGGCTGTGCCACCGATGCCCTCCCCCGCCCAGCCGGCGCGCCGCTGGTGACGCCAGCCTCGCCACCTCGGCCTCACCAGCCAGTCCCGGCGCGCTGCGAGGTGGTGGGAGCCGACCTCGAGGTCCCCCTGGTCGGTGGCGGGAGCGCCCGCTATGTGAATCTCGACCACGCCGCCAGCACGCCGGCCCTGGAGGTGGTGTGGTCGGCGGTGCAGAGCTTCCTCCCCTGGTACAGCAGCGTCCATCGCGGAGCCGGGTTCGCGTCGCAGGTCGCGACGGCTGCCTACGAGGGTGCGCGCACCGCAGTCCGCGGCTTCCTGGGCGGGAGACCCGACGACACGGTGATCTTCACCCGCAACACCACCGACGCCATCAATCTGCTGGCGCGATCTCTGCAGCCGGGGACGGCGGTGGTCACCACCCTCATGGAGCACCACTCCAACCTCCTCCCCTGGCGGCATCATCACCGTGCCCGAGAGCTGCCCGTCCCCACCAGCGGGGACCGGCTGCTGAGTGATGTCCGCTCCGCCCTCCGGCTGCTTCCCCGGGGGCGGCCGGCACTGCTCGCCGTAACCGGAGCCTCCAACGTGACCGGCGAGGTCTGGCCAATCGGGGACCTCGCCGAACTGGCCCACCGGCACGGCGCGCGCATTCTGGTCGACGCGGCCCAGCTGGCGCCTCACCGTCCCGTCGACATCGCCAGCTCGGACCTGGACTGGGTCGCGGTTTCCGGCCACAAGCTGTATGCCCCCTTCGGCAGCGGGGCGCTGGTGGGCCGCTCCGACTGGCTGGCCGGCGCCGACGCGTATCTCGACGGCGGCGGTGCGGTCGCCCACGTCAGCGCCGAGAGCATGGAGTGGACCGGCCTCCCCGACCGCCACGAGGGAGGCTCACCCAACGTGGTCGGCGCCTTCGCCCTCGGGGTGGCGTGCACCCTCCTCGGGGACATCGGCATGGATGCGGTCGCGCGCGACGAGGTCCGCCTCGGCGACCGCTTGCGAGCCCGGCTTTCCCGGATCCCCGACCTTGTCCTCTACCGGACCTGGGCCGGTGATGACGACCGCGTGGGCATCGTCACCTTCAACCTGGCCGGTCGCAGCCCCGGGGAAGTGGCCGCCATCCTGAGCGCCGAGCACGGCATCGGGGTGCGCAGCGGCTCGTTCTGCGCGCATCCGCTGCTCGCCCACCTTGCCGGCGGCGAGTCCGGCGTCTGGCAGGCGGGCTGCGCGGGGCAGATCCCGGGAGCGATCCGTGCCAGCCTGGGAATCGCCAGCCGAGAGGAGGACGTCGATCGGCTGGCGGATGCGCTCGTCGGCATCGCAGTGAGACCGCCGCGATGGACCTACCGCGCTGAGCCCGATGGAAGCGTGGTCCCCTCCCCGGACGATCGAGCCCTCCCGGCCTTCCTGGAGCCGAGGCTGGCGCCGGCGCGGGCCCGGGCCCTCCCCCTCACCGTGGGCAGCGCCGCCGGCGAGCCCGCTGAGCTAGGGGCGGTCGGGGGATCCACCGCGGCGGAGCGAGCAGCTCGTGCCAGCCACCACGCCTGAGATCCCCCCCATCACGGGCGGAGTGGCGCTGTTCCGGAGCTGCCTGGTCTCGACCCAGTACCCGGGGGTCGAGGCCGCCACCAAGTGGCTCTTCGAGCAGCTCGGCGTCGAGTACGTGGTCGACCCGGACCAGACCTGCTGCACCGGGCTCGGCTACTACACCGACGTGGTCTCCTTCCCCATGACCGTGGCCGTGGCTGCGCGCAACGCCTGCGTCGCCGCAGATGCCGGCCATCCCATCCAGGCCTACCTCTGCTCGACCTGTTACGCGATCAACAAGAAGGCTCGCGACGCGCTCGAGGTCCCGGCCCAGCGAGAGGCCACCAACCGGGCCCTGCGACGGATCGGCCGCACCTACGACGATCGGGTCGCCGGCCAGGTCCAGCACCGCCACGTGCTGGAGATCCTCTGGAGCCGCCGCCCGTCCCTCGGGGGTCTGGTGCGCCGGCGCCTGGCTGGCGTCAAGGTGGCGACCCATCCCGCCTGCCACTACTGCAAGGTGTTCCCCAACGAGGTGCTCGGGGACAGCGAGAATCTGATGCTCCCCGAGGACCTCCTGGAGCCGACCGGCGCCGAGAAGACCGGCTGGTACCCGGAGAAGGCGACCCATTGCGGCGCTGGCTTCCGACAGCGATTCGTCAACCCTTCGATGTCGCTCGCGGTGACCCGGGAGAAGCTCCGGCGGCTGGCCGAGCAGGGCATCGACGTCTGCGTGCACATGTGCCCTAACTGCCACATTCAGTTCGACCGCTTCCACGACTCCATCGCCGAGGCCACCGGCGAGCGCTATCCCTTCGTCCATCTCCACCTGCAGCAGCTGCTGGCGCTGGCGCTCGGCGCCGATCCCGACCGGGTGTGCGGCGTCGAGGCTCACTCCCAAGACCTGGAGCCGCTGCTGGAGCGCATCGGCGCGCGCCCGCGGGCGAGCCTGGCCGGGAGGGCAGGGGACCCGCCCGCATGATCCGGCTGGAGACCATCGCTGACAGCGCGCGACCGGACCCCTCCACCACGATCGCGACGGGAGCCAACGGACACGGGGCGCATGCCCCGGACGAGAGCGTCGACCTCGGGGCCACCGTTCGCGGTCGCTACGCGCGGATCGCGGAGAGCGCCTTCGACGATGAGAGCGGCGCGGGCGCCGACCTGCTCCGGCGCATCCTCGAGGACCCGCGGATGCGCGATCACGCGGCCGGGCTCCTCTCCTGCATGCAGTGCGGGATCTGCACCTCGGGCTGCCCGGCGGCACGCTTCGGCGACTACTCGCCGCGCGAGATCTCGCGGCGCGCGCGCGAAGGGGACGCGAGCCTGCTCGAGGACGACTCGGTGTGGCTATGCTTCTACTGCTACACCTGCCAGAGCCGCTGCCCGCGGGGCAACTCGGTGGCGGTGATCAACCAGATCATCCGCGGCCTTCAGGTCGAATCCGGGTATGGTCGGCCCCATGTCGCCCTGTTCACCGCCTGGGCCGAGCAGTTCTTCCAGACCGGCATCGGCGGATGGCCCCGCGAGCTGCTTGATGACATCTCCGACGCCTGGGGCGAGCGCTGGTGGAGCCTGGTGGAGCGGCTCGACGACCTCCGCGAGGAGCTGGGCCTGGGCAGCCTGTACCCGTCCGGGGCCGCGCTCGGGGAGCTCCGCGAGCTGATGGACGAGCTCAGCTTCCGGGCCCGCCTGCGCCTGCCCGAGCTCGCGTAGCCGGGCCAGCGGCGACGGACCCCGGTCCGCGTTGGCGTGCCGCCCGTTCCGGCCAGGAAGTCTCGGATGGTCGGGACTGCACGCCTGTGCAGCGTCCTTCGACCGCCGCTTGCGGACGACGCGGCAATGCGCCGGAGGACGATGCCTGCGCGAGGAGATCGTCGTGTGGCTCACGGCGGTGACGCTGGCGGGCGCACCCCTCTCGCGTCCGGTGGGTTCCTGTGGGATGGCGGCGAGGTGGTCTGCCGTGTGAACGCCTGTAGCGCCTGCGACGAAGACCTTCATGACGGCTCGTTTCGTCTCATTGCCCTCTGCTGGGAGGAGCCTCTCCGCGACCACGATCGGGGATTCCGGCGGGGCGATCAGCCCCTCCTCCCGCCAGGCCGGAACGATCCATCCCAGCGCGGTGCCGAAGCCCTCGGTGCCGGCGGTGAGCGGGCGGCTGGCGGCGGACGCGGCGGTGATCAGTGCTCGCCGAGGGGCCGGTAGGTTGCAGGATGTCTGGTGCGACCGTGAGCCTATTGCAGCGACCGCGGCTAACGGGCTAGATGAATCTCACTTGAACCGCACTTTCTGCCCCGCTACAAGAGGCTCACATGCGTTGGGAGCCTGGCTGCGCGGCGACACGCTCGCACCACCAGGTGCGAAGCTGGGAGCCTGAGGTCCGACCGCCTCTACGACCCGCGAGGTCAGGCCCTCGTGGTCTCCTCGCCGCCAACCGGCTTCCCCACGTAGCTCTCATAACTCACGTCGATCCACTGAACATCGTCCAGCAGCGCGGCTTGGCGCTCCCAGTCGGCGTTGGTCTCAGGACGGTCAGCATTCCTCACATAGCTTTCCCGGTCACGGAAGTGGATGATCAGGACCACTCCGTTCGGGTCCTTGTCCTCGAAGGCGATCTCGAGAGAATGCAGCCCTTGACCGTAGTCCTCGGCGCTCGGCACGACCTCCTCTAGCAGCCTCACATATTCGTCTTTCCTACCTGACTTGATCCTCGCTCGCATTATCGACCCGTACATGGACTCCTCCTATGAACTGCGCCCGCACACGGACGAGAGCGCACGTGGCCCGCGGCCGGCGCCGACCCAGTGCGTGTGGCCCGCCGGACCGCCTAGGACGATTTGGTCGCGAGGCGGGGACGCGGGACCAGCCAGGTGGCGCTGCGCCTACCCGGCGCTTCCGTAAGGCTCAGGCTGGGAAGGGCTCGGGGTTGCGGGACCCGAAGGTGTAGCTCTCCTCCGGTTCCAGAGTCGCCCGGAGCTGTGCGCGAAGCTCCGGGGTGTCCTGGTGCCCGTGAACCGCGGCGGCGTGCTGGGCGGCGGCGGCCACGACCTCCTCTTCGTCACCGATGATCGTCAGAGAGCAGTTGCTCTCGCTCTCGAACCGCCGGCAGTCTGCCATCTTGCGTGCCATCTGATCAACCTCCTTCTTTCAGCCTCTGGTTGCGCCCACGATGGCCGGGAGCGCCCTGGCGCAGTTGCTCGCCCCGAACCAGTTCACGACGACGACGTGGCCCGCCAGTGGGTGGAAGCAGTGTACTTCCGCCCCCGTGACGGGCAGTTTGGTCTTCGGCTACGGCCGCACCTCGTAGACGGCGTTCATCAGCGAGTCGGCCACCCGGCGGAATCGGGTGAAATCTGCCTGCTCTACCACCTCACGGATGCGGGCCTCGCCGGCCTGCGCCCCCAGCGCCAGGCCGCCCTCCTGAGAGAGTGAGTTGGGCGTGCAGAGCATGGTGGAGAAGGCGTAGTAGGCTCGTCCCAGGGGGTTGAGGTTGTCCTGCACTGCGTCGCCGGCAAGCGGCTCGACGATGAGCCACGTGCCGTCCGGCGCCAGAGCCTGGCGGACGTGATGGGCGGCGCCCACGGGGTCGCCCATATCGTGGAGGCAGTCGAACATCGTGACCACGTCGTAGCCGGTTCCGGGGAAGGCTGTCGCGGGCGCGATCTCGAAGCGAATCCGGCCGTCGAGGCCGGCGTCAGCGGTCTCGCGACGGGCGAGCTCGATGGAGTGCGGGTGGTAGTCGAACCCGTTGAAGGTCGAGCGCGGGAACGCCTCCGCCATCAGCCGTGTGGTCGCACCCAGCCCACATCCGACGTCGGCGACGGTCGCCCCCACTCGGAGCTTCTCGGTGACCCCGTCCAGCGCGGGCAGCCAGGCCGAGATCAGGTTGGCGTGATAGCCGGGACGGAAGAATCGCTCGCAGCCGATGGGCACTCCCTCGTCGTGCTGGTGCCAGCCGAACCCTGACCCGCTGCGGAAGACGTCCTCGATCTCGGGGGTCGCCTTCAGGGTGGCCAGCGCCAGCTGGAAGGCGCCCCCCACGAAGGCCGGGCTCGATTCATCGGCAAGGGCGAGGGCGTGCTCGTCGCTGAGCGCGTATCGGTCGCTGGCGGGCTCGTAGTCCACATAGCCGCCCGCCGCCTGAGCGTTGAGCCATTCGCGGACGTAGCGCTCGCTCGTCGCGGTGCGGGAGGCGAGCTCGGCGGCGCTGGTCGGGCCGGCCCCCGCCAGGCCACGGTAGAGGCCGAGCCGGTCGCCGATCACGATCAGCCCGGTGTTGACGGCGGCACCGAGCTCGCCCACGACCTGGCCGATGAAGGCCATCAGCTTGTCGTGATCGATCGATGCAGTCTGAACCGCCATGTCATTGCCCTCCGAATGCGGGTGAGATGGGATGGGAACGTAGGCGCGCCGAAGCCTCTCCGCATCAGGGGGGGCACCTGGGCTTCCGCGACCCGCCGGGTCGTGCCATCCTTGGGCCGTGCTCCTGGGCCGGGGGCCTGAGCAGGCCCGCATCGACCGCGCCTTGGCCGACGCCCGTCGCGGAGTCAGCTCAGCCCTGGTCATCCGCGGCGAACCGGGGATCGGCAAGACGGCGCTCCTGGGTCAGGCCGCCGCCCGGTCCCACGGGATGCGCGTGCTCCGGGCTCGAGGGGTGGAGTTCGAGGCGGACGTACCCTTCGCCGGCCTCCACGAGCTGCTCCGCCCCACCTTCGGTCTCCTCGACCGCATCCCGGCGCCCGCCGCGGACTCTTTGAGCGCCGCGCTGGGGCTGGACTCGCAGGGTGAAAGCGACCGCCTGCTGATCGGTGCGGCCACCCTGGAGCTTCTCTGCGCGTGGGCGGAGACCGCGCTTCTGATCCTGGTGGACGACGCCCATTGGCTCGATCGCGCATCCGCGGAGACCATCGCGTTCGCCGCCCGGAGGCTCCTGGCAGACCCCATCACCCTGCTGGTCACGGTCCGCGAAGGTGAGCCCTCCCCGTTCCTGGAGGCCGGCTTGGAGGAGATCCGCCTGAGCGGGCTCGACCGCACCTCTGCCGCCGAGCTGCTCCGCCTCTCTGCCCCGGGTCCCCTGGACTCCGAGATCGCCGGCCGCATCCTCGAGGTCGCCGCCGGCAACCCCCTCGCGGTGGTCGAGATGGCCGCCGAGGCCCATCGCTTCGCCGGCTCCTCAGCCCACCAGCCGCCGCCGATACCCATCGCCACCACCGTGGAGAGGGCGTACCTCCGGCGCGCCGGCACGCTCTCCCCCGCAGTCCGTCGCGTTCTGCTGCTGGCGGCCGCCTCGGGACAGACCCGGATCGACCTCATCTCCCGCGCTGCCACAGAGCTGTCGCTGCCGCGAGGTGCGATGGCGGAAGCGGAGGCGGCGACCTCGCTGGTGGAGGTGCGGGGTCGCTGCCTTGAGTTCATCCATCCGTTGGCAGCCGCGTCGATCTATCACGCCGCGTCGCCCGCCGAACAGCGGGCCGCTCATCGTGCCCTTGCCACGGCGATGACGGCGCCCGAGGATGCCGACCGGCGTGCGTGGCACCTGGCCGCCGCAGCCTCGGAGCCCAATGAGGAGGCGGCGGGTGAGCTGGAGGCAGCCGGCGCTCGCGCCCGGGGGCTCGCCGGCCACGCCGCGGCGGCGGCGGCCTTCGAGGAGGCGGCGCGGCTCAGCCCGGATGCTGGCGCGCGCAGCCGCCGCCTGGTCGTGGCCGCGGAGAGTGCGTGGCAGGCAGCCCAGGTCGACCGCGCTCTGTCCCTTCTCGCGGAGGCCCGCGAGGGCCCCGAGGACGCGCGCCTCAGGGTGGAGGCCGATGCGCTGGCCGGACACATCGCGTTCGGCCAGGGCGCGGTGGCGGACGGATACCAGCTGGTCCGCAGAGCCGCGGCCGATATGGTGGTCCAGGATCGGCTGCGCGCCTTGAAGCTCCTCGCCGCCGCATCGCTGAATGGGATCGGGGCAGGCCGCCTGGCGGACATGCTCGCCACCGGCGCGGAGGCGCTCCAGCTGCTTCGGTCCGACGATCCGCCCAGCGCCGCGATCACCGCGCACACCGCCTACGGCTCTGCGGCCGTCCTGGCGGCGCATGGAGATGCTGGCCCCCGCCACCTGCGGACTGCCGCCCAGCTCCTCCGCGACGTGGACCTGGGCGGCGACCCTGTCCTGCTCATGTGCGCAGCCTGGGTTGGGCTCTTTCTCCGCGAAGTGGACACCGGGCGGGATCTGCTCGATCGAGCCCACGCCGAGGCGCGCACCCATGCTCCCGCCGCGAATCTTCCCCTGGTCCTCTTCTACCTGGCCCGGGACCTGGCGACCACCGATCAATGGGCGGCAGCGCGGGCCAACTACGAGGAGGGCTGCCGGCTTGCTCGCGATACCAAGCAGTACAGCTGGCTGGCCGGCCTGCTGGCCGGGCTGGTCCAGCTCGACGCCCTCGAGGATCGCACCGCCGACCTGCAGAGGCGCGCTGCCGAGGTGGACGCGCTCGCCGATCGCCACCAGCTGGAATTCTTCCGGGCCTGGGTGGTGTCGGCCAGGGCGATGCACGAGCTTGGCGCCGGACATGCGCGAGAGGCCCTCGCCCATCTGATTCAGCTCGAAGCCATCCACGACCGGCTCGGCATCCGCGACCCGGACATCGACCCGGCTCCCGAGCTCGTCGAGGTCCATATGCGTCTGGGCGACCGCGATGCCGCGGCCCGGGCGGCGGAACGCTTCCATCCAGCTGCACTCACGAAGGGTCAGCCGTTCGCGCTGGGGCGCGCGGAGCGGGCCTTAGGGATGGTCGCATCGGATTCTGAGTTCGAACCTCACTACCAGGCGGCTCTCAACCATCACGCCCGCACCAAGGACAGCTTCGAAGCGGGGCGCACGCGACTGAGCTACGGCGAGCGGCTCCGCCGTGCACGGCGCCGCAGGGACGCGCGCCGGCAGCTCGCCGCCGCTCTGGAGACGTTCTCTCGTCTGGGGGCGTCGCCCTGGGCAGGAAGAGCCCTAGCTGAGATGGCGGCTGCCGGAGATGCCGGCGGGCGCAACGACCCGGCGATCCGGCACCGGCTGACCCCCCAGGAGCTGCAGATCGCGATCGCGCTCGCGGAGGGCCGCACCACTCGCGAGGCCGCGGCCAAGCTGTACCTGAGCCCCAAGACGGTCGAATACCACCTGCGAAACGTTTACGACAAGCTGGAGATCCGTTCTCGCGAGGAGCTGCGCTCGATAATGGAGCCCGGCTCGTGACCGGTCGTCCTGTGCAGGTGGATTCCCCGCCTCAGCATGCCGCGCGATCCCAGGCGCATACCCCTCCGCACCGGGGCCAGCGTCCATCCTAAGACGGGACCCAACAGCCCTCACGGGGCGTCCGCGAATTCAATGGCGCCTCTCGCCATGGCCAACGCATTGGTAAGGCCGTAGGTCGTGGGTTCGATTCCCACCTCGGGCTCCAGGCCGGGAATGCAGGAACAGTGGCCCAGCGTGGCTGCGATTCCCTGGGACAGGGGAGCTCAAATCCGCTGCGCGGCGCCACCTCGGTCAAGTGACATTCCCCAACACTGGGCCAGCGCAGGGTGCTGTCACTGATAGTGGAGCGAACTGAGCGCACCGGCCAATCCCTGCGCCACCGGCGCTGGCGCCGCGACTCAGACGACCTCAGAACTCTCTCTGTCAGACCAGGGCGGCGCACGATGACGCACGGGTGGTGGTAGGGTCGCCGCGTGGAAGCGGGTCACCAGGTGCGCCGATCTCTTGCGGTGGCGCTGCTGGTGGGGGTTGCTCCGGTCGCCGGGTGCAGCGGTGCGTACCCAACACTTGCGCCCGGCGCGTGCTCCACGAGCGGGCCTGCCTCCGGTGCGCTGATCCCTATCAGCAGCTCGCCCGCGACCGTTCGCCTCAGCTGCGGCGGGATCTCCTTCAGCTCCCCGGCGGGTTGGTACCGCACCGCGGCCAGCGACCAGAGCAGCTTCACAGACATGGTGGCGGCGGTGAGCAACGAGCCGCTCCGGGACCCCTGCAGCGTGTCGGGGAACTCCTTCACCTGCGGTACGCCGCTCGACAGCCTCCAGGAGGGGGCCCTCCTCGTCGAATGGTGGAGCAATGGCTTTCCCACGTGGAGCATCGACAACCAGCCTGGGACGCCAACCACCGTGGATGGCCTACCGGCCCGGTTCCAACAGACCTCCGGGTCGGGTGGCGCATGCATCGGTCTCGGTGCCACGACCTCGATCACTGTCGTCATCGCCAACGGCCCCTCAGGGGACTACTACGAGTTCGACGCCTGCATGCGAGGACCAAACCAGGCCCTCCAGATCTCGACCGCCACCGCGCTTCTCAACTCGGCCGCCTTCACCTCGGCGGCCACCTCGGCCTCCAGCACCCCTTCGGTGGCGCCGACCGGCCCCGCCTCGTCGTCGCCCTCCGGAGTTCCGTGGGTTGCGGTGCAGCCCTCGCCGGCCCCGACCGCCCAGTCGGCGGCATCGGCGTGCTCGGCGAGCGCGCTGACGGCCACGCCGTTCACCTTCCATGGTCTGGCGACCGTGAATGGCCCGGTGACCTTCGCCGCCACGCTGTCACCCCGGTCGTCCGCCGCGTGCTCCCTGCCCTCCGCGCCGACCGCGACCTTCAACACGTCCGCCGGCAATCAGATGTCGGTCCCGTTGCAGTCGGGCGGTGCCCAGAGCTCCCCGGTCACGCTCAGCTCCTCCGTCGGCCCCGCGACGGTCCTCCTCTACCTCGGCGGATACAGCAGTGCCCCCCCTCTGGTCAGCGTGTCGATCACGCTCGGCGACGGCAGCGACCTCAGCGTGCCGGTCGAGACGTCCAACGTCCCCTGGGTGAACGGGGGATCAGCCGGTCCGTTCTACATGGTGACCATCACCGTCCCGAGCTCGAGCCCTTCGGCGTCCGCCTCCGCGACCGCGCTCAGCCCGATGCTGACAGCCGGAGGCCCGGCAACCCCCGGGCAGTCGTACGACTTCGCGGTGACCCTCACTAACACCGGTCGATCGACGACGTCTCTCTCGCCCTGTCCCTCCTATGAGGAGGGGTTCAAGGGGGTGGGCAGCTTCGACGGCTTCGGCGTCAGTTACCAGCTCAACTGCGCCGCCGCAGCCCCCATCCCGGCGGGGGGTTCCGAGACCTTCGAGATGGAGGTGCCTGTCCCGGCGTCGATACCCGCCGGGCGAGATGCGTTCACGTGGGCGATCGCCGGTTCGACGCTGGTCGCGAACGCCGACATCACCGTCTCGTAGGCGTGGCCGGATAGACGCTCTGATGAGCCGGGCGGTTTAAGTGATGCCATGAAGAGGGAGGCCTCCCGCCTCCCCCGTTGAGGGAGAGGACACTTCCGGCAGAAGCAAAAGTCCGGAAAGGGAGGCCCCAGCACATGGTATCGGTTGGCATTGACCTGCACCCCCGGCGCTCGGACCTGGTGGGCGTCGATAGATGTATGGTCACCACCCCACGACCGGTCCCCCCGTGGTCAGAGCGGCCGCTCGCTCCCTGGCCGCGATCCCCCTTGACAGCGACGGCCTCTTCATAGATGTCATTCCCCGGTACTGGGCATCCCAGCGGTGTGGTAGTGGCACTGGAGCACATCGCGCGCACCAGCCAATCGCTTCACGCTTAGGCTGACCCTGATGGGATCAGGTCGAAGAACCTGCACGTCGGCAGCTCAGAGCCGTCGGGCACACTCGGGTAGCCGCGCGGAGGCAGGCAACCCCGGCGGGGCTCTGGCCTCAACCGGACAGGCGCGCGGGACACGCGGGCTCGAACGCATCCTTCCACGTGTGGGCGCCACACCTCCTCGGTTCAGGAGGACCGTGCCGGCGCGACCCGCTGGTTGAAGTTCCAGCTCCGGCCTGCGACGATGGGGCCATGTCGCAGGACGGTGAGGACGCCCTGCATCCCGTCCGTCACCTGCGTGAGGCGTTCGGCCGCGACCTGCCGCGCCCGGGTCCGCCGTTCGATGGGGCCGCGTCGACGAACTCAGCGCCTTCGACCGCAGAGCATCCAGTCCAAGTGCGCCATCGCCGCTGGCCCTGGGTGGGAGCCCTCCTGACCCTGGCCCTTGTGCCCGCGCTGGTTGCCACGCCCGGATTGCTCCGGCAGGCGCAACCCCGCACCCCGGCGTCGACCGTCGGCAGCGCGATCTTCCCGTCCCCAGACCTCGTCCCGCCCACCGGCATGAGTCCCGCGGCCATCGCGGCTCCGGGCTCGACGGGGCAGACGGTCGGCGACATCCGGATGTTCGGCCAGGATGGTGGCTGGAGCCAGCGGCTGGCTGACGGGACGATCCTCCACACCACCAATGGCGAGGACTGGACGGCAGCCACTCCGCCCACCCCCGGGCGGGTCCTGGCGGTGGCCTACCTCGACGCGCTGTCGGCGGTCGCGCTCACCGTGCCTCAGGATCCGGTGGGCGCCGTCGTGGTCCAGAGCTGGACCACCGACGATGGCGGGACCAGCTGGGCCCGGCATGGCACGCTCCTGCTCGGGGCGCTGACCGACCAGGTGGAGGGCATGGTCTTTGACAATCCGAGTGACGGCTGGGTCAGCATCGACGAGGCCGCCTCCGGCTTCCATGGCATGGTCGTCTACCACACCGCCAGCGGCGGGGATCACTGGGTCGAGGTGGCCAGGACAACGAACGGCTGAGGTGTCACGGCGGGGCGGGAGCCTGCGTGCGCGCCGAAGCCGACCACCCGGCGGCTCAGCTCACGTCGATGGGTGTCCTCGCCATGCCGGGCCGAGAGGCGGCCTATGGAGACATGCCCCGTCAAGTGACATTCCCCAGCACTGGCACTGCCCAGGATGCTGTCACTGCCATTCGAGCTAACTGCCCAAACGAACCGATGCTGACGGCTCCACAGCGGCGAGGGGTGCCGTGCGCCTCCGCGGGCCTGGAGCGATAGGAGCCACCTGCTCAGGCAGCGCTTTCCAGGCGGAGGCAGCCGCCGCCCGCCCGACAGGCGACCTCCTACACGGCAGCACCGACGCTCGCGCAAGAGTCGCCGTTGCAACGTGCTCGCCAGCCGACGCGTATCACAGGAAACGGAGGTTGTCCGGGTGAAGGCGGTGGGCTTGGTCGCCGTCCTGGCGGCGGTGGTACTCGGGGGATGCGGCCTTGGCGCGCCGTCGAGGCTGGCTCGGACGCTATCGCCCTCCTCACAGGACTCGACCCCTACGCCGTCTCCCGCCGCGACGAGTTGCCTTGATCCCGCCGACCTCAAGGCCTGCACCAGCCCGAGCCCAGCCAGCCTCCCGAGCCCGGCGACGGTGCCCGGCTGGCCGACGCAGAGCCTCGCCCCCGGGCCGGTTGGTGGCATCGCGCTGGACACTGCGGCGGTGTATGTCCTGTTCTCGACGCCGGCCGGAGCCACCCAAACAGCCTTCGACGCCTCGGCGGCCCAGGTCGCTCGTGTGGATCGGGCTACCCTCGAGGTGACGGCCGAGGCCTCCTTTCCTGGAGCTACCGCGATGTCGCTGG
>Ga0187812_1000511_pt1 | contig 13660 bp, 9 predicted proteins | sample NC_S_2_FD_130582 | JGI IMG/M metagenome (GOLD analysis project Ga0187812, IMG submission 130582) | Wetland sediment microbial communities from Neuse River Estuary, North Carolina, USA - ASW-S_2 | ecosystem: Environmental > Aquatic > Freshwater > Wetlands > Sediment | place: USA: North Carolina... | reverse complement strand
CGTTGAGATAATAGTCGATGCATTAAAAAACGGCGGACGGCTATTATATTTTGGAGCAGGAACAAGCGGAAGACTCGGAGTAATTGATGCTGTTGAATGCCCACCAACATTTGGGACGTCACCTAATCTAATCAAAGGTTTCATAGCGGGTGGAAATGCCGCCATGTTTAAGGCGCAGGAAGGTGCTGAAGATCGCGAAGAAAATGGAGCTGATGATATAATTTTAGCAAAGGTAAATAATAAAGATGTTGTTTGCGGTATTGCCGCAAGCAGAAGAACACCGTATGCCATCGGCGCAGTTAAAAAAGCTAAGGCTCTTGGAGCAAAAACACTTTTTATAACTTGCAATCCGAGAGAAGATTTTGACATAAAAGAAGTCGATGTAGCAATCTGCCCTAACGTTGGACCGGAAGTAATTATGGGATCGACAAGAATGAAAAGCGGCACCGCACAGAAATTAGTTTTGAATATGTTAACAACTGCATCGATGATCCGCCTTGGAAAAGTTTATGAGAATATGATGATTGATCTTCAAATGACTAATAAAAAATTAGTCGAGAGATCAAAAAGAATTGTTATGACTATTACCGGCGTATCTTATGAACAAGCTGAAAAATTCCTTGCTGATGCCGATGGGCATGTTAAAACTGCGCTCGTTATGATCAAGGCAGGTGTTAGTGCCGGGCAGGCAAAAGAAAGATTAAGCAAAGCAGGCGGTTTTGTAAGATTAGCTATCGACGGAAAATTTTAATTCACTTTCAACCACCAACAGAGTTTCAATTGAAAAAATTTAAATCGGCATTTATTGCACTCGTATTTTTATTCCAACCCTTTATTCATTCGCAAATACTTCAAAATGTAAAGGAAGATTTTTTCCACGCAATTAATACCGGGGGCAGCCTTGCAACAAGCATGGTCTCATTTAATGAAACAAAAGATTGGGATTTAGCCGGCGCTGCTGCGGTAATTGGAATAGGTTATTCGTTAGATAATAATGTTCACACTTTTTCTCAAAAAAATATTACTTCTCTGAACGATAAAATATTTTCTATCGATAAAGTATACGGAAACGGCTATACTCTTATCGGTATTGCAGGCATTTATGGATACGGACTTTTTCTAAATGATCCTGGCGTTAGAAAAATAGGACTTCAAACTATCGAAGCAGTTGGTTATGCCGGTTTAATAACTACGGTAGTTAAAACAATAGTGGGGCGAAGCAGACCATACACCAACGACGGCAAGGCAACTTTTCATCCGCTAAATACACAGGCGGCTGAAACTTCTTTTCCGTCGGGGCACTCAACTGTGGCTTTCGCAATGTCTACCGTTCTGGCAAATAATACAAACAATATTTTTCTTAAAATTCTATGTTATTCTGCAGCCGGCTGGGTTGCAAGTTCAAGAATATATCATAATGCTCATTGGTTTTCGGATGTTATTACCGGCGGGGCAATCGGATATTTTGTAGGAAATTTTGTAACAAATAATTATGAAAAAACCGCGCAAAATAATTCCGGCTTATCATTTTATTATTCTCCAAAATCATTAGGAGTAACTTATCGTTTACCCTAAACAACAATTCCGGCGTTTTGCATAACATGACAACAGATTTTTCAAACGATAAAATAAAATCTCTTTTCAGAAATATTGGCTCTTTAAAATCCTTATCCGGTAAACTTAAAGATTCCCCGGAACGAATTATTTCTGTCTCTCCTTTATTTGGTTCAGCTAAAAGTTTATTCGTCGAATTGATGTCGGGCAGTGAAAACCAATTGGTTGTATTATTTCCGGGAGTTCAGACCGCTTCGGAGTTTACAGTAGAACTTTCCGAGCTGGGCTTATTAAATCAAACAATTTCAATAATTGATTTTAAACCTGAAGCCATGCAGGAAAAACTCACTGATATTTTAAGCAGAGCAAAATTTATTTTAATTTCTACCTATGAACTTTTAAGCAGTGAACTTCCCGCCAAAAAAACAGTAGAAGGAAAAACCACTAAAATTCAAGTCGGCGGTAATCTAACCTATAACGATTTGGTAGAATATTTAAACCTGCTCAACTACCAGAAAGATAAATTTGTAGAAGCTCCGGGCGATTTTTCACAGAGGGGATCTATAATTGATTTTTGGTCATACAGCGAGAAGAACCCTGTACGGTTAGAATTCGACGGCGACTTTTTAGAGTCGATAAGATATTTCGATCCGGAAAGCCAGCGTTCTATTGAAGACGTGCAGACCGCAACCTTGGCTGGCTCCTTTGCTTCCAACGGCGGAGCAGGGATTGAAAATAATTTGGTTGATATTTTCGATTACTTAGATAACCCGTTATTTATCGCTTCGTCGTACGAATTAAAAAATCTTCACAAAGAAAAAATAATTTTGTTTGATGAAGAAAAAATCGAAGTTGCTAATTTCGAAACCGAAGTAATTGAAGAAGATGAATTCCCCGAACCGGTTGAAACAAGAAATGAAAAAGTTTCAATTCAACAACCGGCAGACATTTCCGGCTATGAGCCAAACCCGAAAGCGAGATGGCTAATTGAAAATGAACTGTCGACATCAAGCGAAATTATTAATCTCGGTTTCAGCGAGACGCCTTCTATTAAATCAAATTATGAAATCCTATTTAAAGTTTTAACGGAAAACGCTAGCAACAACTTTACTATTATAATTACTGCTGAGAATGATCTTCAGTCCGCGCGTCTGAAAGATTTGTTAAGTGAGTTCAAGCCTGAGCTTGAGAAGCTTATCGATTTGGGAAAAGTAAAAATTCAAACTCTTCCGATCAAAAGCGGATTTATTCATCAGCAGGAAAAAATTTTACTTCTAACAGACTACCAGATTTTTAACAAGCCGTACAGAACAAAAATCTCAACCGCGAAGAAATACAAAAAATCCAAATCGAAAATATTTGCATCAATTAACCGCGGAGATTACGTCGTTCACGAAAATTACGGTATAGGGAAATATGTCGGATTAGAAACAATAAAAATCGGCGATGTAAATCAGGAGTCGATGAAAATCCAGTACAATGGAGGCGGCATTGTTTATGTCAATCTAAATTATCTAACGCTTGTTAAAAAATATTCTTCAAATGAAAATCTTGTTCCCACACTTTCAACACTCGGCACTACCGAATGGATAAATACAAAAGCAAGAACAAAGAAAAAAATTAAAGAAGCGGCGCGGGAATTAATTGAGCTTTATGCAAAACGCAAAGCAACCAGAGGCTACAGGTTTAATCCGGACACGGTATGGCAAAAAGAATTGGAAGCATCTTTCTTTTATGAAGACACGCCGGACCAGGAAAAGGTAACCGAAGAAGTAAAAAATGATATGGAAGCCGAGAACCCGATGGACCGCCTGGTTTGCGGCGATGTAGGATTCGGTAAAACAGAAATAGCTGTGCGGGCTGCTTTCAAAGCAGTCCAGGACGGCAAGCAAGCGGCTGTGCTTGTTCCGACAACTATTTTGGCAGAACAACATTTTAATACTTTCAACGATAGGCTTTCGCAGTTTCCAATTAAAATTGCTGCGCTGTCAAGGTTCCAAACAAAAAAACAACAGGCAGAAATTCTTACAGAGCTTAAAAAAGGAAACGTTGATATTGTTATTGGAACTCACCGGCTTATTTCAAAAGACGTAGCATTTAAAGACCTTGGGCTGCTTATCATTGATGAGGAGCATCGCTTCGGAGTAATGGCTAAAGAAAAGCTCCGCTCGTTAAAATTAAATGTCGACACGTTAACGCTTACGGCAACGCCGATTCCACGCACGCTAAATTTATCACTGCTTGGAGCAAGAGATTTATCGATTATCGCTACTCCCCCGCCAAACCGCCAGCCCATTTTCACAAAAGTTTCCACTCTAGATATTTTCAAAATTAAAGAATGGATTTTAACTGAGTTGAAACGCAGCGGACAGGTTTATATTATCCATGATCGAATTCAATCGATAGATAAATTTGCCGGTTATATTTTAAAACATATACCTGAAATAAAAATTGCCGTCGCACACGGACAGATGAAGCCGTCGCAGCTTGAAAATGTTATCCATGGATTTCTAAATAAGAAATTCGACGTCCTAATTTCTACAAAAATTATTGAATCAGGAATCGATATTCCAAACGTGAATACGATTATAGTAAATCGTGCCGACCGTTTCGGGCTCGCAGAACTTCATCAGCTTCGCGGCAGAGTAGGAAGATCAAACCGGCAGGCATTTGCATATTTTATTGTTCCATCTTTGGGCGGCATAACTAAAAAAGCGTTAAGAAGACTTCAGGCGATTGAAGAATTTACCGAAGTCGGCTCAGGCTTTAATATTTCCATGCGCGACCTGGAAATTAGAGGCGCCGGCAATTTGCTTGGCACCGAGCAGTCGGGCTTTATTAATGAAGTCGGCTTCGATCTTTACGTTAAACTAATAAACGAAGCGGTTGAAGAATTAAAGTACCAGGAATTTAAGGAAGTATTTAAATCGCTGCCAAAGCAAGTTGAAAGAACCGAACCCACTATTGATACATATTTTGAAATAGGAATTCCTTCCGATTATATGCCGGATCAAATGGATAGATTAAATTTTTATACGGCGCTTTATTCCATTCAAAATATTTCTGAAGCCGAAGAAATAAAAGAAGAAATGATAGACCGTTTTGGACCGCTGCCGGTGCTTGTAAAACGGCTTATAGCTTCGGCAATACTTAAGCTATATTCATCTTATGCTTTGTTTGAAAGAATAATAATTCAGCGGAAACAGATTTCTATAATTCTTCCCCGCGGAGAAAAAGAAGAATTTTATCAATTTAAATTCCTGCAGTTGATGAGATTTATTTTAGATGAATATAAGAATACGGTTAAGTTTGATCAGCAGCGAACGCCGGGCAGAACAGGAAAGGATATTATGAAGTTAATCATTCCGAATAACTTTGAGAACCCGGAAAGGTTGATGGAATTCTTTATCGGCTTCAGCAAAAGGATTATGGAATTATACGGAGTAGAAGTAAAAGAAGCTGAAGAAAGTTCGGTGAATTAGTCAAACGTGGATTGAGATCCATGATAATAGGCTTTAGTTCGCATCGCAACTAAAGCCCAAATAGGTTGATATTATTTGCAACTATAAACTGGGATCAAGAAAAAGAGAATCTTTAATCCTTCTCCGGTTTACCTCTCAGCGCATCCCAAATCATATAAGTACAAAGCAACGCAAACATAATTAACGCAAGCAGCTCGCCGGAATGAGAATTAGTCCAATCTGCACTAACTGCCAGGTTAACGTTAAACTTCCGCAAGAAAGCGCTTACAACGCCCATCAACGCTCCGCCGGCAATAAATCCTGATGCGATTAATGTTCCTCTTTCGCCGCGCGCTTTATTAATTTTTTCATCTTTGCTTCTTGATGAAACAAAATAAGCTATCAAGCCGCCAACCAACAGCGGTGTATTAAGTTCAAGCGGAATATACATTCCGAGCGCAAAAGCTAATGCCGGAACGCCTATCATCGTTAAAAGCAATGCCATCATTGCCCCTGCGATATATAAAATCCACGGCGCAGGCTGGCTTTCCATTAATGGTTTTATAACTGCCGCCATCGCATTTGCCTGAGGCGCAACAAGAGCGTTTGGTCCGGTGAAACCGTAAATATTATTCAGCAGAAGTATTACATATCCCACAGTCGCTGCGGAAACCAACGTTCCTAAAAATTTCCAGCTTTCTTGTTTATACGGAGAAGACCCAAGCCAGTACCCGATCTTCAAATCGGTAATAAAACTGCCGGAGACAGATAACGCAGTACAAACAACGCCACCGATTAATAATGCCGCAACCATACCGCTGGTTCCTTTTAAGCCAATTGCAACTAATATTATTGAAGACAAAATTAAAGTCATCAAAGTCATCCCCGAAACAGGATTTGTTCCAACAATAGCTGTAGCTGTTGCCGCCACAGTAGTGAATAAGAATGCAATTATTAAAACTATTAACAAACCGACCAACGCATAAAGGAATACATTCACAACTCCAAGCAAAAAGAAAATGAAAATAAAAATTGCTGTTGAGATAATTGCTATTGCAATTATTTTCATCGCAATATCACGGTGCGTTCTCAGCTTATCTTCGATGGCTTCTTTTTTTCCCAATATTTCTTTTACTGCAAGAGAAAATGCGGTACCAATAATTTTCGATGATCGAATAATTCCTATTACACCCGCCATAGCTATTCCGCCAATGCCTATGTGACGGACATAATTAGAAAATATTTGATCTGCCGACATGTCTTTGATTAATAATGAAACATTAGCGCCGAGCGGCTGTGTAAGACCCTGCCCAACGAATGCTATGGCGGGAATAAGAACATACCATGAAACAAACGATCCCGCGCAGATAATTGCGGCGTAGCGAAGCCCCACAATATATCCAAGTCCCATTACAGCGGCTCCGACATCCATTTTAAAAATCATTTTATATTTATCGGCAATTTTTTCACCGATTGGTATTACTCGAGAAGTAAATACTTCATTCCACCAGCCGGTAGAAGCGACAATAAAATCATACAAGCCGCCGATTATTCCGCTGACGATTAATACTACTGCTTGATTTCCGCCTTTCTCACCAGCTACTAAAACCTCTGTTGTTGCCGTTGCCTCGGGAAAAGGATATTGCCCGTGCATTTCTTTTACAAAATATTTACGGAACGGAATTAAAAATAAAATCCCAAGAATTCCGCCGAACAACGACGCTAAAAATATCTTATAGAACTCTGCGTTTAAATTTAAAATGTATAAGGCGGGTATCGTAAAGATCGCGCCGGCAACTACTCCGCCCGATGTTGACCCGATTGATTGTATAATTACATTTTCTCCGAGTGCGCTTTTTCTTTTGGTCGCGGTAGATAATCCAACAGCGATTATTGCTATTGGAATCGCCGCTTCGAATACCTGACCAATTTTTAATCCCAGATACGCTGCCGCCGCGGAAAAAAGAACAGCCATTAATAGCCCGGTTAAAACAGAATAGAAACTAACTTCAGGTACTTTTACATGTGGGGGCATTACCGGAACGTATTCTTCGCCTGGCTTTAGTTCAGTATATGCATTTGCCGGTAAACCTTTTAGATTTTCTCCGTTAATATGTGTTTCGCTCATAATATTACCCGTTCAATTTAATTGTTGATACAAGCTGAATTTCTTAATCCCGCATTTAATGCAAAATAAAATTAAGAAGATTTTATCAGATAAGACAATAAAAAAATATTTTTTATTCTAAGTTTTTACTCCGGTTTGATTATCTTGATATTATGAAAGGAAAACTTTTTTTAGTTTCAACTCCCATCGGCAACTGGGAAGATATTACGCTCCGAGGATTAAAAACTCTTCGCGATGCTGACTTTATAATCTGTGAAGAATTTAAAGAAGCGCGCCGTCTTCTTTCCGAATTTAAAATTGAAAAAGAGCTTACTTCGCTGAATGAACATAATGAGAAAGAAGTGGCGGATGAAATTCTTTTTAAAATATTGGATGGAAAATCGGCTGCGCTAATATCCGACTGCGGAACTCCTTTGTTTTCAGACCCGGGACATCTTTTAGTAGAGCTCTGCATTTCGCAGAATATTCAGGTTGTTCCTGTTCCGGGCGCTAATTCTCTTTTGCCCGCTTTAACCGCTTCCGGTTTTGACTTTGAAAAATTTTATTATTTCGGCTGGCTTTCTCCAAAAAAGGACGAACGGCGGCAGCAACTGCTAAAGCTGAAAAGCATTCACGAAGTAATTGTTATTCTCGATACTCCATATAGATTAAAAAGCCTGCTCGCAGATGTTGTGAAAATTTTAGGAAGAAATATCCGTTGTGTCCTCGCTTTCCAGCTTACAATGGCAAATGAAAGATTCTTTAGAGGAACCTCGGAGGAAATTCTTGCCGTCGCAGAAAAAATGAATCTAAAGGGCGAGTTTGTTTTGCTGATAGATAATAAACGTCATTCTTCTTTTTGAAGAAGCGCGACATTTTCAATATGATATGTATGCGGAAACATATCAACCGGACGAATTTTAATCAGCCTGTATTTTGCCGAACAAAATAATTTAATATCACGCACCTGAGTAGCCGGATTGCAGCTAACATAAACAATTTTTTGGGGATTAAGTTTAATTACATCATCAACGGTATTTGTGTGCATTCCGCTGCGCGGCGGATCTAAGATTACAACATCAGGTTTCGCTACATTATTTTCTTCGATCCTCGGTAAAAACGATTTATAAAGATCGGCTGTTATAAACTTTACATTTTCAATTTGATTTAGTTTTTTATTCTCATTTGCATCGGCAACTGCCGATTCTACCGCTTCAAAGCCGATAACCTGTTCAGCTTTAGAAGAAATAAAAATTGAAATTGTTCCTGCGCCGGAATAGAGATCATAAACTATTTCGCCGCCGGATAAATCCGCAAAGTCCATTGCCGTTTGATAAAGTTTTTCCGCCTGCAAAGTATTCGTCTGGAAAAAGGAATTGGCGCTTACCCTAAATTTATATTTACCGATCGTATCAAAAATAAACCCGTTTCCATAAAAAACTTTTTCGTAATCTCCCGTAGCGATCAATGCTTTCTTCAAATTTATATTATTAATTACCGTAGTTATTTCCGGAACTTTTATCAATAGATTCTCAGAATATTCCGTCATTAACTTTTCGTCTTCATAAAACGAAACGAGGTTAACCATCAAATCGTTTGTATGATGGGATTGTTTTATTACAAGGTTTCTCAAAAACCCGGAATTGCTTTTTGAAGTATAAATTGAAACTGATTTGCTCTTAAAAAAATCCCTTGTTAAGTTTAAAATCTTATTGCTGGTTTCGGATTGAAGAAAGCATTCATCAATATCAAGAACTTTATCAAACAAGTTCGGGATGTGCAATCCGAGCGCAAAGTCGCGGTTAATTTCCTTGCCGGAATTTATTTCTTCCAATGTAAGCCATCTTTTTTCGGCAAAAGAAAATTCCATTTTGTTTCTATAAAAGAAAATTTTTTCGGAAGAAATAATTTCTTCCGCTTCATAATTGCTAAACCCGCCAAGCTTGGTAAAAATTTCTTCAACCTGCTGCTGTTTAAATTTAGCCTGCGCTTGATAATCAAGGTCCTGCTGCTTGCATCCGCCGCAAGTTCCAAAGTACTTGCATCTCGCCTTTGTCCTTAATTGTGAAGAAAAAATTATTTCCGCCGTTTTTCCTTCCGCGTAAGTTTTTTTAATCTTCGTAAGCTGCACCCTTACTTTATCGCCGGGATAGGCGCCGTGGACAAAGACAACGTACTTAGAATTTTCCTGATCTGAATCTTTATTTATTTTTGCGATCCCTTTTCCCTCAAAGGCATATTTTTCTATTTCCAGTTCAAGCTGGTCGCCCTTTTTCATTTTGCGTTCTTCCGCAATACCAACATAGTGAAGCCAAAATAATTTTCTCCCCCGAGATTTAAATAAGCATTTGATTCGTGGCTGATCTGCTTCAAGGTTTTTTTGTAAAAGGATCTTTCCTGTTCTGACAAAGAATTAATATTATTGTTTAACATCGATGAGCTCATCCGGTAAAAATCTTTTAACGTTGCCGATAGATCATGCTCGTATAAGACCTCAAAATTTCTTTCACTATAGAATTTATGAACTTCATCCTTAAGCAAAGGAATTATTCCTGAGCTTTCAAAAATATCTTTTATAAATACAGGAAGCTTTTTTGTGAAGATAACATTTTCACCGGCACAGAAAATTCCGCCTGGTTTTAAAATTCTTTTAACTTCTTTTATAATTTTATTTCTGCCTATTGTTGAAATAGAAGCTTGCGCATAGACCAGATCAAAAGTTTCTTCATTAAAATCCGTGTTTGCGAACTCCATCAATTTTGAGGAAATATTTTCTTTATCTTTTATTAGCAGCCTTGTTTGTAGAAGCGAATCATTATCTTCAACTATTATTGTTATGTGCGAAGCCTTTGCCTCGATAAATTCACGGGCTAATTCGGACGTGTTGCCGCCGATGATCAAAATTTTTTTTTCCTCCAGATTAACCTGCGAAGAAAGAATTTTGAATTGCCTGTCCGTTCCGGGAAGAAAAATTGGTTTAACTGTTCTCAAAATCGTAACCGTATATTGAAATAAATTTTTATTAAATGCGGTACTAATTTACATAAAGCGCTTTTTAGTTGAAATGAACTTGCTTGCCAAATTGCCTTTCTAAACAAGTTCTGCTATTTTTATCAACAAAAAATTGAAACCTATCGAGGCAAAAATGAAAAAGCTTTTTCTTCTCTTAATATTATTTCCGCTAATTTTAACGGCTCAAACAAAGCGCCCAATTACTGTTGAAGATTTATGGGCGATGAAGCGAATCGATCAGATTGTACTTTCACTGGATGGAAAATCCATAGCCTTTTCCGTAACGTCTTACAATATGGATGAGAATAAAGGCAAAACAGAAATTTATTTAGTCAATACCGACGGCTCTAATTTGCATCAACTGAATAATCCGGATAAAAGTGAAAGCGATCCGAGATTTTCTCCCGATGGAAAAAGGATCGCTTATATTGAAAACGATCAAGTTGTCTCATGCAATCTCGACGGCTCCGGCGCGAAACAGCTTACCGATGTTTATACTGGCGTTTCGGATTTCAAATGGTCTAACGACGGAAACAAGCTCTTATTAACTTCATCTGTCTATGCGGATTGCCCCAACCAGGATTGCAACAAAAATATAGATGAAGAAAAGAAAACTGAAAAATATGACGCAAGAATAATTACACACTTAATGTACCGCCATTGGAACGAGTGGTTAAATAATAAGAGAAGCCATTTGTTTTTATTTGATATTGCCTCAAAGCAGTTAATCGATTTAAATTATTTGATGCACAATGACGTTCCGCCGCTTGATCTCGGCAGCGCAAATGATTTTAACTTTTCTCCGGATGATAAGGAAATCGCCTACACAATGAATCCCAATACCGTTGTTGCCAACAGCACCAACAACGATGTTTTCACTGTTAATATGAATGGTGTAAAACCGGATTCAAAAATTCCCGCGAAGAAAATTTCCGTGAGCCTGGGAAATGATAATGAGCCGGTTTATTCGCCGGATGGAAAATATATCGCGTTCGCCTCGATGCTTGTACCGGGACACGAATCAGATAAACAATATCTTGTTATTTACGACCGCTCTTCCGGCAAATTAAAAAATCTTACGGAAAAGTTTGACCGCTCTGTTGCTGAAATTGTTTGGTCGCCGGATTCAAGATCAATTTATTTTACTGCCAACAATGAAATCTATAATTCAATTTATAAGATAGATATCAAAACTGAAAAAGTTTCTGTGCTTTTGAAAGAACACAGCAACGCAGACATTGCCGTTTCCCCCGATGGAAAGACTATTTATTTTAAACAGCAGCGGACTGAGCTTCCTTATGAAATTTTTGCGATGAATAACGACGGCAGCGATGTTCATCAAATTACTTTTTTGAACAAAGATCTTTTATCAAAGCTTGAATTAAACCACGTGGAAACTTTTTGGTCGGTCGGCGCAGGCGGAAGAAAGATAGAATCAATTTTGTTGAAGCCGCCGTTTTTTGATCCTGCAAAAAAATATCCAATGATATTTTTAATCCACGGCGGACCGCAGGATAACTGGCAGGATGAATTCCATTACCGATGGAATCTCGAATTGTTCGCTTCTAAAGGCTACGTGGTTGTTGCGCCGAATCCTACCGGCAGCACCGGCTACGGACAGAAATTCACAAACGATATTTCCGGCGATTGGGGCGGAAAGGTTTATACCGATTTGATGAATGCCTGCGATTACGCAGTTAAGACTTATAAATTTATCGATCCGAAAAATATTTTTGCTGCCGGCGCTTCTTTCGGCGGCTACATGATCGACTGGCTCGAAGGGCATACGAGCCGCTTCAATGCAGTCGTTTCTCACGACGGAGTTTTTAACACCGTAAGCATGTGGGGAACTACGGAAGAACTCTGGTTCCCTAACTGGGAATTCAAAGGCACGCCGTTTACCAACCGCGCTTTGTATGATAAATGGAATCCTGAAAGATTTATTAAGAACGCTAAAACCCCGATGCTTATTGTTGAAGGCGCGCATGATTACCGCGTGCCCGAAGAACAAGCGTTCCAGTTATTTACCTCGCTTCAAACTCTCGGCGTCGAAAGTAAGCTTTTATATTTCAATAATGAATTTCATTTTGTCGTAAAGCCGCAAGACGCTAAGCTTTGGTGGAACACAATTTTTGACTGGTTCCAAAAACATAAAAAATAAAATTCCGGAGGGAATTATATTATGAAAGATCAAAAATATGATCTCGATGATTTCACCGAAATCAATGAACTTGATTTCGGCGGAACCACCGAGGATGAAGTAAACAAAAACATTAATTACGTGGAAGGAAATCTCTGGAGTAAGCTGTCTAAGGTTGAAAAGAAAATTTCCTTTGCAAAAGACGTAATTGCATTATACAGATATATGCGCGACCCCGCCGTTGCGTGGTATAGAAAATCAATAGTTGTTGCCGGGTTGGTTTATTTCATTTCGCCGATTGATGCCATACCGGATTTCACCCCGGTTATCGGCTATCTTGACGACCTCGGCGTGATTACCGCTTTGCTGAAATTTCTTGGACGCGAGCTTGTGCCGTATTACTAAGCATACGTTTACAATTTTAAATTCACAAATATTGCTTGCTCTTTAGTTATTATTATTTATCCGGAATGCTGAATGAATTTTAAAGTTATAAAAAGCGAAACCCTTTTTAAAGGAAGAGTTTTCGATCTTCAAGTGGATGAAATTGAATACAACAGCGGAAATAAAAGCGTCAGAGAGACCGCAGTCCACAACGGCGGCGCTGTTATTGTGCCGGTTACGAAAGAAGGAAAAATTATTTTCGTAAAACAATTTCGTTACCCGCTTCAAAAAACTTTGCTTGAGCTTCCCGCGGGAAAATTAAATAAAGATGAAGACCCGGAAGCTTGTGCCGGGCGCGAATTAAAAGAAGAGACCGGCTACGACGCAAAAAATATTATTAAACTCGGAGCGATCTGCACAACTCCGGGATTTTGCACGGAGATTCTCCACATTTTCTTAGCGGAAGGCTTAACCGCGGGAAATCATAGCCGTGAAGAAGGCGAATATGGTATGGAGATTTATGAATTTACTTTTGATGAAGTCGAACGAAAAATTTCCTCCGGTGAAATTTACGACGCGAAAACCATCTGCGGTTTTCATCTAGCTAAAAATTATTTGAAATGAATTTCTATTTTATACTAAAGATTTTTCATCTATGATTAAGTCGCTTGAAGTAAAAGATTACGCTTTGATAGAACACGTGAACGTTGAGTTCGGCGGAGGGCTGAATATTATTACCGGCGAGACAGGCGCGGGCAAATCAATTTTGATTGACGCGGTGAGCCTGCTGCTGGGCGACCGCGCCTCTACGGAAGTCGTGCGCAAAGGCGCGGCTAAATCTGTTGTCGAAGGAATCTTTAACGTAGACGGTAATAAAAAAGTAAAAACCATCCTGGAAGAAAACGAAATTGAATATTCCGGCGAGCTCATTATGCGTAGAGAAATTTCTCTTAAAGGCTCTAACCGCTGCTTTATAAATGATACGCCTGTGCCGCTGAATAT
>Ga0187812_1000510_pt1 | contig 13678 bp, 3 predicted proteins | sample NC_S_2_FD_130582 | JGI IMG/M metagenome (GOLD analysis project Ga0187812, IMG submission 130582) | Wetland sediment microbial communities from Neuse River Estuary, North Carolina, USA - ASW-S_2 | ecosystem: Environmental > Aquatic > Freshwater > Wetlands > Sediment | place: USA: North Carolina... | reverse complement strand
GCTGAAGCTCATGCAGGGCTTCACGTCCGGCAGCTTCGGCCCGAACGCCTACCTGACGACCGCGCAGGAGACCCACCTGATCGCGCAGCTCCAGGCCGTCATGGCCTCGGCGGCGTTCAAGGTGTCGGCTTCGTCGACGGACGTCGGTGTGGGCCAGATCGTGACCCTCAGTTCGACCGGCTCTGGCACCACCACTTACGCGGTGACGGGCGCCAACGCGTCGAGCGCGCTCCTCTCCGGTAGTTCGTTCGTCGCTTCAGCGGCGGGCAACTACACCGTCACGGGCACCAACGCCGGCAACACCGCTTCGGTGACGATCGGCGTGTACGGCACGGCGACAGCGCTGAGCATCTCCGCGCCGAAGACGGTCGTGGCGAACGGCGCTTCGCAGACCAATGTCACCGTCAGCGTCGTTGACGCGAACGGCAACGTGGTCGGCAGCAACACTGACTGGATCTCGCTTACGAGCAGTAACCAGTACGCCGCAACTGTTGGCACCGCCAACGCTGCTCCAACAAGTTCGTCCACCACTGCCAACATCGAGGCCGTAAATGGCGTCGCGACGTTCGTACTCCAGAGCGGCACCGTGCCGGGCGCCTCGGCGACCCTTACGGCGACCGACACGACGAGCGGTACGGCAGTGGCGAACCCGACATCTACCGACTACCAGGCGACCGTGGCCGACACGGCGCAGACTGCGACAAGCCTGTCGGTGTCAGGCGACCAGTACGTGGCCGCGAACCAGGCGGGCACCACGTCGACTGTCGACGTGCAGGTTCTCGACCAGTCCGGCGAGCCGATGGTCTACGGGACGTTCCCGTTCTCCGTCAGCATCTCTGGGCCTGCCCAGTTCTCTGACGGCACCACCACGTCCCACAGTTACGTGTACAACGGCAACAGCTCTGCTGGTAACGCGGCGGCTGTCGCGTCGTTCAGCATCGAGGATGTCCAGGGCGAGACTGGCGCGATCACTGTCACGGCTTCGGGGACGAACCTGACATCCGGTAGCGCCACCATTACGGCGGTCATCTCCGGTTCGCCTGCGGCCATCCAACTGACGGCGCCGACGACGACCTCGTTCTCCGAGGACAGCGCCAGCACCGGACTTCAGTATGGGCTGCAGGTTGTCGACTCGCATGGATACCCCGTGTCCGACGGCTTCACGGCTGACGTGGCTGTGACGACCGGCGGCAACACTGCTGACAACATCAAGGTGAACGGGACTGCACCCACCGGCAGCGCGACGTTTGTTCAGGTGCCGGTTACAGGTGGCAGCGCGACGCTTACTCTGACTGACGCAGGCGTGGCGGCCGACGCGGGGTCCTACGCAGTGCAGGTGTCTGACGACGCCGGGAACCTCACCGCGTCGAGCAGCAACACGTTCTCCATCACCGCTGGCGCACCGAAGTACCTCACGCTCAGTGGAGCTTCGTACATCGCGGCCGCCAATCCCACCGACACCATTAGCGCCCAGGTCACCGACGCCTACGGTAATGACGTAGCCATCGCTGGTGTGCCTGTAGTGTTCACGGCGTCGTCCAACGCGACCCCGTCGTCCACCACTGTCAACACTAACGCTCAGGGCGTTGCCACTGTGACCGAGACAGTTCCGCCTTACACGGGCGGATCTGGGTACACGGTTAGCGCTCAGGGCACATACAACAGCGCAAGCGCGAACCTGTTTGTCAAGGGCGGCACGCCGTTCGCGTTCACGGTGGAGAGCACCGTGGCGACGGGCGTGCAGGTTACCTTGAAGAACACGGGCACTAGCCAGTACGGGACGGCCGGTGCGTCGAACATCGCGCAGGCCGGTGACACCGTGCAGGTGAGCGTCTACGCTGACGACCAGTACGGCAACCCCGTGCAGACGGCAGATGCTATCACCGTTACCCTGACCGGACCGTCGAGCAGCGCCTACGGACTTAGCAACCCGGGCACCGCGACCTACGGTACTGTCAAGGACAACCATGACGGCACCTGGACCGTGACAATGACCAAGAACGCCAGCGGCAACTACCAGGCGCTCTTTACGGCCCTCGCGGACGCGGCTGGCAACACCTCGGTTGCCGCCCAGGACACGTCGGCGCCTGGAGAGCCTACCGGTAGCACGATGTTGTCCGTCGTTGCCGGGCCGCTCACAGGGTTCGGCTTTACCGACAGCTCTGGCAACGCGGCGTCCAACGAAAGCGTCACCGCGAACACTCCGATTACGCTGACGCTCTCTGGCACGGATTTCTTCGGCAACATGGCAGTTCCTCAGTCCGTCTACTACGTCGGACTCCAGGCGACCGGTGTGTCGGGTGGCTTCCGCACTAGCACGACCAGCAGTGACGTCACGAGCGTCGCGGTGTCGGCCGGTTCGACCGGAGTCCCCGTATACTACGTGCCGTCGGCTGACTCGACCAGCGCTGCCTTCACCGCGCCTGCCTACGTTGACTACACGGGTGCTGCGACGAGCCCGACGTTCTACGCCTACGACTCGACCGGCGCCGCTCTCTCCGGCTCCTGGACGGTGAACGGTGGTGCACCGACGACCGGCACCACCTTCAGCCCGACCGGGTCTGCTGGAACTACGGTGACGATCGGTTACACCAGCGGAACGACGACGATCTCCTTCTCGTACACCTACTGACCCTGATCGGCAGTAGCTGACCTGGGAAGGAACTCTGCAGGGCTGTCCCGCAAGGCGGTTCGCCGTCTCGCGGGGCAGCCCCGCTTTTTTGCTTGCTGCGGAGCCCTTCAGAACCGTCACATCAGTGGCCGGTCTGGTGTTCGTCTGGATGGGGGAGAGGGTTTTGGCAGCGGCGGTCGAAGGCTTGAGGCGTTGAGGTTCGCCGCGGCTGGCCCATCTTGCTCGGGAGATGGACAAGCTGGTCTGCACAGCGAAGGGGAGGGGACACGTGAGAGGGATGCGCGCAGTGCTGAGCGCGTTGGCCACGGCCTCGATGGTGCTCGCGACGTCGGGCGCAGCCTTGGCCTCCACGCCCGCGTACGAGACCCGTGCGGATTTCGTGTACAGACTCGACATGCAGCTCGGCATCAAACCGGTATATCCGGCGACACCAACATTCAAGGACGTCCCGGCGAGCAGTGCGTACTACGGCTACATCGAGGCTGCAGCGCAGCAGGGAATCACAAACGGCTTCTCCAACGGTACCTTTGGACCGGGATTGGCCCTGACGCGAGCGGAAGCCGCCAAGTACGAGGTCATCGCTTACGGGCAGGGCGACGCCGCCAAGGCCATCGCCTCGACCTCCTTCGCGGACAACGCTCTCATCCCGACGGCGCTCGTCGGGTACGTCGCAGTGGCTAGCAAGCTTGGATTGCTCAAGGGGTTTCCCAACGGAACCTTCCAGCCACAGGCCGAACTTACGACGGCTCAGGAAACGCACCTCCTTAGCCAGTTGGCAACAGCCATGGGCTCGGGCGCAGGATCCGCAGGCGGCTACGACGTCAAGGTCAATGCGACATCGACCGATGTTAGCCCTGGGCAGTTCGTGACGCTCTCCGCGCTCGTCACTGACGCGTCGGGAGCGGCGGTCAATGTTCCCGTGACGTTCAGCGTGACGGGCTCCAATGCCGGGACCGCCCTGCTTTCAGGGGCCTCGTTCGTGGCGTCCCAGCCGGGAACCTACACAGTCCAGGCAACAGCCGGAACAGCCACTGGCACTCTCACCATCGACGTCTACGGCTCGGCCGTGGGACTCAAGATCAGTGCGCCCTCCAGTATCGTTGCCAATGGCAACGCTTCGTCGAGCGTCTCGGTGAGCTTTGTAGATGCCGGCGGCAATGTTGTGGCAAATGACACGGGGACCATAACGCTGACGTCCGGCAACTCGGCTGCGGTCGGCATCATGAACGGCACCGCGGCCAGCGGTTCGGCCAGTCTAGCGGCGGTCAACGGCGTCGCGGAGTTCACCGTGGTGGGTGGGTCGCTGCCTGGTTCGACGGCAACCCTGACCGCCACGGCCGGCGGCCTCACTGCGAGCACATCGGTGACCACCGCGAGTCAAACCGCCAATTCGCTGTCCGTCACTGTGGCTTCACCCTACCTTGCCGTCAACGCTCCCGGAACGACGCAGAACGTAACGGTGAAGGTACTGGACCAGAGCGGCCAGCCAATGATTTACGGGACGTATGCCTTCACTGTGACCATCTCCGGTCCCGCGACGTTCGCGGGTGGCGGCACGTCGCCGGAGTCGTTCGTGTACAGTGGACTCGGCACCAACTCATCCGGGACCCAGGTGACGATCCAAGATGTCCAGGGTTCCACCGGTACCATAACGGTCACGGCTTCGGGCACCGGACTCACGTCTGGGTCGGCCTCCCTAACGGCCGTCGTTGCAGGATCTCCGTCCGCGATCCAGGTGACAGCACCCGCTACTACGACCCTCAGCGCCGACAGCGGCGGCGTTGGACTCAAGTTCGGTATCGCCGTCGTGGACAGTCACGGGTATCCAGTGACGGGTGCAAGCTCCCTCATGGTCACCGTGAAGAACAGCAGTGGGCAGATTGCCACCAACATGTACGTGAGCGGCCTGCCGCAGTCTACCACGGCTGGAGTGACCGTCTCCGCCGGCCAGTTTACCGTGACCGACAACGGGGCTGGTACCGACGCTGGTACCTACACGCTACAGGCGACCGACCCCTCCGGTACCCTCGCGCCTTCGGCCGCCATCACCTTCTCGGTGACGGCAGGCGCAGCGAAGCTGATCAAGCTGACCGCACCCGCGTTCGTAAGTGCGGCCGCGCCGCAGGCAACCTACGTGGCCCAGGTGACCGATGCCTACGGCAACGCCGTAGCGCTTTCCGGCATCCCCATCACGTTCACTTCGACCGTGTCGAACATCAACCCGTCTACGCAGACCGTCGCCACGAACGCGGCGGGCCAAGCGCAGGTCACCTTCACTGTGCCGGGGTACGTCGGCAGTTCGTATCCGATCACAGCCTCAGCAACCTTGAACGGCCAGAACTACACGACGAACCCCGTGCCGTTTACGGTGGAGAACACGACAGCCCGGGCGGTCTCCATCGCCCTGGTGGACAACACCTCGGGCAACTACTACGGCAACCCAGCCGTGGCGCAGTCCGGTGATCAAGTCAAGATCACCATTAAGGCCACTGACCAGTACGGCAACCTGGTGGCCACCGCGGACAAGGTGCTGATCAACTCGACCGGCACAGGCACGCTCACCAACTGGAACACGTCGCCATTGGGCGGAGGCGGTCTGGGGAACATCACGGCCAACGCCGACGGGACGTACACGATCACCCTCTACGGAGGCCAGGCGGTCGTCGCTGCGAGCGCAGGCAGCACAGGTACCGTTGTCCTCCAGGCAACGGACGAGTCGGTGCAACCCAACGCCATGGGCAGCTCCTCCATCGGCGTGCAGCCGGGCCCGGTGATGAGCTTCAACATCTTCGACACCGCTGGCAACCTCGCTACCAGCGAGTCCGTGGCGGCCAACACCCCAAGCACCTTCACGCTCAAGGCCGTTGACGTTGCGCACAACCCGGCCATCCCGACGGCGAACTACCTGGTGGCTCCGCAGACCTCCCAGCTCGGGGGGCAGTTCCGTGTCGGGAGTCCATCGGGAGCCAACCTGGGCGTTGGTCAGGGCGTTCTGGTCGCGCCGGGCTCCGGTGGCGTAGCCCTCTACTACGTGACGAGCACGGCGGCGAGCAGCGTAGACCTGACAGCCCCCTACTGGGTCTCCTACGCTGCAGGCATCGGCATGAACGGCAACGGCGCGCTCGTGACGTCGGGCGGCGGAAGTATCCAGTTCTCGCCGAGCACGGGCGGTAGCGTCGTGGACCTGACGAACGGCAGCAACGTCAACAGCAGCGGCTTGTTCACCGCACCGTCAGGCTCCGGTACTGATACCCTGGCTCTACAGGTCGGGGGAGTCTCGGAGATTACCTTCCAGGTCGCCTGGTAGATCGCGGCGCGAGGCGGAGGGGCGTCCCGCGGGGCCCCCTCCGACCTTCCGCCCGTTCGAAGTCAGAGCGAGTTGAGTTCCTACCAATGTCAACTTCGTTTGGAGTAGAATCATACAGGAAATCCCTGGTCCGGCCATGACCCAGCGGCTAACGAATGAGGAGGACTAGCATGCGAAAGGTTCGCAGGATTGCTGTAGCCGCCCTGACAGCACTGGGGATGTTGGTCGGCACCGGCGTGGGCGCTTCGGCCGCCGGACAGACTCATGTGACGCGCCAGCAGTTCGTGTACGATCTAGACCGTGCCATCGGCCTGCAACCTGTGAGTCCGGCGCATTCAGACTTCACTGACATCTCTGCCGCATCTCCGTACTACGGCTACATCGAAGCGGCTTACGAGAAGGGCTACATCGATGGATTGGGCAATGGACTGTTCGGCCCCACGGACCTTCTCACCAGGGCCGAGATGGCCAAGATCGAAGTCACGGCCCTGGGGGATGTAACCCAGGCGCAGTCGATGATGTCCCAGAGTTCGACCTTCAAGGATGACGCGCGGATTCCCAGCTGGGCACGGGGCTACGTTCTGGAAGCCGTGCAGTTGGGACTCGTCAAAGGCTATCCGGACAACACCTTTGTGCCAGGGGCCGATATCACCCCGAGCGATGAGGCAGCGTTCATCCGCCAGTTCGTGGCCGTGCAGGGAGGAGCCAGCACTGGCGGTGGCACTGCCGCCACCATCGCCGTGATGGCATCCAGCCCGTCCGCCGCGGTGGGCCAGATGGTCCAGCTCTCTGCCACTCTGAAGACGGCATCCGGCGCGGTCATCGCCAATGCGCCCGTCCAGTACACCGCGAACAGCACGAACGTGATCCTGAGCGGCAGCCAATTCATCGCCTCGAGCCCCGGGGTGTACACGGTGCAGGCCACGTCCGGCAGTGTCAGCGGGCTTGTGACGATCACCGTCTACGGTCTGCCCGTCGCCATCAAGCTTGTTGCCAGCGGCCCAGTGGTCGCCGACGGAGCGTCGCAGGTAGACCTCAAGGCCGAAGTTGTCGACCAGAATGGCAACGTTGTCAGCAATGCCACCGGCAACATTGCTCTCTACTACACGACGCACGGCGGGGCCACCTCCATCGTGACAGCATCCTCGACAGCCGTGCCTCTTAACCTCGCGCAGGCGCTCCAGCAAGGGACGGCGGCGGCGGTTAGCCAAGGAGTGGCCTCGTTCACGTTGCAGGCCGGATTGGTCCCCTTGCAGACCGACACCCTTGAGGCCGAGATGTACACGACGGGCGGCGTGGCAGTCACAAACCCCACGGCTGCGCAGCAGACCATAACGTCGGTGACCGAACAGCCCACGACGTTGGCCATCCAGGCGCCGAAGTACCTGTCCGCAACCACCACAACCCAGGCCAGTGCCGTCGTGCAGGTCAACGACCAGGCGGGTGTCCCGATGCTCTTCGGGTCCGTGCCCATTTCGGTCTCGCTGCAGGGCCCCGCGACCTTCGGCAACGGGTCCACGGGTCAGCAAGGCTACCTGTTTTCCGGAACCGGCAACCCCCTGTCGCCCGCCGGTGTGAAGGTGCCGATCCAATCTCTCCAAGGGCAGACGGGACAGGTCACCCTCACCGTCAACGCTACCGGACTCAAGTCCGCCACGGCGACGATCAACGCCGTGATCGCCGGGCCTGCCACCGCTATTCAGGTCACGCCCCCAAGCACTGCAACGTTCCCGGAGTCCGCGGCAGCTACCGGTTTGGCCTTCGGGGTGTCCGTCGTGGACGCGCACGGCTATCCGGTTGGCGCGAACGAAACGCTGGAGATCAGGGTCGAGAAGAACGGAATCGTCGCGGACAACATTCGCATCGACGGGTATACACAGAGCAATACCGGCGTCCTGGACAACGATGCCCTCACGAACGGGCAGTTTAAGGTGACGGATACGGGGAGCGGGGCTAACGCGGGAACGTACACGGTAAGTGTCACGGACCCGAACGGCAAGCTCCAGGCGGCAGGCGCACTGTCCTTCACCGAGACGCCGGGCCCTGTCGCCAAGGTTGCGCTGACATCTCCCCAGTACGTGCCCCTTTCCAGCCCGACCCTGACTGTCTCGGCGACGCTAGAGGATGCGTACGGCAACGTCGTGCCGCTCAACGGCACGGTCCTGGACTTCGCGAACGCCTCGTCAAATGCGCCTCCGGGCGTCACGCTGAGCGCCACCAGCGCCACCACCGTCAACGGAACGGCCAGCGTCACCGCGACCGCCCCCACCTACGTGGGGCAGAGCTACACGGTCAACGTCAGCGGCGCAACCTTCCCGCCCCAGTCGGTCAGCTTCACGGTGGAGAACACCGTCGCTGGCAACCTCACGGTGGCCTTCAAGGACATGTACCAGGGCGGCGACTCCTCCGGCACGTACGCGATCGCGCACAACACTACGACGGCCGAGGCCAGCGACACCGTGCAGATCATCATCTCCGCTGTCGACCAGTACGGCACCCCCGTACAGAACCAGCCAAGTTCGACCCTGAACCTGCAGTTCTCCGGCACCGGACTGGTCCCCATCTACTCCAGCGGCGGATCGCTGTCGCCGATTGGCACCAACGCGTGGTCGACGACGATGGGGGCAACGGGAACGGTCACAGTGACCGCCACGGCAGAAACTGCTGGCGTTGTAGGACTGACGGTCACAGACACGTCTATCGCCGGCGGCTCCACGGGTGCGGGCAACTTCTCCGTGCAGCCTGGACGGTTCTGGGGATTCCAAGTGCTCGACAGCTCCGGCAACAACGTGACGACGAACAACGAGACGGTGCAGGCGAACACGCCTGTCGAGCTGACGGTGACGCCGGTCGACCAGTACGGTAACGAGACCACGATGACGACGACGACAACGGTGCACCTGAGCGACGGGTCGAACGGCCAGTTCAGCCTGACGTCCGGCGGCAGTCCTATCACCAGCTTCCAGCTCACGGCGGGACAAGGGCAGCAGATCGTGTACTACGAGAACGCGGTTGCTGGCGCGTACCATATCACAGCGTACTGATCGCCCCGAGGGGAGGGGGAACCCTCCCCTCGTCTTCCCGCACGGAGAGATGGAAGTAGGGCCCGCTTCGGGCATCTTCGACAAGCCTGTTCGCATAACATGAAGTTTGGATCCTGGTTTAAAAAGGAGGCGCAAACCGCATGCGAAGGCGGCGTGTCCTTGTCGCATCTCTCGCGGCAGGGATCCTCATGGCGGCCACCATGCCAAGTATGGGGGCACTCGCGGCTAGTCCGCAGGGCGTGACGCGGGCACAATTCATCTACGAATTCGATCGCACGGCGAACATCCAACCCGTGTATCCTCAAGTTCCAGACTTCACAGATGTACCGTCGACGAGCCCGTATTACGGCTACATTGAAGCCTCTCTCAAGGCAGGCATCGTCTCAGGCGTTACGGCCACCAAGTTCGAGCCGAACGCCGCGTTGACGCGGGAGGAGATCGCCAAGATCGAGGTTCTGGCCCTTGGTGACGGGCAGGCAGCCAAGGCCCTCGCCTCACAAGCGTCCACCTTCAAGGACGACCCGTATATCGCTGCCTGGGCAAGGGGCTACATCAATGAGGCAGTGAAACTCGGCCTGATCTCCGGATACCCCAACGGGTATTTCCGGCCGGCGCAGGCCATCACGGTTGCGGACACGCCCCACTTCCTTCAGAAGTATGCGACATCGCAAGGGTCGCAGGGCACCTGGAGCTTGACTGTGAGTCCGTCGGCCACGGATGTGGCGGTCGGGCAGCAAGTGCTTCTCGCGTCGACGGTGAAGAATCCCCAGGGCGCCGCTGTGAGCGGATCGGTAACCTACTCCGTCAACTCGGCGCAGGCGCTGGTCTCCGGCAGCACGTTCGTGGCGAGCAGCCCCGGAACCTACACGGTGACGGGCACGTACCAGACGTACGGCGCCACCATTACTGGGACGGCGCAAATCGCGGTCTACGGCACGCCGACCTCGCTCAAGATCGTCACGCCTTCGCAGATCGCAGCAAACGGCTATTCCACGTACACCGTGACGGTCGACATTCTCGACCAGAACGGCAACATCGTGGCCAATGACAACGTGGACCAGGTGAGTCTTGGCTCGAGCGGCGGTGGCGCCGTATCGTCCATCAACCCTGGCACCACCACAGCTGTCAACGGCGTCGCGATGTTCACCATCACCGCAGGTTCAGTGCCTGGGGCCTCCACCACCCTGACGGCCACTGACAATAACATCACAGGCAATGGTCATCAGGCGACTGCGACCTTAACGAGTGCGATGCAGGCCGCAGCGAAGCTCTCGATCTCCGCGCCCCAGTACATCTCCGCGAACATTACCGGCACCACGGCGACGGTCAAGATCCAGGTGCTGGACCAGAGCGGGCAGCCGATGCTCTACGGCGTGTTCCCCTTCACGGTCAGCATCAGCGGACCGGCGACCTTCACCGGCGGCAGCACCGCGTCGCAGAACGTCGTCTACGTGGGGAACGGCCAATCCGGTAGCTCGGCTCCCTACGCCGTAGTGAGCATTCAGGACGTTCAGGGTGCCACAGGCGCCATCACGCTGACGGCGAGCGGAAACGGGCTCGCTAGCGCGTCCGCGACGATTACCGCAGTAATTGCGGGCGTGGCCTCAGGCATCGCCGTCTACCCTCCGGCGAGCACCAGCGTAACGCAGTCCACCGTGGCGACGGGCGTTACATTTGGGATTGGTGCGATCGACGCACACGGCTATCCCGTGACCGATGCGATCCCTGTGCTGATCTCCGTAAAGAACAGTTCTGGGACGCTCGCGACGAACGTCTATGTGGACAGTCAGCCGCAGGATCCCACATCCGGGGGATACCTTGACACTTCCGCGATGCAGAACGGGTCGTTTGAGCTGACTATCCACGGCACCACGGGGGCCGTAGGCACGTACACCGTGCAAGCCACCAGCCCCACGGGCCTGCTGTCGAGTTCCGGAGTGAGCTCCTTCCAGGTCACGGCGGGAACCGCGACCCGCATCAACGCGACCATGGGGAGCAGCTACGTAAGCGCACAGCACCCCACCACCACGCTCACGGTGCAGCTCGTTGACCAGTATGGAAACCCGGTCGCGGAGAGCGGCATACCCGTGACTCTGTCCAGCCCGGGATCCAACGGATACCCGGTGACGTTCAGCCAATCCACCGGCTACACCAACGGCAACGGGCAGTTCATGGCAACGGTAAACGTCCTGCCTTACGTGGGCGAGACGTACACCGTGTACGTAACGGCCACCATCAATGGTTCCGTGGTGGGGCCGAATCCCGAACCTACCGTTTCCGTGCAGAACACGGTGGCGACGCAGATCCAGTTGACACCGCTGGACTACCTAGCGGGCGGCAATTCGCCCGGCAATGACGTCAACAGCAACTACGTGGCCACGTCGAGTGACATGGTCCGACTGACCCTTAAGGCGCTGGATCAGTACCAGAACCCCGTCACCACCAACGATCAGGTCACACTCACATTCAGCGGCAGCGGCTCGCTCAAGTATCAGACGGGTCCTGTGACCGTCAACGGCAACGGTCAGTGGACCGTGCAGCTTTCCGGGGGGCAGGCCGTCATCGACGCCGAGGCCTGGGCTGCGGGGCAACTGACGATCACTGCGCAGGACGCGTCGGTGGGCGGCGGGCCTACCGCCACGGTGCCCATGATGATCTCACCCGGCAACCTTTCGAACTTTGCGTTCTTCACCACATCAGGTGCGAACGCCGGCTCGGGGATCAGCGTCCAGGCCAACACGCCGGTCGAGGTGTACCTCGAGCCGGTGGACTCTCAGGGCAACGCGACCATCGCGCCGCTGGCGTCGACCGCGGTGCCCTCCGACGGAGGAGGGGGTGGTAGCTTCCGCCCGAACAACCCCTACAACTCCAATGTCTCAAGCTACACGGTGCCGGCGGGCACAATGCAGCTCCCGTTCTGGTACGTGAACGGGACAGCCAACACCTACGACCTCACCGCGAACTATCAGCAGACTCCGACCACCCTGAGTCTCTCGACGCTCCCATCCGGCATGGCGGCGGGCGGCGTCTACAGTGTCACGCTGACGGCGAAGGACCAGTACGGGGACCCCTTGAACGGAGCCTTCCCGGTGGAACTCAGCGGACCGGCCAGCGGCCTTAACCTCTTGGGAGCGTCGCCCAACAACTCTTACGCAACCGTAGGCAGTGCGGTGAACGGCAGCAACAGTATCACCAACGGTATGTCATTGAGCGCCTCGGGAGCCGGGACCATCGACCTTGCCTTCTCAAACGGCACAGCCACTCTCTACTTCACACCAGTGGCTGCGCAGACCAACGCCAGCTTCAACGTGCAGGTGGCTGGAACATCGAACGTGGCCTCGAGCGGCGGCGCGAACGTGTCCGGAGGAGCGCCGTACGCACTCACGTCGACGGTGTCCACGCCGTCAAGTACCGTCGTGGGTACCGCCTACAACTACCAGATCAACGCGGTCGACAGTTTCGGCAATGCGGCCGAGGGCGCTTTCGGGGCGACGATCAGCCTGACGGTTGGCGGACTACAGGTATCGCCCAACGGTGCAGAGCCGACCGTTGCCGGGGTTGCGGCTACGACCACGACCGGCTCGAACCCGACGACAGCGGCCGTGATCCCCCAGGGCACGAGCAGTGGTGACTTCGGGTCGATGAGCTTCAGCCATGGCGCGCTCACCCTGCCGGTGATCTTCACCTCCGCGACGCAGCAGAAGCTCACGTTCCAGGTCAGCGGTGGCGGCAGCCCAGTGGCAGCTAGCAACGTAACCCCGGCGGCACTCAGCGTGGCCTACGCCGTGGCACTGGCGCCGTCGAACAACCCGACGCCGCCCGTTCTTAGCCTCCCGACGCCCAGCTACCTGGCAGGTCCATGGAGCCAGGCGACCGTACAAGGAGCGACGTATGTCTCTGAGCAGACGTTGGCCAACAGCACCTCCTACGAGGGCGTGATCCAGCTCGTCGACGCCTACGGCAACCCGGTTGGAACGGGCACGGGCAATAGTGAGGACATCCAGCTGACCCTCCAGAACGACACTGGCTCAGGGACCGGCTCGGCGTCCTACCTCGGTTCGAGCGGTCTCACGGAGACCGTGACGCTCGGATCGAACGGCTCCGGCCAATTCACCTACACGGCGAACGGCACAGGCACAGCCCCATGGTACGACACCCTGACGGTGCCGAAGCCCGCGGGCGGCATCGGCCAGATAGTGATCCAGCTGAAGTACCAGTAAGCAGAGTTGCACCGGGCCGGGCCGAGGGAGTGGGCACTTCCCGGCCCGGCGTTTCTTGCGCCGTGCCGCAGCGTCGGCGAGAAGGCCAAAGTGGCACGAACCTGCCGAAACCACCACAGGGTGGACGGCAATCGCTAGCCTGACTTCAGCAAGGGCCAACGGCATACGCCCGAAAGATTCCCCATCCGACGGCGACCGGTCCGCCACGCCTTCCTTCGGCGGCTCCGAGCGACAGAGCCGGAATCCCCTCCGGTGACAGAGTCAGCCTGTAGGACTCTGAGAGGGAGGGAACGGCTCTGCGCCTCATTCGCAGGCTTCTGGCCTCGGCGAGTGGACTCCTCGTGCTCGCCGTCGGCATGCAGGTGGCGAGCGCCGCACCGTCGGTGGGCTACGCCAGCCTGCCGGGAAGCATCAGCCCCTTGATTCAGAAGCGCCTTGCGACACCGGTGGGCGCTGTCCCCGGGGACCAGCAGGT
>Ga0187812_1000508_pt1 | contig 13702 bp, 14 predicted proteins | sample NC_S_2_FD_130582 | JGI IMG/M metagenome (GOLD analysis project Ga0187812, IMG submission 130582) | Wetland sediment microbial communities from Neuse River Estuary, North Carolina, USA - ASW-S_2 | ecosystem: Environmental > Aquatic > Freshwater > Wetlands > Sediment | place: USA: North Carolina... | reverse complement strand
GGGGAACCTGGCCACTCTGGCGGCGCGCATGGCGGACCACACCTCGTCCCGCAGAGCGGCCTTCGCGGCGAGCACGTCAGCCGGGCCGCCCGCGTCGCGATCATGCCGGGGCGCTGAACGAGGGCGGGCCATGGCCCTATCCTGCCGCACGCGCCCTCCGGCGTGGTACCGCAGCAGCGTTGTGTGACCTACGGTTCCACCGGCTCTACCCGCGCTCGCACTTAACATCACTTTTTGTCGCTGAAGCCGGACAAAACGGGCGTGAAAGCGACGAAAAGTGATGCGAAGACGAAAAGTGATGCGAAGTGGCGGGCTTGACCAGCGCGAAGAGACACCCCTTCGGCTGGTGTCACAGGCGGCACGGGTGCCTTGTCTTGGGTGGCGACAGGGATTCGACGGCGATAAAAGATGAGAGGGAGCCATCGATGCGAGTATTCGTCGCGGGCGCCACGGGCGTCATCGGACAGCACCTGCTGCCCACGCTGGCGGCGGCCGGCCATGAGGTGACCGCCACGACGCGTTCCCCCGGCAAGGCCGGCCAGCTGCGCCAGCTCGGCGCCACGCCGGTCGTCGTGGACGGCCTCGACGCGGACGGCGTCCGCGCCGCGGTGATCCAGGCCAGGCCCGAGGTGATCATTCACGAGATGACCGCGTTGAGCGCGATGCGGAACCTTCGCGGCTTCGACAAGAGCTTCGCGGTCACCAACCGGCTGCGGACGGCGGGAACGGACAACCTGCTCGCGGCCGCCCGGGCGGCCGGGGCCGGGCGGTTCATCGCGCAGAGCTACGCCGGCTGGCCGGCCATCAGGGAAGGCGGTCCGGTCAAGACCGAGGAGGACCCGCTCGACCCGAGCCCGCCGGCCGCGACGATGGCGGAGAGCCTGCGGGCGATCCGCCATGTCGAGCAGGCGGTATCCGGGTTCCCCGGCGGGATCGTGCTCCGGTACGGCGGCCTCTACGGGCCCGGCGCGTCGGAGCCCATGCTCGACGCGGTGCGCAAGCGGCTGATGCCGGTCATCGGCGGCGGCGCGGGCGTCTGGTCGTTCTGCCAGGAGGAGGATGCCGCGAGCGCGACCGCGGCGGCGGTGACCCGGGGGGCGCCGGGTACATACAACGTCGTGGATGACGATCCGGCGGCCGTGGCGGAGTGGCTGCCGTTCCTCGCCCGGTGCCTCGGCGCGAAGCCGCCGCTGCACGTCCCGGCCTGGCTGGGACGGCTGCTCGCCGGCGACGCGATCGTCGCCATGATGACCGTGATCCGCGGGGCGTCGAACGCGAAGGCGAAGCTCGAGCTCGGCTGGTCGCCGCGGTACCCGAGCTGGCGGGACGGATTCCCGGCGTGGACCGGGACCGGTTCGCGCCGTGAGCCCGCACCGGGGGCAGTCCGTGACAGCGCCGGGTGAGGACGAGGCTCCCTACCAGGAGCTGCGGCCGCTGATGTTCTCGATCGCCTACCGGATGACCGGAAGCGTCAGCGACGCCGAGGACATCGTGCAGCAGGCGTTCCTCGGGCTGACCCGGGCGCTGCGCGAGGGCACCGTGGTGGAGTCGCCGAAGGCGTACCTCGCCGCGGCCACCACGCGGCACGCGATCAACCACCTGGGTTCGGCCCGGGTGCGCCGGGAAGCCTACGTCGGCGCCTGGCTGCCCGAGCCGCTGGTCGCCCCGGGGCCGCACCCCGCGGCCGCCCCGGATCCGGCGGAACACGCCGAGCTGGCCGATTCGCTGTCGATGGCCTTCCTGGTGATGCTGGAGAGCCTGTCCCCGGTGGAGCGCGCGGTCTTCCTGCTCCGCGAGGTGTTCGGGTACGACTACGGCGAGGTGGCGCGGATCGTCGGCAAGAGCGAGCCGAACTGCCGCCAGATCTTCGCGCGCGCCCGTCAGCGCATCGGCGAGCGCCGGCCACGGTTCGAGTCGTCCCGCGCGCAGGGCGCGGAACTGGCCCGCCGGTTCTTCGCGGCCGCGGCCGGCGGGGAGATGGACTCGCTGCTCGAGCTGCTCGCACCGGATGTCGTCTTCTTCGGGGACGGCGGCGGGAAGGGGCTCGCGATCAAGGAGCCGCTGCGCGGGCGGCTGCGGGTCGCGCGGTTCATCGCCGGGCTGTTCCGGCGGGGCATGCAGCTGGACGCGCGGCTCGCGCCCGCCTGGGTGAACGGCCAGCCGGGCGGGGTGGCGTTCGACGCGGCCGGCCAGGTGGTCAGCGTCTTCGCGCTGGACATCGCCGACGGGGCTGTGCAGGCGATACGTTCGGTGGTCAACCCCGACAAGCTGGCCCACCTCGGGCCGGTCTCGGATGGCGGCCGGCGCGGCCCGCGGCAATGATGACAGCAGACGGGCACTTTCCGTATTTATATGATTACAATTCGCCATCGGCGGGAACATGCCTGTGGTGGTGGCTGGGGCGGGAACCAGGCGCCCGCGAACCGGTACCGGAGCACCGGCACCCGGAGGCCGCGGAGCACCCGGAGCACCCGGAGCACGCGGAGCACGCGGAGCACGCACCGGCGTAGCGCGCCGCCGTGAAACACGCCGCCCAGGCCGCACGCAGGCCGCGGGCGGCGCCGCTTTGGCCGCCGCGGCGGATAGCGCCGGTAGACTCGGCGGAGCACGCGGATCCGCGCCCCTTAGCCCGCTAGACGGGACACACCGGCCCCGGCGTCCGGATCCCCGGCTTTTCCCGGTTCGCCGCGGCCGCGGCGGGCTGTATTCAGAGGCGATTCGAACCTTACGCACGGTACCGCCCGTTGTCTGGTGGGGGACCCTCTCTGCCAGGGAGCGTCCGCTGTTGGCTGAGAGTTCGCTGGGAGGACTGCCGGATGAGTGACGAGGACTGGAAGGGCTGGTACGCCGATGACACGCCCAAGCGGTCCGCGAACGCGCCCGGGTACGGGGCAACGCACGACATGACCGTCGCGGCGGGCGGCGGCGGGTGGAACCAGCCCACCGCGCCGGGCCGGTGGCCCGCGCAGCCCCCGCCGGTCTCCCCCTCGCGCCAGCCGGGCGCGCCGTACCGCGGCGGGCCGGCCGGCGGCGGCGGCCGGCGGTGGCGGTTCTGGGGGCAGCCGGGACGCCGCGGGCGGCGGATAGCGCTGATCGCGGGGCTAGTCGTGGTCATCCTGCTCGTCACGTTCGTCGGCACGTACTTCTGGCTGGACGGCAAGCTGAACAAGACCGTCACGCTGCCCGCCTACTCCGGGCAGTCGGCGGGGACGAACTGGCTGATCGCCGGCTCGGACAGCCGGCAGGGCCTGAACAGGGCGCAGATCGACGCGCTGCACGTCGGGTTCGACTCGGGCACGCTCAACTCCGACTCGCTCATGCTGCTGCACACGGGCACGGGGAGGCCGGTGCTTATCAGCATCCCGCGCGACTCCTACGTGCCGATTCCCGGGCACGGGGAGAACAAGATCAACGCCGCGCTGGCGTTCGGCGGGCCGACGCTGCTCATCCAGACCGTCGAGGAGGTCACCGGCCTGCGGATCGACCACTACATGGGGATCGGCTTCGAGGGGCTGGTCAGCGTGGTGAACACGGTGGGCGGCGTGCGGATCTGCCTGCCGAGCGCGATCCAGGACTCGTACTCCGGCGTCAACCTCCCCGCCGGCTGCCACAACCTGAACGGCACCCAGGCGCTCGCGTTCGTCCGGGACCGGCACTCGTTCGCCACCTCGGACCTGCAGCGCATCCAGGACCAGCGGGCGTTCCTGAAGGCGCTGCTGAACAAGGCCACCAGTCCGGGCGTGTACCTGAACCCGTTCACCGCCTACCCGTTCGCCTCGACCGCCGCGAGTTCCATCGCCGTCGACAAGGGCACCAGCCTGTACGACCTGACGCAGGTGGCGTTCGCGCTGCGCGACCCGCTCACCGGCACGGTGCCGATCGCCAACGCCGCGTACCAGACCTCGAACGCGGGCGAGGCCGTGTTGTGGAACCGCAGCGAGGCGCTGCAGCTATTTGGCGCGCTGCAGAGCGGTAAGCAGGTTCCGTCCGGGCTGCTGAGCGGCACGACGGTAGGCTGAGCGAGGAACCGTGCGGCACGGCCGAGCGGCGTGGCGCGGTTTGAGGCCAGGCGTTTTGGTGTATCTGTACCTATAAAGACAGGTCTTGACATCGGGACGCAACAGTGCTTGCCCGCGTCTGGCATGACGTGCCAGGCCGCGAGCGGGCTAACCGGAGGTCTCATGAGCCGAAGCGAGGTTCCCGGGGCGGACAGCGAGGCGACTGGACTCAACGGACACACCCCCCAGCTCAACGGGACCGTGCGGGCCGGCCGCCACGACGTGCGCGACGACGAGCCGGGTAACCTCGGTCTTTCCGCCCGCGAGCTTGAGGTCATGTCGCTCATCGCGGGCGGGCACACCAACGGCGAGATCGCCGCGCATTTGTTCCTGGCAGAAAAGACGGTCAAGAACCACGTCAGGCGCATCTACTCCAAGCTCGGCGTGGATTCCCGGCGCGACGCGATCGCGCACTGGCTGGCGACCCGCGCCGCGCCCAGGCGCTGACAGAGCGCCGAAAAAGCGCGCGACAGGTGGCTAGACCCGGCTGAGAGGGGCCTGAGGGTAACCACCAGTGAGCTGAAGGTAACCTGGAAGGCGACAGGCCATATCCAGGGAGCCTTCAGGTTTCCCTCAGTTTAGCGAGCGACCCTATTCATTATGAACACGACGATTACAGAGCCGCGGCAGCAGACCGACGCCAGGCTGCTAGTCGTCGAGGACGAGCCGAACATCCTCGAGCTCCTCTCGGCGAGCCTCCGCTACGCCGGCTTCGAGGTGATCACGGCGGCGGCCGGCACCGAGGCGGTGCAGGCCGCGCAGCGGCACCGGCCGGACCTGATCGTGCTTGACGTCATGCTCCCCGACATGGACGGCTTCGACGTGATCCGGCGGCTGCGCGGCGGCGGCGCCAGGATCCCCGTCGTGTTCCTCACTGCTCGCGACAGTACCGACGACAAGATCCGCGGCCTCACCCTGGGCGGCGACGACTACGTCACCAAGCCGTTCTCACTCGAGGAGGTCATCGCGCGCATCAAGGCCGTGCTGCGCAGGACCCGCGGCGACGGGGTCGAGCCGACGCCCCGGCTGAAGTTCGCCGACCTGGAGCTGGACGAGGAGAGCCACGAGGTCTGGCGCGGCGGCGAGCAGGTGCAGCTCTCCCCCACCGAGTTCAAGCTGCTGCGCTACTTCATGAGCAATGCCAACCGCGTGCTGTCCAAGATGCAGATCCTGGACCACGTGTGGGATTACGACTTCCGCGGGGACACGGGGATCGTGGAGTCTTACGTGTCCGTGCTCCGCCGCAAGATCGACACCAAGGAGCCACGGCTGATCCACACCCTGCGCGGCGTCGGGTACGTGCTGCGGCTCCCGTCTTAAGCAGGCGCCGGTCATGTCGCGAGCGGACATGAGGGCCGAACACCTCGACGCGGAACAGCCGGAGCCGCCCGGGCGTCCCCGCGACGCGCGGCGCTTCCGGTTCTTCCGGGGTATCTCCGACCGCACGTCGCTGCGCACCAAGCTGATCACCGCGGTGCTCGTGCTGGTGGCCATCGCGCTCGCGGCGATCAGCATCGCGGCCACCTACATGGTGCGGTCGTACCTGATCGACCAGCACGACAGTGACCTTTCCGGGCAGATCAACGCGGTCAACGTCACCGGCCGGCTGCCCCAGAACGTCGATCTCGGCTACGCGTCGCCGACGCACTCGGACATCGTCGTGGGGCTGCAGCAGCCGGGCAGCCAGCTCAGCTGGGAACCAGGCGTCAACCTCCCCTTCATGAGCAGCAACGATCCGCTCCCGCAGCTGCCGACGAGCAGCACCTGGGCCAACGGGAACAACCCCGTGGTTCTCAACGTGCCGGCCCAGGCCGGGTCTGACACCTGGCGGGTCATGGCGGAACCCGTCACGGTCAACAGCAGTTCGGGCGCTACGTCCCAGGCCATCCTCGTCGTCGCCGTGGACCTCGGCGACATCCACGCGCTGACCGCCCGGCTGGTGCTTTTCGACCTGGCGGTGGGCGGCGCGATCCTGGTCGTGCTCGCCGCGGTCGGCGCGGCGGTCGTGCAGGCCAACCTCCGGCCGCTCAACGACATCGAGCTGACCGCGGGCCAGATCGCCAAGGGACGCCTGAACCACCGGATCCCCGAGCGGGACCCGCGCACCGAGATCGGCAGCCTCGGCCGCTCGCTGAACACCATGCTCAGCCAGATCGAGACCGCGTTCCACGCCCAGGAAGAGTCCGAACAGGCCGCGCACCGGTCCGAAGAGCGGATGCGCCGGTTCATCGCCGACGCCAGCCACGAGCTGCGCACCCCGCTGACGACGATCCGCGGGTTCGCCGAGTACTACCGTCAGCGCGGCGGGCTGAGCAAAGATCAGGATCAAGAATTCGGAACGGAAGGTGGCGACTCCGCAGCGGCTGATGGTTCGCCTGGGGAGGGGTTGACCCCGGAGGATCTCGACCGGATCATGCACCGCCTCGAGGCGGAGGCGTCGCGGATGGGGCTGCTCGTCGAGGACCTGCTGACCCTGGCCAGGCTCGATCAGCAGCGCCCGCTGAACATGACGCCCGTCGACCTGCTCACGCTCGCCGCCGACGCGGTTCAGGACGCGCGGATGGTCGCGCCGGACCGGCCGATCGACCTCGCGGTGGCGCCTGGCGCCGCGTTCATCGTGGACGGCGACGAGCCGCGGCTGCGGCAGGTGATCGGCAACCTGGTCAATAACGCGATCACGCACACCCCGCCGGACACGCCGGTGCGGGTCAAGATCGCGTCCGGCGCGCTCGACTCCGGCACGCCCGCCGCGGTGCTCGACGTCGAGGACGACGGCCCCGGGATGTCGGCCGACCAGGCGCAGCGCGTCTTCGAGCGGTTCTACCGCGCCGACGTGGCCAGGAACCGGGCGTCCGGCGGCACCGGGCTCGGGCTGGCGATCGTCAACGGCCTGGTGGCCGCCCACGGCGGAACCGTGTCCGTGCGCACCGCCCCCGGCCAGGGCGCCGACTTCCAGGTCAAGCTCCCGCTCTCACCCGATGCCCAGGCCGGCGACATCGACGACGAGGATTCCCCCGCCGACGCTCGTTAGCGCTCGCCGGCCGGGGCGCTCACGAGAGCGCGCAGCTGGGCGGTGAGGCGCGCCATCCCCGTCTCGAGCATGTCGAGCACGCGGGCGAACTCCACGGGGCTGCCGCCGTAGGGGTCCGGCACGTCGGCGCCGCCAAACCCGGCCACCTCGCCGAACAGGCGGATCCTGGGTCCTGCGCCGGCGGCCGTGTCGCCGGCGCCGCGGGCGGCGAGCGCGCGGAGGGTGGCGAGATTGCTGTTGTCCATGGCGAGCAGCAGGTCGCGTTCGGCGAGCCAGCGCGGGTCGAACTGACGGGCCCGGTGTGCCGAACCGTCGTAGCCGCGCCGCTCCAGCTGGTCCCTGGCCCGGACGTTCATCGGCTCGCCCACGTGCCAGTCGCCGGTGCCCGCGCTGTCCACCAGGACCTTGGCGGCAAGACCGGCCGCGTCCAGCTGGGCGCGGAGAACGACTTCGGCCATCGGCGACCGGCAGATGTTGCCGAGGCAGACGCAGCAGACCAGGTACGGCCGGGACGCGTCCCGCGGCGGGGGCAGCGGAGCGCCTGACTTGAGCGACATATCCCTAAGCATGCCGCCCCGCTGTTGGCCCGGCCAGCACCGCCTCGTACGCGGCTACCGATTCGCACGGGCGCCCGATCCTTGCTAACATCTGGACGGTTCCTGAAGCGCCGCTAGCTCAATTGGCAGAGCAGCGGACTCTTAATCCGCGGGTTCGGGGTTCAAATCCCTGGCGGCGCACCCGTTCTGAGCAGGCATTATATGTGCCTGCTCTTACTTTTCTCAGGAGTGGTGGGACCAGGGTGGGTCCGGTGTGGGACCAGCCCTAAACCGAACGCCACCGACCCTCTGTTCGGTTTCATAGCCCATGCTGGAGGCCCGGCTGTCGCGCTGGGTGAACGTTATCCGGGTTCCTCAGATCGGCTGGATAAGGATGGGTTGCCGCACGCTGCGGCGCGCAGGATTGCTCGCTGTTTCGGTCAGGCAGCGGCGACGACGGCCCTGGGCCGGGCGGTGGGCTTGCGTATTCTCCCGCCGCCGGGCGGTCGCTTACCCGCACGCAGGACCAGCCGGGCCACCGCCTCAGCGGCCGACAACGCCAGCTCCACCGCGACGCTGATATAGGTGTCGGCGGTGAGCACGATGCTGCAGTGACCGAGCTGGTCGGCGACCACCTTCAGGTCCACCCCGGCGGCCAAGGCGAGGCTGGCCGCGCCGTGGCGCAGGTCGTGCAGCCGCACCGGCGGCAGGCCCGATGCCCTCACGAGCTGGGTGAATGTCTGGGTGAGGTAGTCCGGGGACAGCGGGCCGCCGTCGAGCGCGGCGAATACATACCCGCTGGGGATCCGGCCGTGCGCCCGGTACCAGCGTTCCTGCTCGTCCTGGTAGCGGCGCAGCGCGTGCACCGTAGTGGCGTCCAGCGCCAGTACACGGCGGCTGGTCGCGGTCTTCAGCGGGCACAGTACGAGCGCGCCGCTGGCGTACTGGATCTGCCAGCTGATGTAGGCGACCTTGTTGTCCAGGTCGATGTCGCACCAGCGCAGCCCGGCGGCCTCGCCGCGGCGGAGCCCGCGCAGAGCGATGAGGTGAAAGGCCGCGTACAGCCAGTGATCACTGATGAAGTCCAGGAACTGCGCGGTCTGCGCCGGGGTCCACACCGCAACCGCCGGCCGCACGCCGGTTCTCCTCCACTCCTTCACCCGCCGCGGGGTCCATACCACCGCGTGCGGGCGCCGCGCGGGCGGCAGCTGCAGGTAACGGGCCGGGTTATCGGCGAGCAGCTTCTCCCGCACCGCGGCGTTCAGTGCGGACCGCAAGGTCGCCAGCACCCGGTGCGCGGTCGCCGCGGTGACCCCGTCCTGCCGCAGCAGCGCGGTGAACGCCCGGTCCAGGTGACCTGTGTCCAACTCGGACAGCAGCACCTGGCCCAGGTGCGGAACGAGGTGCAGCCGGACATGCGCGGTGTAGCCGCGCAGCGTCTTGTCCCGGACCCGGGTCCGGGTGGTCAGCCAGATCTCCAGCCAGTCCGCCACGGTCAGCGCCCGCCCGCCGGTCACCTGAAGCCGGTTCAGCGCCCGCTCTGCCTCCTCGCGGCTGGCGTACCCGCCGCGGCGGATCCGGCGCCGCACCCCGCCAACGTGCCGAGGCAGTTCCAGGCTGAAGAACCAGCTCCCGTGCTCCTCTTCGGCCAGCCGCGGGCAGGATGCGCCGAGCCGGAGCCCGGCCCTCCCCCGCCGGCAGCCGCACCGCTTGAATACCGACCCTGGCGGTTTCCTGGCCATTTGCGCTTCTCCTCCCGTATTGGGCGTAGGGATTCACCGCCAGGGTCAGCCCGGGACGGACGCCCGGGAAGAGCCGGCTCGGACACATTTCACTGCCTGTCCCGCAACGTGCTCGCCGTCTGGTTGGCAGTCAGAATCTCAGGCCGTGCCGGGGCACCGGTCCTGGCAGTAGCCGGCTGAGGTCAGGCCGCGCGGCGCGGTCTTCGGCGATCCTGCCGTGCCCATGCCGGGAGCGGCGGCTTACGGGCCTGCCGCGCCGCGGACTTCACGGTCTTGGCGGGGCGGCTGCGGGCCGGGAACAGGAGCGCCGCAGTGTGCTCGGCGGCGGTGCGGGCGGTTTCCGGCAGGACGGACGTGTAGGTGTCGGCGGTCAGCACGATCGTCGAGTGGCCGAGCTGGTCCTGCACCACCTTCAGGTCGGTCCCGGCGGCTAGGGCGAGGGTGGCGGCGCCGTGCCGCAGCCCGTGCAGCGTGACCGGCGGCAGGCCGGAGGCGGCGACCAGTTTCGCGAACAGGCGGGTCATCCGGTCCGGCCCGAACGGCTTGCCCGTCTTCATAGTGAACACGTAACCGGTCTGCGTCCACCGGGTCCCGGCAGCAGCCCGCTCGGCCTGCTGGCGGAGCTGGTGCTCGCGCAGCGCCGTGATCGTGGTCTTGTCCAGCGCGATCACCCGCTGCCCGGCGTCGCTCTTCGGCGGCGCGGCGGCCATCCGGCCGCCGAGCTGCTGCAGTTGTCCGGTCACCGTTAGGGTCCCGGCGTCCAGGTCCAGGTCGCTCCACGTCAGTCCGGCGGCCTCGCCGCGGCGCAGCCCGCGCAGCGCGGTGAGGTGGAACAGCGCGTACAGCCGGTGCCCGCGCACCTGGCGCAGGAACTGCGCTGTCTGGCCGGCGGTCCATACCCCGACCGCCGGCCGCCAGCCCTCGTTCTGCCAGCGCTCAGTCAGCACGGGAGTCCATATCTGCGGGCGCGGCCGGACGGACCGGGGCAGCTCCGGGTACCGGCCCGGGTTGACGGCGATCAGCCCGGCGCGGACCGCGCCGTTGAGCGCGGCTCGCAGCGTGGCGTGGATCCGGTGCAGTGTCGCCGCGCTCACCGGCCGCCCCAGCGCGGTCTCGTCGCGGATGACCGCGGTGAACATGGCCTGCACGTCGCCGGGTGTCAAGGCTGCGAGCGGGATGCCTCCCAGGTACGGGAGCAGGTAGCCGTGCACGTGCGCTGCGTAGCTACGGCTGGTCGACGCGCGCAGCGACATCCGCGACGCCAGCCACCGGCGCAGCCACTCGCCCGTCGTCAGCCCCGGCTCGGGGGCTGCTGCCGGGGACGCGAGCGCCTCCAGCGCCGCGGCCGCAGCCGTCCGGGTGGCGAACCCGCCGCGCCGCACTCGCCGCCGCTGCCCTGCCGCGGACGGCAGGTCGGCGCTGAAGTACCACGACCCGTGCGCGGGTGAACGGAGGCCCGGGCAGCGCACCCCGAGCAGCCTCCCCGTCTTCTCGTCCCGGCACCCGCACCGGCGGTACACCGAACCGTGATCCATGACCCCTCCCCGAGGTAGGCGATCCCCCTCCCAGCAGCACCACCATGCACTGGCGGCGCTGAGCGCGGCGTTGGGGAACGGCGACGCTCTTCCTCACACCCCGTCCCGAGTGCCTTCCCTGCGGCGATCAGGTCCGCCAGGTTGACGGCGGCTCAGCCCCGTCGGCGCTTCACGGCAGCCCGCGGGGAATGCCAGACACTGCCATCCTTGTTTTCACAATCGTAATCGTTTAAACTAAATTGACGCGATGCGGGAAGGGAGGACGCAGGATGACCTACGTGATCGGGGAGCCGTGCGTGGACGTGCTGGACCGGGCGTGCGTGGATGAGTGCCCGGTGGACTGCATCTACGAGGGCGAGCGGATGCTGTACATCCACCCGGACGAGTGCGTGGACTGCGGGGCGTGCGAGCCGGTGTGCCCGGTGGAGGCGATCTACTACGAGGACGATCTCCCGGAGCAGTGGCAGGTGTACGCCGGGGAGAACGCGAAGTTCTTCACCGAGCCGCTGCCCGGCCGCGACGAGCCGCTCGGCTCGCCCGGCGGTGCGGGCAAGCTCGGCGTCGCCGGCGCGGACACCCCGTTTGTCGCCGCGCTGCCGCCACGGGAACCGGCCCAGTTATAAACCGCGAGGGTGCGAGGTTACCGGCCCTCGGGCAGGCACCGGCACCGCGAATCTAGAGGAGGCCGTCATGACGGTGATCATTTACGGGGATTTCAATTGCCCGTACTCCTACCTGGCCAGCCAGCGGGCCGGCCGGCTGCGCGAGGCGGGGATGGCGGTTGACTGGCGGGCCGTTGAACATGACCGCGGCCTGCCGGCGGGCGGCCTGCCGTCCGGCGGCGAGCGGGCTTCATGGAGCCGGGAGCTTGCCGAGGTGGCGTCACTCGCCCTGCCCGGGGAGCAGGTCCCGGCCGGGCCGCCGACCCTGATCAGCAACACCGAAGCTGCGGTGGCCGCTTACGCCGAGGCGGTCAGCGACGGCATCGCCGATGAGCTGCGCGGCAGCCTGTTTCGCGCCGTCTGGGCGCAGGGGCTGAACCTGAGCAGCCCGCAGGAGGTGCGCCGCCTGGTCACCGACCTGATGTGGCCGCGAGAGGATGTCGCCGTCCGGCTGGCCAGCCCGGACTTCCCCAGCCTGCTGCTGCGGGATACGGACATGACCAGGATCGTGCGCAGGTCGGGCGGCACGATCGCGCTGAACGGCGTGCCGCTGACCACGGCCGGCTGGGAGCGGGTACGGCAGTGGCGGCGCGAGTGGCTGGCGCTGCCCAGCCAGGTGATCCCCGCCGTCATCGGCCCTGACCACATCGTGCGGCCTGGCGTCGAAGGACTCCGCTACCTAGCCGGGCTCGCCGGCGCCGCCGGCCTGCCCGCGCAGGCCGGAACCGCACCCGGCCGGGACGCCGGGCAGGTGCCGGCCGCCAGGGCGGCCTGATCAGGCCGCCGGCAGGACATGGCAGTCCCCGCCTTGCTGAGACCTGGCACACTGAGCGGGGCGACTGGGCCAGGGCCCCGGCGGGACTTCGGCCTGCGCGGGCCCCCGGTACGCACCTGCGCCGCCGGCAGCGGCAGCTCGCCGGCGGCACCGGCTGTCCCGGGCACTGCAAACCTAGTTTCTACTACTGAGATTGATATAAAATAATCGTATGGATACAGAGCAGCTCCTCGCCCCCGAGGGCACGTCACCGCTCGGCCGCAGCCGCGCTGACGTGCTGGACATGCTGCGCGCCGCGGACGGCCCGCTCGGCGTCCGCGAGGTCGCGCAGCGGACGGGGCTGCACCCGAACACCGCACGGTTCCACCTGGAGGCGCTGACCGAGGCGGGCCTGGCCGTCCGCGAGACCGAAGACCGGGAGACACCCGGCAGGCCCAGGATCGGCTACCGGGCAGCGGCGGACGGCCCGGCCGGGCGTCGGCGCTACCGGCTGCTGGCGGAGATGCTGACCAGCCTGATCGCCGGGACCATGCCGGCGCCGGGCAAAGCGGCGGAGGACGCCGGGCGAGAGTGGGGCGCCTACCTCACCGAGCAGCCGCCGCCCTATCAGAAGCTGTCCGCGGAGGAGGCCATCGGGAAGCTGACCGCGGTCATGGAGGATCTGGGGTTCTCCCCGCAGGCGGAGGCCGGCGACGGGATCGGGCAGTACCGGCTGTGCCTGCGGCAGTGCCCGTTCCGTGAGGTGGCCGAGCGTCACCAGGACGTGATCTGCGCGTTGCACCTGGGGCTGATGCGCGGGGCGCTGGACCGGATGCGGGCACCGCTCACCGCCGACCGCCTGGATCCGTTCGTCGAGCCCAGCCTGTGCGTTGCCCGCCTGACGGAACGAGAGGACCCGGGCGAGCGCGAGCCAGCGGCAGCCGGTGCCAGGTAGCCGGAAGGCTACGTCGTTTCGCGCAGCAGTCCGGCCAGGACGGCCGCCTGGCTGAGGTCGAGATCCCTGGTGGCGGTCAGCAGCGTCACCGGCTTTCCTGCCGCCAGGACGCGGAGCCGGCCCAGCGCCTCCCGCGGCCCGGGCTGTTCCAGTTCGGCGGTGTAGCGGCGGCGGAACTCGCCGAACTTGCCCGGGTCATGGTGGTACCAGGTCCGCAGTTCCGCCGACGGCGCGACGTCCTTTGCCCACTCATCCAGCCGGGCGGCGTCCTTGCGCATCCCGCGCGGCCATACCCGGTCCACCAGCACGCGAGCGCCGTCCTCCGGAGAGGGCTCGTCGTAGACGCGGCGCACGCGGATATCAGTGCTCATTGACTCCCTCCCATTTTCTTCAATCTTTCAGCAGGTCACGGGCAGCGGCGGCGATCCG
>Ga0187812_1000506_pt1 | contig 13725 bp, 8 predicted proteins | sample NC_S_2_FD_130582 | JGI IMG/M metagenome (GOLD analysis project Ga0187812, IMG submission 130582) | Wetland sediment microbial communities from Neuse River Estuary, North Carolina, USA - ASW-S_2 | ecosystem: Environmental > Aquatic > Freshwater > Wetlands > Sediment | place: USA: North Carolina... | reverse complement strand
CGAGCCACTGGCTATCGGGACTAAACGCTACACCGCGTGAAAAAGGCTCCGCCGCCCCCGCCCCACCCCCAAGTAGACCTCCGCCTGCTGAGGGGAGGGTTTCGCGGCCGCTGTCCACTTCCCAGACTTGTAGGACGTTTCCAACCAACCCCGCCAGCCAGCGCGCGTTCGGGCTGAAGGCGAGGGAGTGCACCGTGCCAGGCTGCTCCAACGGCGCCCCGCAAGGAGGAAACTCGCAGTTCGTTGCAGAGCCGAAGGGGTTCACCGTGCCAGGCTGCTTCGCAAGATCAACCCTAGGAAGCTCGCGGCCCGTAGCCACCTCAAAGATCCTGATAGCGTGTGCGTTCCCGTCTGCCTGGGCCAACAGCAAGCGGTCGGAACTGAACGCCATGCCAGAACCCGTGCCGGCCGGGATCGCGCGAAGCTGGTGGCCCTCGGCGACGTCCCACAGCTTTATCCTCGTATCCGCCGGGTCCAAGCTCCGCGTTGCCAGCAAGCTCCCGTCAGGGCTAAAAGTGGCACTTTGGATCGGGCCGCCGAGCGGTACGGTTCTCAGGTCGCGCCCCGTGGCGGACTCCCACAGCTTCAGCACGCCGTCTATGCTCACCGAGGCTACGCTTCCGTCGTGGGTGAAGGCCACGGCGTAGACTGCCGCCGTATGGCCGCGCAAGGTATGGAGCTCGTCTCCAGCCTCGGCGTCCCACACTTTCACCGTGCTGTCCTGGTTTCCTGCGGCCAGCCATTTGCTGTTCGGATGAAAGGCCAGGGACGTGACGCCATCCGCGTGGCCTGCCAGGCTCTGCCGGATGCGACCGGTTTGTAAGTCCCAGACTACGACCGATGGGGTTGGGGACGATGGGCCGCCGGGCCGGAAGACCACGTAATCCACCGCAGCCAGGGAGCGGCCGTCCGCACTGAATGAGACGGCTTCGCTGAAAAGGCGCGCAGCGTGTCTACGATTCATTGAGGGCGATTGGCCCTGGGCAACTGTTCCTGCATCCGGGCTCAAGGTAAAAGAAGCCTTGCTCGTGTCGAATTTTACTTTGCTGCCCCAGACCGTCTCGTCCCAGTTGTCGCCGATGCGCCCAAAGATTTGCTGCGCAAACTCGCTATCCCGTTGGCGTGCGGCCATGAAAGCAACCGCGTTCAATTGGTAATTGGTACTGCCATAGAGCTGTTCCAGCGCCCCGAAACCCACCTTGATGCGATCCCACGAGAGATTGGGCATCTGCTCCTTGGCGTTGCAGCAGTTGTCGGTCAGAGCGATTTCAAAATAGACCAGATCACCGTCTGGTCCTCCCAGTCGATCGGCAATCGTTTGCGCAAACGTCTCTGCGTCTCCAGGTTTGCCATACCACTTGGGAAGAAGATAGTAGGCGTGGGCACTGTAAAAATAAAAATACTTGGGTTCGAGATCGCTGGCCTTTTGGAGCAAATCATCGGCCTGGCTTCGATTCCATCCCTGCGCCACTGCGACGGTCTGCATGTCGCGGTACCACTGAGGATCTTTCGTTGAGACCGTTCCGGCGTTCTCCAGCGTTTCTCTCGCTTGCTGTACGCGCTCGCCAAAAAGTTTCCAGCCGTCGGATGTTACAGTGTCGCGGTACCCCTCGCCGCGAGCCTTCCAGGCAAAACGCAGATACGCTTGGGCCAGCGCTACGCGCGGGGTGATGGATTCGGGCTTGGCGCCGATCCATCGCCGCAGTCGCTCCATGTGTGCGGTCCAAACCGCATCGGTCGAGGTGAGTGAGCCCGGTCCCTGGATTGTGGTGTACAAGACGTACAATTTCCAGGCCCCGCCGAGAAAGCGCTCCTTTTGCGAGCGCGCCTTCGCCGCGATCGCCTCTAACTCGTCGAATTTCTCCTCGACAAAAAGATGGCGCACAGCGATGCGAAAGGTCCGGACAGGTTGGGAATCGCTTTTCGCACCTCCGTTGTCGGCGCCCGGCGTGGCGCTTTGGAGTGCAGCGGCTGGCAGAGATTGCGGATCGCTACGACTCGGCGACTGCGCAAAAAGTGGTTTGCAAAGAAGAAGACAAAATAGAATCGTGGTCGCTGCGGGCTTGATTCCAGGCATGGGCGTCCTCCTGGATGCGCTTTAATCCGGAGTTTCCATTTTGAGCTGCCCTTGCCCGCAAAACCTAAGCCTCCTGCCCCGTCGTGTCAACCGCAAACGGCGCTGGCCCCTTTGCCGCGGTGGAGCGGCTCGTTTCGGCCCGTTCTGCTCAGCCGCTGTGCTCGTTTGCCCGTCCCAGTCTGCCTCACCGCTGGCACCTCGCCGCTGGAGGGCTTCCGAGCGTTCGCGATGTTATACTGCCCGGCAATGATCCAGCGGCTCATCCACGAAGTCCTACCGGTAGGAATGTTGCAATGCAACTGCTCGATCCTGGGCGACCGGGAGACGCGCGACGCGATTGTGGTGGACCCCGGCGATGAGGTGGAACGCATCCTGGAAATTCTCCGCAGCCGCGAACTGCACGTGCGCGCCATCCTGAGCACGCACGCGCATATTGATCATGTGGGCGGGCTGGCGCGGCTGCACGAGGCCACCGGAGCGCCCATTCTGATGCATCCAGACGACCTGCCTCTCTACCAGCGCATGGAGATGCAGGCAAAATGGCTGGGCGTACCGCCGCCGCCCATCGCCACGGTGGATTCGGCGCTGGACGAAGGTGACACAATCCGCTGGGGCGGATATGAAGCGCGCGTACTCCACACGCCGGGGCACACGCCGGGAAGCGTGTCGTTGTACATCCCGCTGGACTTTCCTCCGCTTGGCGCAGGACGCGATGCCGCGGCCGTGTCTCCAGCGCAATCACCAAAGGCGCAGCGGGCACCCGGATACAGTGGCTGGCTGCTCGCCGGGGATACGCTTTTCGCCGGGAGCATCGGACGGACGGACTTGTGGGGTGGGGATTTGAGGACGATCCTGGAGTCACTCCACGGGAAGCTGATGATGCTCCCAGACGCAACGCGCGTCTACCCGGGCCACGGAAGCATCACCAGCATCGGCGAAGAGAGAGAAACCAACCCCTTCCTTCGCGCGTGAGAATAGAGCCTGCGGCACACACGGGCGTTTCGGGATGGGCCCGACCGTGACCGCTCCTGGATGAGCGATTACTTACCGATGTGCGGCGTCACCGGGACGCTTTGCACCAGGCCCGGTTCCAGTTCGAGCAGCTTGCGATCCTCATAGATCGCCATGGTATGCCGCACGGATTCGGAAACTATGCCGCAGCTCTTGCAACTGCGCACATGTGCGTTGAGCTGGCGATACTGTTGGGCGTCCAGGCCGCCTTCGATGTACGCCGGAAGCCTGCGGACGATCTCTTTGCACGAGAGCTTCATTCTGACCCCCTGGGGAAAGCCCCACTGTGGAAAATCTGTGCATTTCTGGGACCACTAGTACGGGGGCTGGGACGCCTAGGCTAACTAATTCATTCCTCGAAGTATAGCGATTTCTTTCGCTGCAGGAAGTCGGAGGGTTGCGCACAGTGTCTCACGTGAGACGGGCAAACCGCGTCATTTTGAGACAGCGTCAGACAACCTGAGACGCCGTCTCATCGATTTGAACGCATGGGGCGTGGCAACGGTTCCCAGGGCGGCTGATCGTTCCGCGAATCTGTTGCGGAGTTCCGCCGCTCGCCGGTCCATCAGCGCCCGGTGCAGCTACTTTGCCGCCCGGACATTGTCCGGGGTGACGCAAACCCGTCCCGCTACTCGATCACGCCGAAGGTGTAGAGCTTGCCGCCACTCATCGAGCCGCCTTCGACGGCCTTGCCGCTGGCGCCGCCTCCCATACCGCCAACCGAGCCGCCGCCGGGCGGCAGGAAACCATATTCGCCATGCTTGAGAACTCCCAGCTTCAGGCGGTACGTCCGCGAAGCAATCTTTTCGAAATCGAAGGCCTGGGCATTCTTTTCCGCCCCGCCCGAGGAATGATAAACGCCGCCGGTGATGGCGCGAAACTCCCGGCGGTCGCCCTTTTCATCCAGCTTCAGGAGCTGGTATTCGGACGGCGTCTCGCCTTCCTTGCACTTGACGATGAAATCGATGGGTGTGCCGAGCTGGAGTTTGCTTTTCGGGTGACTCACGTAACCGTTCACGTGTCCCTTGGTCGCACCCATAGTGAGCATGCGCTCGCCCACGCCGCCGCTCTTCCAGTTCACGACTTCGGCATACACCTCGGTCAGGTCGCCTTTGACCTTCGCATAGACGCCGACGTCGTCCGGGACATCTTTGTTCTTCTCGGCGGCGGCCTTATCCGCGGCGGCTTTCTCCAGAGCAGCCTTTTCGGCTGCGGCTTTGGCCTCGGCAGCGCGTGCTTCCGCCGCTTTCGCCTCCGCAGCACGGGCTTCTGCTGCCTTCTCCTCGGCAGCGCGCGCTTCCGCCGCTTTGGCCTCCGCCTCTTTCTTGTCCGCGTTCGCTTTCGTTGCCGCCAGCATCCCGGCAATGACCTTTTCGCTTATCCCGGCTTGCTTGAGTGCAATCATTCCCGGCACGGAAGTGTCAAAATCGGGGGTACCGCTCTCGATCGCCTTCAAGATGGTTTGTTCATCGAATCCGGCTTTGACCATCTGAATCACATCATCATTGGTGAGCGGCTTCTGGGCCTGTGCCGCCCCAAGCGCGAGCGTCATGACCAGGCAGCTCATACAGACGAGCAAGATTCGCGTATTCATCCTTCTTCTCCTTTTGCGGGCAGCTCGCGCCCGCAGGTAACTCGTCAATGCGGAGCCAGCGCCGCCTCCGCGTCCGGCGGTACCGGCACCTTTTAGGTATGTGAAACGGAACCCGCACAAACGTAGATTTGTCCCCCCTGCGACTCAGTAAAATGCACTTGACCGCTCTCCATCCGGCGGAAAAGAGTGCGAACCGAGACGCCCGCGAGAGCCGCAGCTTCTTCAGGTGGCAGCATCCGGACTACGCGGCCGCACTCGGGGCAGTGCAGTTCCACGCCTGTCCGGGAAGAACGCAGAATGACCACCTCGCGAGTTTCGACCGTGGTGCGCGTTCTGCGGATTCTGCGCATCAACCCTCCTCGCCGGAAGGCGCGCCGTTCACCTCCGCCCCAACTCTGGCCGCCAACCGGGCGCCGGGACGCGAAACAAGCTCGGTGCACTGCAGCTGTCGCGTGCCAGCCCGATGAAAGCGGTGGTCACGCACCCGGCCCTCCGTTCATGGCGATTGTTTCCCCTACTGCTCGAAGACTGAGATCTGACTGGTCTTGTCGTTCGGCACCACGCTGATGATCAAGAATTTTGTCTGCGAGATGGCGTACACCACAAACGGCGCTCCATTGATCTGTGATGGCTGCGTTGTGGTTGCGGTGAATCTTCCGCTGCTTCCGAGAACATTGTTGAGCATGTAAGTGCCCGCAAGGGTGAGACCGGGTTGCAGCTCGGGCGATATGGCGTTGCTGAAATCTTCGGTTCCCATAAAGCTGCTGGGTGCGCCGCTGGTCACGGTCACCTCGCCGCACTCGCTTGTGTCCGCGCTGACGGCCGGGGTAATCGTTCCGGAAGCGTAGACTCCGGCGATGGAGGCTTCGGTGAACGGCCCAGCCGACTGTTGCTCAAGGAAGCCGATTGTGACTTCGTCGCCCGGGCTGGCAGCCGTGCCTTCCAGGAGGAAGCCCTTATTTTGACCCACGATGTACAGTACCTGCGGTTTTGCGTTCGAGGGATTGCATCCCGCACCCGGGCAGAAATTGAAAATGGAGCGGCCGTTGAACGTGGAATCGAGGACCAGAGTTCCGCCGATCGGAACCATGGAGTTAATGGTGCCTCCTTCGTTCTGATCGAAGACGCCCAGGGTGACTGTTCCCGTACCGTCAAGCGTGACCTCGCCCACGGACACGCTCGCCGAAGGATTGGAGGCTCCACTCACCACGCCGATCGAATATAAGACGCTGGAGCCCTGCATCGCAGCAAGCGTGAAGCTGCTGGAGCTTTGCTTGAGTACGGTGCCGCTGACCATGGTCTGGGTCGAGCCACGCACGTCGGTTTCGACCCAGTAGGCCTCGGTCGCGGAGACAACGTAGAGAGCGAAATTCATGGTAAGGCTGCTGAACGGCGACGGGGGGGACGGGATGGTAGTGATCTTCGCCTGAGCCGTGCCGCGGCCGGACGTTGCGGTGATCGCGTTGAGCTGTCCGGTCAGGGGCGAATTGAAGGAAAAATTGGGCACGCTGACGTCGACCGTGCTCTTGCTCATCAGGCCCGTTCCGGATGCCGCCGTGAACCTCCCGAGCATGGCGAATCGGAAGCCATCGGTGAGAGCCGCGTTGGGCAGCTCGCCGTAGGATCCGAACGCAAAATCGCCGCTGAACGAAGTGAGATTCGCAGCGGTGAGATCCTGCTTCTTGACCACCCCTGAGCCGCGCGTGCCCGTTCCGGTGGAGTCGTCGAATTCGATGATTCGCGCGTTGCCCGCGGCGTTGATGACAATGCTGAACTTGATGCCGCCCAGGGTGATCGTGCCGCGGTTGTCCGAGCCAATCGAATAACCGTCGCCTGCCCCGGGCGCGAGGGTGCTTACCCCTGAGCTTCGATTGACATCGCCGGTGAACCCGCTGATGCCGCCGTTGCCGTCGGCATGGAAGCGGCCGGCGATGGCTACGGGTCTTCCCGGAACTCCGCCGTCGAAGCCGTTGAAGAGAAACGCGTAGTCGCCATTCAGCTTGGAATTGTTCATGACCACGGCGGTGATGGTTACCACGGCGGTCACGAACTTGGTGCCGTCGGCAGTCGAGGTGGCTTTGATGGTGACGGTATTGCCGGTCGGCACGGCCGACGGCGCGCTGTAGCTCGTGTTTACGCCGCTGGCGGTATGCGCGGAAGTGAACGAGCCGCAAGCCCCTGCGCTGCCGCAGGTCACCGTCCAGTCCGCGCCCTTGGTCATCGAATCATTCGTAAGCGTGACGCTCATCGCCGTCATGGAGGAGGTTGCCACTGAGGTCGGCAGGGCGTTAGTGAAGACAATCATGATGGGAGGCGCCGTGGTGATGGTTATGACCGCGGTGACAAACTTGCTGTTGTCCGCGGTCGAAGCGGCCTTTATGGTGACGGTGTTGCCCGTTGGCACGGCCGCGGGAGCCATGAAGGTAGTGGCCGTATCACTGGCCGTATGCGCCGCAGTGAACGAGCCGCATGCCCCGGCGCTCCCGCAGGTGACGCTCCAGTCCACGCCTGCGTTCGTGCCGTCGTTGGCAACGTGCGCGCTTACCATCACCGAATTGTCCACCTGAAGCGATGTTGGCGGCGCCATCACAAACGTGACGGCGATGGGCGGAGCGGTGGTGATGGTTATCGTCGCGGTGACAAACTTGGTGCCGTCCGCCGTCGAGGCGGCCTTGATGATGACGGTGCTTCCCGTCGGTACGGCCGCGGGCGCTGTAAACATCGTTCCCGTGTCGCTCGCGGTATGCGTCGCGGAAAATGACCCGCAGCTCGGACTGCCGCAAGTCACGCTCCAATCCACCCCGGCGTTCGTGGCGTCGTTGGCCACGTGCGCGGTGACCGTCGCTGAGGTGCTCACTTGCAGCGACGTTGGGGGCTGCGTCATCACAAACGTCACGATGATCGGCGGCGGCGTAATCGTTGTCATGCCCGAGGCTTTTTTCGTCGGGTCGGCGGTGGAGGCCGCGGTGATGGTGACCGTGCCGCCTGTCGGTACCGCGGCCGGAGCGGTGTACGTTGTGTTCGCGCCGCTGGCCGTGTGCGAGGGATTGAACGAGCCGCAGCTCGCGCTGCCGCAGGTGACGCTCCAATCCACTCCGAGACTCCCTGAATCATTGGAAACGGTGGCGGCGACTTGCGCAGTGAGGGCCGCCTGGAGCATAGCCGGCGGCGGCGTGGTCAGCGCCACACTGATGGGAGGCGCAATCGTAACGGTATACGCCTGCGTGACCATCTGCGCGGCTGCGTCCTGCACCTTAATCGTGAACATAAAGGTGTTTGCCACGGTCGGCATGCTTGTAATTGCCCCGTTTGCGGCGTTCAGGGCCAGGCCGTTCGGTAACGTGCCGCCACTGACACTGAATGCGAGCGGCGGGAATCCGCCCATGGCCTGCACCGTGCCGCTGTAATTCAAGCCCACTTGCCCATTGGGGAGCGTTGTGTTGGTAATAGCCAGCATGGGCGGATTGATCGTCATGCTGAACGCTTTGCTGGGTGTCTGCGGGGGGATGGCGCTATCGGAGACCTGCACGGTGAAATTGAAGACGCCAAAATTGTTCGCCGTCGTGTCCGGGGTGCCCGTGATCAAGCCGGTGCTGGTGTTGAGAGACAGGCCGTGAGGCAGCGTGCCGCCGGTGATCGCAAACGTGACTGGGGCGATTCCGCCGGTGGCCGAGACCGCTCCGCTGCTGTTATAGGCCACGTTCGTTGTGCCGTTGGGCAGCGGCGAGGTGGAGGTAATCGTCAACGCGGGCGGCGGCGCAATGTGAATGCTCAGCGCCTTCATATTCGTCAGCGGCGGCGTGCCCTGGTCGCTGACCGTGATGGTGAAATTCGAGGTGACGTTGGAGCCCGTCGGTTTGCCCGTGATCAGGCCGCTCGCGCTCATCGTCAGACCTGCGGGCAGGGTGCCTGCGCTCACGGTGAAGGAGAGCGTGCCGACTCCCCCGCTGGCCTGCACCTGCTGGCTGTAGGCCGTGGCGTTGATGCCGTCAGGGAGAGAAGCGATGGTGATCCCCGGCGGAGGCTCGAGGGTGATCGCGATGCTGGCGGACTTCGTGGGGTCCTGCACAGAAGTTGCTATTAGGTGGTCCACGCCCGCAGCATTGACCACGGCCGGCGCGTTGTAAGTCACGGAAGTCTTTGTGATATTGCTGAGCGTGCCCAGGCTCTTAAGACTCCAGGTTACGCCCTGCATGGTCGTGTCGTTCTTCAGGGTAACCATGAAGTTCAGGCTTTGCCCCTGGTCCACCATCTGGGCCGCGCCCGACGGGAAGGTGATCTGAATGGGCGCGGCGCCGCCTCCCCAGCAACCATCCAGAACGGCGCAAGAAAGCAGGACTAGCGCCCAAGCAAGAAAAGCACGCCAGCGAATCATGGTTCCTCCTCGAAAACTCAGTGATCTGACAGAACTCTCCTGCGCGCGGATCTTCTTAGCGGCTGCGGTCGCAACGAATGAATCACCAACCCCTTCTTCGGCTTGCTCGATGGCGGCGGGTGCCGGACCGCGCGTAGTGCCACGCAGTCGCCACTCCCGCTCGGGGCTCCTTGCTTGCGCCCCTACGGCGCAGTACCATGGGCCGAATCCTTGGTCGGATTTGCGATTCTCTGCCAACGAATGCTCCGAATTGCTGGGTGAGGCTACAGGTCCCCGCCCGGGAAGTCGTTAAGGAGCGGTAGGGAAACGGTAAAAGGTCGCGTCCCAGTCCCATGAAAGCCCCGGAAAACCGGGTTTACGAGTTCGGGCCCTATCGCCTGAACCCTGCCGAGGGTGTGCTCCTCCGTGAGGGCACGGAAGTCCCCCTCACCCCGAAATCCTACGAAATCCTGGTCTGCCTGCTTCACCATGCCGGGCACATTCTCGAAAAAGACGAGCTGATGCAGGAGGTCTGGCCGGACACCTTTGTGGAAGAGGGCAATCTGAAGGTCAACATCTCCGCGCTGCGGAAGGCATTGGGAGACACAACGGAGGAGTCTGCGTTTATCGAGACGATTCCGCGGCGGGGATACCGTTTTGTGGCTCCCGTGCGGGCGACGGCTGGGGTCCCTTCGCGCCCTGTTCCCGCAGGATCCACGCAGGTTACATTCGAGAGAAGGAAGCTCGAGCGCACGGTGCAGGAGGAAGAGGAAATCATCGAGGGGCCGGAGCCGGTTGTCACGGGCCCCCCGGCGGTTCCGACTGCCGTTCGTCCGGCACGCCGGGTGGGGTTCTGGTGGGCAGCGGCGGGGACCGCCGTGCTCGCTCTAGCGGTCCTGGTGCTGCTGGCTCGACCTACTCTGCACTTGCAGAAGGCGGGCCGGGGCGCAGTTGTGCGGGTCACCTATTCGGGCGGCAGGCTGCAAGCCTGGGACGAAGAAAACCAACTGGCCTGGTCCCACGAGTTTCAGGAGCCCGTGGAGACGCCGCAAACGTCGAACCATAATGTTCTGTTTGCGGATCTCGCCGGCGACGGCGGCCGGGAAATGGTTGTGGTGGTGGCCTTCCAACGCGCGGGCGGAGTCTATCCGCCCATTAACACCGTCGCCTGCTTTTCGCCCCGCGGCGAGCTGCTGTGGAGCTATCAGCCACAAATGAGCCTGAGTTTTGGCGGACGCGAGTACAAAGGGCCCTGGGTCGTGCGCGACGTGCTGGCGTCGCCGGACCCGCAGCGCCGCGGGGTATGGGTGGCCTACTCACACCACACCTGGTGGCCGTCGTTTCTGGTGCACATCAACGCGCAGGGCGTGGCGGAAATGCGCTTCGTCAACTCCGGGCACATTACCGCCCTGGAGACTGTGACGAACGCACTCGGTTCCTTTATCCTCGCGGGAGCGCTGAACAATGAATTCGACGGCGCTGCCGTCCTGGCCATCCTGCGCATCGACCAGCCCTTTGCTGCTTCCCCGCAGAGCCCCGGGACGCAGTATTGGTGCGATCAGTGCTCGGAAGACCGGCCCTTCCGGTATTACCTGTTTCCCCGCTCCGAAATCAACCGGCTGGAAAGCCAGGGGTATAATCCGATGGACAGCATCAACCCCTCTGGCGGCCAGATTCTTGTTATGACCAACGAACTGCCCAAGAGTGGCGCGGTGGGCTACCGCGCCGTTTATTCCTTGAATTCCAGCTTCGATTTAACCGAGGCGGGCTTCAGCGATGCTTATTGGGTCCGGCACGACCAGCTCCGCAAGGAAGGGCGTCTGGATCATGCCGCAGCCGACTGCCCCGAGCGCAAGCGCATCGCCGTGCGGTTATGGGACCCGGAGAAGGGCTGGCGAGAGCCGGCCATCGAAGTGGCGGGCTCGAAGTAGGGGCTCGTCACCCCAGCGCCGGCTCGATTCTGGTCGCATCCTTGAGCGTCGTTCACAAACCGGAAACAGCTTTGCACCAACTGCCGGGAAGGCCGCCGTCGCGGAAGTGGCTCGGCCGGCTTGCGCTCAGCGCAGCGCTCCTGGCCGGGCTTGGTTGGGGACTGGCGGTCTGGTTGCGCGCTCCGCAGGCTTTGCCGATCGTTCGATTTTCAGTCACTCCACCGGAGAAAGCGGCCTTCTACTTCACCGGAGATGATTCCGGGCCGCCGGCGGTCTCGCCCGACGGGCGCGCGATTGTTTATGCCGCCCGGGCGGGCGACGGCGTGTGGCATCTCTGGGTCCGTCGTTTGGACATGGCCGCGGCCCAAATGGTGGCTGGTACAGAAGGCGGCCAGTTCCCCTTCTGGTCCCCGGACTCGCTTTGGGTCGCATTCTTCTCGAATTACAAGCTTCGCAAAGTTCCGATCGCGGGGGGACCGGTACAGGTGATTTGCGAAGCCTCCGAGAGCGCCGGTTCGCGCGGGGGAACCTGGAATAGGGACGGCGTCATCCTCTTCTCCCCGCACTTCAATCGGCCTCTCTATCGTGTCTCTGCCGGTGGCGGAACGGCCGATCCCGTCACCCGGCTGGATGCTTCCCGGCGTGAAACAACGCATCGCTGGCCGCAATTCCTCCCGGACGGCCGTCATTTCCTTTATTTCGGCCGCACCACGGTAGGCGGGGCGGAAGCGGAGAAGAACGGGATCTACGTGGGCTCGCTGGATTCGGCAGAGAAGAAATTTATCCTCCGGGGCGAGTCCAATGCCGTCTACGTCCCGTCAGGCTGGCTGCTCTTCTGGCGCGACGAAAATCTCCTCGCACAGCGATTCGATGTCCACCGATTGGAGCTGTTCGGGCAGCCCGTGGCTGTTGCCGAGGGTGTGGAGTACGACGCGGTGGTCTGGCGGGCCGTCTTTTCGGCCTCGGACAACGGGGTGCTCGTTTATCAGGCCGGGCCGGAAAAGCCCGGTTCGCAACTGGTGTGGTACGACCGGGAGGGCAGGCAAGTAGGTACTCTCGGCGAGGCACTCCCGCTCAATGATTTCCGGTTATCTCCGGACGGGGCGAAGGTGGCCTTGGAGGTCAATGACCCCTCCTCCCAGAACGAAGCCATTTGGATTCTAGATGCACAGCGCGGCCTGCGCACTCGCGTCTCGAGAGGCCCAGCGCGCGTTGTCTCCCCAGCGTGGTCACCCGACGGCAGCCGAGTGGCGTTCGGAATGGACAGCGGAGACGCGCGCGACATCTTTGTTGCCCCGGCGGAGGGCGGCGAAAACCCGGAGCCGCTGCTGGTCTCGCCGGCGCATAAGAGCCCCTCGGACTGGTCGCCCGATGGCCGTTATATCGCCTATGTCCAGTACAGCTATGTGGAACCCAAGGGACGCACGAAAACGGATACCTGGATCCTCCCTCTTTTTGGCGACCGAAAGCCGTTTCCATTTATTCAGAGCACACTCGACGTCTGGGCTCCCCGGTTCTCGTCCGACGGAAAATGGCTGGCTTATTCCGTCCTCGGAGGGGATACGGGACAGGTGTTTATCTCAGACTTCCCCGCGGCCCAAACCCAACGGCAAGTCTCCATCTCCGGGGGAAGCCTTCCCGTGTGGCGCAGGGACGGCCGGGAACTCTATTATCTGGCTGCGGACAACCGCATGATGGCTGTGAACATCAGGGAGGTCGGAAAAGGTCTGGAGATAGGTCCGCCGAGGCTGCTGTTTCAGCCGGACCTGGCGCGCTTGGCGTTGCCGTGGTACGACGTCACTCCAGATGGCCGCCGTTTGCTCTTTTGCGTCCTCGGGCCACGGGGCAATCTTCCGCTCACCGTGGTCTTGAATTGGACATCGGAATTGCGGCCTTGAGAGGCGCCGGGCTTGAGAATCATCTCCCGGGTCAGTCCTTGGGGGGTAGAGCGGCGCGCGCAGCGCGCAGGTCTTCCATCACGCTCTGAATCAGTTCTTTTGCCTTGGCCAGTTCTCCCCCTAGCAGCTCCACGTCGCGTTTCGGCGTTCCCGGACCGCGGCTGGTGTGGCAGTAGACGGCGTGCTGGCCGGCCAGGACGAGCGCGTTGGTCACCAGATCCAGGGCCACGGCCAGCCGGCCGCGTTCGCGGCCGAGCATCTGCTCGTAATGTTCCAGCTCCTCGCGGTGATCTTCAAAGACGGACATGCGCGTATTGTAGCGCGGGGCGGCGGAGCCCGCGGCTTTTTGAGTTTCGCGCGTGATCCATTGGTCGGCTCGGCCGGGATGAGCGCCGGTCCCCGCCGTGTTGCAGGAATGGAACTCACTCCTTTTCGAGTGCTTGTCGCCCTGTCGCGGCACTCACATAATCACTGTGGCGCTCGTTCCGCATGCTATCGGTTTCGATACACGCCTAGCGCGCGTTGTTCTTGGGCCTACCCACCGGGCTCATGAGGGGGAAAGTATGAGGCGCGCAGACCTCGTTCGGATGCCGCAAGACGGCAGGGCACCGCGCACGTCGCAGATCGTTTTCGGCGAACGGCAGCATTTGCTGCGCGTGTTGGATTCGGTGGAGAAGAGCACGCTTCCGGCCGGCCGGCTGGTGGCCGAGCGCCGGGCCATTGAATCCCTGATCCACGCGCGGACCAAGGAACTCGACGCCATCAATCCCGGATGGGACATGAAGGTGGGCGTGGTGCTGAACGCGGCCACCAGCCCCGACGCGCTTGATTTGATGACGCGGCAGGCCCCGTCCCAGGAT
>Ga0187812_1000505_pt1 | contig 13725 bp, 12 predicted proteins | sample NC_S_2_FD_130582 | JGI IMG/M metagenome (GOLD analysis project Ga0187812, IMG submission 130582) | Wetland sediment microbial communities from Neuse River Estuary, North Carolina, USA - ASW-S_2 | ecosystem: Environmental > Aquatic > Freshwater > Wetlands > Sediment | place: USA: North Carolina... | reverse complement strand
GCGCGCATCGAACGCGATCCTCAGATCTCCGCGCAGGACAGCTGCAAGGAGTCGCGCCGGCAGACTGTCCGCTTTCAGAAGCGCCGACACGACGACGTTTGTGTCAAGAACGACGATTCGCGGCGCGTTAGCCGATGTCATTCAGTTCGCTTCCGATCCCTACGTGCCGACCCGATTTCGGACTCAATCTCCATATCGGTCAGCCGATCTAGCCCGCTTCGCGCCGCAGCACCCTGCAGTTCCGCCATCGCGAGAGCAGCCCTGGCTTGGCGCTGCGCCCTCAGCACGATGTCAACCGACTCCGCGGTCACCGGAGTGAGGATGGCAACCGGCGCACCGTTTGAAGTCACAACGACCTCGCTGCGATCGAGTTCTCCCAGAATCCTCGCCGACTGGCTACGCAACTCGCGCACGGACACAAACCGCATACGAGGCACCTCCGTGTACACACATGATACTACGTTTTGCGTCTTCACGCTCAGGATCGCTCACGATCCGTCTTTGCAAGCCTTCCCAGAAGGTTCCGGTTCGAGGGGCGAGTTCGCGGACGCTTCGCACTTTGGGCACGCTAGGACGCCCGAAGGACGGGGGAACAGGCAATCCAGGCCAGAATCAGAATGATTGCGGCGGGTCTCATGGGCTAGGCCAACTTCCAGGGGCTGCGGGTCGGGAATGGTTCACCGAGCAGCCCCATCGTACGGGTAAGCGCGGAAGAGCTGCCGGCTGCGCAGTTCCCATTCGCTCGGGTGGAGAGATCGCGGAGCCTGTCTGGAGTTACTCCGATCCCCTGCGGGCGCGCTGTTGCGGGGCATAAGCGCTCCTGTGTCGAACACCTGGGCGAGGCGAAGCCTCTCTGCGGCGCACATGTTCGGCGAGGCATGGATCAGATGGTTGGGGGAAGGAAGCGGTGAGCAGGCAGTGAAGGGCACGCCGCAGGATCTGGGAGCCGCACAGCTGCGGCTGATGCAGGGCCTAGCCCAGGAGGTGACGACGCTGCGTCCCCATCTCCTTGAGGGCGGCGCGACCGTCGGAGAACTGGCTTGGATATTCGGCAAAGACCGGGCGGCACTCGGTGATACTTGGCGCCACCGCTTGTGGCGCCGCGCCGACGGCAGCGGCCGACTGGACGCCTGGGCCTGGGTGTGCCTCCCATACACGGTGAAACGCAGCGACGGATCCACATCCACGACGAACAGCGCGAACCTGGTCTGGCAGGTCCATCCGGACCGCCCGGAACTACTGGACGAGATCCTAGACTGGTACGCCGAGCAGGCGGCGGGGCTCGACCGGTTCATCACGCCGCAGGATCCGGACGCACACATGTTGGCCCGGCTACCCGCATACGGCTACGAACCCGATACGGAGATGGGTGGCGACAGCGGCGATTGGCACCAGTTTAACCGCCGGTCACTTGTGAACCTGCCGGAACCCGCATTGCCGCCCGGCTTCTGTTTCCGAACGGCCGCCGAGGTCGGCCCGTTGGCCGCAACCCGTGCGCACGTAGACGCGTGGCATCCGTCGACGTTCACGGAAACCAGTATGGCAGGCGTACAGGCCGCATGGCCTTACCGCGACGACCTGCATGTTCTCGTCCAAGCACCGGATGGGACCCTGGTGGCCAGTGCCATCATGTGGTTCGATCCCTACAGTCGCACCGCTGAATTCGAGCCGGTAGGAACGCACCCGTCCTATCGCCGACAAGGCCTGGGCACCGCCTTGTTGTGGCATGGCATGCACCGGGCCCGTGACGCGGGTGCGGTGACGATGCTGGTGGCGTGCGTCGGCTCGCCGGCACGTCCTGCGGCCCGCGAGCTGTATTACGCAGTCGGTTTCGAACCGTTTACCCGCGATGTCCCGTATGTCAGGCGAGAGAAGTAGTCGCAGTCCAAGCGGCGGGTCATTGGTCATCTCTCAGACCCCGGCTCTCCACCAGGAATATCCGACCGACGTGGTAATGGGAAGGCACCAAGAAGAGGTATTACTGGACCTCCCGAGCAAAGCACGAAACCCGCTTCCAGAGCGGGTCTCTGTCTTTAAAGTTTGGTGCGCTCGGTAGGGCTCGAACCTACGACCCGCTGATTAAGAGTCAGCTGCTCTTCCAACTGAGCTACGAGCGCACAATTTTGGTAGCGGCGGCTGGACTCGAACCAGCGACACTACGGGTATGAACCGTATGCTCTAACCAACTGAGCTACGCCGCCGTACCACAAAACTTGGTTGCGGGGGCAGGATTTGAACCTGCGACCTCCGGGTTATGAGCCCGACGAGCTACCAGACTGCTCTACCCCGCGATGTCACCAGCACAAGTGATTATAGGCTGGTTGCTCCGACCCGTCAAGGTGCGTAGGCGTCATCTCGGATGGATGAACGGTGCGCGAGCGCGGCGCACAGCCGTCAGGCTGATTGTGGCTCGTCTGCACCCTATGCCCCAAACCTGATCCGCGCGCGCTCCGCTCACTCATGCAACAGTCGGCTGCGTCGTGCGTCAGAAGGCGCGCAAAGCGTCCAGCATCCGGCGGCGGATCGCGGATGCGTCCACGTCGATGGCGACGTCGCAATTGCAGCGCGCGGGGTGCGCGCGATCGTCGACAACCGTCATGCCGTAGGTCAGGGAACTCCCTGTCTCGACGACCACCACGGCAGGGCGCGTCGTGATCAACTCCGGTGATACGGCGCCAAGCACCGCGACGACGTCGTGCAACTTCGGTTCGCCCCATCCACCCTCGATGTAGACGTTGCGGTAGTAATCGAGCATGGTCCGAACCGCCCGGCCGACGGGGGTGTCGACGGCCTCTGCGGCGGCGAAGTCCTCGTCGGACATTCCCACCATGTGCGTCACGTTGAGACCGACCATCACCGGCCGGATGCCAGAGCGCAGGACCACCTGCCAGGCTTCGGCGTCGACGTATGCGTTGAATTCCGCGGCAGGCGTTACGTTGCCGCGCTGGGTGCTGCCACCCATCACCACCAGCCGCGCCACGCGACCTGCCAGAGCGGGGTCGAGCTGCAGCGCCAGGGCGACGTTGGTCAGGGGACCCGTGGCAATCCAGGTGACGGGCTCGGGCGCCTGCCGGATCAGGCGGGCGATGGCGGTCGCTGCATGTTCCGCCTCCCGCGGCACCGGGCTCGCGGGGATGCTCGCCCCGCCGAGCCCGTCCTCGCCGTGCACCGTCGGGTCGAAGGTGTAGTCGCGCAGGAGCGGCCGACTCGCACCCTGGAACACCGGAATGTCCGGGCGCCCCGCGAAGGCTACCAGGTCGCGCAGGTTGCGAAAGCCGGTCTCGACCGGCACGTTCCCGACCACGGCGCTCATCGCGAGCACGTCGACGGGTTCTTGCAGCAGCGTCAGGATCGCAAGCGCATCATCGATGCCCGGGTCTCCGTCGAACGCGACCAGCACCGTTACACGGCCCCCTTATCTCGGTCAGGGGATATCTTCTGCGGGCCATCCGATGTCTCCTCGCCGCGCATGCTCTCACGCGCAGCGCGCAGTGCGCGCCTGAGCCCGGCATCGTGCCGGGCGACCGACTGGATCTCGCCCGCGCCCGCCAGCACGCGATCGATCGGCAAGTCGGCGAGCAGCTCCTGGACCTCCTGCGCCCCCAAGGGGCCGTCGGTGGCGAGCGCCGCGAGCTTTTCAAGCACAGCGTCGGCATCGCTGCACTGGATCGCGTACGCCCAGCGCACGCGCGTCTCCTCGCTCCGGTGGGCCGCCGCTCCCAACCGCAAAACCCGCGCGTGCGCCGGGAGTCTATCCGTCAACGCTACGCCTCCCCCCTTCGAGACTACGGGGTGGACGAGAGGGATCGCCACGGCGAACCGCGGCAGGCGTGCCTAGGTCTGGCAGGACACGCCGGCCGCGTGGAGGGGCGACGCCTCCCGCGTCGAAGGCACCGGAAAAGGACGTGGCAGGATGCCGGATCTGCGTTCCCGCTACCGCGGCGCGATGCTCGGCCTGGCCGTGGGCGACGCCCTCGGGACCAGCATCGAGTTCGCGCGCCATCCCGATTACGCTCCCGTGTTCGAGATGCAGGGCGGCGGCCCGCACCGCCTCCAACCCGGGCAATTCACCGACGATACGTCGATGGCGCTGTGCCTTGCCGACTCGCTGCTCGCCGTGGGTGGGTTCGATGGGCAGGACCAACTGCGCCGCTATGTCGGCTGGTGGCGGGATGGCACGAGGAGTAGCACAGGGCGCTGTTTTGACATCGGCATCACGACCGCAGAGGCCCTGCGGCGCTTCCTGGCCGCGCCGGCGGCGGCCTGCGGCAGCACGGACCCACAGTCCGCCGGGAATGGGTCGATCATGCGCCTCGCGCCCATTCCGCTGTTCTACCGCGAGAGCCCGGCAGAGGCGATCGCGCGGGCGGCCGAGAGCTCCGCGACGACCCATCGGGCCGAGGAGGCGGTGGACGCCTGCCGCTACCTCGCCGCCCTCCTGCTGGGCGCCCTCGGCGGACAGCCGAAGGAGCGCCTGCTCGCACCACACTTCGCACCCCTCCCGGGCGTCTGGGACAGGCAGCCGCTCAGCCCGCGCATCGCCGACATCGCCTCAGGCGCCTACCAGCCCAAGCGCCCACCCGACATCGACGGCGGGGGCTACGTCGTCTCATCGCTCGCCTCGGCGCTTTGGGCCTTCCACCATGGCGGCAGTTTCCTCGGCGGCCTCTACCTAGCCGTCAACCTCGGCAACGACGCCGACACGACCGGCGCGGTGTACGGGCAGCTGGCCGGCGCCTACTACGGCGAGGAGGCGATCCCGCTGTCCTGGCGGGAGGCGGTGGAGCGCTGGGCGAGCATCGGCGAACTCGCCGAACAGCTCCTCGAGGCGTCGCACCGGCAAGGAAAGGAAGGTGCCTGAGGTGCCCCAGATCGCAGAGGTCACGGTGATCGCCCCGGACGGCAGCCGTCAGGACGCAGGCACGATCGAGCAGGCCATCGCGCTGCCCGGAGCCCATCACGTCGAGGTCACGTACCGCTACGCGCCCGAGCTTCTGCCGCAGCCGGGGGACGGCGAAGGCATGTGGCGGTACCGCAGACTGCTGCCGCTCGAAAGCGGCGCCATCCGCTACCCTCTCGCGGTCGGCGGCACGCCTCTCGTGCGCGCGGCCAGGCTTGCGCACGAGCTTGGGCTGCCCCACCTGCACCTCAAGGACGAGACGCGCGGCCCGAGCTCGTCGAACAAGGACCGCGCCACGGCCCTCGTCCTGGAGTGGGGACTCCGGAGAGGCGCCGAGGTCGTCACCTGCGCCTCCACGGGCAACGTCGCGTCCTCCCTGGCCGTCGGGGCGGCGGCGGCCGGCCTGAGGGCCGTCATCTGCGTGCCGCATGGCACGAGTCCCCTCAAGCTGCAGCTGATGCGCGCGGCGGGCGCGGACGTGGTGGAGGTCGAGGAGGGCTACACCGCGGCGTTCGCCCTCTCGCGCGAGGCGGCCCGGGCGTACGGCTGGCTGGACCGCAACACGGGCGTGAATCCGCTCACCACCGAGGCCAAGAAGACGGTGGCCTACGAGATCTGGGAACAGCTCGGCCGCACCATGCCGGACGTGGTCGTCGCCCCTGTGGGCGACGGCCCGACGATCGCCGCGCTGGCCAAAGGCTTCCGCGAGCTCCTCCTCTGCGGTGTGACGGGACGGATGCCGCGCCTGATCGGCGTCCAGTCGCAGGGCATGGATCCCCTCGTACGCCGCCTGCACGGCCTGTCGCCCTTAGGCCCGGATGCCGCAGGAACGATCGCCGAGGGCATCGCCGTGCCCGAACCGGTGAGCGCGGCCGTCGTCCTGCGCGACGTCGCAGAGAGCGGCGGCACACTGCTTTCGATCCCTGACGCGGAGATCCTGGATGCGGGAGCGCTGCTGCTCGCACGCGCCGGCATTTGCGCCGAGCCGGCGGGCGCCAGCGCTGTGGCCGGTCTGCGGGAGGCCCTGCGCCAGGGCCTCCTATCGGCGGACGATCAGGTCGTCGCTCTCGTCACGGGCAGCGGTCTCAAGACGCCGCAGTTCCTGCCTGCGCCGCAGGCCGTGCCGACCATTCGCGCCGGGCTGCCGGCGCTGCTGGGCGCCATGCGCCCCCTGCCCTGACCGTTCCCCGCCGACGCAAGGAGGCCTCCTCGTGGCGCTCCTGTGGAGCCTGCTCCTGTTCGCCTACTGGCTCATCGTGCCCACCCTGGCCAGCGCCGTGCTGCCGCCGGCGGGCCGCCTCGGCCGCGAAGGCGGCGCCGTGCTGGCGGCCCTCTTCTCCTGGGCAGTGCTCTGGGCCTTCCTGCCGCCCCGGGTCTGGCCATGGGCGGCCGTCCCGCTGCCCCTCGGCACACCGCTCCTGATCCTCCTGGGACTCCTCTACCTGGCACTCCTTCTCGCCGGCATCCGCCGCGGGGGCGCCGAGCCCACGGCCCGGAACGCGGCGCTTACAGTCGCGCTGCTCTCCCCGCTGTCGGAGGAAGTCCTGTTCCGAGGCTTCCTGCTGAACCTCGCGCTGCCCCTGCTCGGCGGCTGGGGTGCGGTCGCCTTCACGGGATTGCTCTTTGCCGCCGCGCACGAGACCGGCCGCATCGCCGGAGCCCGGCGCAGCCCGCGCGAGAGCGCCGCGGACCTCGCGTTCGGACTGCTCGCGGGGGCGCTCTGCCTCGTCAGCGGAACCATTCTCGTCCCCCTTGCGCTGCACATCGCCGTGAATGCGCTGTCGCTCCATCGCCCCGAGCGGTCGACGTAGCGCCTGCGGTTTCGCTCCGCGACGCGCGCGTCCGGTCGCCCCTGGACCACGGCTCGCCAGGGCCCTGCGCTCCGACGCCGGACTCTTCCGGGACGGCGACGGATCGCCTGAGTCCCCTACCGGTCCTGGTTCCCTGCGACCCCGCGCCAGAAGATGGCGACGAGTTCCTTGGCGGTGCGATCGAAGTCGGGGAAGAGCGCCCTGCCATCCGGCGATGCCGCCTGTCCAACGCGGAGCGTCGCGACGAAGCTGTGGCAGAGCAGCAATGGATCACCGGTCCGGATCTCCCCTTGCGCGCTGGCGTCGAACAGCGCCTGCTCAAGGGGCGCCGTCACGGAGGCCTCCGCCTCGCGCACGGTGCGGAGCTGGCCCGCAGTCAGCTCGGAGAGGGCTTCGTGCATGAGAGCGTCAAAGGCGATGTACGGGTGCGGCAGGCCGAGTACCACCTGCGCCAGGATCTCGAGCCGGTCCCTAAGCGGCAGCGGACGGTCCAGGATGTCCTGCGTCGCCGAGCGGGCGGCTTCGAAGGTGCGTTCCATCGTCGACACGACGAGGGACGCCTTGTCGTGGAAATGGTAGTACACCGCCGCCTTGGTCAGGCCGGCGGCGTCCGCGACCATCTCCATCGTCACGCCGCGGTAGCCGTGCTCCATGAAGAGCTGCGCCGCCGCGCGCAGGATGGCGGTCTCCGTCGGTTCGGCCAAGTCGACCAGTCGGGGTCGGCCCGGGGCTCTGCGACCGCTGGACAATGGGCAACCCCCTTCGCGGCAGTGCCGCAGTTCGACCGGCCACGCGGGCCGTCGTCACTGGCCTTCCTGAGATTGTCTTAAGGTTCCACGGTTTCTCAGCGAGTTCCTCCCGGCCGTGCACGTTTCTGTGCACAGGACCGGCGATCCGCACACCCGCGTTCACTCCGGATCGTGAAACCGCGCGGGGCGCTTCTCGGCGAACGCCTGCGCGCCTTCCACGGCATCTCCCGCCGCGAGCGCTTCCCGCCACGCCGCAAGCTCCGCCGCGTAGGCCTCGCGGTATCCCTCCACCGGGCGCTGCAGCAGCCGGCGCAAGGCCCGTGCGGCCGTCGGCGAAGCTTGGGCGATCTCGTCGGCGACGCGCAGAGCGCCGGCCAGAGGGTCCTGCTCCACGAAATCGATCAGGCCCAGATCCCGGGCGCGGGGGGCCGCGAGCGGCTGTCCGCTCAGCAGGAGGTACGCCGCGAGGCCGCGGGGCAGGCGGGCCCGCAGCAGTTGCGGTCCCCCCATGCCCGGCACGAGGCCGCGCAGGGCCTCCGGCAGTCCGAAGCGCGCGTCTGACGACGCGACGACGATGTCGCAGCCGAGCGCGAGCTCCGCCCCGCCGCCCAGCGCCCAACCGCGCACCGCGGCGATGGTGGGCTGGGGGACGTCATGGAGCGCCAGGGCCAGTTCCTCGTAGACCGCGTGGTGCTCGATCCAGCGTTCGACGGGAAGCGCGGCGCGCTCCTTGAGGTCTGCGCCGACGCAGAAGTTCTGGCCCCCGGAGAGGACGATCGCGCGAACCTGCGCTTGGCCCCCCACCGCGCGCAGGGCGTCCAGCAGTTCCGCCGCCAATGAGGCCGAGAGGCGGTTGCCCGGATCGTCGCTCTGGATCGTCAATAGGGCCGTGGTCTCCCTGCGCTCCCGTCGAACGCGCGCCAAGGGCAATCCCCCCACCCGTCAGATCTTCACCGGGCGCAGCCGCCGAGCCGCTGCCACCATATTCCTGAGCGCAGGCACGACTTCCTCGAAACGCCGCGTCTTGAGTCCGCAGTCCGGGTTCACCCACAGCTGCTCCAGCGGGATGCAGTCGAGGGCCGCGGCGAGTTGGGATGCGATCTCGTCCACGCCTGGGACGCGCGGCGAGTGGATGTCGTAGACGCCGGGACCGATCTCGTTCGGATAGTGGAAGTCCTGGAAGGCCCGCAACAGCTCCATGCCGGAACGGGCCGCCTCGATGGAGATGACGTCGGCGTCCAGCTCGGCGATGGACCCCACGATGTCGTTGAACGATGAGTAGCACATGTGGCTGTGGATCTGCGTGGCGTCCGCCACGCCGGACGTCGCGAGGCGGAAGCAGCCGACGGCCCAGCGCAGGTAGGCCGCACGCTCGCTCTGCCGCAGCGGCAGGCCCTCCCGAAAGGCCGGTTCGTCGATCTGGATCGCGCGGATACCGGCCGCCTCGAGGTCCTGCACCTCGTCGCGGATCGCCAGCGCGATCTGCCGGCAGGTCTCGTCGCGCGGCTGGTCGTCGCGAACGAACGACCACTGCAGGATGGTCACGGGACCTGTCAGCATGCCCTTCACCGGCCGGTCCGTGAGGGACTGCGCGTAGCGCAGCCACCCCACGGTCATCGGCCGCGGCCGCGAGACATCCCCGTAGATCACCGGAGGCTTGACGCAGCGCGTGCCATAGCTCTGCACCCACCCGCCGCGGGTTGCCGCGAAGCCGTCGAGCTGTTCGCCGAAGTACTCCACCATGTCGTTGCGCTCGGCCTCGCCATGGACCAGGACGTCGAGACCGATGTCCTCCTGCAGACGGATCACCTTGGCGATCTCCTGGCGGATCGCCTCGTCGTACCGGACCTCGTCGAGCGCTCCCTGCCGCTGGGCTGCCCGTAGGCGCCGGAGCTCCGGCGTCTGAGGGAAGGAGCCGATCGTGGTGGTCGGCAAGGGCGGCAGGTGGAGGTGCTCAGCCTGCAGGATGCTGCGCTCGCCATGCGGGCGCCCGCGCGTGTAGTCCTGCGGGCCGAGCGCCTGCAGGCGCTCTTGCACCTCGGGATTGGTGCGCCGCGCGGAGACTCGCCAGGCCGCGAACCCCCTGTCGCTCTCCCGGAGCAGTCGCTCCGCCGCCTGCTCGTCGTCGATCGCGTCGCTGAGCTCGCGCACCTCCAGCAGCTTCTCCTCGGCGAAGCTGAGGTGCGCCTTGAGTTCCGGATCGAGGTCGTCCTCGCCTGCGAGGCTCAGCGGCACGTGCAGGAGCGGCGCCGACGGGGCGACGAGGATGCGTTCGCTCCCGACGGCCCCGCGGGCCTGCACGAGCAGACCGAAGGCCTGGCGCAGATCCGTGCGCCACACGTTGCGTCCATCCACCACGCCCAGCGACAGCGCGAGACTGTCGGGCACGCCGTGGTCGAGCACGGCCGACAAGTCCTGCGACGCCCGCACGAGGTCCAGGTGGAGCGCGCGGATCGGCAGGTCCAGAACGATCGGGAAGGCCGGCGCCTGGCTGCCGAAGTAGCTCGAGAGCAGGATGCCCATGCCCTGGGCCGCCTCGGCCAGAGCGCCATAGGCCTCGCGGAACCGCCCCAAGACCTCTGGCGGGAGATCGGTCGCCAGCACGGGTTCATCCATCTGGATCGTCTCGGCACCTGCCGCCGCCAGGGCCGCCAGCAGTTCCTGGTAGCCCGGGAGCAGCCGGCCGAGGAGTGCCAGCGGATCGCCAAGGCCGTCACCCACCCGCGCGAGCAGGAGGAAGCTCACCGGCCCGAGCAGCGCGGGCCGCGCTGGGATTCCGGCCGCCCGCGCCTCGAGGTACTCTTCCAGCAGCTTCGGCCACGCCAGGGTGAACGTCTGGTCGCTGCGCAGCTCCGGCACGATGTAGTGGTAGTTGGTGTCAAACCACTTGGTCATCTCGAGCGGTCCGAGCCCACCCTCCCCGCCGATGCCGCGGGCCATGGCAAAGTAGCTCGGGAAGCTGCCTGGCGCACCATGCGCCCGGTAGCGGTCAGGCAGCGCGCCGAACATCACCGCCGTGTCCAGCACGTGGTCGTAGAAGGAGAAGTCGCCGACGGGAACGGCGGCGACGCCGCGCTCGGCCTGCAACCGCCAGTTGCGCAGGCGCAAAGCCCGTCCGGCCTCCGTGAGACCCTGGTCGCTGAGGTTTCCCTGCCAGTACGCCTCCACCGCCCGCTTGAGCTCACGGTCCGGACCGATGCGCGGAAAGCCAAGGTTCGATGCGATTGCCACGGAGCGGCCACAACCTTTCGCGCTAACCGTTCGGTGCAGCGTCCACCGTCGCCTCGCCCTGCCTGCGCAGGCGCTCAAGCAGGGCGGCGATCGGCCCTACCTTGCCGAAGGAGGGGACCACGTAGACCCCCTGGACCAGTTCCCTCAGCTCCTCGAGGAGTTCCTCGGCGAGCTCCAGCCCCACGTCGAGGCCCCGCTCGCCTGCCTCCCGCATTGCCGTCTGCACCGCCGCCGGGATCTTGATGCCCGGGACCTGAGTGTCCAGGTACGCGGCATGGCGGTAGCTGTAGAGCGGCATGACGCCGAGCAGGACGGGAACGGGCGGTGGTCCGTGCAGGCGGTCCAGGAGGCGCAGCAGCGGTGCCTTGGCGTAGAGGGGCTGGGTCATGATGAAGCGCGCGCCGGCGGACAGCTTGCGCTGCAGGCGCGTGCACTCCAGGTCGAGGTCGTCTGCGCCCGGGTCGCAGGCGCAACCGGCAAGGAACCGCGTCGGCTGCCCGATCGCCTCCCCCGCGGCGTCATGTCCGCGGTTCAGCCCGTCAATAGCCGCGAGGAGCCCGATGGAGTCCCTCTCGAACACCCCCACCCCGCCGGGCTGCGGCCGATCCCCCGTGAGTGCGAGGACGTGATGCAGTCCGAGGGCGTGGGCGGACAGCAGGTCGGCCTGCAGTGCAGCGAGGTTGCGATCCCGCGTGGTCATGTGCACGACGGCTTCGATGCCCATCTCGCGCTGCAGGAGGTGCGCGGCGGCGAGAGCGCCCATGCGCACCCGGGCCATCGGGCTGTCGCCCACGTTGACGAAGTCCGCACCGGCCGCGCGCACCGTTTCGGCATCGGTCAGGAACTTGGTCACGGTGGTGCCCTTGGGCGGGTCGAGTTCGACGCCGTAGAGGAAGTCCTGGCCGAGGCGCGCGGCCAGACCCGTGTCAGGGAGCGTGGGCGCTTGAGGTTCCTCTTCGCGCGTCCTCAGATGGACGACGCGCTCCGGGCCGCGCGCCGCAGGAGGCACCTGGGGCAGGCTGCCGAAGAGCCCCTCGCGCGCAGCGTGGAGCGCGCGGACGTAGGCGGCGTCGGTGCCGCAACACCCCCCGACCAGCCGCGTGCCGAGCGTCACGAGTTCCGGAAGGAGGCTGGCGAACTTCTCCGGCGTGCCGAGGTAGTCGATGTGGCCCCCGACGCGCATGGGCGGCCCCGCGTTCGGCGCCACCGCAAACGGGCCCGTGAAGCCGGCCCGGCGCAGGCGCCGCAGGATGCGCACCGTGTGCGAGGGGCCGAGGCTGCAGTTCACGCCGAGGAGATCCGGCAGCTCCTCCGGTCGCTCGAGCAGATGGCGTGCGACATCGGCCACGCTGTACCCGGAGAGCGTCCGGTCGCCCTCGGCGAAGGAGAAGTTGACGATCGCCGGCAGGGCCGACGAGGCCCGCACCGCACCGAGCGCGACGGCAGCCTCCGCCGGATCCGACTGCGTCTCGATCAGGAAGAGGTCCACACCACCGGCCAAGAGCGCGGCGACCTGCTCCTCGTAGGCGGCCTGCATCTCGGACGGGGAGAGGGCGATCGCACCCCCTGCCGTGACGCCGAGCGGCCCCAGCGAGCCCGCGATGAGCACCTGCCGGCCAGCTGTCTCCCGCGCGCGGCGAGCGATCTTGGCGCCCTGCAGGTTGATCTCCGCCGTCCGTTGGCCAAGGCCGAAGCGCTCCAGTTGCACGCGGTTCGCCGCGTAGGTGTTCGTCTGCACGACATCGGCCCCGGCGCGGATGTAGCTGAGGTGCAGAGCCTCCACGCGGCGCGGGTCGGTCAGGCAGAGCGCTTCGACGAGACCCCCGGCGGCGTAGGGCGTGAGCGCGGTGCCGTACGCCCCGTCCCCGACCAGTACGCCGGCGGCGAGTCTTGCGAGAAGGGCCGCGCGTTCCCCACCGCGCTGAGCCGATGCAGCCCTCTTCGCCACGGCGTCGCCTCCTTGGCCACGCCCCACCCAGAAACATCGGCAGGCCCCTTCCGAAGAAAGGGCCTACGTATGTCGGATCTACGTAGCTCCCATCTCCCAGGGGTATCCCCTGCAGGAATTGGCACCAAGCGGCTTCACCGCCGGTTGCCGGGCTTCATAGGGCCAGTCCCTCCGCCACTCTGGATAAGAGCGTGTGCAGTTGTTGGACCGCATCATAGAGTTCCGGGCGCCCGCTGTCAATGGGCGGTCGACGCGGGATCTCGTCCAGTCTTCCGGATGCAGTCGCCGGGCGATCCCGGCGTGCATGGCGGACCGGTCGCCGAACTCTCAATCGTACTGGATGCGCGGATCAGCCCAGAGGTAGAGGAGATCCGCCACGAAGCTGCCGAGGATGGTCACCGCCCCGATGACGAAGACGAGGTCGACCGCCGTCGCGTACGAGAAGCTCGTCAGGGCGTCGATGAGACCGGCGCCGAGGCCGCGCATGGTGTACAGCCACTCGATCGCGATCACGTTGTTGAGGAGGCTCGGCAGGGACATGCCCGCCATGGTGACGAGGGGCAGTAGGGCGTTGCGCAGCACGTGGCGGCGGAACACCTGGGCCCCGGCAAGCCCTTTCGCCCGCGCGGTGCGCACGTAGTCCGTCCGCAGAGCCTCCTCGACCGACGCCCGCACCGTCGTCGACCACGCCGCGACCGTGGTCAGGGCCAGAGTCAGCACGGGCAGCACCATGTAGAGCCACCAGGCATGCTGCGAGGCGGGGTTTGAGCAGATTCCTTGAAACCGCTACGAATCTATTCCAAACTCGCCAACATGGAGAGATTCGTTGGCATAGGTGAGGCAGCCCAGGCTTTGGGTGTGTCCATCACAACTCTCGGGCGATAGGAAGCGCAGGGCAAGCTGATGCCCGAACACACGGCTGGGAAGCATCGCCGCTATGACCTGAGCACGCTCAAGCCAAATCTGTACCGCAATGGACCTGATGCGCGCCGCACGATCGCCTGCGCCCGCGTGTCCAGCCATGACCAGAAGGACGACCTGGAGCGGCAGAAACGGGTCCTGGAGCTGTACTGCGCACGTCAGGGC
>Ga0187812_1000502_pt1 | contig 13768 bp, 3 predicted proteins | sample NC_S_2_FD_130582 | JGI IMG/M metagenome (GOLD analysis project Ga0187812, IMG submission 130582) | Wetland sediment microbial communities from Neuse River Estuary, North Carolina, USA - ASW-S_2 | ecosystem: Environmental > Aquatic > Freshwater > Wetlands > Sediment | place: USA: North Carolina... | reverse complement strand
GCTGCCGGAGCCGTTGACTACGCCGGTATTGGTGGTGGCATTTCCGTTGGTGTTATTGGCCTGCACGCCGGGCATGAGGAATGCGAAGTCGGAGGCGCGGCGCTGGTCGGGCTGGCCGTAAGCGCCCATCTCGATGGGCAACTGCGCGTAGGTCTCGTTTTCCATGGTGGAGCCGAGGGTCGCGTTGGTGGTCTCCAACTGCGGTGGCTCTGCGGTTACGGTGACCTGCTGATTCTGTGCGCCGACCACCAGCACGGGGTTATAGGTAACCGTCTCCAGCGCGTTGACGTGGAGGTTTTCCTGGGTCAGCTTCTGGAAGCCCTGGGCAGCGGTGGTGACGGTGTAAACGCCGGGGTCGAGATCGGAGAACAGGAAATCGCCGGAGGCCGACGACTTGATGGCCGAGCTGATTCCATTGGCGGTATTGGTGGCGACGATGGCAGCGCTGGGAATCACGGCGCCGGTCTTGTCATAGACGGTGCCGCTGATGGCTCCTTTGCCGGCGAGCTGGGCGATTGCAGAGAGGGAGCAAAGGAACGCCGCCGCGGCAAGGAGCAATACGATCCGGGAGAGAGCGCCGACGCTTCTCCCCTGAGGAGTGAGCCATTGCATGATGATGCCTCCAAAGAAAACGTTCACGAACTTGCGCTTCAGCCACAGGACCCGGTTCGTGCGTCGGACGAGTGGCCGTTTTTTGTACGTGCGATGTGGTCTGACCACTATTGAAGCGCATCCAGTCTCGTATAGGAAGATTGCTCTTGTCAACGGCTGCGCGTAAAAAATCGGGGAGAAGCGCGCCAGTCCGGCTCCAGGCGCGTGGTCAGACCGTGTACTCCGGGGCCCAGACCACTGGAAGTGCGGGCTTTGGCGCGCGGAACCGGCTGCTCCGGGTACAGCGGGTTTTCCGACAGCTTGAGCTGGTCTCCCACCCTTTTCAGGATGAAGCCGTGAAAAGGATGGGGCGCGGAGTGTTTGCACTTGCCGCACGCATCGGTTATATCCGCTGCGGCAAGCGCACGCGGCATGGGGATGCGCACCCAAAAAAGCGGCCACCCTGTCAGGGGTGGCCGCGAGGATAGCCGGCAAGGAGACCGGCGCTAGTTCCCTTAAAAGACCAGGCGTCCGCCGATCTGGATCTGGCGGGGCAGGCTGTTCTTGGAGGTTGCGTTGACGATGCCGAAGGTGCTGGTACTGGAAACGGCGGGCGGATCGAAGGTGGGGTGGTTGAGGGTGTTGAATGTCTCGAAGCGAAGCTGGAAGTAGGAACTCTCAGTGAAGTTGAAGTTCTTGAGGATGGAGGCATCGAGGTTGTTGTAGCCGTCCTGGCGCACCCAGGAGAGCGTAGTGGGCAGAGTGCGGTAGTGGTCCACAAACTGTCCGCCGATGTTCACGCTGCCGTCGCAGGTTCCGGAGCAGGTTTTGGGGGCGCTGGTGAGGACAAATGCACTGTCGCTGAGGGCCTGGCTTCCAGGAGCGGTACTAACTTGAGGTGAAATGCTCGAGGTATTGCGTGAGTTGATGGAAATCTGGCGCAGCGAAGTGACGCTGGGATCGAGCGGGGTATCGCCGGAGAAGAAGACCGGCGCGCCCGACTGGAACTGGTAGATTCCGTTGAGGACGTATCCGCCCAGGAGCTCATCCATCAGGCGGCTGCCGCCGAAGTTGAACATCTTGCCGCGGCCAAAGGGCAAGTCGTAGAGGCCGCCCACGGTGAAGTGATGGGTATGGTCGAAGGGCGAGACGCGGCGCTCGAGGAATGAGTCCTGATCGTTGCGGTAGCTGTCGGCTTCGATCATTTTGGCGAAGCTGTAGTTGGCGGTGAGGGTGAGGCCGTGGCTGGAGCGGTGCTCGACGTGCACGATGGCGCTGTCGAACCACGACTGGCCGAGAGTCTGGTTCTGTTCATTGATGGAACTGGAGCCAAACTGCGGGAACGGCACGGTCATACTGCCGAAGCTGGAGGTACTGGAGGTATTGGTGCCGGTGGTATTGCTCGCGCCCAGGGTTCCCTTGAACGGATTATTGACCTTGGCCCCATAAGCGTTGTTCAGATCCCAGTTGAAATACGGGGTGGTGCTGAGGTACTGCATCTGGATGGCGTTGATGTTGTGCGTGCCAACCGGAAGATGCAGGCCGTGGTTGCCGACGTAGAGCACTTCAACCATGAGGTTGTTGGAGAGGGAACGCTGGACACCCAGATCCCAGCGCTCGGAATAGGGATCGTGCTGGACGGGCGCGAGGAAGCTGATGGACTGGCCCAGGAAAGTGTTGGCTCCCTGCGACGATCCGGCGGGTTGGGTAAGAGTCGGGAAGGGATTGTCCATGGTGCTGGAAACGGTGGTGCCGTTGTTCGAGGTGACATAGGTGGTGCTGGCGCTGAAGCCCTCCTGATTGGAGAGGGCGTTCGAGGAGGTGACGCCGGTGGACGCCTCGCTGGACATGGTTTCGGGCTGCACGAACATGCCGAAACCGCCGCGCACAACCGTCTTGCTGTCGATGCTGTAGGCAAAACCAAAGCGCGGGCTGAAGAAGGCGCCATTGGTTGCGAATTCAGAGCCGTTCTTTCCGCTGGGGAAGGTCAGTCCGCCGTTGGTATTGATGCTCGCTACGGTGAACTTCGAACCGTCGGGATTGACTTCGGTGGTGGAGGCCCAGGAGGGCGTGGAGGCATAGGTAATAGCCGCGGTGGGATTGAAGCCGTTTACCGTCCTTCCCAGCCGCTCTTCATAAGGCGTGTTGATGTCGAATCGCAGCCCCAGGTTGAGGGTCAGCTTGTCGCTGACGCGCCAGTCGTCCTGCGCGAAGAGGCCCACGTAGTACTGGTGATAGTCGCCGCGTGCATTCAAGTCGTACTGGCCGCCGGAGGGAACGCCGAGCAGGAAGGAGGCGAGATCGGGCCCCTTGATGCCGGTTGTGCCGCCGGTGCCGGCATTTGTCCAGGTGTCATTGAAGTTGAAGCTGCCCGTGGAATTGCCGTAGTTGGTGACGCTTAAGCGATACTGGCGGCCATCGAAGCCCATCTTCAGGGAGTGACGGCCCATGGTCTTGATGACGTCGACGAAGGCCTGATAGCTGGTGCCGGGGTCAAGCGCGGAGCCGGTGTCGCTGAGGCACTGGTAGCTGGTGCAACTCTTGCTGAGGCCCTGGAAGTTAATGTAGGGCAACTGCACCTGGGTGCTGTTCGTGGCCAGCGCGCTGGGCAATCCCATCGATTGCGGGGTGTAAGCCTCGGCGGGGGTTCCATGCGCCTCGTAGAACAGGGTCCAGTTGACGCGGGTGTCGATGACGGTGGTGGGGTTGAGGCTGTAGACATTGTCCACCGAGGTGCCGAGGTTCTCGCGGACAAGGGTGGTGCCGGTGGCGTTGTTGCCGAAGTAGTTGTTCTTGACCTGGGCGCGGTTGTTGTGACGGATATCGAGGAAGAGGTGGTCGTTGGAGCGGATGTTGAAGTCGAGGCGTCCAAACTCGTTGTCGTAGGTGTCAATACTGGGCGCGTTGCTGATGTAATTGTTTTCGCCGTCGGGCAAGGCGGTGGCCGTGGCGTTGGGCGCGGGGAACAGCTTCATGTAGGCCACAGCCACGGGATCCAGGGCCGGACTCACCGTCGTGACATTCTGCAACTGGTTGTTGAAGATCGGTTTGCGGACAATGTTCTTGCCGCTGTAGGTCGAGGTGCGCGGATCCCACAACTGGTATGGATCGGAGTAGGCCGAAGAGTGCTTGCTATCGGCAGCGCACATGGCGCCGGTGGAGGTTGAGTTGCTCGCAATCCCGTTGGGGCATCCTGCCGCGAGAATCTGGTAGAAGTCGCCGTTGGCTTCGCCGCCTGTGCCCGGGCTGCCGCCGATGCTGGTGGTGGTGGGCACGGTCATGGTGGTGGTGGCGGGCGTGGAGTCCTTCAATCCTTCCCATGCAAAGAAGAAGAAGACCTTGTTCTGGCCGTTGAAGATTTTGGGAAGCCAGACCGGTCCGCCGGCGGTTACGCCGTACTGGTTGTAGTGGAAGGTGGGGGTTGGCAGGCCATTGCGGTCGTTGAAGTAGGTGTTGGCGTCGATGCCGGAAATCTGTCCGAACTCGTAGGCGGTGCCGTGGAGCTGGTTGGTTCCGCTCTTGGTGACCTGGTTCATAACGCCGCCGATGGTGTGGCCGAAGGAGGCGTCCGTAGCGAATGGCTGGACAGAAACCTCGGCAACCGAGTCCTGTGAAGGGCTGAAGGCGAGCGCGCCCAGCAGGGTCTCGTTCGGCGAGCCGTCCAGCAAGGTCTCACTCACCTGATTGGGCGTGCCGGCGATGGACCAGGAATTGCCGGCATTGTTATCGAAGGGGTGAATCTGCTCGGGCGCGGCGGTGGAGATGACGCCGGCGGAGAGCTCGACGAGCGCGGCCGGGGTGCGGCCGTTCAAGGGCAGATCGGCGACCGATGCAGTAGAGATGACCGTGCTGACCGAGGCATTTGCCAAGTTGAGCAAGGGGGTAGCTTCAGTGACCGTGACGCTTTGCGTGGCGCTGCCCACGGTGAGGGCGAGGTTGAGGATGGGGTGCTCCTGCGCCTGCAGGACGATGCCGGCGCGGGTGAGCTCCTGAAAGCCGGGGGCCTTGACCTTGATGGTGTACTGACCGGGCAGCAGGAAGGGCACGACGTACTGGCCGGCGGCATCGCTGGTAGTGCGATTGATGGTTCCGGTGCTGATTTCGCGGACTTCAATTTGAGCACCTGGCACTACCGCGCCACTGGGATCGGTTACGGCTCCGCTGATGGTGGCGCGAAACTCCTGGGCGCGCAACGGAAGCATGTCGGCACAGCACAGACAGAATGCCACGAGAGCAGGAAGTACAAGGAACAGCGGAATAGACGCACACTTCCGCCCAGCGATGAAACGAAACATGGTGATTGCCTCCAAAGCAAATCGTTCACGAACTTGCGCTTCAGCCACTGGGTCCGGTTCGTGCGACGGACGCTTGGGCTTTTTTAATTGCAATGTGGTCTGACCACTATTGAAGCCCATCCAGTCTCGTATAGCAGGATAGCGGTTGTCAACAGCTTCGCGGAAAAAACTGCGCTGAATCGCGCCTGTCCGCTCCGGACAGGTGGTCAGACCGTGGAATTCGGGGGGCTCAAATCGCTGGAGAATGAGGGGCTTTCAAAATCGGACGCTGACATCTGCGATTTGCGTCACACAACGGCAGAAAAAGAGAAGCGGCTGCAATGGCGCGGCCGCTTCAGTGGAGCGAGTTATCCGAAAGCCCGAGCCGGGCTGGAACAATTCCAGAGCTGGTATACCCGCCTTGTGGTTTCCCACCCTTTTCACGATGAGGCTGTCGCCCCCACGGACGAAGACCTGTCCGTGGGGACCGGATGGGGCACCCGAGGGTCTGGGAATAGCAATCGTGGAACTGCTTTAGAACACGAGGCGGCCGCCGATTTGGATCTGGCGGGGCAGGCTGTTGCTGGTGGTTGCGGTGATGTACCCGAACTTGCTGGGCGAGGTGATGTCGGTGACGTCGGGCGAGTTGAAGGTGGGGTGGTTAAGGGTGTTGAAGGTCTCAAAGCGAAGCTGGAAGTAGGAGCCCTCGGTGAAATGGAAGTCTTTCAGGATGGAGGCATCGAGGTTGTTGTAGCCATCCTGGCGAACCCAGGAAAGAGTGGTGGGCAGCGTGCGGTAGTGGTCGACGAACTGGCCGCCATTGTTCACGCTGCCGTCGCAGGTTCCGGTGCAGGTTTTGGGATTGGAGGTGGTGACGAAGGCCGCGGTATTGAGTGCCGAGGTGACGGTTTGACGGGGCTGGATGGCGATCTGGCGGAGCGAGGTGATGCTGGGATCGAGCGGAATGTCGTCGGTGAAGAAGAGGGGCGCGCCGGACTGGAACTGGTAGATTCCGTTGAGCACGTATCCGCCGAGCAATTCGTCCATGAGGCGGCTGCCGCCGAAGCTGAACATTTTTCCGCGGCCGAAGGGCAACTTATAGATGCCGCCCACGGTGAAGTGATGGGTGTGGTCGAAGGGTGAGACGCGGCGCTCGAGGGAGGTGTCCTCATTGTTGAGGAAACTGTCGGCTTCGATCATTTTGGAGAAGCTGTAGTTGGCGGTGAGGGTGAGGCCGTGGCTGGCGCGCTTTTCGACGTGCAGGATGGCGCCGTCGAACCATGACTGGCCGATGGTCTGGTTTTCTTCATTGATGGAGCTGCCGCCAAACTGCGGGAAGGGGACCGTCAGGCTGCCAAAGCTGGAGGTCGTAGAGGTGTTGGTTCCGGTGGTGTTGCCCGCCCCAAGGGTGTTGTAGAACGGATTGCTAACTTTTTTGCTGTAGGCATTGTTCAGGTCCCAGTCGAAGTAGGGCGAGGTGCTGAGGTACCTGGTTTCGATGGCGTTGATGTTCTGCGACGCGACAGGAAGGTGCATGCCGTGGTTGCCGACGTAGAGCGCCTCGACCAAAAGGTTGTTGGTGAAGGTGTGCTGCACGCCGATATTCCAACGCTCGGAGTACGGGTCGTGCTGATTGGGCGCCAGGAAGCTGATGGACTGGCCCAGGAAGGTGTTAGCGCCCTGGGGGGTACCCACCGAGGGAAGTTGGGGAAAGGGATTATCCATGGTGCCGGTCACACTGGCACCGTTGGTGGAGGTGACGAAGAGGGCAGAGTTGCTGAAGCCCTCCTGGTTGGAAAAGGCGTTGGAAGACGTGACGCCGTCGGAGGCCAGGTTGGACATGGTCTCCGGCTGCACAAAGACGCCGAAGCCGCCGCGGACGACGGTGTTGTTGTCGAGAGCGTAAGCAAAGCCGATGCGAGGGCTAAAGAAGCCGCCGTTGGTGGCGAACGCCGCACCGTTTTTGCCGCTGGGGAAGGTCAGGCCGCCCTTGGTGTTGATGTTGGGAATGGTGAAAGTGGTGCCGTCGGGATTGGTCTCGGCGGTGGACGAATAGGCCGGCGCGGATGCGTAGGCGATGGAAGCGGCGGGATTGAAGCCGCTCGTGGTCCGGCCCAGGCGCTCCTCGTAGGGCGTGTTGATGTCGAAGCGGAGGCCGAGGTTGAGAGTGAGACGGTCGGTGGCGCGCCAGTCGTCCTGGGCGAAGAGGCCGACGTAATACTGGTGGTAATCGCCGCGGGCGTTGACGTCGTACTCGCCGCCGGAGGGAACACCGAGGAGGAAGGCGGCCTGGTCCGGTCCCATATTTCCGGTGGCGCCGAGGCTGCCGGCGTTGGTCCAAGTGTCGTTGAAGCTGAAGGAGCCGGAGGAATCGCCGTAATTGCTGACGCTCAAGCGGTATTGGCGGCCATCGAAGCCGACCTTGAGGGAATGGCGGCCCATGGTCTTGATCATGTCCGCGAAGACCTGGTAGCTGGAGCCGGGATCGATCGAAGATCCATTGGTGCCGAGGCATTCGTAGCTCTCGCAACTCTTGCTCTCACCCTCGAAGTTGATATACGGCAACTGGGACAGCGTTCCCTGGGTGCCCAGCGCGCTTGGCAGTCCCACGGACTGCGGGGTGTAAGCCTCTGCCGGCGTGCCGTGCGCCTCATAGAACAACGTCCAGTTGATGCGCATGTCGAAGACGGTGGTGGGATTGAGCTCGTAGACATTGTCTAGCGAGGTGCCGAGGTTCTCGCGGGTGAGGGTGCTGCCCGTCGAGTTGTTGCCAAAGTAGTTTTCCTTGACCTGGGAGCGGTTATTGTGGCGGACGTCGAGGAACATGTGGTCGTTGGAGCGGATATTGAAGTCGAGGCGCCCGAATTCGTTATCGTAGCCGTCGATGCTGGGCGCGTTGCTGATGTAGTTATTCACGCCGAGCGTTCCGCCGGCGGCATTGGGAGCGGGGAAGAGCTTCATGTAGGCCAGGGCGACGGGATCGAGAGCCCCGTTCGGAGCAACGGACTGCAACTGGTTGTTGTAGATCGGATTGCGGACCACCTGATTGCTGGCGTTGAAGGTCGAGCTACGCGGATCCCACAACTGGTAGGGATCGGAATAGGCCTTGGAATGCTTGCTATCGGGAGCGCACATGGCTCCGGCGCTGGTCGAATTGCTGGCGATCCCGTTGGGGCAACCCTGGACGAGAATCTGATAGAAGTCGCCGTTGACTTCGCCGCCGGCGCCGGGGCTTCCGGCGATGCTCTGGGTGGTGGGCACGGTCAGAGTCGAGGTGGCGGGGGTTGAATCCTTCAAGCCTTCCCAGGCAAAGAAGAAGAACATCTTGTTTCTGCCGTTGTAGATCCTGGGCAGCCAGACCGGTCCGCCGACGGTGAGGCCGTACTGGTTGAAGTGGAAGACGGGGGTGGGCTTGTCATTGCGATCGTTGAAGTAGGTATTGGCGTCGATGCCGGAGATCTGTCCGAACTCGTAGGCGGTGCCGTGGAGCTGGTTGGTGCCGCTCTTGGTGACCTGGTTGATGACGCCGCCGATGGTGTGTCCATAGGAAGCATCCGTCGCGAAGGGCTGGACGGAGACTTCCTTCACCGTGTCTTCAGAAGGGCTGAAGGCGAGCGAGCCGAGCAGGGTTTCGTCGGGCGAGCCGTCGAGCAGCACCTCGCTGACCTGGTTGGGAGTGCCGCTGATGGACCAGGAGTTTCCGGCGTTGTTGTCGAAGGGGTGAATCTGCTCCGGCGCGGCGGTGGAGATGACGCCGGGCGAAAGCTCAGCCAATGCCGCCGGGGTGCGACCGTTCAAGGGAAGATCGGCGACCGCAGAGGTGGAGATGACGGTGCCGACCGAGGCGTTGGCCAGATTGAGGAGCGGAGCAGCCTCAGTCACGGTAACGCTTTGCGTCGTGCTGCCCACGGTAAGGGCAAGATTGACGATGGGGTGTTCCTGGGCCTGGAGGGTAATGCCGGAGCGGGTCAGGGTGCGAAATCCGGGCGCCTTGACGGTGATGGTGTACTGGCCGGGGAGCAGGAAGGGGACAACGTATTGGCCGGCGGCATCGCTGGTGGTGCGGCTGATGGTTCCGGTGCTTGTTTCGCGCACCTCAATTTGAGCGCCAGGCACGACCGCGCCACTGGGATCGGTTACGGCGCCGCTGACGGTGGCGCGGAATTCCTGAGCGCGCAGCGGGGACAATCCGGCGCATAGCCAGAACGCGCACAACGCCGCGAGCACGATACCAATCCCGAATCTTTTGTTTACGGCTCCGAACAGAGCGCGGCGAGGGCGACAGCAACAAGCCAATTCATCCGCCCGATTCTCGTAAGTCATCTGCCTCATCTTCACCTCCATGATTTCTATTGCTTTCCGTTTGGCCCGGCACACAGACGCGAACTACCGGGCAGCGCTTGCCTGCAGCATCACGGCCGCGTCGATCGTCCTGCTTATGCAGATCGCCGCGATTTAGAGGTCAGACCACGCAGTAAACTGTGCGCGCACGCAATTCATGCTCGCCGAAAGACTTCGGCGATGGCGGAGGAGCAGATCAACGAGGATGCATGGCGCGCCGAACCGGCTGGGGAAGATTCAGCCAACCAAGGGCCGACGCCCGTTCCGTTTAATCAACGGGATTCCGGGCGCACCGGCATGCCGTGCAGCCTACAAAAGGGTTTCATTGAAAAATCGAGACTGGCTCCTGACGGGCTTGGAGCAGCCGTACCTCTCCACTCAAGAACGAACCGACGTACGTTGCCTCCAGAAGCAAGGAGACTTTACGAGCAGGCATTGCACCAAGGCCGGATCGAGCCGCGGGTCCCTCGGGTTATATATTTTGCAATGCGGTCTGACCACTCGTGAAGCGCATTCAGTTTTATACAGCGCAGCAACGATTGTCAACAGGCGGTAACGAAAAAACGAGCGGGAACCGCGAGGGAGGCGCAATCGACAGGTAAATGGAAACTTGGAGGCGTGCGCGGGCAGAGGCTGTGGGGGGCAAAGGGTTCACGAACGATGCCATCTAAAGAGTGCGGCCACTCCCGGAGGAGTGGCCGCGATATTGCGCAGAAGCGCAAAGGCGATCAGAATTCGAACTTGATCGCGCCCTGAAAGACTCTTGCGGAACTGGCCGTCCCGACCTGGCCGAAGGTGCTGGTCAAATGACTGACATTGGTGTCGGTGCCGCTGAAATTCGGGTGGTTGAGCATGTTGTAGGACTCGAGACGAAGATCGAGGTTCATGCTCTCGTGAATTGGGAAGAGACGGGAGAGCTGGGCATCGATGTTGAAGAAGGGCGGCTCGTGAAACTTATTTCTGGTGACGTTTCCATAGGTACCGGAAGCGGGCTCGGCGAAGGCGGCCGGATTCAGATACTCGCGGTTGGCTTCGGTCTTGAGCGACTGGAATTTCGCCTTCTGGTAGGGATTGACACCGGCGATCAGGTTGGGACGGTCCTGGCCTTCGTCTGTGAGAGAGTAGTCAGAACCGGCAGTAGCATTGATGGGAGCGCCGTTGTGAGCCTGCATTAAGGGCCCCAGCTCCCAATCGTTGACCACCATGCGCGTGAAGCGGTTCATACCGTGGAAGTTGCTTTTGGCCACCACGCTGACGTTGACGACGTGGCGGTAATCGGAGCCGCAGGGGCCGTAGTCGCCCATGGGGTTATTGGGATTTTCCAAGGTGCCGTTGGCGAGATCGCCCTGGGCGTCTTCGATATCGAGGCACTTGGACCAGGTCCAGTTTGCCAGGAGGCTGAGGGTGTTGGACATACGGTGCTGGAGGGTTGCGATCATGCCGTTGTAGTTAGCGGTTCCCTCGTCGCTCATCAGGCTTGAGCCGGTGTCGCCGCCGGCGATCTGATTTCCCTGGGCGGGGTTGGCGATGGTGAGTGTGAAGCGCGAGGCCTGGTTGCCGGTGGTGGAACAGGGCGTGCCGGCGGCGCCGGGTTTAACCGCTGCCGGACCGGTGGTGACGATGCCAGAGCAACCCGTGCCGCCGGCTCCCCAGACCCCCGGTATATAGACAGCGGGGCTCAACGAAATGCCCATCGGATCGTGGCGGGTGGTGTTGCCGATGTAGTCGATCTGCGCCTGCCAACTGCCGAACTGATGCTGAATGCTGGCGGTCCACTGGATGGTGTAGGCGGGGCGGAACTGGGGCGGCAAAACGATGTACTGCGACTGCGGAAAGAACGTGGAAGTGGCAAGGTTCGGGATGACGGGTTGTGGGAAGGGACTGCTTGTATATTGTCCGACCGACCAGGGAGCGTTGAAGAGCAGCGGGCCGGAGCTTGAGGTTTGCAGGTTGGAGATGGCGGTGGCGAAGGGGGGATTCTGCTGGTTGCGCTGGCTGGTAAAGAAATTGGGATTGTCGTACATGATCGCAGCGCCGGCGCGGAGGACCGTCTTGCCGGTTCCGGTGGGATCGAACGACACGCCGAAGTTGGGAGAGAACTGGGGGTAGTAGTTCTTGGTGAAAGTGTGGGAAACGCCGGGATCGCCGTAGTAGTAGATGCCCGCCGGCGCGTTGGGTGAAACCGTGCTGACCTTGTTCGCCAGGAAGGCGGAATAATTGAACACCAGGCCGCGGTTGAAGTAGTCGTGAGGCATGACGTTGGGACCCCAGCGGAGGCCTGCAGTCACGGTGAGCCGCGGGTTGGCGTGATAGGTGTCCTGAATGTAAAAGCTGGGGAAGGGTCCGCGCAGTGCGTTCTGCTGCTGCTTGCTCTGCTGGAATGCACTCAAGGTTCCCATCAGGAAGTCGAGGCTGTCGTCTCCGGTCTTGGACCCACCCTTGGGGCCATTGAAGCTGTACTGTCCGTTGAAGGTGAAGGTGCCGTTACCCTCGTAGACGTTGCCGATGTTGAGTTGAGCCTGCACCCACTGTCCGCCAAGCGTGATCTGGTGTTTGCCACGAACCCAGGTGAGGTCGTCGCTGAGGTTGACGGCGTTGTCGTTGAAGTGGGAGACGGAGTTGGTGCCGCCGCCGGTGGAGAACTTGCCTTCAGTGATTTGCAGGCCGTTGGGCACCATCTGGTAGAGGCTTATACCGAGGGTCGTCGCGTTGATGTCGTTGGGGGCGTAGGCACGGTTGTCCACGCGCCGCAGGATGGTGGCGTGAATCGAGTTCACCAGTTTGGGTGAGAAGGTATAGTTTTCGCCGAGCACAAAGGTCTGAGTCCGCTGGATGAGGCCGGCCTGGGTGGTGACCAGAATGTTGGTGGGGAAAAAGTAGGCAGGCTCCTGGTAGCCGTCGACCATGTAACGGCCGAAGATGCTTTGCTTGGCGCTGAGCGTCCAGTCAACCCTGGTGACGAACTGGTTGTCGTATTGGGCGAGCGGGATGACGTAGCTGACGACCCCGCAATTGAGCACGTCGGTTGCCGGGTTCGGTGTGGGCAGGTATTTCATCAGCGCGAGTGACGCCGCATTGTAGGTTGGCTGAGAAGAGTACTCATTTCCCGTGAGCTTGGTGCCGGTGAGGGGATCGACCAACTGGACGGCGGTCTTGTTCGACGCGCAGGGGTTACTGTTAGCAACCCCGGGGACACCGTCGGTGATGGAATAATCGCCGGCGAGGTTGGCGGCGGTGGGTACGTTTTTCTCCTGGTTGGCCTGCTTTGCAGTTTCACGCCAGCGCTGATAGCCGGCGAAGGCAAAGAGCCTATTGCGCTTGATGGGGCCACCGAAGGTGCCGCCGTAATAATCCTGGTGCAGGACATCGGGCGCCGAGGAGAAGAAGTTGGTGGCGTCGATGTAATTGTTGCGGATGAACTCGAATGCGTCGCCGTGAAACTGATTGGTCCCCGATTTGGTGACCACGTTGACCATGCCGCCGACGTGCCCACCGTCCTGGGCGCCGAGATCGGTCGATTCGACACTGAACTCGCTGACCGCGTCAGGAAAGGGATAAGGCAGGTTGCCATTGACCATGTAGTCCTGGTTGTCGCCGCCATCGAGGCGCCATAGGGTGGTGTTGCCGCCGCCGCCGGCGATGGAAATCGCCTTTGTGGCGTAGGAGGATTTGCTGCCCACGATGTCGTTGCTGGGAGCCGGAGCCTCGCCGCCGGCAATCGCAATGAGGTCGGTCATCTGGCGATCGATCAGCGGCATCTCGGTCATTTCTTTGCTGTCGATAGTCTGCTTGAAGGTAGGATCCTCGGTCTGCAGGGCCAAGGCCTCGGATTGCACCTCGACGCTTTGCGATTGGCTGCCCACCTGAAGCTGGGGATTGATGGCGATGCTGCTGCCCACCTCAAGAACGATGTTGTTATGGACGTAGGTCTTGAAGCCTGGCGCGGATGCAGTGAGGGTATAGTTGCCGATGGGAACGCCGGGGAACACGTATACGCCGCTGCCGTTGCTTTGGGTGCTGCTTTTTCTCTGCGTGGCCTGGTTGACGATGGTGACGGTGGCATTCGGGATGACCGCGCCAGTGGAGTCGGCGACGGTACCCTGAACGTTGGCCGTACCGGCGATTTGGGATTGCAGCATGCCGGCGCATAGCAGAAAGGCCGCGACCGGAAGCATCCGAACGCAGCCTCGAAACTGCCGCAGAATTACCCTGAGCGTTTGCATCGTGGAACCTCCATGAATACGACAAAGTTTTGGTTTTTGCTTTGAAGCGGGAAGAACTGCGAGAACGGCTTGCGAGCAGGCCAATTTCTTCTCCGCTGAGGTCTGACCACTTTTCGACCGCCGATAAGTCTTAGATAACGGCACAACAATTGTCAATAGGGAATTTCAAGGCAGGCAGGGGGCGCCCCGCGGGCGCACGCCAGAACAGCGGGCAAGTTATTTATTTATATGAAAATAGGAGCGGACCCGGCGGATTTCGCGAGGCAACGATGCCGTAATGCGCGGAAAAGCGGGGAGAACCGGTAGCGGAGAGCCGCGGGAGGGGGCACAGTGGGTGCG
>Ga0187812_1000501_pt1 | contig 13782 bp, 10 predicted proteins | sample NC_S_2_FD_130582 | JGI IMG/M metagenome (GOLD analysis project Ga0187812, IMG submission 130582) | Wetland sediment microbial communities from Neuse River Estuary, North Carolina, USA - ASW-S_2 | ecosystem: Environmental > Aquatic > Freshwater > Wetlands > Sediment | place: USA: North Carolina... | reverse complement strand
TCCAGGAACTTTGCCGCCGAAATTGCACCACCCCACCTTCCTCCAAGATTTTTCACATCGGCTACTTCGCTTTTGTTCAGCATATTATAATCGTCCCACAAAGGCAAACGCCAGACGCGCTCGTGAGTATTAATTCCAGAATTAAATAAATTTTCTGCCAGCGAATCGTTCTTTGTAAAAAGTCCCGCAACAAATTCACCAAGAGCGACAACACACGCGCCGGTAAGCGTGGCTAGGTCTATAATCGCATCCGGTTTTTCTTTTGAAGCAAAATCAAGAGCATCGGCTAAAATTATCCTTCCTTCTGCATCTGTATTATCAACTTCAATACTTTTACCGGAAGCAGTGATTATAATATCTCCGGGACGCATAGAACTGCCGGATACCATGTTTTCAACTGTAGGAATTACTCCCAACAAGTTTACCTGCAGCTTAGCTTTAGCCGCGGTAAGAATTGTCCCCGCTACGACAGCCGCGCCGGACATATCTGCTTTCATTTCCCACATGTCGGCGGCGGGCTTTATTGAAATGCCGCCCGAATCAAATGTTACTCCTTTGCCGACCAAAGCAATTTTCTTTTTTGCTTTTTTGCTTTTTGTCCCTCCAAGATATTCGAGCACAATGAAACGCGGAGGGGTTTCACTTCCCTTTCCAACTGCTAATACACCTCCCATTTTTCTATTCAGAATTTCTGTTTCATTAAATACTTTTACCTTAACACCCGCTTTTTTTAATTCGGCAGAAATTCTACTCGACAAATCGGACGGGGTTAATTTTTCTGCCGGTTCATTTTGTAAATCTTTTGTAAACTTAATACCCTCATAAATTATCTTAGCTTTATTAATTGCTGAGTTAAGCTTTTTACTATCTTCGGCGTAAAAATTAACAGAGAGGTTTTTTAAAACTTGTTTTTCCGCTTTGTAATAATCAAAAGAATAATTGCCGAGGAAAACTCCTTCAATAAAAGTCTGGTAAAAATATTCTTCATTAGAAAAATATTTTTTAAATGATTCATACTTCGGAATAAAAATGTGAAGATTCTTCAGCGATTCATTTTGCATGGAAGGAATTAGTCCGGCAAGATGATTCCTAAAATAGTCCGGAGAAAATGAATCATCAATTTTTACTTTTGAAATTATTATTTCATCTGGCTTGCCGTCAGGTTTATGAACAATAATCTCCGTTCCGCTCTTTAATAAAAATGTCTTTCTTTGAAGCTCCGTAATTTTTATGTTAAATACCTTCGCAAGATTATCAAGACTTTTGTCTATCTTTTTCTCATCGATCAAATATCTTAAACACACTGAAAGCGGTTTATATATAATTTTTTTAGTTGATGGTGAAATGGTCACGTTAAACATTTTTATTCCTTCTAGTTTTCGATATACTTTTCCGCGCAGCTAAGCACGACCGGTAGCTGTTCTTCTAACTTTTTATCAAATATTCTTGCGCCCGCAGCATTTAAATGCCCGCCCCCGCCGAACTCTGCAGCAAGTTTATTAACCGCAATATTCCCTTTCGATCTAAAGCTAATTTTAAATCCTTCTTTCAACTCGATGAACAATATACCAATCTTAACTCCTTCAACTGAAAGAGAATAATTTACAAAGCTGTCTGTGTCGGATTCAAAAGCGTTAGTTGAAGCAAAATCTTCTCTGCTTAATTTCATATAGCCTATTTGATTTCCTTTGCCGTATAGCTGCATTGAATTCAAAGCCCTGCCCATCAATTTTATTTTGCTGAATTTACTTTGATCGTAAATTTTATCATAAACTTCATTGGGCTTTACATCTTGTTGAATTAGCTCTCCGGCAATTTGATGAATCTCAGGCGTGGTTCTTTCAAACCTAAAAGAACCGGTGTCAGTCATAATCGCAGCATAAATTGGATAGGCTGTTTGATGATCTAACGGCACAATGCCTGTTTTCTTGATTAGGTCAAAAATAATTTGTCCGGTAGCGCAGTATTCCTGGTCAACAAAATTATAAGTAACAAAATCTTCCGGGTCTTGATGGTGATCTATACAAACCTTCAACTTGCCTGATTTGTTAAAATATTCTTGCATACTAACAGTTCTGTTTGAACGGTTAAAATCAACGGCTACCAGCACATCAACTTCGTTGAGCAACGAAGAATGCTTTGCGGCATTAAATTTTTGAATTTGTTTGTCTTCATCCAAAAATTCTAAGTTATACGGTGTTGCGCTATGATTAATTATAAATATTTTCTTCCCAAGTTTTTTTAGTATAAAGTACAAAGCAATCTCGGAGCCGATCGCGTCAGCATCCGGATTAACATGAGTTGTAAGAAGAAATGAATTGTTTCCGTTAATTATTTTTTTTAGAAGATTAAAATCAATCATTATATCATTTTTTTGTTTAAGAAAATTTATGTGTCAAAATTAAGGTGTTAAGATAGAAAAATTTATACTTCCATAAAATTATTCCATGTGATTAAAAAACTAACTAAAATTTTAATCCAAAATAGATTTTGCGCATGAAAGATTTTTATTGCTTATTAAAACTTGAATAGTTAGTTTGCTAACATCACCCGGTATTTTACAGTATAATTTATTTATTTTTCAATAACTATCAGGAGGTTCTATGGATAAGAAAAAGTTCATTATTGCTTTCGTAGTTGTTTTTGTACTGCTGGAAATTATGAGCTATCTCGTCAACAATGTTTTCCTTATGTCCGCCTACGAAGCGAACAAAGCTGCTTTCAGACCGATGGCAGATATGATGTCTAAGATGTGGGTTATGTATGTAACCGATCTTATATGGTCATTCTTCTTTGTCTTCTTTTTCATTAAGGGCTACGAAAATAAAGGACTTGGTGAAGGCATTCGCTTTGGTGTTTATATGGGTTTATTCTTCTCTCTGGTAAATGCATATTCAGCCTATGTTGTTTACCCGCTTCCATACTCATTAACCTTTCAGTGGTTTGTATACGGGTTGATAGAAATGATAATACTTGGCATTGCACTTAGTTTAATTTACAAACCGAAGCCGGCGCCGGCAGCTTAGAAATATTTTACTTTTTAGGGAAATAAAATCACGGGAACAGCCAAAACTGTTCCCGGATTATTTGGAGGAAATATGAACTTCAAAGAAAAAATCGGGTAAAATTTTAACCTCAGAATGTGAATGAAATTTCCATAGCATATCTTTGAACCATATAACTGTTAAATTTAATTCCCTGGTCATTAGGCGAAAAGCTATAATCTAAAATGCTGCGAGGATTATAGAACAAAGCAACGCCCAGCATCGATCTTCCAAAATCAATATAGAATGAAGGCTTAAATGAAAATGGAATTATCGATATAATTCCAATCCCGTTTCTTTGAAAGTATCCGCCGCTGAGAATTCCAACGGTACCGCCTATATCAACAAGACCAACTTGAAATCTCGCAATTGCCGCATAACCGTTGCTGAACACAAGTGTATAATCTGCGGCGAGGTCCATAGAGAATAAGTCTATTGTCGCTACATAATATGTAACCTGGTTTATCGAATCGCTGACAAGAACTGTTTTATATGGATCAACTTCATTACCAGCTCCAAAGCCTAACATAAAGGCACCAACGAGTGAAAGGTTTATTTCATTGTTCTCATCAAACACTAATCTGCCGAGATTGCCAAGCGAATAATCGTTGCTGTAAAATACTCCTTTCTGGAAATATTTTGCGGCGCCGGTGGAATCGGAAAAAGTTAAGTGGGTAGTAAGATAACCAACTGATGAGGAAGAAGTTTTCCGGTTGTAGGTTATATAATTTCCCCATGCGCTGGTTTGCGCAAAATTAATTTCGCTGCACAAGGTTATTAAAAATAATGCCGCAAATAATCTGAAGTATAATTTATTCTTCATTTGATGAACTCCAATAATTTTAAAAAATTTCCCGTAACATTATCCTAAAAAAATATTTCTACCGTTGCCCCTCATTCTGTCCTATTACTTAGATTTTATCTATTTATGAATAAACACGAAGGAACCTCCGCCTTCATCACCCGCCTGTGAAATGGCGCCGTATTCAGGCGTTTGTCCTGTCGGCGAATTATTTATTACGGCATCTTTAATACTATAAAATAAGGTTTCGGCGGACAGATATTTATTTTGGTTTTCACTTAATCTTTCAATAATATATTTCACAAACACACTCTTATCGGGAACGGTAGTTAAGGCGCCGCTCGTCATGGCTTTCCTGCTCGGGATGTCATAAATTTTTCTTATTGATACCGGAGCATTAGTCATAACTTCTCTTGACTTAAAAATCGCTCCGCCGAAACACGCATCTGAAACGAGTAGAGTATGCTTGGATTTTATACCAAGTATGTAATCTCTTATGTTATCATTTGAAAGCCATTCGGATTTATCACCGGTAGTTGCATCGCTTGGCAGCCAAAATCCTTGCTGTAAAGTTGTATCCCAAACCCCGTGTCCCGCATAAAATATTATCAAGTTATCTATGCTCGTTATTTTCTTGGACAAGTTATCTAATGTCCTAATTATTTTCGCCCTGTTGGGATTTTCAAGCAGAATAATATTTGATTTATCGAATGTATAATTATCAACAAGAGCATTAGCCAAAGCCTTTACATCGGCAATAGGATGGTTCAAATCAGATATTGTTACATCATTATAATTTTGGTTTGCAATGAGCAAAGCATAATATTTCCCGGAAGTTATAATTTCATTTTGTGTAGCAATAACATTTTCAGACCCAACTGAATAATATTGCTGTGCTGTATTCCCAAACTTATCGATAGCCTTAATCTTGATAGTATCAGGTAGATTTTTATACGAGAGTTCAAATTTACCGTTAGGATCAAGCATCAAAGGAGAATTATCTACCCACACTCCGTATAAGCCTGATGCGTCTGTAATAGTGCCGCTTATTTTATATACTGAATCTACTTTATTAGCTACTTGAATTACGTTTATTCCCCTGCTTTTTAAAGATGAAGATATATCAATTTCAGGCGGCGTAATATCCGCATTTTTATCCTGGTACACGGTTACAATTTTCTTCACCGAATGCCCCATACGGTCAGTTGCTTCGATCTCAATGTTATTTGTCCCAGGTTTCAGCTTTGTACTGGCTAAAAATTTATTGTTCGTATATATATCCGGCGCTTTGCCGTCAATTAAGAGTGAAACATTTTTCTTATTATCTAAAACTATTCCCGTAATGTTAATTGTAGAATCTCTTGAATAGATTGGGAGTTCCTTAATTACATTTGGCTGGGGAAAATTTATAGCAAGCTGAGTGGGAAGAGTATCTGCGGCGGACAAAGAAACCTGCAGAGAAATCCTGTTGCTTTTAATATCAAGCTGCTGAGAAAGAATCGCAGCCGGGATAAAAAATAAAAATATGAACACATATTTACTTCTCATTTTTTGAGCCTCATAATAATTTTTTTAGTCATATAAATCATATCATAATCAAGAACACATTTTATTTGCTTGAAGTTGCTACTCTGAAACCAATATCGCTGCTTTGCCCATAAGGTTTATAAAAGCTGCGTATTGTTGTTCTTATTCCGAAAGCAGTATTGTACCATGAGCCGCCTCTAATAACTTTATATAATCCCAGCCACGGACCAATCGGTTCAATATATTTGCTGTGGAAATAATAATTGCTCGCATACCAATCCTGGCACCATTCCCACACGTTCCCGCTCATATCATAAAGCCCTATATTATTCGGGTCATAATTTCCAATTCTCGTTGATCTGGCGCTTACGTTACCCTCTAACTGTTTATCATTAACTATTTTTTGATAGCCGTTAAAATTTATACTTTCAATTCTAGCGTCATTTTTTCCGTTGCCAAAACGGACTTTATCTCCCATTTCTCTGGCGGCATATTCCCATTCTGCTTCGGTAGGAAGCCTGTAACCATAATACTTACAAAACTCAAACGCTCCATACCACGTTACTCCGACTATGGGATTATATTCTTTGCCTTCCTGCGCTTCCCAAATAAAGCCCAAACCTGCGGGTCTCCTGATAAGCCCATCTTTATTTGCATAAATCATCTGCTCACCCTGATACTCACCGGACTTCACATGGTCGCTGCCGTATGCTTGAAGAAATGCGGCGTATTGAATGTTTGTTATTTCGTACTCTCCTATGGAATAATCGTTTAATTTTACTTGATGAAGAAATTCTTCATTTGAATTGCCTTCGCGGAATTGGTCGCCCATCGTAAAAGTGCCGCCTTTTATGTGTACGGTTTCAATATAGCCAGGCGCTCCGATTACGTTTCCTGAGATATCGAATACGAAATTGTTGCCGATAAGCTGCAAGCCTTCATTTAAAGGGTCCCAGTAAATTACTTTACCCAAGCCAGTCGGAACTTTATCTCCTACGTCGCCCCAAATTTTTTGAGGGACTATCGAAAAATTATTGCCGCCGTCATTGGAGACAAGCAATTTTATTTTTAATATATCGCTCGATCGTCCTCCAACGATATCGTAAAATATTTTTACCGTATCGGAGCTTTGAACTATCTTTAGATTTTGAAATGTCTGTCCATAAGAACTAAAGCTAACGGTAAACAATGTTATTCCAGAAAACAAAATCCATGATAGAAAACCGAATTTGTTTTGATCTAACTTCATCATATTAAATCTATCTTTTGTTATTGAATGTTTTTATTTCCAAAATTTTACACATGCGGAATCTCCACAAGTATTACCATAATTTTATCATCCCCACTCTTAGAGGTAAAATTAATTTCGCTTGAATTTTTTACGTTTAACTTTACCGAATTAGCGATAACCATTTTTTTATTTAAAGTTGTATGTACTCTTTCCCAAAAGCTGCCTTTAGCCTCTTCAATCTGTTTGGCGACCGAATCAATGTCAAACTTAAACGGAGAATAGAAAAAGCAGAAATAGGTTTTTCCCTTCGTGCTGTCAAGCTGAAAGGAATAGCCTTCTCCCGGCAGCGCAATATTATTTTTCTGATAAGGCAGATACGGATTTATCTTATTGTTGAAAGGAAAAATTATATTGCACTTATTGGAAAGATCAGATCCTATTGCGTAAACGTAAGCGGGTTCATTATTAGAAAGTATAAGATGAAATTGCGTACTCGAAGTGTACGGCTTAATCATCTCGAAATAATCGCCGTTAAATTTTACATCCATCGGCGAATTATCGCCCAACCGGAATGAAAGAGCGCCGGATAATTGTATCTTGTTGCTGCTTGCAACAATTGGCTCTGGGATTTCCTCTCCAGCCCATAGACAGAAATGATTGAAGTCCTTATATCTTATCCATGTAAAACCGTTCTTCCCCCAATTGGTTCCCCAGCTATTCATTATTTCGAATGCCCCGCCGTATAGGTTATCATCGTAGCCAATAACAGTTAATGCGTGCCCAACAAAAGTTTTGTTATATTCGGAAGTATCAGGTTCCCAAACTTCACCGGCAACATAAAATGAAGGCGGACAATTAATAGCAATTAAAACCGGGTTATATTCGGAAATACTTTTTCTAATAATCGGGACTTTATTTTTAATATCTCTATATGCTATAGTTCTGTATTCTTTTATTTTATATTCCGAAGCTTCCTCTTTTTGCTGATCTTTAACCTCAAGATTACAGTTATAAGGAAATTCATTTATCGTTAACGCGCCTTCGTTTTTTAGAACCTGCATACCTTGTATTATACTTGCATCGCCGTCGCAGCCGCTTTTAGGTCTTATTTGATTATAAATAAAAGATGGAGACAAAGCATTAGTTTTAATCTCCTCCTGGTCCCAATTATTTTGGATAGCGGCAATAATAGTTCTTGCTGAATAAGCCGTTGTCCATCCCGTACATGTAGAAAATGCGCCCTGGTTTCCGGGAACAGGAGCATACATCCGAAGCGATACTTTTGAAGGTAGATTTTCAAGGTCGCGGCTAATAAGCTGCGGCGCTTTTGGGCACGCAGAAAATGTGGAATCGTCCAATGATAATCCCGTACCGAACACCTGAGAATATACATTAAGCTGAATGAGCGTCAGAAACATTAATAAGTATAATTTCATTTCTATTCCAAACGGATTAATTTCGCAGCACATATTTCTTTCATACGCTGCGATTATATCTTTTAAAAAATAGATCCATTAAATTTCTTTTCCTTTATTTCATCAAAATTAATTTCTTAGTTTCCACAAAGCTTCCAGCCTGCATGCGATAGAAATAAACACCGCTCGCAAAGCTGCCAGCATTGAAGTTTATTGAATAATTCCCGGTTAACTTTTCTTCATTTACTAAGGTTGATACGCATCTTCCAAGCACATCAAAAACCTTTATTGTAACGAAACCGGATTTGGGAATAGAGTATTTTATAATTGTCTCAGGATTAAAAGGATTTGGATAATTTTGATAAAGTGTATATTCTCTTGGAATATTATTAGCGGCTGACTGATTATTAATTCCGGTAATTAAGCTGAGTGTTATTTCATTTATACCGCTGTAAGGATTATTTATATTTACAAATCTTGGATCGGACTTCATTAAGAAGTAGTTACTTCCATGTCTGGAATATGACATCCCTCCGCCGTAACATGATGCGATTTGCTTTATATTATTTAGATCGCTAATATCAAAAAGCTTGGAACTTGCGTAGCCGTCTATCTCCAAATATTTATCCATAAAGCTTATTCCGTATAAGGTTGAATTGTAAAAATGCGGATATAGATTTGTAAAAATTGTAGAAATACTAATTCCTTTTAATAAAGTAGGATTATTATTCCCATCAAAATAATAGAAATGAAGAGAGTCCGGATTACTGTAATTGTATGCTGCCAATATACTATCATGGATGACAAGGGTATTATTAGGACTAAATGGCAGCGATAATGTACCGCTTGTAGCAAGAGTATTACGGTTTAATCGGTAAACACTATATGTATTGGAATTCGTTATGCCAAGGAAATACAAATACTGGCTGTCATGTTTAAAAAGAGAAGCGTTATACATTGGAAGCTGATTTGAAGATACTATTTGCGGAGCGGACGGGTTGCTAAAGTCAACTTTGAAAATATTGTTAGTATAGTCTCTTAAATATATATCGGAATCGATTTGATAAAACGACATTATGTCAAGAGTTCCCGGTAAGTAATTAGTTAGTACCTTTGAGCCGCCGTTACTCAAATTGTATATTGTTAGTTTACCCACAGTTCCAAAAAGACCGACATTAGTATTACCGCTTGCAAAAAGCAAATTGTTTTTAATAGCCCATATACCCGTAATCTTAATATTGCTTAGTTCTTCCTGCAATACTATCCCATCACTTTTTATTTGATATCTTCTTAAAGAATTCAGCATTGGCACATACAAAGAATCGTTTCCTTCAAAGAATTGAAGACCGTTCAATGGATTTGTATTGCTTAATAATAATTGCCAGGTGGTATCGATATATGAATAATTTATTTTTACATCTTTGAGCACTGGGCTTACTTTTATCTTTACAGCGGTGGAATCATAAGAGTACAGATCGGAAGCAATTAATTGAATTTCTTCGTTACCGAGATTATTTGGATAAGGATAAAAGTACGCTGTCTTTGAGGAGTTTTGATATTGGAAAACTCCCTGTCCGCTAAGAGTAAAGCCTAAACTGTCATTATCAGGGTCATAGCTTTCGCTATAATTTAATAAGAGCGAATCGGTTGACGCGATCTCAGCAGTATCTATTTTTAAGATTGCCTTCGGCGGCTGGTTGTTAACCGCTTTTATTGTTCTAATATCGGTTGTGCTTATGCCATTTATTGATAAGGACAATTGAACCTCATAATCACCAGCTAAGTCAGGTGTAAATGACGCATTTATTAAAGATGGATTTGTTATTGACGCATTACTCCCGTTAGGCTTTTGTAGTAATGACCAGTTAATAGAGCTTACTTGAGCGCTGTTGGGGAGTACATTTGCGTTAAGGTTTACGTTATCATTAATATTTATAAAATCTACACAAGAAATTATCGCGGAAACACCGCTCTTGTAATATGAGTTTACATATTTTACATTATTCCTTAAGTTTGTAATGCTGCTTAAGTATGAAGCCTGTATATTACTCTTATCAGCAAGCATCTCGGCAAAGACTACTTCCTGAGTATCACCCGGAGCCATGTTAAATGGACCAACCGCCATTCCCTGCCTTACATCAGACGGCTGAAAATTATTGCTTTCGATCCAGCCGGTTCCTGTTACAGGGTCGCCAGGGAAAATAAATTTAGTTTTATTTCCCTGCGGATCGGCAAATGGTTGTCCCGTCAAGCCATACTTTCCATTAAAGAAATTATAAAATTGAGTGGCGCCGGATGGATTACCGAGTGGCGGGTCTCCATAATTTGCATTACTGTTTATAAATAAGTATGACGCCGTCAAAGGAAGATTTTTTTTGCCTGTAATTTTTCTTCCGCTGATATAAGCTGTGTCAGTTGAATTTCCGTTAACAACAGGACCTTGCAGTAGATGAAATCCAAGCGCCGGCGGAGGTAAGGGAGTATAAACCGCATCTGTAGACGAACCATTATAAGTATAAATTAAACCCAACGTAGAATCCGTTCCGCCTAAGTCATCGCCTGCGTATCCAAGATCAGGATCAGCCCAGAGTGAAACAAACATATTGCTCAAAGTATAATGCTGATATCCCTTATTTATTAGTTTATATTTCTTGAAATAAACATTTCCTAATGCGCCTTGCTGTTTATATGCCCACATAGTTACCTGCAGCTCTATTCCCATTGGACTTGTGCCAAATAAAGTATTAGTTAGGTTTGCGTCCATATCATTCGCCACATACCAGATCGTTTGATCAGCGCCGGGCACTCCGGGAATATCAACACCTGGTTCATAGATACCATCATTATTAACATCAGTATAAGGGGCGCCCTGATTTCCGGGCCAGTTTTGCCAGTCCGATTCATATTGAGTCCTTAGGGCTTGGAAGTTTGTTCCTTCATATACTGCGTCCTGAGTTAAGTCAACAGAAGGTCCTCCCGGATATATATCCGGACGAACACGGTAAGCTCTATAAATGGGAGAACTGGGGTCGTCAGGCGTGCCATCCGCTTTAATTATTCCTGCTTCTAAGCCTATTAAATATTCCGCGCCGCCTACTCTTACTTGAGGATCATTTGGTACGAAAGCTCCCCACAAAATCCCTGAAGAATACACAGCCGTTTTTCCAGTCCCTTTGGGATATACCAATCCTTCAAGACTTGAATTTATATTCATATCTGATTGACCGTTATTATAAACCGGTGTGAAGATATTGTTTATGTCGAGATAAGTTTGGGTATTAGCGCTGAGAGTTTTTTTTGTATTTCCCTTTTTATTGTTTTGATTATCTTTTGCGTTTACATCTACCGGAAGCATGAATGAAAGAATTAATACTCCCGTAAAAAAAAGTAATAAAGATTTCATAGTTATCTCCTAAAAAATTAGAAAATTAATTGTTGTACAGATTTCCATTTGTACTTATTTACTTCAACAAAGCGCAGAACAATTCGCCGTTGCGAATCGTGCTGCGCATCTATATATTTGACTTACTTAATTTTTTATTATCCTACTGCACCTTACTAACAGCTTCGCTCCAGGGTCCCTCGCCGGCTGCGTTGATTGCGCGAACTTTATAAAAATATCTTACTCCTTTTGCTACATCATCATCATCAAAAGAAGTTTTGGTGGTTGATTTAAGTAAACGCATCTCCGGGATTAAGTCCGTCTTAGTCGGATCGGCGCCGCTGCCTTTTAACCATTCATATTGATCTCCGACCGGGTCGGAATTAGTTGATAACACAAATCCCGCTCCATCGCTGTCGTCAACAATAGCCGGATGCAGCGAAGATGTTGGAGCAGGTCTTCTAACTTTTTCTTTTTTTAATGCGATTCCGTAAAGGCTTAGTTTAACGGGATCATTTTTTTCATAAGCAATCGCCGAGCTTTCAATCTCGTCCGCTTTTTTAATTGCGGCAGTCTCATCAGCCTTTGTCCACTTATCCGGATTTTTATCCATGCCGTTTTGTAATCTCACTAAACGGTCTATTATATCCTGAATGTACTTGATCATATTACTACCAGGTCCTCTCTTGCTTAATTAAATAAATAACAAAAATTACTTTTATTGTACTATCAAAACTTCGACAGCGCATTGTTTAGAAATATTTTAAACTATTTAATTGTCAATAGATAATAATCTTTTTAATAAATCAGCTAAATCTGATTGATCCTGCATAACTTCTGTAAAAATCTCCGTGCTTATTCTTTTTATGCTCAAGTGCTATGTATCGACATCCATATTTTTCCATAAAATACTGGTGTTCCTACAGAAAATTTAAGCATTTCTACAGAGGATGCTGATATTTCTGTAAGAATATTAAAATTTCTACAGAGAATGCGGATGTTACTGTAAGAGCATAGAAATCATTCCACGTAATGTTTATAGTACAGCTTTTCACACGAATATTTTTCCATAAGATTTCTGAATTTCAGGAATATATGCTCGTATTTTTCCATACTATGTTCCAAGAAAAAAAAGAACTTTACCTATTAGTAGAAAAAATTTTGCCCATTTGGGAAAAATTTTAAAAAATATTTTTTATTTTTTTGCCTGGCTGTAAAACACGCGTTTTTCTCTAATTTGGAAGCCTATCTTTTTTACAGGTTTTTCCGGCGGCAGCAGCAGCCGGTTAATGATTTCCATTATCTTAAAGATTTGTTCGTCATTGCCGTCAAGACGCGTTTCTAATTCTTTTAGTTTTTCTTCTACTTTTTTATTAGTGGAGATTATTTCGCGCAGCTTTACGAATGAACGGACGATAAGTATGTTCACTTCGATCGCTCTTTCACTTTTCAAAACAGATGAAAGCATCGCTACCCCGTGCTCGGTAAAAGCCTAAGGCAAATACTTGGAATGCTGCCCTCTCTTTAAGGTGCCAAAATGGTACCTTAAAGAATTGTATTCTTCTCTTGATAATACGAACATGAAATCAGACGGAAAGCGGCGGACATTTCTATTTACAGCCCTTTTTAGTTGTTTAACTTCAACTCCATATAACTCTGCTATGTCAGAGTCCAGCATAACTTTTTGATTCCTTATAAAAAGAATTTTGCTTATAATAGTTTCTACCGGGATGATTTCGTTTGCCTTCATTGTAATTTTTCTATTCGATTGATAAATTTTTTTTTGATACAACTATTAATAGCTAAAATCTTATGAGTTTGGGAAAATTCTTGGAAAAGATTTTATTTTTTTATTAAACAGTAACAATTCAGCAAAAAAATTCTTACCTTTATACGGATTATAAAACAAGGAAATCGGACGGAGGGTGGATATGTACCGAATAAGTAAATTACCTTTTTCTAATTGGCGGTAGGCTGTGCAAAGGGAAAAAACTTTAGTCTATATCGATAAAATAATTTCCGGCAAAATAACACGACCGGAACTGCGCAAGTTTATAGAACTTTGCAGTTCTATCGCTTTAGCAATTCTTGAAAATAGGCATGCCAAATTAGCCCGGATATTTTACAGTAATGGTTATTCATTTGATGACATTGCTGTAGATTCCATAACATATTTGTTTATTGCCCAAGGCAACATTGACACAACTGGAATTCAAAAGGCTTTAAGTAATTGGAAGAAAAAAATTACAACTGCCGCCGATGCTGACTTTTTTATTTACCAGCTAATCTCTAAAAGAGTTGATCAGACACTAAGTAAATTGATGAACGAAATTGATCCTTTATACGGTAAAATACTCAGAGATTTATATTATCCTTCAAAG
>Ga0187812_1000500_pt1 | contig 13840 bp, 5 predicted proteins | sample NC_S_2_FD_130582 | JGI IMG/M metagenome (GOLD analysis project Ga0187812, IMG submission 130582) | Wetland sediment microbial communities from Neuse River Estuary, North Carolina, USA - ASW-S_2 | ecosystem: Environmental > Aquatic > Freshwater > Wetlands > Sediment | place: USA: North Carolina... | reverse complement strand
GAAGGCGCAGGCGGCGCCGGAGCTGCCGCCGGTGGCCGCGCGGCCATCGGGATCGTGCGTCAGGCGGACGCGGGCCTCGGCTTCGACGCGTGGCAGAACTTCAGTCTCCACGAACTCGGCGTAGCGGCCGCTCATGGTGTCGTACTCCAGGCCGCGCTCGCTGCCCTGCGCGTCCTGGCCGCCGTTGGCAATCGAAATGCCGATCATGCTGGGAATGCGGTGTTCGGCGATGAGCGAGTCGAGCGCGGCGAAGAGCAGCCAGTCCGGCCCGTCGGCGCCGACGATGAAGGGCGCGGCGATGCCCGGCTTGTAGCCGGCGGGGATGTAGACGGCGACCAGGCGTGTCCACGGCGCGGGCTGGCTGTTGGTGACGATCATCTTTGCCGGGTCGTTGGGGTCGGGGGTTCCGCGAACGTCGGGTATGCGGGCGATGCCGGGGTAGAGCTTGCTCTCGGCCGAGCTCATGGTGAAGGTGACGACCCGGCCGTGGGCGAAAGTAGGCGTTGCGCCGCGAGATCGCGGATTAGCGGCGAACTCCGGTGCGGACGTGTGCGTGGGGCCGAGGATGAAGTTGCCGTCGGCATCGGCGGGCGGAAGCTGGCCGTCGGGCAGCTCGCGGGCCTGAACGTAGCCGGGGGTGTGTGGATCGCGCGTGGGCGCGCTGGGCCGTGGGCTGGGTTTGAGCTGGGCCTGGGCGACAAGAGATGCGGCGAGAAGAACCGCAAGGCAGGCGAAGCGCGGCGCGCGGAACGGACGAGAAAACATGGGGTCTCCGGGGGACGAGTGCGAGATGCGGACCTCGTCGCAGATGGGATTGGGCGCTGGAATGCGGAAGCGGCTTTCGGGAAGGCCGCCTGTAACTAAGTCTAATGCGAACAGACTCCCCGAGAGCTGCTGTGCAGAGCGCGCGCTGGTTATGTAGAGAGTCTCCAGTTTGGAGCCCCCGAAGGCGCAGGTCGTGGGTCGCGTCACGGGCAGGGGAACCGTGCGATCGACGCGGCCATCCGGAGCCACCCGGACCAAGGCGCCGGCATTCGGCCGAGTATTCCAGAGAAATCCTTCGGCGTCTATCGCCGAGCCGTCGGGCAAGCCGTCATGATCTTGAAAGAAGGTCCGTTCGCGAGAAATGGCCCCATTCTTCTCGTCGTAATCGAACGCGTACACGGTATTGGCCACTGTATCGCCAAAATAGAAGGCCTTCCGGTCGGGGCTCCAGGCGAGTGTGTTGGAAATGCCGATGCCGGTTTTCCACTTTGTTGCCGAACCGTCGGGATCGATGCGATAGAGAACTCCATCGGTGAATTTGACTTCCAGGTCTTCGCCCCTCGGGCCGACGTTGTTCCGCATCGTACCGGCCCAGAGCGATCCCCGCGGATCCACGCGCGCGTCGTTGAAACGCATTGCGGGCGCTTCGTCCAGCCGGTAAATCACGTGCACATCTGGATGTTCGGCCGCGGACCAAATACCGACTTTCGAGCCGAAGACGAGCAGGAGCCTGTCTGGATCGGTGGTCAGGTTGACCGAGGTGACCGGCTCGTCAAACAGCCAGGTCTGCGTCGTTCCCGCGCGGGGCACGAACTTGTGCAACAGGAAGCGGTTAATGTCTGCCCAGTAAAGAGCGCGGTGCTCAGGATGCCAGACCGCTCCTTCACCACAAATGTCGCCCGCGGGCACCACGCATCGAACCTGTTGCTTTATGGGAAGACCGTCAGCCATGAACCGGAACCATGTTACTGCCTGCGCGTTCGTTGACCTCTTTCGCCGACGGCATCGAACTTTGAGCGCCGGCTCGTGTAACAGAAATCGCGGCGGCGCGATTGGCATAATCCGCCGCTTCCACTGGTATAGCGCCTCCGGCCAGCTTTTTGGCGAATGCCGCATTGAATGTGTCGCCGGCGGCGGTCGTGTCTACGGCGCGTACATGAATACCGGGAACCAGAACAGGGGCGACGGAAGCCCCGGCGAGAAACGCACCGCGTGCGCCGAGTTTCAGCGCTACGTTGCGGGGCCCAAGCGCCAGCAATGCCTGCGCGGTCCTCGCAGGATCTTCGGCTGCATCCGCTGCCGGCCGGCCGAGCAGAATTCCAGCTTCCGTCTCGTTGGGCGTGAGCCATTCCACGTGCACCAGCAATTCGCCGGGCATAGGCCCCGCGGGTGCGGGATCGAGAATAACGGGAACACCGCTGCAATGCGCTGTCTCGATAGCACAGGCGACCCCGTCCATCGGTGTTTCAAGCTGTACCAGAAGCAAGGCGGCGTTCTCAATCAGCGCGCGATGGCGAAGGACATAATCGCGCGTTACCTGCGCATTGGCGCCGGCAACTACGATGATCGAGTTCTCCCCGCTCGCCGCGCGCGAAATGAGCGCCACGCCGCTGCTGCCCTCGACGCGCTCCACCGCGGAGCAGTTGACACCGGCAGCGACCAGGTTTTCGCGCAGTTGCTCGCCGAATACATCGGAACCCACGGCGCCGATCATCGTAGCCGGATGGGCCAACCGGGCCACGGCAAAGGCTTGGTTGGCGCCCTTTCCGCCATAGTGCGTCTCAAAGCAGCGGCCCGCAACCGTTTCGCCGGGCTGGGGAATGTATTCCGCCTCGGCAACGAAGTCGATATTGATGCTTCCCACGACTACGATCGGCTTCATGCTCATCGGCCCTTCGAACTATTCTATGCTGCAGCAGGCCACGGTCAGGCGTAGATCTGGTTATCCAGAAGCCGCGACCTGTGCTGGTTAATATATTGCTGCACCATCGCGCTCTCTTCGGCGGAGTAATCGGCGAGCGGCTCGGAGAGGATACCGCTGCAGATGCCCATCAGTCGCAGCCCGCACTTAAGGCCGCGGAGCGGATTGTTTCCGTGATAAATGGCCTGGCCGAAGGCCACCGCCTGGCGATGGAGCGGCACAACCTTTGCGATATTTCCGGCCACCGCGGCATCGTAAAGCTCGACAAAGAGCTGCGGGTCGATATTCGATCCCGCGGCCATTCCGCCGTGACCGCCCAGCAGCACGCATTCGGCCAGCAACTCTTCAGGACCCACCAGGAGGCTGAAGTCGTCGCGGCCGGCCAGTAAGGCGGAGACCTCGTGGAAGTAACCCATGCTCATGCCGCTGTCTTTCAGTCCCACCACGTTTTCGATCTGCGCGGCGCGGTAAACAGTCCCGGGTGAGATGGTGTGATGCGTATTTCCCGGTGCGTTGTAGAGCAGCAGCGGCATGCCGGATTCGGCGGCAAGCTTTTCGAAGTAGCGCAGGATTTCATCCTGCGTGATCGAGTAGTAGTTCGGCGGCGCGGAGGAGATGGCGACGGCGCCGCATTCGTTGGCTTTGTGCGCCAGGCGCGTCGCCTCAACCAGCGACGTGTCTGTCACGCAGACAACCACCGGTACGCGGCCACCCACCTGCCGGCAGGTGCGCTCAATAACTTCCACGCGCAATTCCATCGGCAGCGCCGAAGCTTCGCCCGTAGTGCCAAGCGGGAACAGGCCGTGAACGCCGCCCGAAATCAGGTGCTCGATGAGCCGGTCGAGACCCGCCGTGTCAAGCGTGGTCTGATCCTTGAGCGGAGTAACCATTGCCGTGATGATGCCGCGAAAAATGGCCTTCTGGCTTGCCATCCAAAATCCTTCCCTTAGAAGAAAGCAACGTCAAACCGAGTACGGGAAATGACGCAAAGAACCACGGCCGTGAAAGAGTGCCGGCGGGTCTGCTCCTTCAATCCAAATACAGTACACTTTGACAGGTTCGACTGCGCCTGTCAAGCATTTGTGGAATGCGTGCCGTATTTTTGTATCGGTGAATTCCAGAGAACGGACCAACTCACCTGGGTCAGCGGGCCGGAAGAGCAGCGGGCTACGTCCGTTCATCTCGCTCCAATGGGCCCGCGTTCTGCCAGTGGGCAGCAGGGCTTCGCTGTCCGCTTGAAGAGAACTCCCATTCCGCGAGCGCTCGCGGTCGCGTTGCAACATGCGGAACACGTCCCGAAATATTGACAGGACACAAGAATATGAGAAATGATGGTGGGCGGAGTTCCGAACAGCCTGGAATACGGTCGCTGCAGGCGGCGGGTTTCAAGCGCGGCTGCCATTCGCACCACCACATTGGGCATGTGAACGGGATTGGAAAAAGCTATGAGTGAAAAGAATTCGCCTTCGCGCCGCAGCGACGCCTGGTTCAACGACAGCAAGGAGCCGGGCGAAACCGCTGTCTATATCGAGCGTTTCAGCAACTTCGGCATTACGCGCCAGGAGCTGCAAAGTGGACGACCGATCATCGGCATTGCGCAAACCGGCAGCGACGTTGTTCCCTGCAACCGGATTCATCTCACGCTGGTCGAACGAGTGAAAGACGGCATTCGCGATGCCGGCGGCATTCCCCTCGAGTTTCCCACGCATCCGCTGCAGGAGACGTGCCGGCGCCCGACCGCCGCGCTCGACCGCAATCTCGCCTATCTGAGCCTGGTGGAGATGCTGGCCGGCTATCCGTTTGACGGAGTGGTTTTGACCACCGGCTGCGACAAGACCACGCCATCGTGCCTGATGGCCGCTGCAACGGTGAATCTGCCCGCGATTGTTCTCTCCGCGGGTCCCATGCTCGACAGCTATGTGAATGGCAAGCTTGCCGGGGTCGGGGTGGTGATGTGGGAGTCGCGTCGCGAACTCGCCGCCGGCCGGATCACCGGGACACAGTTGATCGACAACGTGGTGCAGGGCATTCCCAGTGCCGGTTACTGCAATACCATGGGCACCGCTTCTTCGATGAACTCGCTGGCCGAAGCCCTCGGCATGTCCCTGCCCGGTTGCGGCACCATTCCCGCTCCCTACGCGGAACGCGCCAAGATGGCTTATCTCACCGGGCTTCGCATCGTGGCGATGGTGCGCGAAGATCTCACGCCTGCGAAGATTCTTACGCGCCAAGCTTTCGAGAACGCGATTGTGGTCAACTCCGCCATCGGCGGCTCGACCAACTGTCCCATTCACATCACCGCCATAGCTCGCCACGTGGGCGTCGAGATCGATATCCGCGACTGGGAGCGCGTTGGCCACCGCGTTCATCTCATCGCCAACATCGCGCCGGCCGGCAAGTATCTCGGCGAAGGCTTTCATCGCGCCGGCGGCATCCCGGCCATCGTCGGCGAGCTGATGGAGGCCGGCAAGATTCACACCGGCGCACTCACGGTGACCGGCAAGACGATCGGCGAGAATTGCGTTAAGGCTCGCAGCCTCGATCACGATGTCATCCGGACCTACTCCGATCCGCTGCTTTGCGACGCAGGACTGATCGTTCTTTCCGGGAATCTCTTCGATTCCGCAGTGATGAAGACTTCGGTTATCAGCCAGGCGTTCCGTGACCGCTATCTTTCCAGTCCCGTCGATCCAGAGAGCTTCATCTGCAACGCGGTCGTGTTCGATGGACCGGAAGACTATCGTGCACGCATCGACGATCCGGCTCTGGGCGTGGATGAGCACTCGATGCTGGTAATCCGTTACTGTGGGCCGGTCGGCTATCCGGGCTCGGCTGAAGTCGTCAACATGACGCCTCCGGGCGCGCTGGTGCAGAAGGGTATTCGCGTGCTGCCGTGCATGGGTGACGGGCGCCAGAGCGGAACTTCGGATTGCCCGTCGATCCTCAACATCTCGCCGGAAGCTGCGGTCGGGGGCAACCTCGCCATCCTCGAAACTGGCGACAAGATTCGCGTCAGCATCCGCGAACGTAGCGTGAATCTTCTCGTTCCGGAAGGGGAGATCGCGCGGCGACGCGCAAAGCTCAAGCCGTTCAAGCCCGATAACCACACGCCGTGGGAAGAGTTCTACCGCTCGCACGTGGGCCAGCTCGAAACCGGGGCCTGCCTTGAATTCGCCACCAAGTATCGCGATGTGCGCAAGATCGTGCCGCGCCACTCGCATTAAAAAATGTGCTGCAGTTCCAACGCCTCATCGGCGGGAGTGATTCATGCTACGTAAGGGTTCTTTCGTCCATTTTGGACATAGCTGGAGACGGTTTTGCGGAATTTTCGGGATTCTTGCCCTGGTGTGCGGTTGCAACGGCGGATCAGGCTCGTCGACTCCTCCGCCGGTGACTCCCACGATCACGGTCAGCTCACCATCGACTTCCGTGAACCTCGGCGCTACGCTGCAATTCACGGCCGCGATCACAGGCTCCACTGGCAGCGCGGTGTGGAGCGTATCTTCAGGGGGCGGGACGATCTCATCCGGCGGCCTCTATACGGCGCCGTCGTCAATGCCCTCGAGCGCGAGCGTTGTTGTTACCGCAAAGCTCTCTACCGACAGCACGGTGAGCGCGAACGAGACCATCACGCTTGTGGCTCCGGAGTCGATTTCGATTAGCGCTCCCGGCAGCTCCGTGGGGGTCGGCAACTCGCTGCAATTCACGGCTACAACTACCGGCTCGTCTGGCAGCGCGGTGTGGAGCGTTTCCTCGGGCGCGGGCTCCATTTCCACCAGCGGACTCTATACGGCGCCCTCTTCGTTACCAACCAACACCAGCGCGACTATCACCGCGACGCTATCGACCAATAGTTCAGTGAGCGCTTCGGCATCGATCACCATCGTTGCTTTGCCAACGATTACGGGCGCGAATCCTGCCGCTCTGCCGATGGGTGAGAACAATACCGTCACGATTTCGGGTACGGGGTTCGTGAATGGCACGGTGATTCTGCTGAATGGGAGCGCTGTCAATACGGTATACCAGTCTTCAACATCGGTAACAGCCACCATGAGCGCCGAGCCTGGCGTCGCCTCTCCCGTGACGATGGTCGCGCAAAACCCCGGATCAATGGGCTCAAGCAGCGCATTTCTGTTGCCGCTGAGCACGCCTGCAAGCACAACTGCCAGCATCGGCATAACGCCCGTGCTTACGATTCCGAAGGGATTCGACGGTCTGTCGCATGAGTGGGGTGATGGCGAGTGGACGATGGGCGACGACGCGCGCGGAAGAAACACGATCTATCGTCAGCTTCTCCGCAACCTGATGGACAGCCCCAGCTCGCCGTTCCTGATCCGCATGGGTGGCGGCTCGACCGACAGCACCGCCACGCCCGCCTCAGTAGAGGAGTTCAATGAGCTCGCCCAGGACCTGCCCGGCGTCAAGTTCACTACGGGTGTGATCCTCGGCAACTCAATGACTTCGACGCCCAGCATGGCCGAGACCATCGCCCAGGCCTATGTGAGCGGGATGACACCGGGCATCCTCGACTCCATCGAGATTGGCAACGAGGTAGACAATTATCAATATCAATCCACGCGCGACTACACCTTCGACGTTTTCAACCAGAAATACACGCAATGGACCAGCGGCATTCTGCAATCGGTGGCTCCAGCCACGCCGAAGTTCACCGGCCCGTCGTGGGCGCTGATGCGCACCCTGCTTAACGACGACTACTGGAGTGGCTATGTGAATGAACCGCCCGGCTATCTGCAACTGTTTATCGCCGCTCAAAAGAGGAGCACGAAGACCATCACGCAGCATTGGTATTCCGGATTGCAGGGTGGTCTGCCGCCATCTTATCTGCTCAGCTCCGCGGCGCTGCAGTATACCAACCCCGGCAACCCCGTGCCTTACTGGGCGCCCAGCGTGCTGGGGTGGGCTGCCAGTCTCGCGCACCAGAATGGCATGACGTTCCGCGTGAACGAAATGAGTTCGGTCGATAACGGCGGCCAACCGGGGACAAGCGATTCATTCGCGGCTTCGCTGTGGGCCGTGGACATCATGTTCGAATTCGCCAACGCGGGCGTGGATGGCGTGAACTGGCATGGTGCGAACGGCGGCGTGCGCGACGTGACCCCTGGCGATACCTGCGTGGTGCAAGGAGTCACGTATCAGGCGCCGTGCACGCCGCGCCCCGTTTACGCGCCGTGGACGTTCAATATCCAGCACACCAACGGCGGCTATCCACTCGCTTACACGCTCGACAGCGTCAACCCCCTCTATTACGGGCTCTATTTCTTCCACCTGGCTGTGCCGGATGGCGCGCAGTTGCTCCCGGTAACGCTGCAATCCCCCAATTACGTCAAGGTATGGGCGACGAAAGACCCCTCCGGGACGATCCGCGTAGCCATCATCAACAAGGACACAACTTTCTCGGGCGACGTGGCGATTTCTTTGCCCGGCTACGGCAATGCGCAGACGCTGACGATGTCGGATGCAAACGGCTACACGGGCACAATCTACTACGCAGACAATACTGCCCAGATTGGCGCCACGGGCATCACCATCGGCGGTCAGACCTTCGACGGCAGCGTAGACGGTACCATCCAGGGAACGCAGACACTGGGATCTCTTTCGCCGTCTGGCAACGGCGTGTACACGGTTACGATGCAGCCGGGAACCGCCGTTCTGCTGACGGTCGGGCCGTAGCCGCCCCCTGGGCGCCACAATCTGGATCGAGGAGTCGCTGGCGACCAAGATTGCGCATGCATGTCGAGAAGCAGGCGATGAGAGACAAAACTCGACTTCGAGACGCCTCAGTTTTCGAGTGATTTAAATCACTGCGTGCTATGCGTTTCCAGAGCAAGTTAAGGCCATCGCAATTGTCGGATCTGACGGAAATCGGCAGGAGACTCACGGCTCTGCGAACGACAAGAACGAAAAGACCCGGCCGGCAAGGTTAGCGGGGAAGTCTCCGAAAGCGCCAGTTCCAGGGGACGCGCGGTCGCCAGAACAGGCACGCGGCTATTTGAAAAACCACTCGAATGAGTGCTTCGGATTTAGCGGGACGCTTCGCGCAGGTGAATAACACCAAGTTCAAACGTGGCAGCAGGGTACTTGCGTTCGATGCGGATGTCGCAAGCACCCACGGGAACGTTAAGTCGAAATATGTATTTATTATCTATTTTAGTATCAGTTATATAAGAGGAATTAATTCGAGAAACCGAACTGCGCAACAGAAATCGCAGCGAGCGAAAACAGATGATCAGATCCAGGAAACAGTAGCAGCCATCTGCTAAATTATTTTGCGGAATACGTTTCGTAAAGTGAAAAATCTCTTGACAACCGTTTATGCGCAGGTTCTTAATAGTTGAGTTGCACGGAGACCATCGGTGAAGTTGCGTTCGACTATTTGTTTGCAGGTCAGATGGTTTGCTGTGCGGCACGCGTGCCGAAGGAAGTAACGGCGCTTCTTTGAATGCGGTCCGAAGTCTGCGCATTCAGGAAAATCTCAAGATCGTTTGCGAATTGCAGTGACCGCAATCCGACTGCTAAATCGCAGAGGTAACTGAAATGGTGAAACAAGAAGGAGGCAATGCAGTGAAGCAAAATCCAATTGGGGCGGCTGGATGGCAGTTGAGAATCTGGATGACCCTCGCAGCAGTTTTGTTCTTTGCCGGATCCGGGATGGCAGCGCGGGCGCAATCGACCGCCGGCGCCGGTGCAGTCCAGGGAACGGTGAGCGACTCCAAGGGCGCAGTACTGCCCGGCGCAACAGTACAGATGGTGAAGGACAAGACCGGCGAAGCCTTCAACACTACGACAAACTCAGTCGGCTTCTATAACATTCCGTCGTTGTTCAACGGCGATTACACCATTACAGTTACCGCCGCCGGCATGGCCAAGTGGGAATCGCACTTCGCCCTGCTGGCCGGCCAGACCGCCGTGGTGGACGCGCACCTTAGGGTGGGAAGCGTCACTTCTAACGTTACGGTAGTCGCGGATGTAACTCAGCTCATCAACACCGCTAACTCTACTCAGGCAACGGTGATCGGGCACGAGCAGATCGAGCAGCTTCCGGAAAACGGGCGCGCCATCGGTAATATTCTGGGCGCCACCGTCCCCGGGTACCAGAACTATGGCAATCAGCCGCGCGTGAACGGCCTGGTTTGGGGCGCATTCTCCTGGTCGCAGGACGGCGCGCCCATGGATTACCGTGACGGCGGCGGCCTGGACAACGTCCCTCCAGATCCGGATACGTACCAGGAGGTGCGAGTCGAGACCTCCAACTCGACCGCCGATTCAGACCGGCCCGCATACGCGGTCGTCTCCACCAAGTCGGGAACTAACGCGCTTCACGGCAGCGCCTTTGAAACCAACCGCGACAACTCCTACGGCATTGCGCACAATCGCCAGGACTGCAGCAACTGCAAGGCCCCGCAGTACATCCGCAACGAGTACGGTATCTCGATGGGCGGCCCGGTCATGATCCCACACTTATACGACGGCCGCGACAAGACCTTCTTCTTCGGTTCGTGGGAAGCGATGGCGCTGCGCCAGCAGACTTACGGCTACTACTACGTGCCGACAGATGCCATGCGGAGCGGCGACTTCTCCGGGCTAACCGACAGCAGCGGAAACCCTTTTAATATCTACGATCCCGATACCACCTCTTCGGGTTCCGTCAGCGGCTCGACCGTCGCCGGCTATCAACGCCAGCAATTCAACTACGGCGGCAAGTTGAACGTCATCAATCCCGCCCGCATCAGCCCGCTGGCCAAAGCGCTTTACGCGGTTACCCCGCATCCGACCCCCGGCACCAGCAGCAATCCTTACGCCGCCAGCACCGGAAACTGGCAGGGGCCCCAGCCGCAGTATCAGCAGCAGTACGACTATACGATGCGGTTCGACCAGCACTTCTCGGATGTCAACACCGCATACTTCCGTTACAGCCTTGGTCACCGCCTGCAGTACAACCTCGGCGCCAGCGGCGGCGCGCCTACAACCGACCTCAACTGGAATGGGCAGTTCCAGCCGCTCGATTCGCAGAGCGGCGTGATCGGCTATACGCACATCACCTCGCCCACGTTCTTCCAGACGGCGACCGTTTCCATGGACTATCAGTCCTGGAAGCAGCAGGGTTCGGCGGGTGCGGTTGCCACCCAGAATGTGGCCAAACAGCTGGGCCTCGAAAACTATTTCGGAATCATGGGCCTTCCGCAGATTCTGGGAACCAATCAGAAGAGCCAAGCCTCTCAGAGTTCGCTGCTGCAGGGATACGACGAGGGGTCGAATCCGTGGCGCGACTCTGACTACACCAACACCTTTAACGATAACCTCACCTGGATCAGGGGGCGGCACCAGCTCCACTTCGGCGGTGAGTACCGCCACGACCAGTTACGGATTCTACCCGACCAGGGCCGGTCGGCGAACGTGAGCTTTGGCGGCTTGGGAACCGGTAACCTCGACACCACTACCGGAAAGAACTTCGCATCGCAGCATAACGCCGGTCTTTCCGCGGCCGACTTCTTTATCGGCGACGCCCAGAGCTATTCCAACAATCTTTCGCCCTCCTATGTCTACACGCGCGATCAGGAAACCGATGTCTATGTTCAGGACGATTATCATATTCGTCCCAACCTCACGGTGAACCTGGGCCTGCGCTACGAGGCGCTGCCCGCGGCGCACGAAAGGAACAACACGTTCGAAAGCTTCGACTACGCGAACGCGGCCATCGTTACCGGCCAATCGATCGATACGTTGGTCTCCAGAAAGAAGACCACGCAGGCGCAGGTCGACGCCCTGACGGCGATCGGCGTGAAGTTTGAAACGCCGACCGAGGCTGGTATGCCATCGGGCGTCTTCCACAGCTACTGGTGGAATTTCCTGCCCCGCTTCAGCGCAGACTGGCAGCCCTTCGGCGACCGCCGCGGCCTGGTAATTCGCGGCGGATACGGATCCTATGCTTACAAAACCCCTCTCCGCAACCTTTACAGCGGCGGCGGCTTTGGAACCTCGGCTCCCTACAACGCCAGCATTGGGCAGGACTACAGCAACGGCGTGCAAACCGACGGCTACGCTAACTTCATCCTCCGCGCTGGCCAAACCGTTTCAGCAGGTGCGGGCCAGACCTCGGTGGCCGGCCTGAACAGCAGCAACGTTATCAACCCCAACCTTGCGAACTCCATCTGCATCGGCTGCTTCGGTCTGGCCGTTATCGATCCCGAGCAGAAGCCGGAAGGCTACCGGGAGTGGGATCTTGCAGTGGAGAAAGAACTGCCCGGCCGCACCGCTCTCAGCGTGGCCTACATGGGCAATCATGGCTACAACCTGGAGCAGATCTGGTACACCAATACCGCTCCGCCGCTCTGGGTGTGGTACGTAAGGACGGATTCGCCCCAGCCCAGCGGCACTCCCAACTACCGCAGCGCCTGGCGCGAATACAACCAAACCACCTACGGTGAAATCACGGAGGTTCGCAAGACGGGCCTCTCCGACGCCAACATGCTCCAGGTGCAGTTCCAACGGCAGTTCCATAGGGGCTACGAGTACAACATCTCTTACGTCTATGGCACCTATTACCGCCTGGGCGGCAATACATGGAGAGACTCGAACGTCTACGAGTCGCCGGTATTTCTGCCCGGGGCCGTGAACGGCACAGATGCGCAGCAGGCCAACCTCGACCAGAATTATTTGCAGGACACCTCCATGCCGCGCCAGATCGTGAAGTACGACTGGGTAGCGAGCCTTCCTGTCGGTAAGGGCAAGTGGCTGCTTCCCAACGCGAACAAGTTTCTGGACGCGGTAGTCGGCGGCTGGCAACTCTCCGGCTTCGGCCAGATGATGCAGACCCTCTGGCAGCCAACCTCGGGTGACTGGGGTCCGACGCATTCGCTCCACTACTACGGGCGCGGCAAACAGATCCAGGACTGCACCAGCGGCACGTGCAGGAAAGCTTATTATGCTTACAATGGCTGGATACCTTCGTACCAGTACAACACTGCGAAGGGGTACCAGGGCCTGCCCGGAAGCTATGCCGATGAGAAAAACGGATTGGCCGAGCATCAGCCGCTGCAGCCGGACGCGGGCACAAACTACGCGCCGGCAACCGTCAACAACAGCACCAACCATACCTTCGAACTGAACGACGGTACCTACCCCAATAATGTCGGCTACTCTGCCGGCCCGAACAACGCCGCGAACCCCAACTACCGCGTTTACATGCCCAATCCGTTCAACTTCGTGACCAACGCCTCGCTCTTCAAGGAGTTTCCGATCAGGGAGGGAATGGGCCTGAAGGTCAACGGCGACTTCTTCAACATCTTTAACCAGCAGGGAACGACCGGCGTCAACGGTAGCAACGGCGTCATCGGCACAACCAGCTCCGCCAACACTGCCCGGGTTATCCAGATCAGCGCGCGCTTGACTTGGTAATCGCATGAATCAATCACGGGTGAATCCGATTCTCTGGGTTCACCCGTTTCTTTGCCGCGGGGTTATCTCTTTCCTTATGTGCCAGCTCAAGGCAAATCTTCGCTCCGTTTCTTTGCTTTTCTTCTTTCTTGCATTCGCGCCGGTCGTGGCTGAAAGTCAAACGACTGCAACGTTTCATCCACTTCACCTCTCCGGCTTTCACATTCGCGACCCGTGGATTCTCGCTTACGCTCCCACGCACACCTACTATCTGTACGCAAGCAATTTCGATCGCATAACCGGCGTGCATCGCGCCGGCGTAATGGTCTACAAGAGCAGGGATCTGAAGAACTGGGACGGCCCCTCGGTTGTGTTTACGGTTCCGAACGGCACGTGGGCCGATGCGCAACAGAGCGCCTGGGCACCGGAGGTCCATGCCTGGAAGGGCCGGTTCTATCTGTTCGTAACATTGCACAATCCCGCCAATGTCATCGCCCAGCCGCCCGCCGCATGGCAAACAACCTTCGCCCGCGGGACCACAATTGCTGTCAGCGATTCACCCGATGGGCCATTCAAATTCGTGAAAACCGACGGTCCCATCCCGCCCCCCGATTTCATGACCATCGACGGCACGTTCTATATCGATCCCCAGGGAAATCCGTGGATGGTCTATGCGCATGAGTGGACGCAGAAGATCGACGGAACCATTGAAGCGCTGCCGCTCAAGCCCGATCTCTCGGCCGCGGCTGGCGCGCCAGT
>Ga0187812_1000499_pt1 | contig 13851 bp, 9 predicted proteins | sample NC_S_2_FD_130582 | JGI IMG/M metagenome (GOLD analysis project Ga0187812, IMG submission 130582) | Wetland sediment microbial communities from Neuse River Estuary, North Carolina, USA - ASW-S_2 | ecosystem: Environmental > Aquatic > Freshwater > Wetlands > Sediment | place: USA: North Carolina... | reverse complement strand
CTGGTCGCGCGTTTTGCTCCCCGCGCAGGTGCGGCGTATACTGTCACCGTATTTTTTGCCGGGCATCTATATTACTGGAGGAGGCGCTCGTGGACAGGCGATCCTTCCTGGTGACAACCGGCGTGGCCGCGATGGCGGCGCCGAATCTTTTTTCCGTGGAGGCAAAACCAGTGGCATACACACTTCCCCCGCTGCCGTACCCGTTCGACGCGCTCGAGCCGTTCATCGACGCGAAAACCATGGAGATCCATCACGACAAGCATCACGGCGCGTATGTGAACAACCTGAACAAAGCGCTCGAGGGCCAGCCGGACCTCGCGGCGAAATCGCTCGACGCGCTCATCGGCAACCTCGACGCCGTGCCCGAGGCCATCCGCGGCGCCGTGCGCAACAACGGCGGCGGCCATTGGAACCACTCGATGTTCTGGAAGATTATGAAGAAGGGCGGCGGCGGCGATCCCCGCGGCCCGGTCGCGGACGCCATCAAGAGCTCCTTTGGCGACTTTGCCCAGTTCAAGGCCAAAATCAACGAAGCCGGCATGAAGCGCTTCGGCTCCGGCTGGTCCTGGCTGTTCATCAAGGACGGCAAGGCGACAATCGATTCCACGCCCAACCAGGATTGCCCTATCATGTCCGGCGGCAAGCCCGTTCTTGGCGTGGACGTCTGGGAGCACGCCTACTACCTGAAGTATCAGAACCGCCGCAACGAGTACCTGGACGCCTGGTGGAACACACTCAACTGGGACGAGATCAACTCGAATTACGCGGCGGCAAAAAAGTAGCTTTCCGGATTCCGTGATTCTCGGGCCTGCCTGGGTTTCGCCCGGGCAGGCCCTTTTCTTCGCCGCTTTCTCTCCGCCACTCCATGTAGTCCGCGTGAATCCTTCTTCGTTCCTTTCTTATTCCCCCATCGCATAGCGCGGCACAAGACATCGTTCGCGGTACACTAGGGCGTTCCCAGAGATTGCTCGCACGCGCGAGCGGCCGGGAGGCCTGATGTTCCTGCCCTGTCACGCCGAGATAGCAGCCCTTCTCTCCATGCGCGTCTCTTTCCCGCAGAACGCCTCGGTAAACGAACAGATCGTGCTTCGCTGGGTGCATTTCGTTTCCGGAATCACCTGGGTGGGCTTCCTCTATTTCTTCAATCTCGTCTCCACTCCGGTGATGCAGCAGATGGATGCCGCAGGCCGCTCACGCGCCTACGCGACGCTCATCCCCAAAGCGATGTGGTGGTTCCGCTGGTCGGCGGTGGTGGCCTGGCTGGCGGGCTTCCGCTACTTCATGATTCTGGCAAGGGACGACGCGACGAATTCGGGCGACCCGGCGCTGATGGGCAAATGGCTGGGCATTTGGTTTGCCGTGTGGGTCGTCGCCTACGTCCTGCTCCACGGCTTCCTGATGATGAGCAATGGTCCGATGAAAAACGGCTGGGCGCTTGCCGCCGCGTCAACGATTGTCGTGGCCGCGGCGAGCTGGCTCGTGGTCCATTGGATTGCCGGTCCGGCCACCGGCAATCGCACGCTTTCGATTTCCATCGGCGGCGGAATGGGTACGCTGATGCTGCTGCTCGTGTGGGGAATTGTGTGGCGCTGCCAGAAGCGGCTGATCGCCTGGCATGGCGCCGCCGTGCGCGAGGGCACTCCGTTACCGCCCGAGGCTGCCGTGCTCGCCCGCCGCGCCTATCTGGCGGCGCGCCTGGGCTTCTGGCTCACGTTCCCGCTGCTGTTCTTCATGGCCGCCTCGGCGCACTACCCGTTTCTGTCGGGCAATTGAATCCGGCGCTCGGTTGCCTTATCGCGGAACGTCTTCATCCCGCTCGAGCCTTTCGGCCAGGACGCGCAGTGACAACGCCTGCGCGCGCGTCACTGCCTCTTCGCGCGAGGCTCCGTACGCGAGGACTCCGGAAAGCTCCGGCACTTCGGCAATCCAGCGGCCATCAGCTTCCCTTTCGATTTCGACTCGAAACATTTGCCCCAGCGCCCCTGCCCCCGCACGGGTAGCCCCGGTCAGTGCTTCTCTGACCGTGGACTCTCGAATGTTCGCAGCTTTCGATCTGCAGCAAGAAAGGCCGAACCGTTGCAGCTCTGCAGCTCAGCCCGGATCACGGCTCCAGGCCTTGCTCCACAACAGGCAGGTCCCAGTGCGCGATCAGGATTTCGAACCGCCGCTGCTCTTCCCGCTGAAACGTATCCTGGTCGGGAAATAGCTTTCGGACGATAGCCTGCTCCGTGCCCGGGTCCTGGGAGGCCGAGAAATTCTTCCAGGTGATGGTGACGCGGAAGTCCCACCTGGCTTCTTCCGGCATGTGATAGCGCGGCTTCTCCATCTCCAGTTCCACGATGCGTCCCTGCGCCTGGAGCGCCTTCAGCACCGGGAGATGGTTTTTCTTGAACAGCCGCAGCCACTCGTCCGCGTGACCCCAGCTCACCTTGTAGTAATACTCCACCTCGTACCTCTGGTCCTGGGCCGGCTCTCGCGCTGCGGCCGGGGCCTGCGCCCGCGCCGCGTAGAATCCCGCCACGAGTGCCAGCGCCGCCAGCGCCAGCGGAAACTTCCTCCAAACCTGGACAGAGTCTGCCTTCATTGCTGCCTCCCAGTTTCGCTTGCCGCTGCCCTTCGCTACTCCAGTCCGAGCATGAAATCCTACACGTCACGCGGGCACTCGCGCAGTGAGTCCCGGTCCCGAAGAAAGGGGGTTCCGGAGCGCCCGATCCGATGAGTCTTCGGAATCAGTTCCGGCCCTGCGCTTTCGCCGCGGCGTAGAAGTAATAGTCCGCGGAGTAGGGCATTTTCGTTTCCGTCCCCTTCTTGGATTCCTCGCAGCCGGCTGCGGGGGCCTGGCCGCCCTGGGTGTGCAGCCGCTGAATGCTGGTCACTTCGCTGAGGAGGCCGCTGCCGGAATGTCCCGCGGCAGCGAGCAGGAGCCAGGGAATGGAACCCGCCTCGGGCGCGTCGTGGCGGGCCACCACTTTTCCGGTGACTTCGCTTCCATCGTTGTGCTTCCAGGCCGGGCCGGCGTAGTGCTGGCCGATGGTCTTCCCGTGGGCATCGAAAAGCTTCGCGTCGGGCGCTTTAAGGGCCCACGAAAATTTGTCGTCCGTCGCGGCCTGGCAGACGTACATTTGAAAACCCTTGGCGTGCGCATGCAAGACCAATTGCTCGTCCGCGGGCGCTCTCAAATTCTCCGGAACATCGCCGGGAGGTTCCCCCTGCGCCGCCAGGAGAAATAGGCCTGCGAAGAAGGCGATGGTTCCCGCGGAAAACGCCATGTTCCTCCCTTGCTCGACCGCCGCTGCGGCTGCGCGTCGTGCTTCGAGCCGCATTGAGTCGAACGGACTATAGCGTTTGGGGAGTTTGCCGGGCAACTTCAATCTGGCGCCCGTCGTGCCGCCCGGCCCTACCTTGCTCCTCGAAACGCTGCTCCCACGATCTTTCGCGCTTTCGCTTCCAGTTCCTCATGCAACCGCGCCGCGGCGCGCCGCGCGCGCTCCATCATGGCGGGATCCAGCATGAACGCGCAGCGGTCGGCAAACGGGCCCAGGTCCTCTTTTTTGCGCCCGGGCCGCGCGCCTCGTGCGCGCAGACACTGCATGTACAGATCGATGTCGCGCCAGAAGCGGTCCAATTCCTCGCGCGACCATTCCAGCGATTCCGCCAGGCACTCGTAAAACTCCACGCGGAACCTCCGCAGCAGCGGGTCTTCCCCCGAGGCCAGCGCCCGCGCCGGTGTTCCCCCGGCATGCAGCAGGCGCGGCAACTCCACTTCCACCCGCGCCACCATGGCCAACAGACATTCCCGATGGATCATGGCCACCAGTTCGCGGTAACGCGGCAGATGCGCGGTGAGCGCCGCGCGCCGGTGGCGCTGCGCATATTCGAGGATGAATCGCGCGGCCAGCCCGCCGCCGCCCAGCGCCGCGCCCAGGTGCAGCGCCACGCCCCGCGCCGCCGCCTTCAAATGCTCGTAGCCGCTTCCGCCCGGCATGGTCTTTGATTCGGCCGCCTGCGCCCCGAGCGCGCGACCGCTCGCGCTAAGTGTGAAAGCAACGCGCCGGAAAAAACAGAGGCCGCAGGACCCAGGTTTCCTCTGGCGCGAGGAAGCCATTGGTTGGCCCGTTTTTCGTCCTTCGGTTTTCGATTTTCGGTTTCCGAATTTCGCTTTTCAGAACTCCAGCCGCGCCTGGAACGCGATCATGCGCGGCGAGCTGTCGCCGCCCAGCCCCACGCCGAGCAGGCCGGTGGGGGGCGAGGTTGTGTACGTGAACGCGCCGAAACCAATTTGCGTGGATGGTTTTCCGGGAATGCCCGCGATCACATCGCTGGGCAGTCCGAAATCGGGATGGTTGAAGATGTTGAAAAGCTGGCCTTCCAAGCGCAGTTTGACGTGCTCGCCGAGCGGAAAGATTTTGGTGACATAGAAATCGCTCCAGAAAAAGTCCGGCCCGCGCAGGGCGTTGCGTCCCAGATTCCCAAATTGGCAATCCTGCGGACTATCACCCCCAAGACACGCGCCGGTCGAGGGATCCACCGTGGACACGAAGGCGTTGGGATTGAGCCATTGAATGCCGCCCGCCTGGGTCACTCCGGGAATCGCGTGGTGGTCGTAGAGCGGCACACCCGGAACGACGCTAGCGAATTGCAGCCCGCCGCCCTGCACGATGCCGCAGGTTCCCTGCGGCTCCTGCGGGCAGGGCGCAGCGTACGGCGCGCTCAGCACGGAAAAGGGAAGCCCGCTATGCCACACAAAAGTTCCAGACACCTGCCAGCCGTTCAGCGCGTAGCCAAGCCCCCGGCTGCGCACGTGGACCGGGAGCTGATAGGAGTATTGGGCCGTCAGGTTGTGCCGCACATCGTAATCGCATGGTCCGTAGTCGCGCGCCAACTCGCCAGGCAGCGGTACCAGCAGCGCGCCCGCGGAGAATTGCAAGAATCCGCCGTTGGACACCTCGTCCAGGCACCGGCTGAACGTGTAATTGATCTGCCCCTCGAGGCCGTGCCCCAGCTGCTTCATCGCGGTGAGCTGAAGGCCGTTGTAGTGGCTGCCGGCGCCGGTGGAGAGCTGCGTCACCGCGCTGAATCTGGGATCGGCCGGCTGCAAGTAAGGGAACGGCGCAAAACATCCCGCGCAGACATTCTGGTAGCCGTTCACCTGAGTCAGATAGGGCTGATTCACCGCACGAGTGCCAACGTATTGGGCTCGCACGCTGGCCGTGCTCCCGAACTGGTGCTCGATCCCCAAACTCCACTCGAGGAAGTAAGGCGCATGCAGCGTGCCGTTCGGCACCGCGGTAATCGCTACGGGCGGCAGACTCCCGGCGCAATTGTTGTATGGGAACGCACAGGAGAGCGCATTCTGCGCAAAGCCCTCCATGAACGTCGTATTGGCGGCAACGAGCGCATCTACGGCGCTGTTGGGAACTCCCGGCGCAATTCCCGTGCAGCCCAACATGGGGTCGCAGCCCGCGGTGCCCGCCTGGCCGACCGTACCGTGCAATCCGCCCTGGAAGGTGCGCACATACGGCGGGTTCGTGCCAATGAAATCCGCAATGCTGCCCGGCAGGAGATCGCCGAACATTCCAAAACCGGCCCGCAACACGGAACTGGGCGCAAACTGCCAGGCGATCGCCGTCCTCGGCTGCAGAACGGCGAGTGGCGTCGAGGAGAAAAGATTACCGAGGTGAGTTTGAATCGCGGCGCTCAGCGGCTGATTCACGTCGTGCGAAATGGAAGCGAAGGCACCAGGAAGCCGGGCGACCTCATCGTGTGGGTTGAGCGGATTGGAATTAAACGAGTCGCGCAGTCCGAATGTCCAGGTGAGCTTCGAGGTGACCTTCCAGGTATCCTGCGCGTAGAGATCGAGGTTCAGGAAGCGAAAGGGCTCGTTCGCGGTCAGAGGAAACGTCTTCGTGGCGGTCGAAGCCACTCCATAGAGGAACTGGGGCAGCGTCGCATAGGTCACCGTGGGGACGCTTCCTTCGCCGAAATCGTAATCGTTCAGACGAAAAATCCGGGTGTTCGTTCCGAAGCGCAGCTCATGCCCCCGGCGGCTCCAGGCCAGGTTGTCGTTCAGAAAATACCGCGTGGCGCGTCTCCCTTGGAGCCAGGTGTTGTCCAGACCCCCGACGGGAGTGAACGCATTGGCGCCGCTTCCCTGCAGGACAATGGGAAAAGCGGAAAGAGCCTTCTCGAAATCGCTCGGCGCGAAGAGGCTCGCGTACCAGGAAAAACCCGGATTGAAATAGTTCACCAGGTTCTGTGAGAAGACGTGGGTATAGCCTGCTGCGAAGGAGTAGAGGGGTTGCGGAGAAACCGAGTCGAAGAGGGGATTGATCGGGTCGGTGTAGGCCGCCTGCAGGCCCGTGTCGGCCTGAAAGCGATACCAGGAGGTGTTCTTTGCGTCGATGTTGTAGTCCATACGAACTGTCTGGACCTGTTCGTGGTCGTCGCTGGAATGCGAAACGCTTTGCCGGTTCGCACAGCCGTTCCCGTTGGGAGGGTTGCCCGCTGCGGAAGTGCCGTCCGCATTGAAGGGACACCCGAGCACGGGAAGAGGCGTTCCGCTGGTATTCCCGTACAGGGCAAACATCCTCGTGTAGAAGGGCACCAGTTGCGGGGCCGCCGGATAGCTCGATCCCGTCACCGAGTCCATCCCGCCCAGCGCAAGCTGCCCGGGCGTGCCGCCCTGACCCAGCACGTAATTCTTCAATGCGGCAGTCGGAACGGTGGCGGCCGTCACGATGGGCAGGGCGATGCGAACCCATTCACTGTCGACAAAGAAGAACAGTTTGTTGTGTGCGATCGGTCCGCCCAGGCTGCCCCCGAAATGGTTCACCGTGGAGCGGGGCTTGTGGTTTCCCGGCGTGGCATTGGTGAAGAAATCCGCCGCATTCAGGATCGAGCCGTTCCAGATCTCATAAAGGTTTCCGTGAAATTGATTGGTCCCCGACTTCGTCACGTAGTTCACCTGCGAGGCTCCGTACCGGCCCTGATCCACGGAATACGAGAGCGTGTTGACGGTCACTTCCGAAATCGAGTTGATGCCCAGCACCAGGTTCGTGGAAAGCCCGCTATTCAGATTCGTCAGCGGGTCGTTCGTTTCCAACCCGTCCACGATGTACCCGTTCGAAAGCGCCGGCAGGCCGTTGAACTCCACGTTTCCGTACCCGTTCGTGCCGCCCACAAAGTCGTTTCCGCTGCCCGCGGTGTTCATCAGCGCTCCGGCGGAAAATTGCAGCGGGTAGGTCAAATCTCCGCCCGGATTCGGCAGGTTTTCCAATGCGGGCGCGGTTAAGGTCGTAGAGGTATTGGAATTCTCCGGGTTGATGAGCGGGGCTTCGCCGCTCACTTCCACGGTTTGCCGCGCTTGCGAGACCTGCAAGATGAAATTGACGGTCTGCTTCTGTCCCAGGCCGGAGACGGCGTTGTCCAGGCGTTGCGGCTGGAAGCCGTTCGCCGCCGCAGCCACGGAGTAGGTGCCGGGGAGGAGTTGCGGGAAATTGAAGCGTCCCTGATCGTCGGTCCTGGCGCTCCGCTCCAGGCCCGTCGCGCGGTTTGTGATCGTGACGCTGGCGCCGGGAATGGCTGCGCCGGTCGCGTCCGCCACCTGTCCCAGGATCGCGCTCGTGGTCTCTCCCTGGCCCCATGCCGCTCTCGGGAAAGATAAGAAGAGTGCGACGGCGATGCCGAACGCGAAAAGGATCCCGCGTCCTGCAGACCGGCCGTGCGATTTCTTTTCCATAGAGGGAGAGCCCCGCCCCTGGGGGGAGTGCCCGGGGGTTAGGCGTTGCTGGCGCAGAATATTAACGCAGATTAATGAATGAAGTAAAGCAGGATATATTCGTATGAAGCAACAGCGTTCAGCAGGAGAATTTACGGTAGCTTGCAACCGGCGAGCCAGGCATTCCCATCGAAGACCGGGGGGCCAAAGGGCCTGTCGCCCGCGCCCGCAAAGCGCCCGCATTTCGGAGCACGGGCGGATTCGCGGCATGCGGGACTTTTCCGGCGAGGAAGGGCTTTACAGTTTCACTTCCTCGTGGCCGTCACGGATGAGCGTTCTCGGTAGTTCTGGTTAGCTTCCCGCCCCGCCTTCAGTGCACCGCGGGCGGGATGGGTGGTGTGCCTTTTGGCGCCGGCTTCTCTTCCGGGCGCACCGCCGCCACAGGGAGCGGCGAAGGCGGAGAGGGCTCGCGCACCGCCGGCTCGAATTTGCCGATGGCCACCTCGAGGGCCTCGTCCAAGGTGTGCACGTAGTGCAGCTCGAGCCCTTCCAGCATTTCCGGCTGCAGGTCTTCCTTCACGTTGGGCTCGTTGTCCGCCGGCAGGATCACATGCTGGATGCCCGCGCGCTTCGCGCCCAGCACCTTTTCCTTGATCCCCCCCACGGGCAGGATGACACCGGAGAGCGACGTCTCGCCGGTCATGGCCACGCGCGGCCGAACCTGGCGGCCGGACATCAGGCTGACCAGCGCCGTCACCATTGCCGCGCCCGCCGACGGGCCGTCCTTGGGCACCGCGCCGGCCGGGACGTGCATGTGCACGTCGCTGTTCTTGAAGAATTCGGGATCGATGCCGTACTTGTCGGCGTTCGCGCGCACCCAGGTGAGCGCGGCATTCATCGATTCCTTCATCACGTCGCCCAGGCTTCCGGTCATGGTGAATTGTTTTCCGCCCGGCATGCGCGAGGCCTCGATGAACACGATGTCGCCTCCCGCCGGCGTCCACACCAGCCCCACCGACACGCCCGGACGGGTCACGCGCTCCTCGACTTCTTTTTCCGTGCGGTATTTCGGCACGCCGAGCGATTGGCGCACCACTTCCGCCGTCACGACGAGCATGTCCGTCTGCCCTTCGGCGATGCGCCGCGCCTGCCGGCGAGAAAGCGTGGCAATCTCCCGTTCGAGGTTACGCACCCCGGCCTCGCGCGTGTAGCTGTGGATGATTTCCCGCAGCCCTTCTTCGGTGAACTCGATGTTCTCGCTCTCCTTCAGACCGTGTTCCCGGGACTGCTTCGGGATCAGATATTTCTTGGCAATGTGGATCTTCTCCTCCTCGGTGTAGCCGGGGAGTTCGATGATTTCCATGCGGTCGCGCAGCGGCTCGGGGATGGGATCCATCCAGTTTGCCGTGGCGATAAAAATGACCTTCGATAAATCGAAGGGCACGTCGAGATAGTGGTCGCGGAATGTGGAGTTCTGTTCCGGGTCCAGCACTTCCATCAGCGCCGCGGAAGGGTCGCCCCGAAAGTCGCGCCCCAGCTTGTCCATCTCGTCCAGCATGAACACCGGGTCGTTCGTCTCTGCCCGGCGGATGCCCTGGATGATCTGTCCCGGCAGCGCGCCGATGTACGTCCGCCGGTGGCCGCGGATCTCCGCTTCGTCGTGCATCCCGCCCAGCGAAATGCGCACGAATTTCCGGCCCATGGCCCGGGCGATGGATTTGCCCAGCGACGTTTTCCCCACGCCGGGAGGCCCCACGAAGCACAGGATCGGCCCCTTCATGGCCGGCTGGAGCTTTTTCACCGCCAGGTACTCCAGGATGCGTTCCTTCACCTTCTTCAGGTCGTAGTGGTCCTCGTCCAGGATCGTCTGGGCCTTGCCCATCTCGATTTCCTCGGAGCCCGAAGACTTTTGCCATGGCAGCGTGGTCATCCAGTCCAGATAGGTGCGGGAGACCATGTATTCCGCGGAGGCCGACTGCATCTTGCTCAGCCGCTTCAGCTCGCGCTCACACTCCTTGCGCGCCTCGGCCGGCATGCCGCTCGCCTCGATCTTCTTCCGCAACTCCTCGATCTCGCTTTGCACGTCGTCGGATTCGCCCAGTTCTTTCTGAATCGCCTTCATCTGCTCGCGCAGCAGATATTCCCGTTGGTTCTGGTTCACCTGCTCCTGCACCTGTTCCTGGATCTTCGAGCGCAGCTCCAGAACCTCCAGCTCCTTGGACAGCTCGCGGACCAGCGTTTCCAGACGCTTCCGCACGCTGGCGGTTTCCAGCAGCTCCTGCCGCAGCAGGGTGGAGAGCGAGGGAATCGTGTGCGCGATGAAGTCGGACAGGCGTCCCGGGTCTTCGTGGCCCATCACCTGATTCTGCAGGTCGTCGGAGAGTTGCGGCGAGCGGCCCACCACCTCGCGGAACAACTCCTGGCACTGCCGCACGAGCGCCGTCAACTCCGAGTCCACTGGGCCGATTACGTCCTCCTCGACGTTCACTCGTCCGCGCAGAAACGGCCGGAAGGACACGATTTCCGCCACCCGTATCCGCTGCAAACCTTCCAAGAACACCACCACGGTGTTGTTCGGCATCCGCACCATCTTGTGGATCTTTGCGGCCGTGCCCACGGCGTGCAGATCCGTCCCCGTGGGCTCCTCGATCCGCGGGTCGAGCTGCGCCACTACTCCAATCACTTTTTCCTCGCCGTGCAGCGATTCCAGAAGCGCCAGCGAACTTTCGCGCCCGACGGTCAGCGGCATCACCGCGCCTGGAAACAGCACCGTCTCGCGCACGGGGAGGATGGGCAGTTCGGGGGGCAGCCGTGTTGGTTTGTCAGCCATACAGATCCTCACTTCTCCTTCCGGCCCGTATGTCGGCGCCGGAGGACCTCCGTCCAGTTCGATGTCCTGGCAAGAGGCCCGGTTGCTTGCATTCACTTCGCCACAAGCAACTTACCTTAGCACATCACACTAAATCTTGCAACATTACCAATAACCCGTTCAGGTTCAATATATTACGAGCGCGCCAGGGAGCCTTCGCCTTCCCCAGTCTCCTATCGACTCCTCTGCGCGCCTCTTCCACTCAGGCATTGCCGATCAACTGGCGATGCTGCGCCCCACAATGCTCCCGCACAAATTGCATCGCCTCTTCCCTCGTCCTCACCCTGCCCTCAAGCTGCGCCTCCTCCACCTGATTCAGGATTTCACGATAGCCAGGGCCCGGTACGAGCCCGAGCGATTTCAGGTCGTCGCCAGTCACCAGCCTAGCCGGACGAACCGCCTCGGCAGGCGTCTCCTCCACAAACTTCCGGACAAACTCATAGGCATCGAGCTTTCCGTGAGAGGCCAGGCAATCCATGCGGTGCAATTCCAGGTGTTCCTGGAAATGCGGCTGGCGCACGAAACGCTTCAGGGTGGCCGGGCGCATCTCGAAGACGTCCTTGAATCGCAAATGTTGCGCGACAAGTGCGGCGACGCGCTCGGTCTCCTCCCCCGAAAACCGCAACCTCCGGGCGATCTCCTCCGCCATGCGGGTTCCCACTTCCACATGTCCATCGAAGCGGATGCGGTCGTCCGGCCCGCGCGGGGGCGCGAACGTAGGCGGTTTGCCCACATCATGCAGCAACGCTCCCCAGGCCAGCGTGGCGGACGCCCCGGCCGGTAACTGCTCGAGCAGCAGCAGGGTGTGCGTCCACACATCTCCCTCGGGATGGAACTCCGGCGGCTGCAGGACGCCCCGCAGGCACGCGATTTCCGGCAGAACATGTCCCAGCAATCCCGTCTCTTCCAGCAGAGCAAAGCCGCGCCGCGCCCCGCCTTCCGTGAGGATGCGGGTCAGCTCGTCGCGGATGCGCTCGGCGGAAACGGCGCCGATTTCGCCCGCCTGCGCGCACAGGGCGGAATACGTGCTCTGTTCGATCCGGTAGCCGAAGCGCGCCGCAAAGCGCACCGCGCGCAGCATGCGCAGCTTATCCTCGCGGAAGCGCTCGGAAGGATTGCCGATGGCGCGCACGATCCCGGCGCGCAGGTCCGCCTGGCCTCCGACAAAATCCAGGATGCGGCCGTCGCGGGGATCGAGCAGCAAACCATTGATGGTAAAGTCGCGCCGCCGGACGTCCTCCTCCGCCGATTTTGCAAACACGACAGCATCCGGGCGCCGGCCATCGGAATATCCCTGGTCGGTGCGGAAAGTGGCCACTTCCACTTTCGCGTCTGAATCCCTATCGAGCACCAGAATCACGCCGAACGCGGCGCCCACTCCCAGGCTGCCCGGGAACATGGTCTGCACGCGTTCCGGCGTCGCGTCGGTGGCCACGTCAAAGTCCTGCGGCGGGCGGCGCAAAATAATGTCGCGCACGCACCCGCCCACCAGGTAGGCCTGGTAACCGGCGCCGTGCAGCTCCTCGCAAATCCATTCGGCCAGTTGCCGCGCATCCATACTGGGATTATCGGCCACGCGAGCATGAGCCACAAGGCGGCGCGGCTCCCGGTTTCCAATCCCGAGCCTTCCAGCGTCCGTTTCCGCGGCTCGGGAGCTCACCGGCTAACTCGCCTTCCGCCGGCGCACCACCATGCAGGTGATGTCGTCGTGCTGTGGCGCCGCGCCCACGAATCCATCGAGAACCCGAGTGACGTGGCCCAGCACCTCGGCTGCTGTATTCGATGTGTCGCAGGGACGCAGAACATTTGTCAGGCGAGCCTTGCCGAATTCCTCGCCCTGCGCGTTCACGGCCTCCACCAGGCCGTCGGTATAGATGAACAGAAGGTCGCCCGCTTCGATTCTGGTTTGCCCGGCGGGAAACTGCTCATCCAGCTCGATACCCAGCGGCAAGCCTCCCTCGCTCAGCTCTTGCACCTCTCCCGCCGCGCGGCGCACCAGCGCGGGATGGTGGCCGGCGCTCGTATACCGGATTTCGCCGCTTGCTGTCTCGAGTTCTGCAAAGAATGCGGTGATGAAGCGCAGGCCGCTGCGGCTGTTTTCGCACACGTACAAATTCAGGCTGTGCACGAGCTCGCCGAGCGGAGTTCCCGTGGCCTCGATGGCCCGCAGGCTGGCCTGAAAGGTCGCCATCAGGATGGCGGCGGGCACGCTCTTTCCCGCGACGTCCGCGACGACGAGCAGCAGTTTTCCATCCTTTGCGCCGGCGTTCCGGGCAGCGCCCCGGGGAATCGTGTCGTAATAATCGCCGGCCACCGTGTTGGCGGCGCGCGAGAGGAAGGCGATGTCGTATCCGGGAACGTCCGGGGGAGTTTCCGGGACCAGCCAGCGCTGAATATCGCGGGCAATTTCCAGGTCGCGCTTCATGGTAACCCGGTCGGCTAATTCCAGCGCCAGCAGGAGGAACAACAGCAGCGCGCCCAGACTTGGAAAATCGAAGAAAACTGTGGAGTTCGCTCCGTGGCGATACTCCGTGTGAGTGCAGAGCAACACGATGGCCAGCAGGAGCAGGACTCGCCGCGTGGGCGAGAGCTTCATCAGCATGGCCTGGAAGAGCGCCCACGCCGCGCGGAAAGGCCGCTTCCACCGTTTGCCTTTTTCGACTTCCTCCCAATCCACGTCGCGGGAAAACAGACCGTAGCTCGAGCGCGTTTCCGCCCGGAACTGGGCCCACAGGTCGGAGAGTTCGATCCCTTCGGTCACGCGCTCCCAGAATCCCCGCACCCCGCCCACGGCGCGGCCGGCACGATGCGCGGCAGAGGGACGCGTCCCTCGGGTTGCGTTTGGATTCGCAGACACGACGCGGGAGTGTACCACGCGGCCATTGGCGCACCCGCCCGCGCGGGCGCGGCCGGCCGCAGATTTGCACTCGATCAGGACGTCAGCCGATTCTTGCGGCAGTTGAACGCGCGCACAGACAGAATTGTCTGTGCTACTGAGCGAACCGACTCACTACCGATCGTCGGGCCGGCGCACCGAGCCGCCGAGCTGCAACTTCTCGAACCCGAATCGCTCGCGCAAACGGTCGGAGGCACGCGCCAGTTTCTCGAGCTTTTCGCGGCGTGCCGGATCGAGCAGCTCGAGCTGCCGCTCGCCGTGCGAGAACGAAGTGAGGGAGATTCCCACCAGGCGCACGCGCCGGCGCGCGTCGCGATGGCGCGACAGGAGCTCCCGCGCCACGCTCAAAATCTCCTGATCGAGATCGGT